>ERZ1673743.2469-NODE-2469-length-16158-cov-5.910079_pt1 | contig 16158 bp, 22 predicted proteins | sample MGYA00580197_ERZ1673743 | MGnify/ENA primary metagenome ERZ1673743 (study PRJEB41218, sample SAMN15661795) | gut metagenome | host: Homo sapiens | place: Canada: London | collected 2015-08-20/2019-03-30 | study: EMG produced TPA metagenomics assembly of... | reverse complement strand
AATTAGAATTTAGAGAGGTGATGATAAAATGGCTAAAAAACAAGATAAAAATTTTTTATTTAAAATATGTGAATTATTGGCTACTATTGGGATTCTTGGAAATACCCTTATCTTAATTATATTTCAAAATACATGGACTTATGAGAAACTTCCAATTTTGAAATTTGAACCAACTCCAAAAAGTAGTTATTTAACTATTATTCAGCACAATCCTATATTTGTAATAATATATATCCTATGTGGCTTAGTTTTATTGATGTGTGCAATATATAGACTTTCGAAAAGAATACAGGGAAAGGAAAAGGGTTAATGAAGGTTATAAGTGTAAGTACAATCGGAAATCTAATTTCAGCACACATGAAAAAAACAATATTTGGCAAGAATCCAGGAAAATAGCGAACACACTTTTTATCAGCCGCTTTCCGAACACCTGCAGCATGTCTCAAGCCTGATCGAGGTGAACTCAAACTGGAAAGGAATGCAGAGTGCAAAAAAGCTTGTAGCTCTCTTGCATGACGGCGGCAAGGTGGAAACAAGATTTGACAACGCCATGCAGAAGCAGAAAAACACGGGAATCCGATGCTTTCCGGATGTCAAACACATGGTGGACGGAGGATTGTTCTTCAGATGCCTGATATGGGAAAATGCTGAAAAAATAAAAGCATATCCCGCATCCCATCACGATGGACCAGCCATGAGAGCAATCAAGGAGCAGGATCTTTATGTAGCAGCCAAGTTTTTGGAGTCAGCAATTTACATGCATCACAGACTTTACGACATGTGCGATTTAAAAGAAAGACTGACACTGCATGAAGCATATGAATCCTACATGGAAACAGTCTGGACATCAGACGGAACCTCATTCCGGCAGATGCAGGAAAACTTTTACAACAATGTGATCGACAAGGAGGAATGCAGTACACTCGTGGTCCAGGCAGTGATCGAAACGATCAAGCTATACCGAAAGTGCGGGTATTTTGCAAGAAGCCAGAAAAAGCAGTGCGGAAGTCCGGAATTCTATTTCGGCATGGCGGAACGCATGCTTATTTCATCCTTAATGGACAGTGACTGGATGGATGCTGCGACATGTGCAGATCAGAGATTTGACCGGGTACTTGCAAATGCAAAAGCATGCACAGACTGGGAACAACTCGATCAGGCATTCAATGTGAAATTAGAAGACACGGAAAACAAAGCGGACAATATACCGCTGAACCGGTGCCGATCCTATATTTCCGATGAGTGCTGCCGTGCATCAGACACAGACTACATGCAATTCCGACTTGGAGCACCAACCGGTTCCGGAAAAACCATGAGCAGTTTGCGTTTTGCTCTGACGCAAGCGAAAAAGCAGCGCGCAAAGCGCATTTTTTACAGCATGGCATAAGAATGCTCGTGACTTTAGTCGTGAGATGAATTGTGCCAGCTTTTTTCTTTTGTACCCCTATCCAACCGGATGGACCAATGTTTTTTGCTATTTTCGACCAAAAAGTGTTATCCGCAAAACAGTGTTTTGGAAAATTATGCCATACTGATACTGAATATAATTTTTGAAAGGAGTTTTCAAGATGAGAACGAGCACAAACCACACAAAGCAGGCGGTAAACGCCAAAGGAAATCCGAAAGGAATGGAAGAGAAAAAAGCAGAGGGAATGGCAGTATCGGTCACGGATGCGGAAAAGAGCGGACAGGAAGCAAAGAAACCTGTAAAAGCAGCCAAGAAGGAGGAAAAGGTCTTCGTTGAATATGGCGGGCGTCAGGTTTTAATCAATGATGTGGTCGAGTCCGCGAAGGCGCATTATAAGGCGCTGTTCGAAAAGGAGAACGGAGTCTTAAAAACGCTGGAGTTGTACATTAAGCCGGAGGAGAATGTCGCTTATTACGTGGCAAATGGCACCGGCCGTGATGAATTTAAAGTTGGTCTGTAGGAGGGGATAAGAAAATGCGTAAACATGCAAGTTTGATTTTAGCAGCTATGGCATTATCCCTGGGTGCGGCACCGGCCGTATTTTGCGGGGAGCCGATGGCTGTTTATGCGGCGGCAAGACTGGATGCGCCGGATAATACCGGCTGGGATGATGACAATGAATGCATCGCCATCTGGGATGAAGTAGAAGGTGCGAAGCAGTATGAGGTGTATCTTTACAAAGAGTCTGAGGACTCTGATTCCAGAAGCAAGATAGCGGAAGTCAAGGTGAAAAAGAATAAATACAACTTCAAAAAGAAGATGACATCGGAAGGCGATTATTCATTCCGCGTCAGAGCCCTGGCTCGAAAGTCCTCCGGTGATTCCGCGTGGTCGGATTATTCAGAAAACACATGGATTTCCAGTTCCCGCGCAAGTTTTAATGACACCAAGGGGAATAAGGATGCTTCAGCGACCGGTCCTGGTGTGACGAAAAAAGAAGAGGGTGGAGCAACGTCCGATACGGATTCCGGTACCGGACTGTCTGTTTCCTCCTTTGTATACGGCTGGCAGAACGATGCAAATGGCTGGTGGTGGAAGAATGACGACGGTATGAGTTATCCGGTCAACTGTTGGCGCTGGCTGGATGGCAACCGTGACGGAATAGCCGAATGCTATTACTTTGGCGGCGATGGATACATGCTTTCCGACGCGGTTACTCCGGACGGATATCAGGTCAACATGGACGGTGCCTGGGTGGAACCGGACGGTTCGGTTCACACCATGCAGTCCAAATAAGGCGAGCGTTTTCTAAGGAGCGCGCGAGAGCGCGTTCCTTTTTTTGCGGATTTTTGCCAAAAAGTGTTATCCGCAAAAGAATATCCCTGATATCCGTGCCATACTGAGAATGAGACAGGATCGGAAGCCGGCCGGCACCCATTAGAAAAGTGGTGACCGGATTCCCGTACCATGTACCCACAAAAAGAGTGCCAATCACGAAAAGGAGAATAATGATGGTTAAGAAAGAGATTGCGGAGATCAAGAAAACACTGCGCCCGGAAAGCAATTCCTTTACCATGCTTTGCGGCTGTTACGTTCACGGGGAAGACCGGGAGCGCACAACATTTAAAACGGCCTTTCAGTCTTTGCAGGAAGAGGATTTTTTCAAATACCTGGATGTGTTTAAAAAGACATTGTCCGGTTCCATTGGAAAGACCTTATTTAATGTCCCCTTATCCAGGGAGCAGCAGGAATTACAGGAATTATTGTATGAACTTGTAACAGGCGGCTGTAAGGATGATGATAAACTGAATGAATTTTATGAGCGGGTCACCGGCGCTATCGAAACACAGGAAAACTTTGTGATCTTCCTGGCCCACAACCGTTACGACGTACCCGGGAAAACCAGCGACGATCTTGAGATGGACGATGCCTCCGAGGAAGTTTTTTCGTACATTCTTTGTGCGGTCTGCCCGGTCAGCCTTACAGAACCGGGTCTTGGATACTCAGAGGAATGCGGCACCTTTGAAAGCATGGTGCGTAACTGGACTGCGCATAAACCGGATTACGGCTTTTTATTCCCGGCTTTTAATGATCGTTCGGCAGACATCCATGAGATGCTGTTTTATAACCGCAGCGTCAAGAGCCTTGGCGACCAGGCAGTTCTTAACTTCACCGGAAACGGGCTTCCAATGGCGGCAGAAGAGCAGAAGGACGCGGTCTGCAAAATTGCTGAAAACCTGTTCCAGGGGGAACTCGATTACAGCATGGCAATGGCCGTGAAAGAACAGATCGACCAGACGATCGAGGAGCGCGCGGACATGGAACGTGCGGAAGAAACGGAGTTAGATAAGGAAAAATTAAAGGATCTTTTGGAACGCGCAACCGGACAGCCGATTTCCGATGCGGAATTCAACCATGCCGCACAGGGTGTTCTGGATGAAGGGGAAAAGTTATGTTATGAGAATCTCTCTGACACAAGGACGTTGGAATTAAAGACTCCGACCGTGACCGTCAAGGTGAAAACAAATGAGACCGGAACTCCGGAAGTTAGAAAGATCGATGGCCGCAACTGCATCGTGATCCCGGTGGAAGGAGAGCTGACTGTCAATGGTATGAAGGTCGAGACCACGAAAATCGAATAATCGCAAAAAATGCCTGGGAGGATGCCACCCCCCCCCGGGCATTTTTCTATCCACATCATGATGGACGGCCTGTGCCAAAGGACGAAATGTCCGGAGAATAGCACCGGGGATAGGAGCGCGCTTGCGCCATATTAAAAATCCATCCGCCGCATTCTCGTGACTTCAGTCGTGAGTTAGGCGGATGGGTGCTTTGCGTCTTGAGAGGCTTTTTGTGCTCTAATGACCAAAAAGTGTTATCCGCAAAAATGCCGTCTGGAAACATATTCCATACTGACGGTGTAACGATTTTTGGACAGCTTTATAAAGATACCATGCATGATTTCAGCTGCACAAACGCAAAGGATATGCATAACAAGGTCCTTGCAGACCGCGTCCGGTATTTTAAGGAAGATGAGAGAGGAGTGGCGATTATGTGTCGTGAAATGGAAATTATGAGAAATCAGGCACATGAGGAAGGTGTTGAAATAGGCATCAAAAAAGGTAAAATGCTGCAGTTGATTAAACAAGTTTGCGCCAAGATGCAGAAGTTTTCTTCAGCAGAGGAAATTGCCAATGATCTTGTCGAACAGGACGTGCCTTTGATTCAGAAAATTATGGATGTAGCCCCGAACTTTAGTCCGGATTACAACGTTGATGCTATTTATAAGGCATTAAACTTGTAGAGCTGCCGAAACTCTCCTCGTGGAGAAACATTACAGCAAAAGATATTTCCCCAAGAGCTTCCCTGAGAGGAGGCTCTTTTTTGATGCCAGCGCCAACTTTTGCGACACATACCCTGCTGGCTGTCAAAAATTTTACAGCTGAAATGCGGTGATATTGGAAAAATTCATTTTGGAAAATTGGAGAAAATTTGAGGTAAGATTTGACGGTCTATTTTGGATTTTGGAAAAAATTTAGGGAATATACGAAATAGCAGCAAAGCCGCATGGATAAAGGATTTGCGATGATTTTCTATTTTGGATATAAAAAAGCAGTTTGCTCCCAGAGAAAACTTACTTTTTAGAATCGCTCTATTTTGGAAATTTCAAAAATAGTGTACTGAAGTGGGTTACAAAAATGGAATGAAATGGGGTACAAGATTAGAATGCCATGCGTTTTCTACCGGCGATTATTCGTCTATACGCCATACTGATAATAAAGTTCGAAAGAACCCCTGTTTTATGAGGGCAATCAGTAATCGTTGATGCAAAATCGCCACAAAAGGAGTCGTTATATGAGGAGAAAATATATTGAGGATTTTTCGGAGCTGGAAAGAATGTTGGTCATGGATACGAATTTCATTCAATATGCTTGTAATGGATACGAAGACCGCGGTCTGTTGAAGTGCATTATTCAGATCATGTCTAGTATTTATCTTTATTTTCAGTATCAGAAAAATTGGACGTTAGAAGATGTAGAAAGATATGTAGATACAATAATTCAGTATCTGAGAGTTGGGCAAAGCCCACAGTATCATTATATCAATACGATCAAAATAGCCATCGAACATCACGATAAAAACCAATGTATTATGCGACAATCGGAGCGATCTTAGTGGAGCCACAGAGCTGGCATGTATTCATCGGATTGAGTGCGATGACTAAAGCAGATGGAACTTTAAAAAGAGTATTTGAATGGTTTAAATACATTTAAAACGTTACAAGAAGAGAAAGATGACGTATTTTATGGCGATTATGCCCATGCCATAGAACAAACGCCTGATTACGATGATAAGCTTCAGGATCATGACGAGGAAAGAGAATGATATTGAGAAAATACGTAGAAAAAATACAGGTTGCAAGTAATCGAAAAATTCTGCAGAGTCTTTCTGGTACTTGCCGGGATGCTTATGAATGCGCATTATCAGCCGGAGCAACGGAGTATATATTGCGGGTGTTACTTTGGATGCGGCATCATGGTGACCTGACGGACGAGCAGTTTGTTGCAAGCTGCGAAAACTCTGTGTATGTTACAGACTTGGAAGCGCTCATGGAAAAGTTTCAAGTGTACGAGCGGCCGGTCTGTGCGGCAAAAATGTATTCGTATCCAGCTGCGTTCCTTGGAGCATGCTTTGGCGATATCGCTGGAAGTGCATACGAAGGAGACTTGATGTTGGCGCAGAAGAATATCCGGTATGAAAATTGCATCACACAGGATTCAACACCAACGGACGATACAATCTTAAGCTGCGCGACTGCGGCCGTCCTCGGTCACATGAACTCATACAGGAAGTTTATCGAAAATCGGCTGCCCAGGATTAGTGATTTCTCCCGGAATGGTACCTACCCATTTGCACAGAACCCATTTACGGATGGTTATAGAAAGGCTGTTCATACGTCTTATCCGCATCCCGGATTTGGTGGTAGCTTTTATCGATGGGCTACGAGCGGAGAAAAGAAACCATACGGGAGTGCCGGAAATGGAGCTGCTATGAGGGCATCACCCATCGCTGAGATATATGAAAATCAAAAGGAAATTATCTGCTTATCAGCTATGAGTGCAGATGCAACGCATAATCATTACGAAGGCATTAAAGGAGCTGTAATAGCGGCAATGATGATCTGGATGGCCTACAGGGGTTACGACAAGGAGCAGATTTTTCAATATATGTTGGGCCATTACCGCGATGACCAGAACGTACTTCCAAGCGTACAGAGATTCAAAAAATTTGACATGCAGGAATTACGGCAAAAATTTGGGTATCCACTCAGCGCTTTTACCGTACCGGCCGCGGCGGTTTGTTTTTATAAATCGGCATCATATGAAGATGCGATAACTAATGTACTATCCTTTGGCGGAGACACAGACACGATCGGCGCAGTTACCGGAGGAATTGCCGGAGCATATTACGGAGTCCCAGAATCTGCGCAAACAGTAGTCATGAAACTGAATACTGATGCGACATTTTTGGAAGCGTATAAGATCCTAGAACGGTGTAGAAAAGGAATGCCAGGCAAATAAGATACCACAACGTGTCGAATGTGTGTTAGATATATAGTAAATTGGCTGCAATCTTAAAGGTCCCGGCATGGGGCCTTTTTCTCTTGCTATTTTTGTGACTTTTTGAAGCGGTACATCCGCATACTGATGATGTATCTCAAAGAAAAGGAATCAGAGAAAGGAGAAAAATATGAAATCTTGCAACAAAGCAACAATGGGATCGACCGGAGGAGGGGTAAACTCACGAGTACCGCACTCGCAGCTGCCGTATCCGAAAAACCTGATTAGCGATATCATCGGGAAATACTGCGATATGGAACTTTCAGCGGAACAGATTGGTAAGCTGGAGACTGCGGTCAGTGAGCTTCCATTCGGCGAACAGAATGCAATCCGGTACCGCTACAAATACCGCTTTACTCCGCGTCAGGCCGGAAAGAAAATCGGCATGAGCGAAAGCAGGGTGTTAGGATATCAGAAAAAAGCATTGATCATTTTAAGAAAACCGGAAAATCTGGTTTTATGTTGCCCGGACGGAGAAAGCATACAGAATGTTTCAAGGGAAACCGAGAATACAGAACCGGTACAGGATGCCGCATTCGCTGACAAACCAATCCAGGAATGTGGGCTTTCGGTTAGGCTTACAAACTGCCTGTTACGACAGTCCATCTTTACCTTAAGAGAACTGTTAGCTTGCACATGGCAGCACCTTCGAGCATTTCATGGATTTGGCAATGTGTCTGAAGGAGAACTGCGGGAGTATTTAACAGCGCATGGCTTGTACTTATTAGATTTGTAATATGCAGAAATTAAGACATAGGAGGAAAATAAGATGGGATGCTCTATGAAGATATTGACTGGGATTGGAACGTATGAACCGGAAGACTTTAAGAATGAAAACGACCGCAAGGACGCAGTCGCCGATTTGAAAGAAGCGCTTGAGAGTGAACTCCTCAGTGAATATTCCGGAGAAATCGAATGTTTTAAGGAATATTTTCCGGATTTAGGAATGGACAGTCAGGAACTCATTTTAGGCTGTGAGCGTCCGGATGAACTGCGGGCGGTGGTAAAGGCGTGGAATGCGGATATCCGTGAGAATTGCGCACGAGCGCTTGAAAATATTGAGGCCGAGATGCACAGACATGGTTATGCTTCTTTATCCCAGATGATCCGCCATTATCGGAAAATGGACCAGTTTGGAAAAATGGTTGATTTGAGGTATCCAGCTTCCGTGTATAGCTTGCGCAAGGCCCTGGACGCGTTCGACAATCATTTTTCTTATGGTGACGGACGAAGATTGGTGCATGTGGATCATACGCTTTACGATGGGCGGTATTGCAATGCACATTGCGTATTGATTCCAGAGGAACTGGAGAAGGATGTTTTGGAACATCCGGAATCATACCTGCTGATCGAATTAGTGTATGATTAAAATGTCATAACAATGACATGTTTAAAGAGCTGGTTTTGCCAGCTCTTTTTTGCTGCCAATGATCCATGGCTTGCGTCAGGAATGGGAAGCGAAAATGGCACTGAATTTTTATATGGTGTCTCCATACTGATATCGTAACAAATTATATTAAGATATGGAGGTAAAAGAGAATGAAAGTAAGAGAATTATTAGAAAAAGGTATTGCCGGGGAGCGGGTTAAGCGGTATTCCGCCGTTAACATCGGGTACACCGATCGAAACGGACTGGAGCAGGAGACACAGTTGGATGTCGCTCATCGCCTGGATACCGAAGAAGGGAAAACGGAACTGGAGGAATTATTCGCGTCTCTCTGCGAAGAGTTCGAGACTACGCCGGACAGCGTGACATATGTGACACTCGTGGCTACGGATGATTCAGCGGAAGCGCTGATAGAACGTGGCTACTAATGCACGCGAGACCGAAGAAATGGGGCTGGCATCCATCAAGAATGCCAGCCAGGTCTATATGATCAGGGAATCTTATGGCCGTCTTTCCGCTGATTTAAGGGATACCATGGAAAAATGGGGTGGGCATTCTTTAAGCAGATGAAAAGACGGTGAAAATCAAGAACGAAGGAGAAAAAATCATGATGACATATCAGAATTTTAAGGAAACGGTGATTGCCACATTAGTATCTTATATGCCGGAAGAATATCAAGAAATGCAGATCGTCTGCCGCAAAAAGCGGTACGTCAATCAGGAGCAGGAGGTGCTGGCATGCAGCATTCCGAATGCACGCGTCAACACGGTTAATATTGGTCTGGCGGATGCATATGATGATTATCTGGAAAATGGGCATATAGTTGCAATGCTGCGTGGTATGGCGAAGATCCTGGTGGAAAAATTTCAGATGCCGCTGGTGCCTGAAATGGACGAGACCATGTTGCGCAATGCAGATCAGAAGATCGTGTTTCATCTTATTAACACGGAACAGAACCGGGAGTTGTTGGCGGATGTACCGCACCGGGAGTTTTTGGATCTGTCCATTGTTTATGAACTGGTTGTGCAAATGGATGAGACGGGAATTGCATTTGGCATGATCAAAAATGACATGGCCAGAAAATTATCCATGACGGAAGAGCAGCTGTTCCAGCATGCGTATGAGAATACGAAGAAGCTGCTGCGCCCTGTTGTTTACGACATGTTATCCATGCCCATCGAATTCGCAGCAGATGAATGTGAGGATGATGAGTGTGAGCCTATCCCAAGGACACGGACATTATGGTATATCGGAAATGCAGTTGCAAGATATGGCGCAGCGTCCATTCTTTATCCGGACCTGATGGCCGAACTTGCGGGTATTGTTGACAGTGACTTATACCTGTATCCAAGCAGTGTTCATGAATTTTTCGCACAGTCCGTTTATGCGGTCGATCCGGAGGATGACCAGCCGGACCATCTTGCGGACATGGTTGCGGATATTAACATGTCAGCAGTATCTTTGCGGGACCGTTTATCAAACCAGGTATATCGTTATTGCCGTGCCACCGGGGAAATCACTCTTCTCACGAATACGGCAAACACACGGCTTGACAAACTGGCTTGTCCGCCAAAGCATGTTGACCCGTTGACCGGATGCTGGGAATCATAAAGGGGATGATAAATATATGGCAGAAAAAAAGTTCACGCTGCGAAGCCTGGATACGGGACGCAGCCATGAAGTAACAGGAAACGAGAATACGACAGCCGCGATGGTGTGGGCTTCTGAAAAGTGCTGGTTTCAGGCCGGTGCGAGAGTAGAGATCACGGGGCCAGATGGCAGAAAGGAGCAATTTGTTCATGGATAAAAATAGAAAAGCAGACTGGGTGAAAACCGATGACGATTCCGTACAGTACCGCAGGGAAGCAGTGGAACTGGAACAGGGCCAGGAAAAGGTCGTTGAACTGTACCAGCTGCAGATCGTCTGCGATATCACGAAAGTATCCGATCCGGACCCGAAGATCTATGCGATCGCCCATGATTTTGTGTATCTTTCTGAAGTAGATACAGAGTCCGTTCTGGAGTCGTACGGATATAAGGACATGGAGGAACTAAAACAGACATATGGTGACGATGCGGACATGATCCTTGCGGAATGCCAGTTTGAGCTGGATTCCGGATGCTTAGAAAATCTGATGCACCGGACGCCACTTATGACCTGGGAACAGGGCCGGAAAGCGATCGAGGCCATAACGGGTGGTATCCGCAGATAGGAAAGGCGGAAATAGAATGATGGATAAGAATACGAAGATAGGCTTGTTAAAGAAAGGCGGCAAAAAGGCATTGGCAGAATACAACCGGCTAAACCGGGTGACCGGACCTGATATGAACCTTGGGACCAGGGTTCATACCGATGAGCGGTACAAAAAGCCGAAGCACAAAAACCGGGCTTTTGACACAGACTAACAAAAATCTACCGGAAGGGGCGCAGCGTGATGCGCCCTTTCTTTTTTTTGTTTGCCAGGACCGGTAAGGCAGTATTTTTGTTTGGCGATGAATTACCCACGATTTTACCATGCCGGGTTTCCATACTGATATCGTAATCAGTAATGAGAAATTGAGAAAGGAAGGAAAACGAATGAGAAAAGAAGAAATTGAAATGGAACTGGCGAAGCACACGGATACGATCCTGTCGTTTCCAAACCGAGGACCATGGGGAGACAGCCGGTACCGCGGCAACTGCAGCGGATGGATTCCGGCCTATTTTATCAACAAGTACCATGCCAAACGGGTTGCGGAAGTCTTTGCAGGCTCCGGCACGACGTATGATGTGTGCCGTGATATGGGTGTCCGCTATATCGGGATCGACTTGAACCCGAATCCGCCAAGAGATGGGATCCTATCCATGGATATCCTGGACGATGCTATGGAGCTGCCGGATGGTTTTTATGATGCTGACATGGTCTTTCTGCATCCGCCGTATCCGTCCATTCATGATGTCCGTTATGCGGGAAACATGTGGCAGGACACGGATGGGACAAGGATCCTGCGTGACATTCAGGAGATGAATTTTGAGGACGGGATGAAAGCTGTGAACCACGCGGTCCTTCGTGCGTATAACGCGATGCCGGCCGGGTCTTATGAAGTCTGCCTGGTCGGAGAGATCCGGGCCAAAGGGGAATACCGATCCATGATGCAGAACCTGGCTATCCCGGGCATTCTGCATCAAACATTCATTAAATTGCAGCATAACACGGTATCCGGCAGACGGACCTATTCCGGCAACAGTGATTTTGCGCTGACAGGGCATGAAATGATCGCCGTTATTAAAAAGCCGAGCGGTTATGAGCTTGCATTTGTCATGCCGAAACGGTACAGTATGGATATCCGGGACAGCCAGATGGCTACCTGGAAGGATGTCGTGATGGCAGCCGTCAGAAATCTTGGCGGGGCCAGCAATAACGAAGAGATTTATGCAGCACTGGAACATCATGCCAAGGCAGCAGCTAACGTAAACTGGAAGGCAAAGATCCGCCAGACCTTACAGAAATTGGCACAGTCCGGTCTGATCACCCATGTGGGGACCGGGCAGTGGGCTGCCGCATAATGCAGGAACACAAAAAATTAAGTACAAAGGAGAAGAAACATGGAAGAGACATTCAGTGAGAAGATGATAGACCGTTTTGGTATATGTGGTCTGATGTTTATTGGAGTGACAACCTGGCTTGTTTTCGCGCTTATCCTTTACGGTATCCTGTCAGTGACGGGAGTGATCGTGACGGAAGCGAAAGAGCCGGAGCAGGTCATCGTGGAACCGTACCACAATACGGACTATGATACGTATATGACAACCGGCATCGAGATTCCGCATATTAAGAGCAGGACATTTGATATCTGCACGGTATCGGCGGATGACCTTGTAAACGACTGGACGGGAAATGATGTTTCCTCCCTGGTACAGGCTGCCATGAGTCTCCGCATCACAAAAAATGACGCCAAATGGAAACAGGGCGGAGTGACTGTTGTGCCGGAGGGCGCAACGGTTGTGGATATCGGGATGGTGCAGGTTTATGCGTGGCATGAGCGTACTATCGGGACAGGCGATCAGTCTTCGGACCATTTTGTGTTCTGTACGGCGGGGGATGTGTACCACCTGATCCGAAGCACCAAAGGAACCACAACTAATGTCAAGTTAACCTGCGGTCGGACCGCATAAGGAGAGATGATGGGAAGAAGGAAAATGATCGTGATGGACGATCCGGTCCTCACAGATGAGCAGAGGGAACAGTGCCACAAAAACGCGCTGATCTGGGAAACGGTCCACCGGGACCTATTCTCCCGTATTGGTATTCCGTTTTTTGAGTGTGGTTCTAAAAATAATCAGTAGAAGGAGAACAGCCATGACAGATCCCGGGGCATCCGGGATCCCCATGGCTTTTATAAAATTATGAGAAAAGAATGGGCAGAGCAGGAAGTGGACTATCTGCATAGGCGGTACTGCAAGCAGCCCGTGGCTACTACGGCAAAAGTACTTGGACGCACCGTTGCCTCCGTAAAGGGAAAAGCCAGGTCGCTTGGGTTAAATATTTATGCTGGAGAATCTGTATACGCAAAAACAGTAGCCAGATGCTTTGGGCAGGATGTCAGCGTTGTCTTACGCTGGATCGCTAAACTTGGGCTTCCGGCTACAAAACGCGAGGTGGCGAACGTCACACGGTACGAGATTTTACCGGAAGCTTTTTGGAAGTGGGCAAAAGATCACAGGGATGAGATCCACTGGGCTTCTTATGAGCCGCTTTCCTTGCTTCCGGAACCGGAATGGCTGGAAGAAGTCAGGAGAGAGTATAAGTATTGTCACCATCATAAGCGAGTCAGCCATTGGGACCGGATGCGGATGAGCGAGATGTTAAGACATGGCGCAACGTTCCGCGAGATCGGGGATACATTAGGGCGGACAACGGAAAGCGTGAAACATATCGCAAGGACGTATCATTTGTGATACATCCATGGAAAAATTGAAGGACGGACAGATTTTATTTCTGTCTGTCTTTTTTTGACCAAAAAGTGTTATCCGCAAAAATACCCACTCACAGAACCACATATACTGAGATTGTTGTTGCCAGATAGAAGCGACACGCCAAAAAGCAAAAGAAAAGAAAGAAAAACAAAAAAACAGCCGCACCGGAATAATACAAAATTCCATACTGATAATGTCCGAAAAAACAAGAAATAGAGAAAGGAGAAAGACATGATTGATGGAAAACTGAAGTACGTTGAGGCCAAAGGATATTTTGTGGGCCGTTTTTCAGAAATGGATCTTGCAAACGGAATCGACAAAACGGCGGTGAATACCGCAAAAATTGCTACCGGTCTAAAGTATACGAACACAGACGTAATACAGAAATGCAAAAAACCGGTCGCTATTGACATTTATGTATGTGACCTGGCAACAATGCGGGTCTAAAGAAAGGAAGAGCGTTTATGAAAAAGTTAATTACATTACTGCGCCGCCGTCAGGAGGGTTTCCAAACTGAAATCTATGACGATGATTTTATTATCGACATCCCGGAGAATCTTGTTAACAAAACAACACTCTGCACAGATGATATTCTTAAGTATTGCGAACAGCAATTACGAGAAGCTGCACGCGCAACCATCATTGGTCCAGACTGTGAGAAAATTATCGGAGATACTTGCAATGACTACAACTGGGGTGATTTTATTCTGTATGCCACGAAAGAAATCCTCGAAACTGTCGGAATATCATGCGTAAACGACTACGATGGTCCGATTGATAAGAGTACCATTTATCCACGATTCACTGTAGAAGTAAATCAGGATGAGGTGTTGCTTCCGGACTGCGTGGAGGGTGTATTGATTGTTCGAGACCCAGAAGAAGGGGATATCCGCATTGATGTAGATGCCAACCTGTCTACAGGAGCGATTACCGTTGCGGAAAAGGATGAGGACAGTATTGCGAAAATAACGGAAGATGACAGAGAGGTGTTTATTGATTTTGGAAATGGTGTCGAGCACCCGGTTGCAATAAACGAAGAGCAGCAGGAAGAAGCTGATGATACGTTCTTCTACCTGGAGTAGGAATAAGGAAATCAGTAATATCTACAATAGCATATATGTTTACCGCATTCCCTTACGGGTGCGCGAGTGAATGAGCCTTCCAGAAATTGGAGGGCTCTTTTTTGTTTAGGAATGGTACAACGCGAAATAACAAGGAGGGTGTTCCCCGGGAACACCTCTGCAATAAAACAGCCTCATTAAGGCGATGCAGATCCCCATACTGATCATGTAACAACTTCAGAAATCGAGAAAGGAGAAAGAAATATGAAAAAATTAAAAACACTGGAGCCGACAAATGGAAACGGGCAATATCTGCATTCCTATAAGGCAAAATATGACGATTGTGGGACTGAGATCCCGTATGAGATCGTAAGCCGTCATGGATGGCCGGAAGTGCAGGAGCATGGGCTGGGCACCAAAACAGATGCCGTATGCATCGTGCCTATCTTTGATAACGGTGATCTCCTGGTTACGCGTGAATTCCGTTATGCGATCAACGGCTATTGCCTCGAATTTCCAGCCGGGCTCATTGATCCTGGTGAAACTCCGGTAGAAGCTGCTAAACGGGAATTAAAAGAGGAAACCGGGCTTAATACCGAAAAGGTGCTCTTTACGATCCCTGGCGGATACAGTAGCGCCGGCATGACGGACGAAAAGGTTGCCATTGTTGGGCTGCTCGTGAGTGGAAATTTTTACGAAATGCAGGGCAAGGAAGAGATTCATCCAATTCGAACGAATGTCAATCGCCTGTATGCGATGGTCGCAGATGGTGATTCCTGCAGTGCCAGAATGCAATGCTTGATCACAGGTATCCATTTGGCGAGGTCAGCAGAATTTTGCAAATTATGCGAATGGGAATAAGGAGCGGAGGAATTGAAGACATTTCAGTGCAGGGTGTGCGGGGCGATATTCGCCTCGCAAGATGATATCGAAGAAGATGTTCATGGCACTGGCTTCTGGTGCCCGGAATGCGAGAGCTTCACGCCATATGCAGGCATAACCAGAATCATTGACCTATCTGTTTGCTTAGAAACAAAGGCCTGTGACTGTCGGGAACGCCAGATGGATGAGCAGGTAAAAAGTGATTTACAGGGGAGGTTGTCCCCCTTGCGTTATCCCGGAGGAAAGGGGAAAATGCTCAAGCAGTTGGAACCGCATTTTCCGGAGCATATCGGCACCATGGTCGAGCCATTTGCCGGCGGTGCCGCCGCATCCCTGGCTATGCTATTTGCAGGACGCGCCGATCGGATCGTTTTAAACGATCTGGATCCGGGTGTATACGCATTTTGGATATCTGTTTTGAAATATACAGAAGAACTCCTGAATGCGGTTCACAACATACAGGGCACGCGGGAAGAGTTTTTGCAAGCAAAAAGGATACTCGACCGGCCGGACGGTCGCCCCACGGTTGAATTAGCGGCGGCATTTCTGATAGCAAACCAGCTGGCATTTTCCGGAATCACAAAAGCCGGGATCGCAGGAGACTATGAGCGCCGATGGAATTACAAAAAGGTGGCAGACCGAATCCGCAGGATCGCAGCATACAAGGATCGTATCACGGTGATGCATATGGATGCGCTCCAGGTGATCGAAGAATTTTATTGGAATGCGGATCATTTCCTGTTTATCGATCCACCTTACGTTTTACAGGGAAAACAGCTGTACCGGGAATGGTACGAAACGGATGATCACAAACGTTTGGCGGGACTGATCCAGGATTTGA
>ERZ1673743.2439-NODE-2439-length-16305-cov-6.002215_pt1 | contig 16305 bp, 7 predicted proteins | sample MGYA00580197_ERZ1673743 | MGnify/ENA primary metagenome ERZ1673743 (study PRJEB41218, sample SAMN15661795) | gut metagenome | host: Homo sapiens | place: Canada: London | collected 2015-08-20/2019-03-30 | study: EMG produced TPA metagenomics assembly of... | reverse complement strand
CCGAGCGCACCACCTTGCGGTAGTTGTTGATGAAGATGTTGCGCATGATGGTGAATACCCAGCCCTTGAAGTTTACGTTGTCGACATACTTGTCTTCGTTGTCGAGGGCCTTGAGAGTCGTGTCCTGGAGCAGGTCGTAAGCGTCGTCTCTGTTTGAGGTGAGCATGTAGGCGAAGTTGAGCAGATTGCTCTGGAGGCCTAAGAGTCTTGACTGAAAATTCTGTGAACTCATAATGACTAATTTTAGATGGGTGATGAAATAGTTTTGTAACCCTTTTGTGACTACGACGCAAAGGTAATACTAATTTTTATAAAACCAAATTTTTTGACCAAAAAAATGCGATTATTTTGAAAAATAATTTGTCAAATTTGTAACTTCTTGATTTTCAGCACACTAATAAAGACATTCATATTTACATTCTTGTTACAAAACAGTCAGCACTGCATATAACCCGATTGAGTGTTAGTAATGCGTTGATTTACAGTATATTCTGAACTATATCTGCTGCGATTTTTATATTGTTCACATTTTATATGTTAAAATGCTCCAATTTCTGTTGCCAATTTAGCTAAAAATCAGCTTTTTTTGTGTTACAAAAAACGCTACAACGCCCCCCATTTTGTAACAGTAGCATCTCATTCCAGAGACCCCAAAAGCGCTCTTCATATCTGACATTTTTGTTACAATTTTATCACATTCTCCAGTAAAAAGAGCGGCTGCGCGATACACGCAGCCGCTCTTTTTACTGGAGAACAATATGTCAGCGCACAAGCAGTTTGCGGCCTTCGGCGATATAGAGACCCGGAGGAAGGAGGGTGCGGGCCTCGGCAACATCAGCGGCTGTGAGCACCGGCCGCCCGAGAGTGTCATAAACGGTGACAGGGCCGTCGGCAGCTGCGGAATCGTCGGCCATGATGCCGTCTATGCCGGTCTGCCCTTTAGGGTCGAGTTTCCAGGCGTCGAGCGACACCACATCCACGGCACCCTGCGTGGCGAACGCCTCGATACCGTTGGCGTCGGGCTCGGTTGGGAACACACGTATCGATGTGGCCCAGCGGTCGTTGACAAACACGTCGACGATTGAATGGTCAAGGAAGATATTGAGCTTGAGGGTCTGGCCGGCGGGAATCAGTTCGGGCAGGTAACAGCGGTAGATGCCGTCGTAGACACCGCCGTCGTTGATGATGCGGCGCAGTGAGGTGAAATCGAATGTCAGCTCGCCCGAGCCGGGGGTGTATGTCACCTTGGCCTCAGAACCGGCGCTCTTGAAGAATGTGAGGCCGAACGGATTGCGCCCCACGGTGAAGACAGCCGAAATCTCAGCCTCGCGTCCCGAGACGGGGTCGAGCGAAACAGTGCCGTCAAGGCTGAAGTCACGGCGCGAGAACATGGTGGCGGTGCGCAGACCGGTCAGCGTCTCGAACGGTTTCTGCTGCAGCTCCCCCTTGTCGTTGAGCCACCATTCGCGCGGCAGCGAATAGCAGTGCGCCCAGCCCAGGTTCCAGTTCTCCTGGCCCGGGAGCTTGTCGGGCACGATGCCCATGGCTATGGTCTTGCCGTTGTGGCGGTAGACGGTGGGCGAGAGCAGACCGAAACCGTCGCGGGTCACCAGCTCCACGTTCTTGGGCGACTGGAAGTTCGATGCCGGCTGGAATTTCCCGTCGGCCGAAATCGTACCGGTCCAGTAAATGGTGCGCACGCCGGTAGATGTTGCCAGCGGCGTCACGGTAAAGAGCCATTTGCCGTCGCCCATGTCGGTGATGTTGGGCATCTCCCAGAAAGTGCCGTCGCGCCCGGCCGTGGTACCGGTGAAGAAAAGGTCGCCGTTGTTGCTCCACAGCCCCGACACGGGGTTGTATTTGTGCAGGGTGGTGGTGCCGACGCCGTTCTTCGAGCTGCCGACGATGATATATGCGTCGTCGCCGTGGCGGAAGAAGTAGGGGTCGCGGAAATCGTCGCTCAGTCCGGTGGGGCGTCCGTTGATGATCGGGTTCGAGGCCTTTTTGGTCCAGTCGAGCAGGGCATCATCGTCAGGCACGGCCTGGGCAATCATCGCCTTGCCATAGTCGACGGCGGTATAGAGGATGTTTGGCTTGCCGCCGGTGACCACATCGTCGGCGAAGACGCATCCGCTCCAGCAACCCTTTATGTCGTACCAGGCGCCCGGCGCGATGGCAATCTTCTCCTCGCGCCAGTCATAGAGGTTCTCGCTTGAGATATGCCCCCAGTGCAGGCGCGCCATGTAGGGGCCGTCGGCATTCTTCTGGAAGAAGAGATGATAGCGGCCGTCGGAATGGTACATGCCGTGGCACTCGTTGGTCCAGGCCGCGGCAGGCATGCCGTGGAAACGCGGACGCAGTATGGCGTCGGCGAAACGCGACGCGGGGATGTCGAGGTTTGCGGCGTTTTCTGGTGTCCACGATGCGATGGTGGCCTGAGGCAGAGCCTCGTTCCAGACGGTCACATCATCAATCAGACCGTTGTACGAGGTGAGCAGGAACGGACCGGAATAGATGTCGTCGGTGCCGCGCCCCATGCGCAGTGTTGCCGCGGGGAACGCGAGGGTACCCGTGCAACGGCTCGACCCTACCTCCTGGCCGTTGTTGTAAAGGGTGACCTTGCGGGCGTCGCTGTCGATTACGGCTGTCAGGCAGTTCCACTGATAGGTGGGCAGAGGAGTGTCGACGGCCACCGACACCAGCCAGCCCCCCCCACGTAGGCGCGGAACGACCATTTGCCATTGAAACCGAGGAAAAACCCGAAACCGGTCTTGGCCTTGTCGTCGAGGCTCGACACAATCGGAGTCTGTATCTGCGTATCCCTGTCAATCTCGATTATCGGATAGCACGGCACGGCCACCCAGGCCGATACGGTCATTTTCGTCGAGCCGGCGGGGATAACCTCGCCAAGCTGCCCTTCGACATACGACGTGTAGCCGTCGAACCGCAGGGCCTGCCCTACGGCGCCGGGAAGATTCTCGGGGGCGAAATGCCCCTCGACGGCGAATTTGGTGCCGCTGACGGTTTCGGTGATCTGCCCCGAGGTCACATCCATCGGGAAATGCGCCACCACAGCGCCCGGCATCACCTGTGAGGCACATGCCATGGCCGCGCCCAGCGCGAGTGTTCTGATGTTTTTCGCTTTCATAGGAATAAATTTGTGTTTGGAATTATCGTAACAGTAGTCTGGTGCTTGTGCCGCCGGCCGAGACTATCACCACGCCGGTGTAGTCGACACTCACGGCGCCGTCGGTATCGGCGAGTCGTTTGCGGCAGATGACGCGGCCGTCGATGCCGCAGATGGTCATGACCGTACCCTGTTCAAGACCGCTGTACCCTACCCTACGGTTTCCGGCGGCAAAGATACGGCTTTTTCTGTTCTCGCCGGGCGCGTCAACCCCGGTGGTGTCGTGACGGTCGTCAAAAGTGCCCAGATAAGCCAGGGAATTTGCCGTCAGGCGCTCGATGTTACCCTGATAGGCGTTGTCGCCCATTCGCGGCGACAGCTCGTAGGCCGCCAGGCCGTTGGCAAGGATGGTGCCCGGCTGACCGGCCGAACGGGCCAGTGCGCGGGGATGAAACTCGACCACCGCGGCCACGGCATAATCCTTGACATGCCCCCAGGTGCCGAGCACCGTGGCGCCGAGCTGGTTCTGGAAACGCTCTACGGTGTTGCGGCCACCGGCGGTGTAGATGTTGCCGTAGGCGTTGAGGTCCCAGCAGCAGTTATGGTCTTCGCGGTGCATGGGGGTGCCGTTGCCCGTGCCGAGCATGGCGAATGTCTCCGAGTCGTATGAGCCGAAGGGGCTGTGCGCGGGCCATGTGGTCAGTCCCGCGAAGATCGGGTGTGCCGAACGGTCATAGTATTCGTCGGTACCTGCCTTGTCGAGACCGATGCGGGCCTGCAGGGTCCACACGTCTGTACCGTTGCCGCCGTCACCGTCGCCGCAGATACCGGGGGCGTATGCGGGGGCGATGCGGCCTATGGCCGACACAAGCCGTGTGGCGTGTTTGGTGAGATATAGCGAACCGCCGTCGCTGACAAACCCTTTCAGCGCCGAAAGAGCCGCGTCAGACGCAAGCGTGCCGGGGATGGCTCCGCCGGTACCACGGCGGTCGATATGGATCCACACCACGCCGTAGTTCTCTGTCGTCAGACGTCCGAGATCACCGGGGGTGAGCAGTGCGCCGTCAGGGTAAAGCGACCTGAACAGCTCCACTGCCGCACGCTCCTGCGCGTTCAGGGCCGTCACATCATATTCGGGGATGAGGATGGCCATGCGGTTCGACCGGTCGACCGGCGGGAGAGGGTGCCCCGTGGCCGAGCTGTTGCTGCTGCCGGTGGCGGTCCAGGCGTCAAGAGTGCGTATGGCAGCCGTGCCCTCGGCAAACGCCTCGACCGCGGTACCGTCATAATCGTGGGGGAAGACACGCACCGATGCGGCATAACGGTCATTGACAAACAGGTCTATGACCGAATGGTCTATTACCAGGTCGAAGACAAGCTCACGCCCCGGGGCGATGTCGTCGGGAAGAGTGGCTGTATAGAGTCCGTCGTAAGGGTAGCCGTCGTTCACGATGCGCGGCAGGTGGCGCAGACTCACCGACACGGTGTGCGCCTCGGGGTCGAAGGTGAGCGCGGCGTGCGAGTGCTCGGGGTTGGCCGGATTCTTGAAAAACCTTATGCCGAACGGTTTGCCGTCGGGTGTAATGGTACCCCTGACACGCACACGGCGCCCGGATACATTACCGGTAGGCATGACGCCCGAAAGCGTGGTATTCGAGCGGCTGAAATGACTGTCGGCATAAAGGGCGTCGGTCTCGCGGGCGGCGCGCTGCCACAGGTTACCGTCGGCATCGACAGAAAGCTCACGCGGCAGTGAATAACAGTGTGCCCACCCCATCGCCTTGTTCTCGCAGCTCGCCACCTTGTCGGGCACTATGCCCAGGGCAATGACGCGCCCGTCGTGATTCACTATCGAGGGTGACATCAGACCGAACCCGTCGCGACCGAAAAGGTCGAAGGCGCGCGGCGTGTCATACCCTCCGGCATTCTGCCAGCGCCCCTGGCCATCAATGGTGCCGACGCGGTAGAGTGTCCTGGCCCCGGCAGAGGTTCCTATCGGGGAATACACGAAAAGCCAGCGGCCGTCGGGCAACTGTGTCACCGAGGGCATCTCGGCAAAGACACCGTCGGTGCCGGTGTCGCCGCCATAGAAGAAGAAGTCGCGGCTGTGGCGGGTCCATGTGCCGTTTTCAAGACGGTGCAGGGTCACGGCACTGCGGCCGTCAGCCTGCGAGCCCACAATAATATAAGGCTGTCCGTCGGCACGGAAGAAATACGGGTCGCGGAAATCATCGCTGAGCCCGTCGGGGCGCCCGTCGATGAACGGACTGAGGTTCTTGGTCCAGGAGATGAGCGAGTTGTCGACGGGCGACGCGCCGAGGATGCGTGCGCGCCCGTAATCTACACCGGTATAGAGAGCCTCCGGGCGGCCTCCGTCGGTATAGACGCATCCGCTCCAGCACCCCTTCATGTCGGCATCGAACAGGGCGTTGTCGGCGGTCATGGTCTCGCCCGGGGCGACGGCTATGCGTTCTTCGGTCCATTCAAGCAGGTTGTCGGAGGTCAGATGCCCCCAGTGCAGACGTGCCATGTAGGGGCCGGCGGCGTTTTTCTGGAAGAAGAGATGCCAGCGGCCATCGTAATGCACAAGGCCGTGGGTTTCGTTGGTCCACCCTGCCGAGGGGTGCCCGTGGAAACGGGGGCGCCAGCGGTCTTCGGGGTCATAGCGCCCCGCGGGTGCCGCAAGCACCGGGGGGTTGTCGGCGCGCATGGCCGCAAGCTGATCAAGGGGGATACAGCAGTCATGCACCTCGAGCTCGTCAAGCAGACCGCCGAAAGCGGTGGTGCGGAATGCGTCGGCCGACGCGTTCACCGGGTCGCCGAGCCACACCTCCCAGCTGTTCTGCCCCACATGCATGGTGTTGTCGCCGAGGCGGAAGTCACCCCGGACACAATCACCTTCGGCCACAGGGGCGTCGCCGTGGGTGTAGTTGTTGTAAAGGCGCAGTTTCCCCTCGGCTCCGTCTATCTCGGCCACCAGGCAGTTCCAGCGGTATCGGGGCAAAGGTCTGGGCACGTTCACCACGGCGAGCTCACCCCCCACATAGGCCTGAAAGCTGTACTGGCCGTCGAATCCGATGAAATAACCGAATCCGCGCCGGTTCGCATGGTCAATACAGTCTACGATGCAGGTCTGCGAACCGGGATTGGGGTCGTCGACCTTGACTATGGGATATGACTGCACGGCCACCCACAGCACCACTGTGGCTTTCTGACCGACATTGCAGTCTCGGGCACGCATCCCCACGTATGAGGTATAGCCGTCGAGATACAGCGCGCGGCCACGCACGCCGGGAGCGCTCTCGGCGCCGAACTGACCGGCCACATCGAATGTCTGCCCGGTCACGGCCTCGCGCACACGGCCCGAGGCGTCGGGTTCAAACGGATAATGCACCACCAGGGCGCCGGGCGCTGTCAGGAATGACGACAGCGCCAGCACTCCGGCTGAGATATATTTTACGGGTCTGAGTGTCATGATGGTTCAGAGGGGAATAGAATGGGATTGTCACATAACCGCCTTCAGCGCGCAGTCGCCGGCCACGGCCACCACGAGTCCGTGGCATGGAACGGCAATACGTCCGTCGCCGGAAACCTCGCCCGAATGAATCAGACGGCCGTCGGCTGCGAAGACCGAAAGGTTGACGGGGCGGTCGAAACCGCTGTAAACGATGGCACCCATGACGGCACGGAGTGTTCCGGCACCTGCGGCCGACACATTCTCAATGCCGGTGTTGATGCGCTCGTGCCAGGGCGAGAGGTAATCGACGGTATTGGCGGTCAGACGGTTCACGTTATCCTGAAAATTGTTGTTGCCGTCGTTGTGGTGCAGCTGCACACAGGCTATGCCATTGGCCACAATCGAGCCTTTCGGGGCTTTGCCGGTGTAGTCTACCTGATCGAGCCAGCCGTTGGCATCGGGGGTGTTCGCGGGGTACTCGCGGGTGGGGCGGAATTCGACGATACCGGCGGCCTGGTGATCCCAGTCCTGCCCCCAGGTGCCGAGCACTGTGGCATTGGCGTCTTTCTCGAAACGTACTATGCCGTCGGGGCCGTCGTTCACAAAACGGTAGTCGGGAACCAGAGTCAGGTATTTCAGGCAGTTCTCGGTCATGCGCTCGATGTTGTCGTGGAAACCGTTGCCGTCGGTGGCCCACTCGTAGGCGGCCAGACCGTTGGCGATGATGCGGCCCCTGTAGGCCGATGTGGGGTTGAACTCGACGATACCGGCCACGGCATAATCCACTACATGTCCCCAGGTGCCGAGCACCACGGCGTTGTTCTGTGCCTCGAACCGCTCTACGGTGTTGCGCCCCTCGGCTATATAACTGTATTGGTTCAGGTCCCAGAGGCAGTTGTGGTCCATGCGGTGCATGGCCGCACCGGTGCCGGTGCCCTCGAGGGCGTAGGTCTCGCATGCGAAATCACCGTTGGTGCGCAGACCGGCGTAGATGGCATGGCCGCGGCGGTCATAGAACTGCGAGGGGTCGTTTGTGGCGTTGCAATAGCCGATCTGGGCGTTCACGGTCCAGACGTCGGTGCCGTCGCCGCCGTCGCCGTCACCGTAGAGGTTCGGCGAGAAAGCGGCATCTATTCTTCCGATGCGGCTCACGAGCTGTGTGGCCTGTTTGGTGAGCAGAAGGTTGCCGCCCGTGCGGGCATAGTCCCTGAGCAGGCCGACGAACTCCTCGTTGCCGTACTCGGCGGGGAGGTTCCCCTGGCCTATCCCCTTACGGTCGATGTGCACCCAGAGGCAGTCGAAGAAATTGCTGTTGATGCGGTCTTTCACATCGGCAGGGGTCACAATTTCTATGCTCATGCCGGGATGGGCCTGTTTGTAGCGGTAGAGATAGTGCACGGCGGCACGCTCCTCGGCCACCTCGATGCGGTCTATGTCGGCCGGGGTGACCTCCTCGATCGGACCACCCTTTACGGCGCCGTTCTGCCCTATGCAGATGCCGATACGCAGGGCGTCCTCGCTCTTCATGGCCACGCGCCACATGCAGTTGTGGTCCTCGCGGTGGATGGATGCGTGGTTGCGGTCGCCCTGCATCGGGAACACACTATATACATTCTCGTCATAGACGGGATCTTTCACCGCGGGCCACGCGTTTGAGGCCATGGTCTCCAGGCCGTTGTAGATGGCATGCCCGGTGTGGTCGTAATACTGGGCCGACGAGGCCGAGCCGCGGGCGCCGATAGTGGCGTTGACCGACCAGATGTCGGCATTGTAGGCGCCGGCGCCGTCAGAGAACACGTTCGGGCGCAGATAGTCGGGCACACGCCCCACGCCGGCGCTGAAGAGCAGCTGCACGGCGGCTTTCGAGAGATAGAGGTTACCCCCGTCCTCATGGAATTTCTTTATGGCGCCGAGGAACTCCGCGTTGCGGTATGCCTCGGGGAACGAACTTACATCCTGGCCGATGTCGTTGCGGTCTATATGTATCCAGATGCAGTCGTAATTGTCAACCGATATGGATGCTGTCTGCGAAGGGGTGATGAACTTGCCGTCTTTGGCAAACGTATGCCGGAAAAGCTCTGCGGCGGCCTTCTCCTGCGGGGCGTCGATAGCGTCAACGCTCTCGGCGCTGATATACATGGCCATTTTCTGATAGCGCTCGGCACGCGCCGGGCACACAGTGGCCAGAAACATGATCAGAAATAAAAACGTATAGTTTTTCAGGTTCATATTGTAGTATGTCAGGTTAAAAGACTGGTAAGATTCGCAATACATACAGGGCAATGACGGGGGCAGCAGGGCAAAGAAGAGAAAAGAAGACAAAATACCGACGGCCTGCACGCTGACAGCTGTGACGGGCCGCCGGTGTTCATAAATCAATCACTTTAAATATCATTTCACGATGACTTTGGCAACCTTGGCGCCCTGACGGGTTACATAGATGCCGGGCACAAGGGCGTCGGCGCTGACAGCCATACCCTGCAGGTTGAAATACTCCACAGGAGCGGCGGTGTCTTCGGCGGCTACCTCGTCGATGGCCACTACAGCCTTCGAGGCCAGATAGCCGATGCAGTTGTCGGTAAGTTTCTCAAGATTCTCGTGGAAGGCGTTGCCACCGTTGCGCGGAGCCCACTCGCAGGCTGCCAGACCGTTGGCGATGATGCGCCCGGCGTTCTCCGACGCGGGAAGGAACTCAATGATACCGGCCACGGCATAGTCAACCACATGACCCCATGTGCCGAGCACGACAGCGTTGTTCTGAGCCTCGAATTTCTCGACTGTGTTGCGACCTTCGGCGGTGTAGATGGCGTTGTAGGCGTTCAGGTCCCAGCAGCAGTTGTGGTCCTCGCGGTGCATCTCAGAGCCGTCGCCGGTGCCCTCGAGGGCGTATGTCTCGCAGGCGAAATCGTTGTTGGTGCGCAGCCCGGCGTAGATTTCGTGGTTGCGGCGGTCGTAGAACTGCGAGGGGTCGGCCTCGACGTTGCAATAGCCGATCTGGGCGTTTACGGTCCAGACGTCGGTGCCTGCGCCGCCGTCGCCGTCACCGTAGATACCGGGAGCGAAAGCGGCGTCGATGCGGCCGATGCGGTGTACCATCTGGGTGGCCTGCTTGGTCATGAGCAGACAGCCGCCATCGGCGACAAACTGTTTGAGGGCCTCAAGCGTAGCGTCATCGGCGAACTCGGCGGGGAGGTTGCCGTGGCCCACGTTCAGACGGTCTATGTGAATCCAGATGCAGTCGTAGTCGGCATGGTTTATCTTCGATGTCTCACCCGGGGCGATGACGCCGCCGTCGGGGTGAACGGCCACGAAATGTTCGGCTGCGGCTTTCTCCTGCGCGTTCTCGATAGAGGCCACATCGGGGAAACCGATCATGACGGCGGTGCGCGGGTTGGCGTTTACGGTGGCCACGCACCCGAGTGTCATGGCTACGAAGGCAGATTTGAGTACAGAATTTTTCATGTAAGGTAAGTGAATAGCTTGGTTTGTGAATCTGTTTATTTTGCTTATTTACTGATACTTGGCGCTTACCACCGCGCTACAGGGGCTTTTTTTAGAAAAGTGGGGCCTCACCCCGCGGAGAGGTGAGGCCCCACGGTAACACGAAGTTACTCCTATGTAGTGCGAATCTTAGTGCCTTATTTCAGGTAGTCGAGGATATTGGTGGTCAGCTGCTCGATGTTGTGCTGATAGGGGTTGGCGCCCGAGTTCTGGTTCCACTCGTAGGCGGCCAGACCGTTGGCGATGCAGCGGCCATGTTCGGCGTTCGAGTAGAACTCTACCATGGCAGCCACGCAGTGGTCGCGCACATGGCCCCAGGTGGCCAGCACAAGCGAGTTAGTGGTGACCTCGAAGTTCTTGATCACGTCGGGATAGTTCCCCTTTCCGTAGATGTTGCAGTCCCACATGCAGTTGTGATCCTCGCGCTCGCCGGGGCCGATGAGCGGCAGGTTCATGTAGCCATAGCCGTTGGGATCCTCGAAAGTGAGCCCCTTGTAGATGGCGTGGCCCGTGCGGTCATAGAAACCCTGGTCGCTCCCCTCGCGGAAATCCCAGCCGAGAAATGCGTTGAGTACCCACACGTCGTTGCCGCTGCCGCCGTTGCCGTTGCCGTAGACTGTCGGAGCCATATCCTCGGGCACGAAACCGAGAGGCACGGTGAGCTGGGTGGCCATGTTCGACAGATACAGGCTGCCGCCCTTGGCCGAATAGGTGCGCAGGGCCTCGAGGGTCTCCTCGTTAGTGATCTGCTCGGGGAGGTTCTGCCATCCGAGGGGCAGACCCACGCGGTCGATGAGAATCCAGAGCACGGGATAGATGTCGGCGTCGAGACCGGCCACCTGCGAGGGCTGGATGAGTTCGGCGTTCTCCTGAGCCACGAACCATGTGGCGGCGGCACGCTCGTCATCGTCGGGGAGGTCGGCGATGGTGGCGGCAGTCATCAGGTAACCCATCTTGGGGGTGATGTAGGGCACGAGGGCCTTGACCGTGGCACCCACCGAGGTATAGAACTGCTCGTAGATCACCTCGACGGTATAGGTCATCTCCTGATCCATGGGCTGGCCTTTGAGCTCGAACGATGTCACGTCGGCACCCTCGACCACTGTTGCAGCCTCGGCCTCGCCGTCGCGGTAGATGCGCACGCCGGTGATGTCATTCCCCTGGGGGAGTTTCCAGGTCAGGGTGACGGTGCGGCCGCTGACACTGGCGGCGAGGTCGGTGACTCCGGGAAGTTCCTCGAACGGCAGCACGGTTGTCACCGAGACGCCCTCTGATACATAGCCGCCCTTGTAGAGTACCTTGACGGTCCAGAGTGTCTCAACGTCCATGGCCTGGCCGCGGACGGCGTATGAGGTCTGGCGCCCCTCGAGGGTCACCGCCGACGAGGCGTTGCCGTCGCGGATCACCATCACGCCGGTGATGTCGTCGCTGGCGGGGAGCACCCAGTTCAGGTTGATTACGCGGCCTTCGGCCTGCGCGGTAAGGTCGCTTGCCTTTGCCAGGCCGGGGAGCTCGGTGTAGCCTGTGGGCTCGAAGTCAGAGCAGGCGCTGAACAGGCCGCAGAGCAGGGCCACCAGCAGACCGAGACCGTATGATGATATCTTTTTCATGATGTCTGATACTTTTCGGGAATGATTGGTTTATTTGTAGAGGTCACCGGCGTTGTCTACCTGGTTGACGGGGATGGGGAAGTAGATTTCGTCTTCGGTGAGGTTGGCGCCTGTGTAATATGAGCGGATCTTCACCTCAGAGGCGTAGTAGGCGTTGACAGTCTCCACGACATTGCCCCAGCGCACGAGGTCAAACCAGCGCAGACCCTCCATGGCCAGCTCGAGGCGGCGCTCCATGCGCACGGCGCGGCGGGCGTAATCCTGGTTCCAGCCTGTGGCGGGATACTGGCCAACATGATAGTTGGCCACCATGGGATTGCAGTCGACGGGTTCGTAAGAGGGGTCGACCGAACGCTCTGCTTTCTTGCGCACGTCGTTGATAAGGGTGCGGGCCTCGTCAAGATCCTTGTTCTGCTCGATCAGGGCCTCGGCCTTCATCAGCATCACGTCGGCGTAACGGATGAGGATGCAGTTGAGCGACGACGCGCCCCAGGGCACGATGCCGGGTTTCACGAAGGGTGACTCGGGCGCGGGATAGGGTTTCTTGCCCGAATACTGGCCGTAAAGCTCGTAGTTGCGGCACCATTTTTCATTGTACATGTGCGAGCGCCAGGGCATGCCGATACGGCCCACGGTGAAGTCGAGACGGGGGTCGATAGAGCCTTCATAGTCGGCGCCGTCGATGTTCTCGTCGTTGAACGAGCCATCGAGGAACGGGAGGCCGTTGGCATCGGTGCGGAAAGCGTTCACCAGGTTCTGTGACGCCAGGTAGAAGTCGTCGCCGTTGCCGTAGAGGTTACCCTCTGACCAGGTGCAGTTCAGACAGTTGCAGAAGTTGTACTGGTCGGGCGAGTTGGCCGACGAGAACTGTATAGCCATAACCGACTCGTACTGGTTGTTGAACTCGGGTTTCGACATGTCGAGGAAGTTGTTGTAGAGCTGGTATTTGCCCGAGCCGATCACATAGCCGGCATACTCTTCGGCCTCGGCCCACGACGATGTGAACAGGTCGACACGTGCCAGCAGGGCGGCTGCGACGTAGCGGTTGAAACGGCCAACCTGCTCCTGGCTTTCGGGGAGCACCTTGTAGGCGGCGCGCAGATCCTCCTTGATGAACCCGGCGATCTCGTCGCGGGTGTACTCGTCGGCACGGCATTCGCTGGGGTTGGTGACGGTCTCGTCGAAGTAGGGGAACATCTTGAAGATGCGGAGCATGTCGAAGTAGTAGTAGGCGCGGAGGGTCTTCATCTCGGCGGCATACGATGCCTTGGTGGCGTCGTCGAGCGAGCCGGAGGCCATGATGGCACGGATGGCGGTGTTGCACCTGGCCACCGAGAAGTAGTTGTTGCGCCATTTGAAGTTGCAGACGTCGTTGTCACTCTGCACGTTGCCCACTTCGAGCTGGTGCATGTAACCCTCCATGGTCACGCCGTCGCCACCCTTGTAGGCGTCGTCAGAGCGCACGTCGAACACCCAGTTGTTGATGGGGCCGGCGAACGACTCGTTGTTGCCGAAGTAGTGGCACAGCAGTGTGGCGTAGGCCGAGGTCATGAGGTCGATTGCCTCGCCGTCGCCGATCTGCTCGTCGGTGAATGTGCCCTGGGGCACGGTGTCAAGCATGTCGTCGCACGACACAGAGGCCAGAGAGGCCGAGGTCACGGTGGCGACACACAGGGCTTTATATATGATATTCTTGAGTTTCATCGTTTTGAGTTTTCAGAGTTGGAATTAGAACTGAAGGTTGAGGCCGACGGTGAATGTGCGCGGACGGGGGTATGCGCCGTTGTCGACGAGCGAGCCGTAGCCGCCGGGAAGGATCTCGGGGTCGAGGCCGGTGTACTTGGTGATGGTGAACACGTTCTCAACCTGACCGTAGACATCGAGGTTCGAGGCACCGATCTTGCGGATGATCTTCGAGGGAAGCTTGTACGAGAGCTTGAGGTATTTCATCTTCATGTACGATCCGTTTTCGATGTAGTAGGTCGAGAAACGGCTCTCGTTGTTGTCGTCGGTGAGCGACAGGGCCGGAATATCAGAGCCGGTGTTGTCGGGGCGCCAGGCGTTGAGGATATCCTTGCCGCGGTTGGTGGCGAGGTTGCCGTAGTTCATAGAGTAGAGCTGGCGTTTCATGTGGTTCTGGATGTCCTGGCCGAAATCGCCGGCGAAGAACATGTCGAGGGCGAACGCGCGGTAGTTGAACTTGAGGTTGAGGCCGAGCGACAGGTCGGGGTTGGGGTCGCCGATGATGCAGCGGTCGTCGTCGTTGATCACGCCGTCGCCGTTGAGGTCACGGAAGATCAGACGGCCGGGGGCGGCGCCGGTCTGTGTGGCGTGGTTGGCCACCTCGGCGGCGTTCTGGAAGATGCCGTCGCACACATAGCCGTAGTAGACGCCCATGGGCTGGCCGGGGATGAGGCGCGAGTCGCCGCCGATGAATTTCTGGCGCGAGTTCAGGGTCACCAGCTCGTTCTTGTACTGCGAGAGGTTGAGCGAGCCGCTCCACGAGAAGTCGCCGTACTGGGGCGAGTTGTAGCCGAGGGTGATTTCCCAGCCGGTGTTCTTCATGTCGCCGGTGTTGAGCCACATGGCGGCGTTCTCGCCTGCCACGTCAAGGGCGGGCGGGATGGTGAGCATGTCTTTGGTCTTCTTGATGAACCAGTCGGCCGAGAGGTTCAGCGCGCCGTTGAAGAAGAGGAAGTCGACACCGATGTTGTGCTGGTAGGTGGTCTCCCATTTCAGGTCGGGGTTGCCGGTGCTGGCCAGCGTGATGCCCGACACGGTCGACGAGTTTGTGCCGTTGATGTCGTAGGCGCCGTTGCCGGTGTTGAAGATATATGTGGAGTATGCGGGATAGAGCGCGGGGATGTTGGCGTTACCGTTCTGACCCCACGAGTAGCGGATCTTCATGTCTGAGAGCACGTCGTTCTCGGGGAAGAAAGCCTCCTGTGTCGGGCGCCATGCCAGCGAGAAGGCGGGGAACACACCGGCGCGGTTACCTTTGGCGAAACGCGAGTTCTCGTCGCGGCGGATGGTGAACGACGCCAGGTAGCGGTCGGCGTAGTTGTAGTCGATCTTGCCGAAGAGCGAGAATACCGACCACTGTGTCTTGCCGCCGCCGTTGTTGCGGGTGCCTGTGCCCGAGCCGATCTGCATGAAGTCGGAATCCTCGAACTCATACCCCTCGCGCGAGGCCGAGAGGTCGCGGAACGTATAGCCGATGGCCTCGGTGCCGAGCAGCACGGTGAGGTGGTGTTTCTCGGCGAAGGTCTTGTTGTAGTTGGCGGTGTTGGTCCATGTCCAGGTGTCGCCCTGGCCGTAGACGCTCGATACCGAGTTCACGTCGCCGGGATTGGTGGCGCGGCCCAGGGTATTGTTGAAATACTGGCTGTGCTCGATACCGATGTTGGTCTTGATGGCGAGGCCGTCGATGGGTTTCACCTCAAGATAGGCGTTACCCAGGATGCGCCACGAGGCCAGATTGTTGTCTTTGGTGTTGCTGATGATCTGCACGGGGTTGGCGAGGTCGGATGCGATCAGCGCGATCGGGCGCGCCCACTCGCCGTTGAGGCCGCGCACGGGCAGAGCGGGATGCTGGCTCATGGCGGTGAAGGGGATGCCTCGGTCGCCGGCCACGTCGGCGCCGCGGTTGGTCCAGCGTGCCAGGGCCAGGTTCTCGCCGATGGTGATATATTTGTTGAAATCGTAACGCGAGTTGATGCGTGCGCCGTAACGCTCGTAGAATGTCTCCTTGATGTTACCGTTCTGGTTGATGTAGTTCAGCGAGAACATCACCGAGCCCTTCTCGGTGTTGTTGGCCACCGATGCGGTGAGGTTGTTGGTCCAGGCGGTCTGGTAAACCTGGTCCTGCCAGTCGGTGTTGGCGGTGGGGAAGTTCGTGTCGCCACCAACGTAGGGCTGCAGCACGGGCACGGGGCCGTTGCCGTAGAGCACGTGCGAGGGGGTGATGTTCGAGTTCTTCGATGCGGCCCAGTAAGCCTGGCCCCATTCGTCGGCGCTGAGCATGTCGTAACGCTTGGCCACCGTCTGTGCCGATGCGGCATAGTTGATGTTGATGGTCATGCGGTCGCCCTTGCCCTGCTTGGTGGTGATGACGACAACACCGTTTGCAGCGCGGCTGCCGTAGATCGACGCTGAGGCGGCATCCTTGAGTACCTGCATCGACTCGATGTCGGCGGGGTTGATGAAGTTGATGTTGTCGGTGGGCACGCCGTCTATGATATAGAGCGGGTCGTTTGACGAGTTGGCGGTCGACATACCGCGCACGCGAATCGAGCCGGTACCGCCGGGGGCGGCGTCAGGCACCACGTTCACGCCGGGGAGCTTGCCGGCCATCGAGTTCATGATGTTGCCCGAGTTCTCGCTCAGGGGCTCTTTCATGTTCATCACCGATACGGCGCCGGTGAGGTCGGCCTTGCGCACGGTCTGATAACCGATCACGACCACTTCGTTGAGCATTGCCGAGTTCTCGTCGAGGTAGACGGTCATCTCGGGCTGGGCCTTGGCCTCGGCGGTCACATAGCCTACGTAAGATACCTTGAGGGTTGAACCGGCGGGGACTGACAGTTCAAACCGGCCGTCGATGTCGGTGG
>ERZ1673743.2426-NODE-2426-length-16403-cov-8.195498_pt1 | contig 16403 bp, 9 predicted proteins | sample MGYA00580197_ERZ1673743 | MGnify/ENA primary metagenome ERZ1673743 (study PRJEB41218, sample SAMN15661795) | gut metagenome | host: Homo sapiens | place: Canada: London | collected 2015-08-20/2019-03-30 | study: EMG produced TPA metagenomics assembly of... | reverse complement strand
CGCAGAGTGCGGCAATGCAAGCGGTCAGACGGACGTTAGCGCTTCGCGAATGCGTGAGGTGCGAAAGGATTCGCACCTCCTATGTTGCATTTTTTTTGACTTTGCAATTGATTGAGGGTCAGTTGGGAGCAAAACAAAATGCGGGTTGCGGATTTTTTGGACAGGCATCCGCCTGAATCGGTTGTAACTTTGCATTCCCCGTCGCGACGCCAAAGATGCGCCGTTTAAAATTATTTACTGCAATCCGGATGGATGGCGGCTTTTTAGAGTGGTGCAGATTTTAGGAGCGGCGGGGCGAAGGCGAAGGGAGTTGACGAAGGTCAATGACCGAGCCTGAGTTTACCCGTCGCGACGCCAAAGATGCGCCGCTATATAAAGACGCCAAATTACGAGAACGAAAATGATACTACCTTCCCCCCTCTTCAAAATGGGACCGGATCTGCTGCCGGTCGACTACAATGTGCCGCCCGCGCTGAAGCCCGAGCCGGGAGGCCGACGCTGGCCGGTGGCTGTACCGGCTCCGCGGCGCCGTGCTGAGGCCGATGCGGAGCTCGCGCGTCGCGCCAGGGCCACGCTCAACCGCCTGCCGTGGTCGGCCGAAATCGAGGCGGAGGATGCCCGGCGGCAGCGTGCCGTCGAGGCGCGCTGCGCGCTGTTCGATCCCTTTATAGGGCGCTTCCCCGAGGGTGCGCCCGAGCGGCGCGTGGACGTCGACGCCGGATTCGTGCGCTCTCGCTGTCCGAAGCTCGGCTATGCCGACACGCTGGAGCAGGCGCTCGACGGCGTGGCGTCGTGCCCCGTCGCCATACCCGAGTCGATGGCCAACGACCCGGCGCTGGGGCGTGTAGGGTCGCGCAGAGAGTGGCAGCTGGTGCGCTTCCGCCATGATTTCGCCTACTGGGCGGCAACGTGTGTCAACATCAAGGACAAATGCCGGGGGCGCCGCGTGCGCTTCGTGCTCAACTATGCCCAGCGGAGGCTGCTGGCCGCTTTCGAACGTCAGCGTCTGGCCGGCCGCCCCATCCGCACGATTCTGCTGAAGGCGCGCCAGTGGGGCGGCTCGACTATGACACAGATGTATATGATGTGGATCCAGAGCGTGCTCACCACCGACTGGAATTCGCTCATCTGCACGCAGGTGAGCCATATATCGGCAGGCATACGCGGCATGCTTTCGCAGACGCTCGCCGAATATCCTCAGGAGCTGTGGTTGGACGAATGCGGCGACGATGATGAGGAGGATGCCGACGGCGCGGAGGCCCCGTCGCGCTCGAAAAGCCGCAAAAAGAAGAAACGGAAGCTTTGCCTTGCCCCTTACGAGGGGCAGCGCGAGGTGCGCACCATCCCCGGGCGCCGCTGCAACGTCACGACCGCCTCGGCGCGCAATCAGGACGCCGTGCGCGGCGCCGACTACGCCATGGCTCACCTCTCGGAGGTCGCCTTCTGGGACGATACCCCCACCTCTTCGCCCGACGATGCCGTGCGCGCCATTGCCGGTGCCATAGCTATGGCGCCGCTCACGATGGTGGTCGTCGAGTCGACGGCCAACGGCATGGGAAACTACTTTCAGCGCGAATGGGACCGTGCCGAGCGCGGCGACAGCGACAAAACACCCCTGTTCGTGCCCTGGCACGAAATCGACATCTATTCGGCCGAGCCCGACGACCGCCGGGCGCTCTGGGAGTCGCTCTCAACCTACGAACTGGAGCTCTGGCAGATCCACGGCTGCTCGCTGGCGCAGATACAGTGGTACCGCTCGAAGCGCCGCGAGATGGAGTCGGACGACAAGATGTTCGCCGAATATCCCACCACCGCTTCGGAGGCATTCATCAACACCGGGAGCGCCGTGTTCGCTCCGGCCCACGTGGAGGCCCTGCGCATGGACTGCTGCGAGCCTGCGGCGCGCGGCGAGATCGTGTCAGCCTGCGGCAGCCCCACGGGCCCGGATTCGCTGCGCGGCCTCTCCTTCCGCGAGGATTCCACGGGTTGCCTGAGCATATGGAGCGACCGCGTGCGCGGCGCCAGCTATGTGGCGGCTGTCGACGTGGGCGGACGCTCGCGCACGTCCGACTGGAGCGTAATCGCCGTGGTGCGCACCGACGGCGAGATGCCCGAGGTGGTGGCCCAGTGGCGCGGACACACCGACCACGACCTGCTCACCTGGGCGGCCGCCCGCATAGCCGCCTACTACAACCGCGCTCTGCTCGTGTTCGAGAGCAATACCCTGGAGTCGGCCGACCGACCCGGCAGCGACGCTCCGGAGCAGGGGGCATATATCCTCCATACGCTCTACGACCATTATCCCAATCTCTACATGCGCCAGAGTCCCGACGGCTCGGGGCCGGCGCGTCCCGGCTTCCACACCAACCGCCAGACAAAGCAGATGATAATCACAGAGCTTATCGCCGCCGTGCGCGACGGCTCCTATGTGGAGCGCGACCACCATACGGCCGACGAGATGAACGTCTACCAGCTGATGCCCAACGGCTCATACTGCGCCCGACGCGGCTATCACGACGACTGCATCATGACGCGTGCCATCGCCCTCCACGTGGCCCGCTCGGAGCAGGCGCGCCCCTTCTCGCTCTCGCAGAATCCGGAACTGGCTCGCTTCATCGGCGCCCAGCTCGGGCGCATCAAAGCCCATTAAGGCCCCTTCCTTAAGGTCCTTAAGGTCTTTAAGATTACAATATAGGCGGCAAGATATTCAGTTTCGTGGGCCCTTACGAAATTTTTGTTGCCGGAATGTCGATTTTTTGCTTGCAAATCCGAACTTTTAATCCCATATTTGCGTTGTTCAATCGAATGTTATTATTATTCATGGCCATAAAGGCCTGCGCATTCCCAATCTCTCTCCGCCTTTGTCGAATTATCACACATCTGAATTAATTATCATCCTACCATAAAACACATTCCTATGAACACCTCGTATGTATTCCTTGCTCCCGGTTTCGAAGAGGTCGAAGCCCTGACCGTAATAGACGTGATGCGCCGTGCCGGCATGGATGTCAAGACCGTTTCCATCACCGATTCACGCACCGTGGCCGGTGCCCACGGCATTGCGGTGACGGCCGATGTAGTCTACGAGAAAACCGATTTCATTACTCCCGAATGGCTTATCCTCCCCGGCGGTATGCCCGGCGCCACGAACCTCTCGCAGTATGCGCCGCTCAACACGCTGCTGCTCAACCAGGCCAATTCGGGCAAGATTGCCGCCATATGCGCATCGCCGGCCGTGGTGCTCGCTCCGCTGGGCATTCTCGACGGCAAGGAGGCCACCTGCTATCCCGGCTTCGAAAAGCAGATGCACGGCGCCGTATGCCGCGACACTGCCGTGGTGGCTCTCGACCGCCTTATCACCGCCAACGGCCCTTCGGCCGCCCTTCGCTTCGCCCTGGCCATCGTAGCCAATTCGATGGGCGAGAGCGTGGCCCAGGAAGTCGGCTCAGGGATGCTCTTCTATCCCAAGTCGATGAATTTCTACTTCTGAACCGGAATCTTTTTTTTAATAATAATCGAGATATATCGGGATAATCTGGATTAATCGGGATTTTCCCATGAATATCAGCCTTCGGAATTCTCGCCGCCTGCGTTGTAGGCGGCGAGCGTCTTTCTGAGGCTGGATACCACCATGTTGCGTAGCTCGCGCGGTGCCACAACCTCTACGCTCGGGCCGTAGCTCAGCAGCTGCGCCACGAAATCGGGCGTGAGCTGCAGCTCCAGAGTAAAGATGGAATAGGCGTCGGTAATCATCTCCGACTGCGAGGGGTGAAGCGGCAGCGCACGGAAATACTTGGCCTGGCGCACGTCGGCCTTCAATACCACGCGGCGCGGGGCCGACTGGTCGACCACGATGCCGAAGGAGTTGCGGAAATACGTCTGCGGATCGGTGTCGTCGGGCGCCTTGAAGCGGTCGGGCATTATGGTGAGGTCGCTGATACGGTCGAGCGAATAGGTCTTCACCTTGTCGTCGGCCACGCAGCGTCCGGTCATGTACCAGAGCTGGCGGTAGATGCGCAGGAAGTATGGCTCGACAACCACGCCCGTCGAGGGGTTGGAACGCGTGTAGGGATGGTAGTTGAAGCGCACGGGGTGGCTCTCGCGTATGGCCTCCATCACCGTGGCGAGGTGCTGGCGCGCCGACGGGACGTCCTCGAGCATGATTCTGTCGGCGATATCCTGCGAGTTCTTGAGCACGCTGGAGGTTACGGAGGCGTTTAGCAGCCAGTCGGTCAGGGTCTGGCTTTCGCGGCCCTCCACATAGTATTCGTAGGTGGAGGTATCGCAGCCTATGCGGATGGCGAAGAGTTCCTCGATGGCCTGGCGGTAGTTGAAGAATGTGCGCCTTGGAATCTCAAGTTCGCCCTCGGCGTAGGGTGTGCGGCTCCAGAGGTCGTTGAGTTCGCGGCGCGATATGCGTCCGTAGCGGCGGATTGTGTCGACAATCCAGATGTAGCGGTTGAGGAGGTCTTTAGCCATTGCCTGATGGTTGGAGGAAGATGTGTGTGATTGGTGAAGTATTATTGGGCGGAATAGAGCCGGCCGAGATGCGGTAGAGATGCGGGAGAGTGGCTGGAGAGGACGTCAGCGGGCTACCAGACCTACTACCCTTACCAGCGAGATGGGGTTTTCCGGGTCGTTGGCTATGAGCTGGAGCCGGGCGTTGAGAATGTCGGCCGGCAGGAGCGAGGGGTCGACGGTGACGGTGGCCGTGGCGTGCTTCCCTTTCTTGATTTTCGTGCGGTCGATGCTTACGGCCACACCGGGATCGGTGGTGTAGAGGCGCCGGATGTACATGTCGCTCTTGCCGCGGTTGTGTATGGTGAAGGTACGCGTCTGCGGCCCGTCGGCGGCGGTGAGCTCCCCGAAATTCACGCGGTCGGGGTCGACGGCCACCACCGGTGCGTCGGCCCGCTGGCGCGGGGTGAGGCGCGAAAAGTCCTCCTCAAGGATGGCTGTCAGGTCGATTTTCAGAGGCGTGGCGTCGGCCGAGGGGGCGATAAACACAGAATCGGTAAGGATTCCGTAAAGTTCTGTCTGCGAGGGGGTGAGCGTAAGGGCGTAGACGGCCTGCTCGCCGGCGGGGATAGTGTCGCCGCCGGAGGTGGCGATGCGGATGTAGGTGGGCAGACCGCTCCAGGATGGGGTCATAGGCTTAGCCGAGGCGTTGTAGACCTCGAGGAAGGCGGCTTTGGCCTTCCCCTTGGTGACGGTGCCGAAGGGGAGCTGAGTGGTGCGGAGCTTCATCTCGCCGTGTTCGATGGGGTAGCGCGAGCGCAGGGTGTTGCTCGAACCGATTACAACGCCGCTGATTACCAGGCGCGTGCGCGGGCCTCCGGCGATGTCGACGGTGACGCTCTTGGAGAAGCGGCCGGGGCGCCCCGTGGGGTTGAATTTCACGCTGACTGTGGCGGTGTCGCCTACAGCGACGGGGGTCTTGGTATAGGCCGGGGTGGTGCATCCGCACGAGGCGCGGGCGGCGCGGATGGCTACCTCTTCGGGACCGTGGTTCACGAAGCTGAAAGTGGTAGATACCGAGCCGTCGTCTTCCTTGAAGGCGCCGAAATCGTGGGATGTGGCGAGCCATTCCACACCTTGGGCGGTCTGAGCCGGGATGGTTGGCTGAGTGGAGGCGGCGGGGGCTTGGAGCGCTCCCAGAAACAGGGTGAGGCCGAAAGTCAGACGTTTCATTGGCTGATGGTTGGTGTTAACGTGGTGGAAATCAACTGACGGCAGTTTTGCCGTGGTGGTATCAGCGGGCGTCGGGGTTAACGAAGCCTTTGATGCGGAGTGTTACCTTTTTCTGGCGCTTGGCGTTGGTCTTCACGGTGACGGTCTTCTCGAATTCGCCGGGGCGGCCGGCGGGGAGGTATGTCACCTTGATTTTCCCTTTTTTGCCTGCTTTGACGGGCTTTTTGGGGAAGTCGGGGCGCGTGCAGCCGCAGGAGGCCGTGGCGTTGAGAATCATCAGCGGAGCGTCGCCGGTGTTGGTGAACTCGAATTCGTGGCTTACGGGGCCGCCTTGCTCGGCGATGGTGCCGAAATCGTATGCCTTTTCGGCGAACTGTATGGCTGCCCCTTCGCCGTCGGCCCGGGCTGCAAGCGCGGGGAGCAGAAGAAGCAGGAGGGTTGTTAGGTATTTCATAGTTTATGGAATATCAGATGGTTGGATTGTCGGTATGGCTGCCTTCCGGCTCGGTGGGGCAGAGGTTGTCGCGGCCGGCGAGCATGCCGCAGGCGGCCATTATGTCCTCGCCGCGCGAGGCGCGTATGGTGGCTGTGATTCCTTCGGCGTTGAGGGCGTCGCGGAAGCGCTCCATCTTCTCGGGGGTGGAGGGGAGCAGGTCGGAGCCGGGGATTGCGTGGAAGCGTATGAGGTTCACGCGGCAGTCGAGGCCGTGGAGGCGTCGAGCGAGCTCGTGGCAGTGGCGCGGGGAGTCGTTGACGCCGCGGAACATGATATACTCGAACGAGAGGCGCCGCTGGTGGGAGAAATCGTAGCCGCGCAGCAGCTCAACGACCTCCTTGATTGGGTAGGCCTTCTCTACGGGCATCAGCGAGGCGCGCTCCGAGGGGTATGGCGAGTGGATGGAGATGGCGATGTGGACCTTGGTTTCGTTGAGGAGGCGCTGCAGGGGCTGGAGCTTGCCTATGGAGCTGACGGTGATGCGTTTGGGGCTCCATGCCAGTCCCCATTTGGCAGTAAGTATCTCGATTGCCTGGAGCACGGGGCCGAGGTTGTCGGTGGGTTCGCCCATTCCCATGAAGACGAGGTTGGTGAGCGACTCGCTCGCGGGGATCGAGAGCACCTGGTTCAGAATCTGATGGGCTGTGAGATTGCCGTGGAAGCCCTGGCGGCCGGTCATGCAGAAGGTGCAGTTCATCTTGCATCCGGCCTGTGAGGATACACATAGCGTGGCGCGGTCGCGGTCGGGAATGTATACGGCCTCGACGTCGCGCCCCGGAGCGCCGCGGAAGAGGTATTTCACCGTGCCGTCGGTGCTACGGGCCTCGGAAAGAGGAGCCTCGCGGCCAACGGTGTAGCCGCATTCGGCCAGCCTGGCGCGCCCGGCTTTGGAGATGTCGGTCATCTGGTCGATGGATTCCACACGCTTGTCGTAAAGCCATTTGGCTATCTGCGTGGCGGCGAAGCGCGGCAGCCCGCATTCGGCCGCCACTTTGCGAAGCTCTTCGAGCGTGAGGCCTACGAGCGGGCGCGTTTCGCCCGCGGAAGCGGCTGGACGGTTGTCCCGTGAGGGGATATGCTGGATATTCTGATTCATTGTGGGGAAGAAATGTCAGCTGGGCAACAAACTTGCCCACAAAGATAACACATTTCCTACTTAATTGACGCCGATTGTCCTAAAATCTTCTGACGGCGGTGCTTGGCGAGGTTGGTGAGGAGCATGCCGGCGATGATGGCTGCCATGGCGAGAATCTGGGGGAGGCGCAGGGTGGCCAGTCCCATCAGGACGGAGGCGATTGTGGCGATGACGGGCACGAGGTACTGGTAGATGGATACCAGCACGCTGCCTATCAGCTTGATGGCGGGGTTGACCATGAGATAGGCAAGGAAAGTCGGGCAGACCACCACGAAGGCTATCATGAGCCAGGGGGTGAGGGTTTGGCCTTCGGCATGGAAGAGCGGGGCGTGGGGAAATGCGCCGATGAGGAATATGGCGGGGATGAAGGCTGCGAGAAACACCCAGCGCAGCAGGCTGACGGGCCGGTAGCGGTGGGTCGGGCCTTCAAGCACAACGAGATAGATCGCATAGCAGAGGGCGCTTGCCAGAGCGAGGAGGTTGCCCAGCAGGGCGTCGGAGGCGTGCATGTCGGTGTGTCGGGCCATGATTACGATTACGGCGCCGGCGAAGGCGAGAATGATGCCGCCCAGCTCGAGCCACGAGGGGCGCGCATGCCGGAACAGGACGTTGATAAGTATCACGAACACAGGGGGAAGCGTCATGATAATCGATACGTCGATGGGGTTGGCGTAGCGAAGCGAGAGATTGAAGAGGAAAATGAAGGCGAATAGCCCGAGGCCGCCTCCGGCGAGGATGCGCGGGAAGTCGGCGCGGGCTATGCGGTTGTCGCCGCGCGTCAGCAGCGACGCCAGCCAGAAGAGAATGCATCCTCCGCCGAGGCGGAAGAGGGTTATGTCGTTGGAAGTCAGCCATTCCGGATTCAGGAACTTTACCACCGGGATGTTTACGCCGAAGAAGATGGTGGCGCCCATAATCAGCAGGTTGCCGCGCAGCGCGCCCGATTTTGCCGGAGCGCCCGATTTTTCAGGGACCGCAGCCGTATTTGATGTTGCCATAGCCAGGAAGTTATTCTATATTTTAACCCCCGGGAGGGCACCGAAGTTCAAAAGGAGTATTCGAAGAAAAGGGACCCGCGGCCGCTGGGAGAGCCGTCGGGCTGAAGCCCTCCCGCAGAACTACACGCGGGCGGCTTTGCGAGCGCTACCGGCAGGGGTGCAGAAAGGGGGTTGACGACATTTCCTGCATCAATAATACTGAAGCGCCACACAATTTAGTGTGGCGCTTCAGGAAGGGATTAAAGATACCCAGAAATACTCGGGGTGTGGATTATTTTCAGACCTTAATAGTCCGTAGGCATGACTTGCCAAAATCTGTTTCTACCACAATCAGATAAATTCCTTTGGGAAGAGTTGCGGTCTCAACAGATACTTCGGACGGGTGGTTGCTGAAATTCCGTGAGATCAGACGGGCTCCGCGCATGTCGAATATATGGACTCCGAGAATCGAACGTCCCCGGGTCTGTATGTTTATCATGTCGCGCATGGGGATGGGAGAAACTGAAATCTCAGAGGTGTCGACTGCAACATTTTCGACGCCGGAGGTCGAAACGATGAAGCGGAAAGACACAACCTCACTGTCGGTCATGTTGTCGGCCATGGCAACGGCCCGGATTACCATATCGTGTTCGATTCTGATTGGCAGGCCATCATACAGGGTGACGTTATCGGACAATTCGGTCGGATCGGAGCCGTCGGTGGTATAGAGGATAGATGCGCCTTTGGTGGAACATCCCAGATATACTTCTGTACCAGCGTCTACAGGCAAGTCGGTTGAAACCGAAGCAACGGGGCGGCTTACACGTCCAAGAATAGCGGGCGTGGCGGTAACATCGGCAATGGCTTCAAATCCGGAGCCAATGGTCTTGAAAAGAATTCGGGCTGTTCCGGCCATACGGGCGGAAACGGAGAAGCGGGCCTTACCATCGGCATCGGTGTAGGCTGTGGCCGGTTCGACGGGTACTACAGAGGGGGAGGTTGAGACGGCTGTTATAGCTATGCCTTCGCCTGCAGCCGCAGGTACAGCCGACACTTCTATTTCAAGTACATCGCCAATCTTTGTTTCAAATGATTGTTCCACTGAGATTGCGGAAAGCACGGGCCGGACATCGATTGTGGCGATATAATCGGAAGACATCGGAATCCCGGCGTAGCTTTCGACATCCTTGCTCACAAGTACTTCGACCTGAGGCGACTCGATTACAGATTCAGGGATAAACGTGACTTTGGAAGCGACTTCGCCATTGCCATTTTTCTGATAGTCGGGATATTCGATCCGGCCTCGAAGTATGCTGCCGTTCTGTTTGACGAAAATTCTCGAGGTGTTGGCAGTCGGGCACAGCATAAATTTGCTGAAGTCGATGGTAACGGCTGTGGGGGTAGCCGAGGCTGTTACAACGGCGGGCGCAACAAGATGCTTCATCGCGATATTGACGTCGAGCTGAGGGGGCGGCACGGGGAGCCAGTCGGTGGTGACGGTCTCATATCCTTCCTTCTCGAATTTGACCTGCCATAGACCTTCGGGAACATCCCAGCGGTAATAACCTTCGGCATCAGTGATTACGGGATTGGACTGCCCATAGCGTGCGGCATCCCATACGGCTACCACCTCCTGAGAATCGCCCATAGAATCCTCGGAAATGGTTTTCTGATAGAGGGTTGCGGTAACGCCTTCGATACGCTGGGATTCAGAACCCTCGTAAACGAAGCCAGAGGGGTCCTGAATTGGATCGGCAAGAGGCTCGGGGAGGTCATCGCAATTGCTGCAGAGGCAGGTGAATGAGTAACAGGTGCAGCCGTAGAGATTGCCACAATTGCAACGGAAAATGGTATGGGGGTCATCATCATCGTCGTCATCATCGTCGTCGCAGGGCTTTTTGCAATGTTTCTTCAGCTCGTTGATGCGGCGGAACATGCTGTGCTGCCAGCCTTTGAAGCCTTGTTCGGTGGTGAAATCAATGGCAAGATCGATAACAATCTTCTTGATAATTTGCTTGAGGGCCACCAGCGGGAGGGCAGTGCCACCCGAAGGAATCATCATGGCGACGGACGACAGGTCGTTGACGGCTTCGATTACGATTTTCAGTTCCACATAGTGGATTCTTGAAATTGCATATGCGACACCTTCGAGCTGAAGTTTCGTAAGTCCGTCAGGGTCGCAGTCGCACGACTGCGGAATCTGCTGGAGGAGTTTCAACATATCTTTAAGAGAGGATATACCATCGGCAATCATAATGAAATATTTTGCCAATGGCATCACCTTGCCGATTTTACCTCGGAGGAATTTAAGGTTTTTCAGGGATGCACGGGTGGTTTTTGCCGCCGACTTGAATCCCTTCAGGGTATTTTTCGAACGGGAAAGGATTTTCTGGCGTCGCTCAATCTCCAACTCGATAACTACCCTCTCAAGTTCATCCGGAGCCTTTGCGAGCTGGTCCTGCAAGTCGGCAATCCATTTTTCCTGCTTCTTGACAAGGGTGGTATACGCCTCGATTGAGCTATCGTAGTTCTTGATTGTATTCTCGAAGAATTTTTCAAGCGAAGAGCATTTCCGGAGCACATCTGTATAGAGGCTCTCGACATTATCGATGCAGGAGTTAATCTTATCGATAGTATCGTAGATGGATTTGATTACTTCATAAATCTTAGAGTAGGTGGAATTATTGTCGTCGGACTGGGCCTCGGAGGCGGCGGCGAGAGCGCGCAATGGCGACGACTCGCCGGCGGAGAGATCGTACTGCCAGTGCTGGCGGGCGCCGGTATCAACCACGTCGACGGTAGAGCCGACGCTGCGGACGAACATCTGCGAGCCGTCGGTAATGGCTACGGCCCGGTAGCCGGCGCGGAGCCAGAAGTCGGCGGGCTGATCCTCGTAGTCGAGGATTGTGACACCGCTTCGTGCGGCCAGTTCGGGATTGTCTTCGATGGTCGCGGCGAACATGTCGTCGAGACTATTGATAAATTCTTTCTCAGTGTCGAGGCGGCGTTCCATCTCGTCGACCACGGCAGTGAGTTCGTCGACGGTCATTTCATCGGGATATTCGTCGGCATCGGAGCTGTGGATGGGTTCGTAGTCGTCGGCATCGGAATTGCGGTTCGACCAGTAGTCGGCCATCAGCATAGAAAATTCAGCGTCGAGATCGTCGAGCATCATGCGGTCGGCTTCGGGTTTGCTCTCGGAGAGCACGTTGACTTTAACGCCGACGGGGAGTTCGGAGGCCTTGAATGTACCCTTGGCGGTCCAGAGACCGAGAGTTTCGTTGTATTCGGCATAGAAACCGCGCCATTCATCCTTAGTGGTGTACACCTTGAGGAATACGGCCTGGGCTGCGTCGGCAGTGTTGTCGTTCAGCTCAATCTCGAAGTTGAAATCGGGATAAGCGGGCCAGAAGCGATAGTATGCGTTGCCTTCGATGCGATGATCCTGAAGATTGAAAACTGTAGACTGCTCGCGTAGCTCGCGGCCGCTGTGGTCGGTGTTGGTCATCGTAACTTTCGTGGCGAAGATGTGGTTGCGGTCGATTTTTACGTCGACGGCTTTCGATGCGAGCTGGGGGCCTCCGTCGGGGTCGTCGACCTTGGCCTGAATCGAATGGACAGAACCGTTGTATGCGTCAGGAAGAACGAAATTCCCGCTCCAGTAGCCGATTGCGTTGGATTTGGCCGAGCCGATGCGGGAGCCGTTGTCGAAGATGGTGACGTCGGCATCGGGTTTACATTCGCCGGAGGCAGAGAGGTTTCCGTCGGTGATACAGGCGGGGACGTTCAGGTTGAGGTCGCGTGCGGTAAGGTTAACTACACCTATCGGTGAAGAAATCCTGCGCCCGTCGAGAGAGAAGTCGGCCACAACGGTCATGGATTTTTCGCCACCGGAGACGGCGCTGATGCAGAAGCGGATTTTGCCGCTGTTGGCGGAGAGAGGAATCTCGACAGTGCGTGTGGAGGCGTTGTATTCGTAGGAAGAGGGCGAACTGCCGACCATTACAGAATTCTCCTTAAACTCGACTCCTTCGGGAAGGGCAGCCTTGAGGCGCAGTCCGGAGATTTTCGAGGCGTATTCCTCCTTGAAGTCGATATAGGCTGTGGCGGTGACAATATTGCCGACCGTGGCTATCGTCTTGTTGAGGCCCACGGCCGTTGCGCTGCCTGTGAAGCTGATGGAGGAGAAATCGAAGGCAGGGACGGTGGCAAAAGCGGTACGGGCGGTAGCTCCGTCGGCAACCGGAATTCCGGATGTAACGGCGTAGCCGGTGCCCTCTGGAATGCCAGCTTCGGCAAGCATCGTAAGGCGCGTCCAGACATCGGGATTTTCGGTCTGAAGGGCCACAATCCGGTAGGTTCCTTCAGGTAGCGCGTGAATCCGTGCGGAGCCATCGGCGAAGGGGGCGTTTGCAACGCGATTGCCTTCGGAGTCGTATGCGATGGCGTATACCGAGCCCTCGGGGAGAGATTCGGCCGAAACGACTATGTCGCCGCGCTCAACAATCGTCAGGCTGAGGGATGCTTCGCCTCCGGAGGGGGTACATTCGGCTGTAGCCGGCGAATAATGGGACTCGGGCGAGCGTGCGGTGACGCGGAGGGTGCCCCCGTTCGAATCATATCCGACCACGGTGAGCCGGGGGAACTGGAGCGCCGATTCGAGAATCTTACCGGAGGAGGATTCTGCGACGATGTATTCCAGAGACCGGGCATCGGAATAGTTTTCAGTAATCTGCCCCTCGCTGTTTTTCAAAGCGATGTTGAGGTTGATGACGGTACCCTGTATCGGACGTAGCCGAACCGCTTCCATGTCGAGCACGCCATTGCCTGCGGCGATATCATCCGCAGAGAGTTCAACGGTCGTATCGCAGTAGTCTGACTTCGAAATGGTTGCAACGGCAGGAACGCCTTTTAAAGGAATACTGACGGCCCCATTGACGTCCGAGCGGCTGGCCGCGCGCGATTGCGAGCCATCGGCATACGTCTGGACTACGGTCACTTCGGCAGTCGGAATGGGGGAGCCCGTAAGGTTGTCGACTATGATTGCCTTTAGAGTGAGGTCTGCAATCGGAGTTGCCTCGATGGCGATTATAGCTGTTTCTCCTGCCGTGACTGCAATTTCGTCTGGCAGCGACAAGCTATGGTTCAAGGGCTCGGAGGCGGAGCAGCGCAGGAGGTAGCGGCTTCCCGCAACGGCATCGGCGAAGTCCTGCCGATCGGATACGGTTGCACCTTCGGGTGTCAGCCATGTGAAACTGTATTGCGAGGAGATATCCTTGCCGTCGGGAGTTGAGACGACGGCTTTAAGTCCGGCGAAAGCCGGGAGGTCTGTTACGGCGAGCGAGAGGGTGATATTCGCACCTTTTATAGTGGCTGCCACGGGGTTGGAAATCCGGACTCCGGACGCGTCGGTAAAATAGACCGAAATTTCAGAGCCATCGGCGAGGTTCGACATAACGTATCTTGCCCCGGCCTCTACGGCCATACTCTTGGTGGTATGTAAAGATGTGTTTTCGATAATAAGGAATTTGCCTTTCAGCCGAGCATCCGGAGTCTCGCCGGGAAGAACCGCTGTTAGGCGGAAGCCGGCGCCTTCCTGAATGTCGGCGTTGGAGTCGCTGTAATCGAGGATTAAGTAGAATACTTCAGTGTTGGCAGAGGCGGTAAAGGTCTGTTCGACCGCATTACCGGTCCAAACAGGTCGGTATTTGGAGATTTCGGTTCCGTCGGCGGCTGTGAGCCGGGAGTTGTCGGAAAGGCCGAAGGTAATCGAGTGGAAGGGGTTGCCATTGGCCGATGTTACGGTAAATGAGTAGCCGGCTGGAATATGCAACGCTCTGTAGCTGTCGCCCATCGCCACCGCGGCTGGATTCGAGAGGCTTAGGTTTATGCCGTTGAGGATGAAAGAACTGAACGGAGTCCCTTCGGCAGGGGCAGAAGCGTTGTCGGTGAAATTAAGGCATACGGCGCCAACCGGGATTTCAGGCTCCATTTTATCGGCAACCGGCGTGGCGGTGCCCTCTTCTGCAATATCGGTGGCGATGAAGTTGATGAAGCGACTGTTCCCGGTTACCATAAAGGCGTATCCGCGGACTCTGTAGGTTTTCCCTTCATCCAGGGTGTTAAGAAGAGCCTTGCTGCTATATCCCAGGGAGCCGATAGCTGTGGCCCCGTCGAAGGAGAGATTGTAGTAGGAACCGGACATTGCAAACGTACCTACAACCTCGACGAATTTGATTTCCGGATTATTTACCCAGTTGTCGATATCGCTTCCGGAAAGCTTTACAGGTTTGCCGTGTTCCGGGAGAAGATGCCCGTTGCCAGTGATGAGGGCTCCTTCAACAAACTGGTTGAAACCGCCGTATGTGGATAGTGGGCCGGATATGGTAATGATGTCGCCTTGCTTGTATGTTTCTCCTGCAAGCGGATTATAATAATAGATGAAACCGGAGCCGTCGCCAATGAGGAAGCCGGACAGCCCAGTGGCACATATGGTTCCCTGAACTTTCACAGTTTGTCCGGGTTTGGCTTTCTGAGCCTCTGCGATAGGGATTACAGTATTCGGGTCGATAGGAGGAGCAGGATCGCCCATCTGAATCTCAATGGGGGAATTGAAAGCGAATTGCGCGGCTTTTGTGGCACCATCTGTTCCGAGGTCGGCGTAATCGGGCACCGTAAAAGCAACTTCAGGAGCCGAGCCAGTCCAGGTCAGGAGGCTGTTTGGCAAATCGACTTCAATTTCTCCGGTGTTAACCGAGAGGGTGCCCAGACGGCGAAGTCCTTGAGCCGAGAGGTGGAATGTAATTTTATTGATGTCGGCGCCTGACAGTGTGCGGACTATTAATTCACCCTGAGAATAGATGCGAACATCTCCATAGTTGGCGTTGACAACAGGAGGATTTTTTGCCGCTCCCTGAATGGAATAGATGTAGACATCACCCAACGGAAAGGAGATTTGCTGGCCTCCGGATGCGGTGGTCCATCCGCTCGTGGCGGTCCATTCGGCAGAAAGGACAGTACTACGCCCCGATATGCATGCGAATGTGCATATCAAAGCAAGCAAGAAGTGTTTCATTGATTGGACGTTTGGTTAAATTTTTGCAAAAATACAGTATTTTGCAATTTTGGGCAAATGTATGTCAATGTATAAATCTTTGTAAAAATAAAAAGCTGTTAGCCATTCGGCTAACAGCTTTAATGGTACCCGGACCCGGGATCGAACCGGGATGGATTGCTCCAACGGTGTTTGAGACCGTCGCGTCTACCGATTCCGCCATCCGGGCTGATGGTGGTGGGATTGCACGGGGCAAAGTTACGAAATTTTTTCTATTCCTTGCGCGTGGCGGGAATTATTTTATATGGGGGATTCACGGGGGCGGTTTCACCGGGGATTCGGGGGATTTCCGGCGATGCTCGCCGGAAGCGGGAAGCCGCACCTTTGATGGAGCCCTGAGGGGTGGAAGGGGGTGGGAGGAAAGGGTGGAAAGGGCGGGGAATGTTTTTTTGCGGGGGAGGGTTATTTTTTGCGGGGGGAGATGTAGTCGTTGTAGATTTTGATGCCGAAGACGATGGCGGAGGAGACGGCGGTGATGGAGTTAGTAACGATGAGGGGGATGTTGACGGGTTCGCTATAGAAGCCCTGGATTATGAAGAAGATTGATCCGAGGCCCATGAGGAGGAAGGTGGGGAGGGCGATGGCGTCGGTGTCGCGTGTACGGATGGTGTAGATGGCCTGGGGGAGGTAGCCGAAGACCATGCAGATGGCGGCGAGGGTGCCGAAGATTTCGAATAGTGACATACGGGGTTGGGTTAAGGGTTAGGATTTGAGCACTCTGGCTGGTTGGGGAATGGCCGGGCTGAAGCCCGGAGCGCAAACAGATTAGGAGGATTTGCCTCGCAGAGGCAAACCGCCGGCAAACCGGCGGCACAAGAACCTATCGGGGATTACCCCGACCGCCGGCAAGCCGGCGGCACAAAAACAAAAGATAGGAGAGGGAGGGGAAGAGAGAAGGGGCGGCTGAAGCCGAGCGCGTGAGGTGCGAAATAATTCGCACCTCCTAAGCCTGCGCAAGGAGGGTGGCGATGGGGGATTTCCGGCGATGCT
>ERZ1673743.2424-NODE-2424-length-16405-cov-5.408073_pt1 | contig 16405 bp, 16 predicted proteins | sample MGYA00580197_ERZ1673743 | MGnify/ENA primary metagenome ERZ1673743 (study PRJEB41218, sample SAMN15661795) | gut metagenome | host: Homo sapiens | place: Canada: London | collected 2015-08-20/2019-03-30 | study: EMG produced TPA metagenomics assembly of... | reverse complement strand
TCCATATGCCGCCTCCGCCTAAACCGAGACGGGGACCGGCGGCAAGACCTCCGGCAGAAAAAGAAATAAAAGCGGAAGAGAATATTCGGGAAGAAATTTCGATGGATGCGGCGGCTGAAAACGCGGAAGAAGTATTGCCGGCAGCGCATCCGCAACCGGAATCGGAACCCGGTAAAACGGAAGCGCCGAAAGGGAAGTCGGTTCCTGCGGAAATGCCGAAGACGGTGGTGACGGAAGAAGAGTTGAAAAAGGCGCCTGTCATCAATGACGTTTCAGAATGCGTTCTTTGCGGGATGTGTCTTCGCGGCTGTGTCGGCGGAGCACTGGAGATTGACAGGAAGAATCGTACATGGACTATTGATCCGGCAGCTTGCGTGCAGTGTGGTGTCTGTGTGGAGCATTGTCCCAAACAGTGCCTTTCCCTGAATGAGGCATATACATTTACGGCAGACGGTGATTCACCGGAGCCGGTTTCTTTTCACTTGCCGGAACGGAAAAGGCCTTCCCCTGGAAAGCCTGCGGTGAAACCTGATGCATGAATACCCTGTGGCTCTGGAAATCATCAGGCTGGCGGAAAAAACGGCGGAAGAAAATCATGGCAGGATCAGAGGGATACACCTTGTCATCGGAGAAGATTCGGGATTTATCGGAGAATCGATCCAGATGTACTTTGATGTCCTTGCCGCAGGAACCCTGTGTGAGGGTGCGCAGGTGACAATTGAAGGCGTAAAGCCGAAATTGTCCTGTGAAAAATGCGGGAAACTTTTTGAACGGAAACGGTTTTCCTTCACCTGCCCGTTCTGCGGCGGGAGTGGGAACCCGACGGAAACAGGGAAAGAATTTTATATAAAAGATGTGGAATTATTCGTGGAGGATGAAAGCGATGCACATGGTGAAAAAGGAGGTCCTGCTTGATATCAACGGCAGGAATGACCATATAGCGCAGCATGTAAAAGAACATCTGGAAGAAAGGCATATCTTTGCGGTAAATATTATGGGGGCGCCGGGGGCAGGAAAGACCATCTCCCTGGAAAACCTGATCCGCGCCCTTCCGGTGAAGTCTTATGTCATTGAAGGGGATATCGAATCGGATATAGATACGGAACGGTTAAAAAAACAGGGGATTTCTGCGACACAGATCAATACCTTCGGCGCCTGCCATCTTGATGCGCCTCTCATGCACAATGCTGTTCATAATATGGAGATGGACGAAGGAGGCATACTTTTTATTGAGAATGTAGGGAATCTTGTATGTCCTGCGGAATTTTCCATCGGTGAACATATAAAAATGCTTATCGTTTCGGTGACGGACGGAAGCGATAAGCCTTATAAATATCCGCTCGCCTTTGAAAAAGCGGATATGATTCTGCTCAATAAGGTGGATTTGCTTCCTTATCTTGATTTTGATGAAGCGTTTTTTATGGAAGGTGTCCGCCATTTGAATAAAGATGCTCCCGTATTTAAAGTGTGCGGGAAAACGGGAGAAGGATATGATGCTGCGGCGGAATGGCTTATAAAGATTTCAAAGAAATAATTTTTTGGGAGGCGTGTATGAAACATGAGGTGACGGAACGGCTCAGCGTGGCCGGCAGAGTGCAGGGTGTCGGTTTCCGTCCGTCCGTCTGCCGCATGGCAAAAGAATTGAAACTGACAGGCACGGTACAGAACCTCGGCGGCGAAGTGGAAATATACATCACCGGGGCAAGGGAAAAGATAGACACTTTCCTTTGCGGGCTTAAGCAAATGGAACGGCCTGCCCTTGTGGAGTGCGTAAAGAGAGAAGAAAGACCGCTTACGCCTTTTTCCGCTTTTACTTCCATTCCCAGCAGGGAAAGCGAAAATAAAATTCTTGCACCTGCCGATATTTCCGTCTGCTCCGCCTGCCTTAAAGAAATGAAGACGCAGGGGAACCGGCGCTGTCATTATCCTTACATTTCGTGCACCGCCTGCGGTCCCCGATATACTGTTCTGAAAAAACTTCCTTATGACAGGGAAAATACCGCTTTTGATGCATATCCTCTTTGTGATCAATGTTATGAGGAGTACAGGGATATGAATAACAGACGGTGTCATGGAGAAACCATCGCCTGTCATGACTGCGGCCCCCGGCTTTTGGCGAAAATGAGGGGAAGTCTTTCTGCCGGACCATGGAGTCAGGAAGAACTTTTACAATCAGCCAAAGATTTACTCTTTCATGGGGAAATTATCATGGTGAAATCGGTCGGCGGATATAATCTGGTCTGCCGCGGAGACAGAGATGATGCCGTTCAGCGTTTGAGAGTATTGAAACAAAGACGGGACAAGCCTTTTGCGCTTCTTGTTGCAACCGTGGGAGAGGCGGAAAAACTCTGCCATATAAGCAGGGAAGAAAAGGAACTCCTTGAGTCGCCGCAAAAACCGATCGTTCTCTTAAAAAGAAGAAGGGAAAGTATGCCGCTCATCAGCCCTGCGGTAACGGAGCTTACGGAAAGTCTCGGCGTGTTTCTGCCGCCTTTCGGATTGTATGCCCTTCTGGCGGAAATAAAAATTCCTCTCGTTGTGACCAGCTGCAATTTCACCGGAGAGCCTATCATTTACAAACAGGCTGATGCTTTTGCTTTTTATGAAAGTCATGAAAGTATTTCCGCTCTGTTTTACGATGAAAGAGAGATTCTCCGTCCTGCCGATGATTCTGTTACCCGTATCGCGGCGGGAGCTGTGCAGATTCTCCGCCGTACCCGCGGGTATATGCCGGAACCGGTTGCCGTAGAGAAGAAGGGAATGCGCGTTCTGGCACTGGGCGGCGAAGTGGAGCCGTCTTTTGCGCTTTCCGTGAATGATTTGATTTATTCCGCCCAGGTGCCTTCGGATCTCACGCTGGAAAAATCATCCGCTTTTTACCGCCGTCTTGTTGCTGATTGGGAAGAACTTCTCCATATCAGTCCCGACATCCTTGTCTGTGACCTTCATCCCTGCTACACTACGGCGGAAGAGTCACGGAAGTTGGCAAAAGAATTGGATGTTCCCGTTTTGGAAGTGCAGCACCATCATGGACATGCTCTTTCCGTTATGGCCGAACATCATTTGGACGGGAAATGTCTTGCCGTAATCTTTGACGGGACAGGATTCGGTACGGACGGTACCGTATGGGGCGGAGAATTTCTTCTCTGTGAAGACCGATCTTTTATCCGTGTCGGCGCAGTGAAACCGATTTCGATGATAAGCGGTGACGAATCCGTTAGACAGGCATGGAAAAGTCTTTTATGCCACCTGGTACACAGCGGTATACCATCAGATGACAAGAGGGCAGCTGTCGTGAAAGCCGCTGTTGCAGGCGGGTTGAATACAGTAAAAAGTTCAAGCATGGGGCGCCTTTTTGATGCGGTGAGCGCTACTTTGGGTCTTGCCGATTATAATACTTATCAGGGGCGGTGTGCCATGCTTCTTGAAAATCAGGCGGCGCTTGCGAAACGTGAAGGAAAAATACCGACAGAGCTTTCCTTTAACGAGGAAGTCGTGGAAACAGAAAACGGCAGCGTTACATTTTTTGATCCTGCCCCGCTATGGGAAAAAGTCATGGGAGAAGATAAAGCTGCTGCCGCTCTTGGCTTTCATGAGGCAGTCATACGGATTGTGGAACGGATGGCGGAAAAAACAGGTGTGGAAACAGTTATTCTCTCAGGAGGATGTTTTGCAAACCGTCTTCTTTTGGAAGGCTGCGTGGAAGCTTTGAAGGGAAAAGGCCATGCTGTGTATTGGAATCAGGCGCTTCCTCCCGGAGACGGAGGGCTTGCTTTCGGTCAGGCATGGTATGGTATGAATACAGCAAACGAAAGGAAATCATATGTGCGTAGCATATCCGGGTCGTGTGGAAACCATTGAGGGTGCACATGGGCTCGTTAATTTTTCAGGAAATAAAGTACGGGTGAACCTGTCTATGGTTTCCGTGGAGACAGGTGACTATGTCCTTGTCCATGCAGGCATGGCGATACAGAAAGTGGAAAAGAAAGAAGCTCTTGACTGGATCGGGCTTTTTAAAGAAATAGAGGAACTGCGCCGTGGAGAAAAGTGAAATCATCCGCTGGCTTCGCGAGTATGACGGCAGACCCGTAAAAATTATGGAAGTCTGCGGCACGCATACATCCGCTTTGTACAAGACCGGACTGCATCAGATCCTGTCACCGAAGATACGGCTTCTGTCGGGGCCGGGGTGCCCTGTCTGTGTGACACCGACTGCATACATTGATAAATTGGTGGAAATTTCTTTTAGAAGCGGACACAGAGTCCTTGCTTTCGGCGATATGCTTGCTGTGCCCGGAACGGAAATGTCTCTTGCCGAGGCGCGGGACAGAGGCGCTTCTGTTGATTTCTTTTATAATCCCGAAGATGCTTTGAAAAAAGCGGAAGAGGAAAAAGAAACAATATTTGTCCTGGCAGCAGTGGGATTTGAAACGACAGCACCTATTTGGGCGACTGTCGTGAAAGAAGCGGATGAAAGACATATTTCAAACCTCAAACTTCTCACCGCGCTGAAAACGATGCCTGAAACACTGGGAGAGCTTTGTACCGCAGGAAATATCGACGGATTCCTCTGTCCGGGACACGTGGCGGTCATTACAGGGGCGGAACGGTACAGGGCACTTTCAGAAACATATGGTAAACCCATGGTCATTGGCGGATTTACTGCCGACCTTCTCCTCAGCGCTGTGGCTCGGCTTGTCCTTGCTGTCAATAAGGGGCAGGGCGGTTTCTGGAATGATTACGGAAGCGTGGTCACGGAAGAAGGAAATGTGAAAGCGTGGGAACGGGTAGGAGCCTTTTTTGAAAAAGGAGATGCCCTGTGGCGTGGTCTGGGGGTTGTGAAGAATTCGGGGTTTTACTTGAAAGAAAAATATCATTTGTATGATGCAGGAAGCAGAGGTCTGGTAGAAGACCATATTCCCGCAGGATGCCGGTGCGGGAATATACTTTTTGGCAAGAATATGCCGAGGGACTGCCCCCATTTCGGGAGAACCTGTACGCCTTCCCACCCTGTCGGCGCGTGCATGGTCTCCTCAGAAGGGGCGTGCTGCATTACCCTGCGGGAAGAAGGGGTGGAGGGATTGTGAAAATTACGTTAAAGCATGGAAGCGGCGGAGAGGAAAGCGGAAGACTGATCAAAGATATTTTCACTTCCGTTTTTGATGACGAGATACTTCTGAAAATGGAAGACAGCGCGGTTCTTCCTCCCCTGCATGGAAATCCGGTGCTCACATCCGACTCCTTTGTCGTGGAACCGCTCTTTTTCAAAGGCGGGGATATCGGGAAACTTTCCGTCTGCGGTACGGTGAATGATCTGTCATCCATGGGCGCGAGGCCTCTTTATCTGACGGTTTCGTTCATACTGGAGACAGGACTGGATGCAGATATTTTAGGAAAGATTGTGCAGTCTATGAAAGAAACGGCAGAAGAAGCAGGTGTGCGTATCGTCGCAGGAGACACGAAAGTAATAGAAGGGAAAGGCGGGCTGTACATCAATACGGCAGGTGTCGGCGAACGTCCTTCCTCGCGGGATATTTCCTGCAGGAATATGAAATCGGGGGATACCCTTATTCTCACCGGAACACTGGGAGATCATCACGCTGCTGTTTTGACAAATCGCCTGGGCATTGAAAGTGAAATCGAAAGCGACTGCGCGCCGTTGAATCACATGGTGGAAGAACTGCTTGAGGGAAATATATCTGTCCATACCGTTCGGGATATTACGCGGGGCGGACTTGCCACTGTGGCAAATGAACTGGCCGTAGCTTCATCGGTGCGGATAGACCTGGAAGAGGAACTGATCCCTGTTTCGGATATTGTACAGGGCTTTACAGGGATTCTTGGCCTTGATCCGCTTACTATGGGGAACGAAGGAAAAATGATCATTGCCGTTTCCCCAAAAGATGCGGAAAAAGCGGTGGGTATCTTAAGAAGAAACAAGTATGGAAGAAATGCCGTTGCTGCGGGGGAGGTGCTGGAGGGGAAAGGCGTATACCTGCGGACAGCTCTTGGCGGACTGCGCCGTGTCCTCCCGCTTAGGGGAGAAGGACTGCCCCGCATCTGCTGAGACAGTCAGGCTTGTTTATATTATTCCGTAAAGAGGTTGTTATTCTATTTATAGGGACCGGTATGTTAAAGATACCGGTTTTTTGCGTTCCTGTTTTCCGCTTTTTGGAAAGCCGATTCCTGAAAATACAAAAACGATTAGCTCTGTATAGAAGATGCAGAGGATGCTTATCTGCGAATGATTTGTATATTATGGGAAAATAAAGAACAAATTAGCTTTGGCTGTTGAAAATATAATAAATAATGAGTATATTAGAGGGAGAGCAGACAGATTATTTTTGGCGGATTTATTTAAGCGGAGGAGTTTATGATGGGGCGAACAGCACTGAAAATCACTTTGGCAGTAGCAATGGCGGCAGGTCTCTTATTGGGTGTATCGGGCTGCGGAAAATCTGCGGAGACGGAAAAGCAGGCATCCGCTTCCAAAGCAGGAGCGGAGAAAGTACTTCGTGTAGGGGGAGAAGCCACATATCCGCCCTTTTTGTTTAAAGACGAACATGGACACTATGTCGGATTTGAAATGGATCTCATCAAAGCGGTGGCAAAAGAAATCGGCGCCGAGATTGCCTATACAGATATGCCGTTTTCCCAGTTTATGACAGCAGTGGAAAATAAAAAGGTAGACGTGGTCATTTCGGCAGTGGAAGGTACGGCGGAACGTGCTGAAAAAGCGGCGTTCAGCGATGTGTATTACAAGAAAGGCGTGTACTGTATCCTTGTACGGAAAGATGATGATCAGATTCATGCGGCAGATGATTTGAAAGGAAAGACGGTAACCGCCGTTAAAGGTTCAACCAACGAGGCCTTGGCAAAGAAACTGGGGGCGGCTCAAATTGTAGAAGCCGAATATAATGCGGATATATTTAAAAATCTGGAAGCGGGAAAGGCTGATGCGGTGATCACTGATGAACCGCTTGCCTATTATTATTTAGGGCATGGCGGAGCGGAGAAGGCAAAGACGGTTGCGACAGTGCCTTCTGACGATGGTTTTGTTATTCTCATGAATAAAGAAGACGTGAAAATGCAGCAGGATATCAATGGTGCACTGAAGAAAGTGATGGAAAACGGTGTATATGACCAGCTGTTCCATAAATGGTTCAATGTATCCGTCAGCGGTAAATAATATAATCGTGTGAAAGCACCTAAAAATCCGTGCTGTATGGAATCGGAAACGATTCTGTGCAGCGCGGATTTTCACTGTGATGATCCGTTTTTGCGGAGAGAGCGGAAATATTTTCAGACATTACCTTTTTATCCCTGTCATGGCAGTTTATTTACATATATCGAAAAATACTGTAAAATAAAAAAAGATTTTAATTGTATATACAAATACGTGTATGCATGTTTACAATATAGAGGTGATTATATGAGCGAATTACTTCGCGTGGAGAACCTTCACGTGGCAGTAGGCGGCAAGACGCTCCTTCACGGCATAAACCTTACGATGAATACGGGTGAGGTTCATGTCATCATGGGGGTGAACGGGGCGGGAAAATCTACGCTGCTTCATGCCATCATGGGAAATCCTGCCTATGAAATTACCGAGGGGCATGTTTATTTTGAAGGGGAAGATATTACGGAACTTTCCACGGATAAGCGGGCCAGGCTTGGTATTTTTTTATCTTTTCAGAATCCTGTTTCTATTGCGGGGATTACGACAGAAAATTTCATCCGTACGGCAAAGACGACCATTTCCGGGAAGCAGCAGCGTCTGTTTCCTTTTAAGCGTCTTTTGAAGTCCCGTATGGAGGGGCTTGCCATGGATCCGTCCTGTGGAGACCGTTATCTGAATGACGGTTTCTCCGGCGGTGAACGGAAGAAGAGTGAAATTCTTCAGATGCGTATCCTGGAGCCGAAACTGGCTATGCTTGACGAAACCGATTCCGGACTTGATGTAGATGCAGTGCGTATCGTTTCCAGAAATATTTCTGAATTCCATAATGAAAATAATTCTCTGCTTCTGATTACCCATCTGAACCAGATCCTGAAATTTATCCGTCCCGAGTTCGTCCATGTGCTGATTGACGGGCGGATTGTAAAGGAAGGCGGTCCTGAACTGGTGAGTGAAATCGAAGCAAACGGCTTTGACGCGTATCGCAAAGAGGTGTAAGCCATGGCTGAAGAAAAGAAGAAAAGCCGTGTCGATGACATCAATCGGAGCGTGTACGATATCAAGGATAAGGTGGAATTTTCTTACAAAGCGGATCGGGGACTGACGGAGGACATTATTCGAAAGATTTCTGCGGAAAAGGAAGAGCCCGCATGGATGCTGGAAAAGCGTCTTCAGGCGCTCCGTATTTACGAGTCTCTCGACGTGCCGCCCTGGGCGCCCGATATTTCTGAGCTCGATATGGATCACATCGACACATATATCCGTCCGAAAACGGATATGAAGGCGCGGTGGGAAGATCTGCCTCAGAATATCCGGGATACCTTTGACCGCCTCGGTATTCCGGAAGCGGAAAAGAAATCTCTTGCCGGCGTAGGCGCCCAGTACGATTCTGAAGTGGTGTATCACAATGTGCAGAAAGAATTGAAAGAGCAGGGTGTCATTTATGTAGATTTTGAAACGGCCGTCAAAGAATATGAAGATTTGGTCAGACCGTACTTCGGTCAGTTGATTACTCCGAATTACCATAAGTTTGCAGCGCTCCATTATGCGGTATGGTCGGGCGGTTCTTTTGTTTATGTGCCGAAAGGCGTTCATGTGCGTATGCCGCTGCAAAGTTATTTCCGTTTGAATGCGCCCGGCGCAGGCCAGTTTGAGCATACCCTGATTATTGTCGAAGAAGGGGCAGACTGCCATTTCATTGAAGGCTGTTCGGCGCCACGGTATAATGTGGCCAATCTTCATGCAGGAGCGGTGGAGCTTTTCGTGAAGAAAGGGGCCAGTCTCCGCTATTCGACAATTGAAAACTGGTCAAAGAATATGTACAACCTGAATACGAAGAAAGCTGTCGTGGAAGAAGACGGATCCATGGTATGGGTGAGCGGTTCGTTCGGGTCCCATACGTCCTGTCTTTATCCGGATACGATCCTCAGAGGAAATCATTCGACCTGCGAATTTACGGGAATCACTTTTGCGGGAAAAGGACAATTTCTTGATACAGGGTCAAAAGTGGAAGCCTTGGGGAAGAATACGCATGTGACCATCAATTCGAAATCCATTTCCAAAGCGGGCGGCACCGCGCTTTACAGGGGCGCTGTGTTCATCGGGCCGGAGGCATCGGGGATGAAAGGCGCAATCAGCTGTGAATCCCTCATGCTGGATAATGAATCCCGCTCTGATACGATTCCCGCCATTATCATTGAAAATTCCGATATCGATCTCGGACATGAGGCCAAAATCGGCCGGATTTCCGAAGAAGATATTTACTATCTGATGAGCCGCGGCATGTCGGAGGAAGACGCGAGGGCGATGCTTGTCCGCGGGTTTGCCGAACCGATTTCCAAAGCGCTGCCCCTGGAGTATGCTGTAGAAATGAATCGTCTCATTGATCTTGAATTTGAAGGGGCTATCGGGTAAGGAGGCAGTCATGGAAGAAATAAGAGTAAACCGGCTGCCGGCGATTACCTGGCGGTACCTGCATGTGAATGACAGTCCGGATAAGTTTGAATTCACCGGAAATTCGGCATCGGCTGTTTTTTCTGATAAACGGTATGTGTCGGAAGGCGGCACGCTTCCTGCCGATTTTTGCGGGGCATCGGCGGAAACATTGGCGGCGGCGGGAAAAGGACAGGCATATACTGTCATCGTTCCTGAAAAGACAGAGGCTGAGCTGACGATTTCCATCACAGCGGAAGAAGACCGCCCGGATTTTGCGGGATGTTTCATCTTCAAACTGGAAAAGGGCGCAAAACTGAAGTTGATCTGGCGGCTGTCAGGAGATAGGAAGCATTCTGTTTTTGCTACAGCGTCCTTTTATGAACTGATGGAAAATGCGGCGCTTTCCGTTTCCTGTCTTGAAACGGGACTGCCTGCTTCCTCTCTTTATGAACAGCGGTATGCGGTTCTTGGGAATGAGGCAAAGCTTGATTTTGTTTCCGCCGAATTGGGCGGGGAGAAGGTCATTGTCCACAGTTACGGAAGATTGGTGGGCAGCCGGTCTGAAATGAGGGAAACTGCCCTTTATGCAGCGACAGGCAGACAGTCTTTGGATCTTTTTTACCACATCGACCATATCGGCAAAGAATCTAATGCGGTGATTGATGTGAAAGGGGCTTTATCGGATACGGCGAAGAAAATTTTCCGCGGCACTTTGGATTTCAAACGGGGCTGCAGCGGGTCTGTGGGTGATGAGGGGGATTACGCCATCCAGCTTTCACCGAAGACAAAAAATATTTCACTTCCCCTGCTGCTATGCACGGAAGATGATGTATCAGGGAATCATGCGTCCAGTGCGGGCCAGCTCGATATGAATACGATTTATTTCCTGATGACGAGAGGCTTTTCTTTGGAAGATGCCCGGCTTATCGTTGTAGAGGCACTGATCCGGCCGTTGATTGACCAATTGGATGAAAGCGTCCGTGAGGAAGTGCTTGCTGAAGTCCGGAGAAAACTGGATACGAAGGAGAAATAATGAATAGTGAGTTAATCAGAAAAGATTTTCCGATTTTGGAAACAAAGGTGAAGGGCCATCCGGTTGTTTATTTTGATAACGGCGCTACGACGCAGCGGCCGCTCCCTGTCATGCGGGCGGTCATGGATTATGTAACCCGGAATAACGGAAATCCTCATCGCGGCGCCCACATCTTTGCCATGTCCGCATCGGAAGCATATGATACGTCTAAAACGGTGGTAAAAGATTTCATCGGAGCGAAAAGTGAAAAAGAAATCATTTACACAAGAAATACGTCGGAAAGTTTGAATCTTGTGGCGCGTTCATACGGGGAAACCCATTTGAAAGAAGGCGACCGCATCCTCATTCCCGTTTCGGAACACCACTCGAACCTCGTCCCCTGGCAGCGGGCGGCAAAAAAGACAGGAGCCGTTCTTGAGTATATGTATGTGGATAAGGAAACGGGACATTTTCCGGAAGAAGAATTGAAAAAGATTGACGATCCCCGTGTAAAAATCCTTGCCTTTGCCCAGGTAAGCAACGTCCTCGGTCTTTCTATCGACGCAAGGGCTTTGATCCGTCGGGCACATAAACATGGGGCGGTGGTTGTTCTTGACGGTGCGCAGAGTGCTCCCCATAAAAAGGTGGACGTGCAGGAACTTGGCTGTGATTTCTTCGCGTTTTCAGGGCATAAAATGTGTTCTATGGGCGGTATCGGCGTTCTTTACGGCAGAGAAGAATTGCTGAAAGACATGGAACCGTTCCTTTTGGGCGGCGATATGATTGAAAATGTATATGAGCAGGAAAGCACCTATGCGGAACTTCCTGCCAGGTTTGAGGCGGGGACGCAGTATGTGGAAGGCGCCGTGGGCCTGGTGGCGGCTGTCCGCTATATCGAAGGCATCGGGTTTGACGAAATAAGGGCACAGGAAAAGAAACTTGTCACCCGCGCGATAGAAGGCATGAAAAAACTTCCTTTCATCCATATTGTAGGAAGTACGGAACCGGAAGAGAAAGAAGGCCTTGTGGCGTTTACCGTGGAAGGCGTGCATCCTCATGATGTGGCGCAGATTCTGTCCAATGACGGCATATGTATCCGTACGGGGCATCATTGCGCGCAGCCGCTCCATATATATCTGGGAATCAACGCGACCTGCAGGGCAAGCTTCTATTTCTATAATACGGAAGAGGAAGTAGATTATTTCCTTGAAAAGTTAAAAGGTGTCCGAAAAGTAATGGGGTATGATGACTGATGGATCTGCAGCAGCTTTATACAGATTTGATTCTGGAATATAACAGAGACAAGACAAATAAAAGAAAAGTGGAAGCGCCCACTGTTCATGAGCATGGGCATAATCCCAGCTGCGGCGACGATATCGATGTGGAAGTGAAAGTAGAGGGCGGTATCATTAAAGATCTTGCTTATACGGGTACGGGATGCGCTATCAGCCAGGCATCCACGGCCATGATGGCGGAGCTTCTGCAGGACCGCACCGTAGATGAAGCAATCCGGCTGTGTAAACTTTTCCTTGCCATGATCCGCGGCGATGTGAAAGACGAAGCGGCATTGGAAGAACTGGAAGCGGCATACACGCTGAAAGATATTTCTCAAATGCCGGTCCGCGTGAAGTGCGCCACTCTCGGCTGGCATACCCTGGAAGTAGCTCTTGAAAAAATCACTGCTGACTTGGAAACTAAATAAGGAAATCAAAAAGCACTTGTTTCCTCTTGTAAGGGCAAGTGCTTTTTTGTTTACAAGATATCCAAATCGTCATAAGCGGGAGGGCAGATCCATTTTCCCGCGCTGTCGATCAGTCCCCATTTACCGTCTGTCTTGACACCGGCTCTTCCTTTTCTGAACGCGGTGACATCTTCCGTATCCTTTTCAAAGGTAATTGCTTTTTTGCCTGCATAGTCAAGATACAGCCAGCCGTCTTTTGCCTTTGCGGGAATGCGGTTGTCTTCCGCGTTTCCGATGCTTTTATAAAGCGGTTCCGTCAGCGGTGTCCCCGCCGTATCCATAAGGCCCCATCTGCCGTCTTCCTTGTAGGCAATCATGCCGTTTCCTTTATATTTGAGATCATCATATCGGAAAGGGGCCAGTTCTTTTCCATCGGTCATGGAAAGCATGCCCCACTTCTTGTCTTCATCTTTGGCAAGGAGGACTTTTGCGTCTTCAGCAGGGATGATCGTACGGTAAATCGTGTGGGCAGCGTATATTCCCTTACGGTCAACCCAGCCGTAGCGGGAATTGTTGTAAATGAGAATGCCGTTTTCCGTAGCAGGAAATACATGGTCGTTGGATGTGGCGGCAATCACTTTGCCCGTATTGTCGATATATCCCCGTTTGACCTCTACGGCAGGAATGATTTCTTCATAGCCGTAGTCCGGCCACCAGAGAGGAAATCCGATGCCCCAGCCCAAATGGGAGTGATGGTAACAGCGGGGGTAAAACCAATGTCCCCAGCCGATCCCGATGGAAATAGGGAAGCCGCGGCGGATATGCTCTTTGGAGACAGTCCCCTTTCTGACTTCGGCGATTCCTTTCTCAAAGGGATAGAGCTGATCATAGTCCGCCATGAAGGCAATCGTGCCGTCTGTTTTGGCATAAGCCTTTCCGTCGATGGTCCTGACACCGGCGAGGCCTTCGGAAAATGGTGTGAGGACTGCCTTGAACTGCGGCTCTGCCGTTACATTTCCTGTATTGTCCACGAATCCCCAAAGTTTATTTTCCGCCTGTACGGCAGTCATACTTTCATGGAAAAGGGGATGGACACTTTTATATTGGAAAGGAATGACTGTCCGCCCTTCTTTGTCAATAAATCCCCATTTTTCTTTATTGTCCCGAACAGCAAGAAGTCCGTCAGAATAAGCGGGGCCTGCATTGCTGTACGTCGGGGCAATGACATAGGCACCTGTTTCATCGATAACGCCCCATTTGTTTTTTTCCTTTACCGCTGCCAGTCCGTCCGCAAAGAAATGAGCTTCCTGATACAGGGGGGCGATTTCTTTTCCCTTTTTGTCAATATAGCCGTACTTGCCTCCTGACTTGACGATTGCCATCCCCTGTTCAAAATCAGATACCGATTCGTAAACGGGATCTGTCAGCTTTGTACCGTCTTTCTTGTAGAAACCAATTTTTTTATCACGGCCCTCTACAGCAAGAAATCCTTCCTTCCAGAAAGAACGTGTTTCATAAGAAACGGGGATGATTCTTTTACCGTTTCTGTCGTAAAAACCGCGGAGATTTTTCTGCTTCACTTCAATCAGATCGGCGCGGTCATCTTCGCTTGCCAGATCCGCTGCCCTGATTTCCTCATCGGAAAGAGAAAGAGCGATCTTGTCATAAGTAATGGGAATGACTGTTTTTCCCTCACCGTTGACGGCACCCCACTTGCCGTTCTGCTTTACGGCGGCAGTGAAAGGGAACTCTGTATTTTGGGAAATACCGTTTCCTGCCGGCTCATAGGAATCGGGAAAAGCGGTATCCGATGCGTAAGCGGATGCGGACAGCGCCATGGCGGCAATGAGCAGGATTGTTTTTCTGTATTTCATGGATTCACCTCATTCTTGACCGTATAAGATACTCTTTTATTTTTATTTTAGCATAGGATATAAAGGAATTAAATTTTGCGCAAAGGAAAAGGGAGCAGCATGCTTTCTTGCACCACAGCAGCAGATTATTCTCACGGTGCAGGATGACAATTTACCGTCTCCTGTCATTCTGAACGGTGGTAAGAATACTTTGTAAGAAAGCAGGAAAGCGGTCATGTGACACAGAGTGAAGAATCTATTACTTTAATGACGTCTTACCGGCTTCCTCACCACAGTCATAGATTCTTCGCTGCGCTCAGAATGACGTCTTATGGTCTTCCTTACCATGGGCACAGACACTTAACATTCGCTTCGGATGACGCCTTGCCTTCTGAACGGAGGCAAAAATGCCGTATAAGAAAACAGGAAAGCGGTCATGTGAAACAGAGTGAAGAATCTATCACTCTGATGACGTCTTGCCGGCTTTCCTCACCACGGGTATAGATCCTTCACATTTGTTCGGGATGACGTCTCACCGTTCCTAGTCATTTTGAACGGAGGCAAGAATGCCTTGTGGGAAAGACGGGAAATGGAACGATGACACGGAGTGAAGAATCTATTACTTTAATGACAGCTTACCGGCTTCCTCACCACAGTTATAGATTCTTCACTGCGCTCGTATTATTAAGTAAGTCAAGCAAATCGCTTGATCATATGCTCCGGAAGGAGTATACGGTATACTGTTTTGAGATACTGTGGATTGGTCACATGCTGCGCTACCACACAGATGGTTTTTCAGAGTCTCCAACCACAGTCTCTTTGTTACTTTGTTGATCAGTTAGATACCGCTTGACGGTTTATGTAGAACGAGTATACAAGCGCAAAGAGCCCTGTGGATCCATACAGTATCAAGAATAATACGGGAGGTTATCATATGATTTTAGTTGGCATTGATGTGGCTAAAGACAAGCATGACTGCTGCATCATAAACTCTGACGGAGAATTTCCTGAGGAGGTATTCTCTATTCTAAATAACCGTGAGGGTTATGAGACTCTTTATAAGCGGATTTGCTCATTAGCCGTAGATCTTGCAAAAGTAAAAGTAGGGCTGGAATCAACCGGCCATTACAGCAGCAACCTTCTTGCCTTTCTGCTGGACAAGCATCTCACCGCTTATGTAATCAATCCTTTGCGCGTTAATCTTTTCCGTAAAGGACAGAGCCTAAGGAGAACAAAGACTGACAAGATTGATTCAAGAAATATTGCTCATCTGCTTATGACCGATTCAAGCTTAAAGCCCTACTCCTTATCATCCTACCACATGGAGGAATTAAAGTCTCTTACAAGATATAGAGCTTCTATGGTCAGAGAACGGACAAAGCTTAAGACTTCTATAGCCAGGCTTGTTACCATATTGTTTCCTGAACTTGAGCAGCTGGTCTCCAGTATCCACATACATTCTATTTACGCTATGCTGGAAGAGTTTCCGGGGTCCGCATATATCGCAGCTGCCCATCTTACCCGGTTAACCGCCCTGCTCCTTAAGGCTTCACGAGGACGCTTCGGTAGAGAAACGGCCATCAGGATCAGGGATACGGCAAGGCGATCTATCGGGGCAGTCAGTCCTGCCAAATCGATGGAATTACAGCATACCATAGCACATTTACGAGTTTATGATCAGGAGATTGGTGAAATCGAATCCGAGATTGAAAAGATCATGGATGATGTAAATTCTCCAATTACTTCTGTGCCGGGCATCGGTATGCAAATGGGGGCGGTTATTCTTGCGGAAATCGGCAGTTTCCGCAGATTTGACTCTCCTGATAAGATTCTGGCCTATGCGGGCATGTCACCTTCAACGTATCAGTCCGGTAAACTGACAGGCAGCTATTCCCGTATGGAGAAAAGAGGATCCCGCTATCTTCGTTATGCACTGTTCAATGTCACAAGGTATGTCTGTCACTATGATCCCGGCTTCACTGCCTACCTGTCAAAGAAACGGAAGGAAGGAAAACATTATTACGTTGCCATCTCCCATGCAGTAAAGCGGCTTGTGCGGGTACTGTATGCCATGGAGATATCCGGCAATCGGTACCAAACGGCCTGATTCGCATTCATGAGTATTTTAATTTTTTGAGGCATCTTTATAGATGTCTTTTTGTCCTGCTCTAAAAACAGTATGAGCTTGTTACATGCCATTCATAAAATAATTGTTTTGTAGCACTTGACTTTTTATAGTTAGACTC
>ERZ1673743.2416-NODE-2416-length-16440-cov-4.840098_pt1 | contig 16440 bp, 18 predicted proteins | sample MGYA00580197_ERZ1673743 | MGnify/ENA primary metagenome ERZ1673743 (study PRJEB41218, sample SAMN15661795) | gut metagenome | host: Homo sapiens | place: Canada: London | collected 2015-08-20/2019-03-30 | study: EMG produced TPA metagenomics assembly of... | reverse complement strand
TGTACAGATTCCTGAAAAATTCAGCATATTAAGTTGTAGAAAAAAACAAAAAGCATACGGAAAGAAATCCGCAAAAAAAATTGGGAATGAAGAAAATTTGACATAATGAGAGTGAAGGGAAATGGGAATTAACTGCAACAAAATTACAGGAATAATCAAAGAAATAACACAGCTAGAGTAAGAGCTTGAGGAGCTAAAAAAGCGCGTTGCACGCGAAAAGAAAGAAAAATATAACAAAAAGGAGAGGTAAAAATGGCAAAAAATACTAATTTCTACGGAGCAGACAGTATCACAGTTCTTGAAGGGCTTGAAGCCGTAAGGGAACGTCCTGGTATGTACATCGGCAGCACTTCAAGACGAGGACTGAATCATATGATTTATGAAATCGTTGATAACTCTGTTGATGAACATATGGCAGGATTCTGCAGTGAGATTTGGGTGACATTGGAAAAAGATGGTTCTGTGACCGTGAGAGATAATGGACGAGGAATCCCTGTTGGAATGCATGAAAAAGGCGTTTCGGCGGAGCGTCTGGTATTGTCCACCCTGCACGCTGGCGGTAAATTTGATAACAAATCATACAAAACCAGCGGTGGTCTGCACGGTGTCGGTTCTTCTGTCGTGAATGCGTTATCAAAACGTCTTACTATTGATATTGAACGTGATGGCGGCCTGTTCCATGACTCTTACGAAAAAGGGCATCCGACAACAGAACTGATTGACGGTCTGCTCCCGATGATTAAGAAATCAAAAGGACACGGAACTACAATCAATTTCCTGCCGGATGATGAGATTTTTGATACAGTGAAGTTTGGAGCAGAAGAGGTAAAGAACAGGCTGCATCAGACAGCTTACTTAAACCCGAAGCTGATAATTCACTATGAAGACAAGAGAAAGAAAGAAGTAGAGTCAATTACTTTTCACGAAGAAGAAGGTATTATCGGTCTTGTGAAGTCTATGACGAAAGACTCTGAAACAGTTCAGGACGCACCGGTTTCTGTTTCTGGAAAGAGTGACGGGATTGAAGTTGAATGCGCTTTCCAGTACACAACAGAATTTCACGAAAATGTGACCGGATTCTGCAACAGTATCTATACAACAGAGGGTGGCACTCACCTGACAGGCTTTAAGACAGCCCTGACAACACTTATCAATACATATGCAAGGGAGCTTGGTATCCTTAAAGAAAAGGACGCAAACTTCACCGGAGCGGACGTAAGAAACGGTCTTGTGGCTGTTGTTTCTGTAAGACACCCGGACCCGAGATTTGAAGGCCAGACAAAGACAAAGCTGGATAACCCGGATGCTGCAAAAGCGGTTTCATCCGTTATCTCAGAACAGCTGCAGATGTATTTTGACCGTCACCTGGAAGAACTGAAAGCTGTTATCGGCTGTGCTGAAAAGTCTGCAAAAATCAGAAAAGCAGAAGAAAAAACAAAAACAAATATGCTGACAAAGCCGAAGTATTCTTTTGACAGCAATGGAAAACTGGCAAACTGTAACTGTAAAGACCCGGAAAAATGCGAAATCTTTATCGTTGAAGGTGATTCTGCGGGTGGTTCAGCTAAGACAGCAAGAAATCGTGAATTTCAGGCAATCTTTCCAATCAGGGGTAAGATTCTGAATGTGGAAAAGGCAAGCATCAATAAAATCCTGGCAAATGCCGAGATTAAAACAATGGTTTATGCTTTCGCCTGTGGGTTCTCTGAAGGGTATGGCAATGACTTTGACATCTCAAAATTGAGATACAACAAAATCATTATCGCAGCCGATGCGGATGTGGATGGGGCACATATTGCCACACTACTCTTGACTCTGTTTTATAGATTTATGCCTGAACTGATTTATGAAGGACATGTATATATCGCGATGCCGCCATTATACAAAGCGATTCCGAACGGAAAGAACGGAAGAGAAGAGTATCTGTATGACGACAAGGCACTTGAAAAATATAGAAAAACACATAAAGACTTTAAACTGCAGCGTTATAAAGGTCTCGGAGAGATGGATGCGGAGCAGCTGTGGGAGACTACTATGAATCCGGCGACAAGGATGCTTAAGCAGGTTGAAATTGAGGATGCGCAGGCGGCTTCTGATTTGACAGCCTTACTGATGGGGAATGAGGTACAGCCAAGAAAAGAGTATATTTACAGTAACGCGACGGAAGCAAATTTGGATGTGTGAGATAGTATAATTTGATTTTTTCAGCTTTTGTTAAAATCAAAATCAGGCATATTAGCATAAAACTAAAAAAGAAAGGAAGAAAAGAAATGGTAAAAAATGGCTTAATTGCGATTGTTGTAATGATTGCAGCAGTAGCGGTTTCCGGAGGGTTGATAATGAGTCAGCAAAATGTGAAATATAATAACGATATGACCGGGATGGAAAGATTGTTGTATGACGAAAGCTATAAAGCCTGGTTAGAGAATTTTGATGTTTTATCGTTCGACATTCGGAAAGTAAAAAATGCAGACAGTATGTTCCAGCTACAAAAAAAATAAAAAGTAATGTGTTATGCCGGCAGAAATTCTGCCGGCATTTTTTCGCAAAAAACCTCGCTGCTGGCAAAAATTTCAGCATACTAAAAATAGAACAAAAAAATATTTAAAATAAAAAGAGAGGTGGAAAAACATGTTTCAGATGACGAAAGAAGATGCCATGAATACACTTAAAAATTACTCGATGTTAATGTCTCGTGTAAGAGAAGTTGTTGACGAAATCGGGTTCCTAAGCAAAGAATTTAATATGCTGGATATCAATAAAACTAATTTCACGAAAGACTCCGTACATGTTGTAGCATACGACGGACATTACGACACGTATGATTCCGTATCTTGCAAATTCCCTCTTGAATTTTTGTTTGAACCTGCAGAAATGCACAAAGATTGGTACAGAAAAAAATGCGAAGCAGAAGAAAAGAAAAAACAGGCAGAAAAAGAAGAGGCAGAAAAGGAAGAAGAACTGAGATTGCTGAAGAAACTGAAATTGAAATACGAACAGGAGTGATGCTTGAAGAAGATTTTGGCGTTGAAATTTGATGTTGAAAAACCTGCCGGCATTTTTTTCGCAAAAACTTTCTTTCCGGAAAAAATTCCAGCATACTAGAAATAGAGCAAAAAAAACTTAAAAAAGGAGACTTTGTCAATGGAAAAATTGTCGATGGAAGAATTGGAAGAACTAAAAGAAAAAGAATTCGCTGAGAAAGCCGACAGAAGCAAGAACACAATATCGCTGCTTAGAAAACATGCCTTCGTGCTGGCAGTAATTGTCGCTGCGCTTATGCTTTTTCACGCGCAGAAGGATTACAACAATTATGCTGGAAGCCAGCTTGTAATGGCTAAGGTAATTAATGTCGAAGGTGCTGATGATAAAAATATCAATGTAGCATATCGGTATAATATCGCTGGTAAGGAATATGAATCAAACAAAGTACAGCATCTGAAAAAAATAAAAAACGGAGATAAAGAAGAAATCCGGGTTAAGAAAGATAGCCCGGAGGTAATTCTTAAGTATAATGATATCAATTATGCCGTGCTCTGTGATGTATTGATTGGATTGTGTCTTGAGCTGGCGGTCTTATGGATGTATAAAATGACAATCTGTATGCTGCCGTCTGTGGAGGAATAAGTTAAATCGAAAAGCGTTGGGTTTACAACGAATCGGAGTGTAACATTTTCGTCAATCGTGGAAGAAAATAAGAAGCATATTAAAAATAGAGCAAAAAAAATACTTAAAAAGGAGCATCTACCAATGGAAAGTATGGAAGATATGGAAGAATTGGAAAAACTAAGAGAAAAAAAACTGGCAGAGAGAGACGAGAGAATCCAGAACATAACATCACTCATAATAAAACTTTGCTATGTGCTGCTGGCGATTGCCGTTTCGTTAATGTTTTTTTATGTACGAAATGATTACAAAACATATACAGACAGCAAAGTTGTAAAAGCAGATGTCATCAATGTATCCGGCACGAAAAACGGTATGCTGGATATTAAATATCGATATAACTATAACGGCGATAAATACGAGGAAAGCGTTAGACAATCCGTCGGCGAAATTAAAGTGGGAGACGAAAAAGAAATACGAATACGAAAAAATGCTCCGGAGCAAATAGTTACCACGTCAATTAAAAGTGCAATAGTGCAGAATATTGCCTTTGTGCTTTGCCTTTTTGCATATATCCTTGCATGGATTGCTCTTATTGAACAAATTGGCCGAAGATGATTCGGTGAAAAAGAATTTCTGAACTAATTATTTACTGCTACCAGGTATGGTAGCTGGATGTCAAATATCGATATAACTATGACGGCGATAAATACGAGGAAAGCGTTAAGCAATCCGTAGACGAAATTAAAACAGGGGATGAAAAAGAAATACGGATACGGAAAAGCATTCCAGAAAAAATAATTACCATTACCATGAAGACCGCAATATGTAATATTATTGCCTTTACCCTTTGTTTTATTGCGTCTTTAGGGGTGTTGCTCGCTGTTGTATGGTTGGACGAAGAAAGGCGAGGAGAAAGATTCTGATATTGAAATTTGACATTGAAAAACCTGCCGGCAGAAATTCTGCCGGCAGGTTTTCGCAAAAACTTTTCTGCCGGAAAAAATTCCAGCATATTATAAAAAAGTAATTTCAGAAAGTGAGGAAAATTCAAATGGTAAACAAAAATACTACGAAAAAAACAAGGAAAGCAAGAAAAAACTTTTCACTCATTAAGTTTATTTGCATCATACTCTTTTTTGTCGACACCATACTTTTCGTAATCAATGCTGTAACTGATTACAAAACATATACAAACAGCGAAATTGTGAAAGCTAATGTCATTAATGTGTCTGGTACAAAGAACGACATGCTGAATGTCAAATATAGATATAACTATGACAGCAATAAATACGAGGAGAGTGCTAAACAATCCGTCGATGAAATTAAAGTGGGTGACGAAAAGGAAATCCGGATACGAAAAAATGCTCCGGAACAAATAATTACAACACCAATAAAGACCGCAGTAATGCATAATATTGCCGTTGCGCTTTGTCTTTTCGCATACGTAGCAGCATCAATTAACCTTGTTAAGCTGATTGGCTAAAAATAATATTTTCTACCGGCAGAAATTCTGCCGGTATTTTTTTTCGCAAAAATCTTTCGGCCGGCAAAAAATCAAGCATAATAAAAATAGAAAAAAAATACTTAGAAAAGGAGACTTTGCTGATGGAAAAATTGTCGGTGGAAGAATTGGAAGAACTAAGAGAAAAAGAATTCGATGAAAGAGCTGAAAGAGCCGAAAGAATCCAAAACACAATATCACTGTTTAGAAAAATTGCCTGCGTTTTGGCGGTGATGATTGCCGCTGCGTTTATATTTTTTCACGTGCGGAAGGATTACAATAATTATGCAGGGAGCCAGCTTGTGATGGCTGAGGTAATTAATGTTGAGGGCGCTGATGATGAAAATATCAATGTAACATATCAGTACAACATTGCCGGTAAGAAATACGAATCGGACAAAATACAATACACAGAAAAAATTAAAAAAGGAGACAAAAAGGAAATTCGGGTTAAGAAAAATAACCCGGAGGTGATTCTTAAGTGCAATGATATCAATTATGTTGTACTCTGTGATGTGTTGATTGGATTGTGTCTTGAGCTGGCAGTTTTGTGCCTGTATGAAATGGCAACTTGTACGCTTCCGTCTGCTGCGGAGGAAGTTAAAGCGAAGGATATCGTGTTTACGACGACACCGGGCGTAACATTTTCGTCAATCGTGGAAGAGAATAAGAAGAAAAACAAAAAATAAATCCGGAAAAAAAGATTTAAATTACCCGGCAGAAATCCTCTGCCGGTATTTTTTTCGCAAAATTTTTCCTGCCGCCAAAATTCAAGCATATTAACGGAGAATGGGAAATCCACAGCCGACGAAAAGTCGTCCGCGGGTCAAATATTCCGGTTTTGACTTCGTACGCGGGTCTGAATTCCCGTTCGAAGTCTGGTTACGAGCCGGAACGGCGAGTTATCAAAAATAAAGCAAAAAAAATACGTAAAAAGGAGCATCTGCCGATGGAAAATATTGAAGATATGGAAGATTTGGAAAAATTAAGAGAAAAAGAATTCGCCGAAAAAGCCAAAAAAATCCAAAACACAATATCACTGTTTAGAAAAGCTGTCTGCATGCTTGCTATGATTGTCGCTGCGTTTATATTTTTTTACGTGCGGAAGGATTATAACAATTATGCAGGGAGCCAGCTTGTGATGGCTGAGGTGATTAATGTCGATGGTGCTGATGATGAGAATATCAATGTAACATATCGGTATAATATTGCTGACAAGGAATACGAATCGGACAAAATACAATACACAGAAAAAATTAAAAAAGGAGACAAAAAGGAAATTCGGGTTAAGAAAGACAACCCGGAAATAATTCTTAAGCATAATGATATCAATTTGGTAATATTCTACGATGTAATGATTGGATTGTGTCTTGGATTGACGGTCTTATGTCTATATGAGATGGCAACCTGCACACTACCGTCTGCGGTGGAGAAAGTTAAAGCGAAAAACGTTGGGTTTACAACGAAGCCGGGGGTGACGTTTGCGTCAATTATGGAAGAAAATAAGAAGAAAAACGAAAAAAATAAATAATCCTAACAAAAAAAAGCTTCCAGGTATTTTTCTAATCGTAATCGGCATTCTGCATATTGTCTTTGTAAATATAAAAAACAGCTAAAAAGAAAGGAAGTTAAAAAAAATGGAAAAAGACAACGGACAATGGATAACATTACAACCTGACGTGCAGTTTTATATGCAGGTCCAAGAAAAGAAAGAGGACATTGCATTTGATGAGTGGTGCAAGTCCAGAAAGTAATAGGTGATAACTATGTTTACGACATTGTTTGTAATTTTTACAATATGTGTTTTTGGAGATTTGCTCTGGCGGCTGTGTATCATCAAGTTTGCATGGAGTGCCTGGAAAGTTTTTCTGACTCTTGTCTGCCTGCCGCTACTTATCGTGTTCATGGTTCTTGGCGGTAAGATGGCTCTGGCGTTGTCGTTACTGGTGGTCGTTGGGATTGTGGCGATTATTGTTTCTATTTTTAAATAAGAAAAAAATAATGAGAAAAATATGCAGAACAATATTGGCTGCATGATTGATGTAACAAAGTTGTTCTAATTTTTAAAGACAGTAGACTTCTTCTACTGTCTTTTTTTTGCCAGAAATCCTGCATATTACCTATTCAGAAGTACAAAAACGAAAAGGAGATTCAGTTATGGGTATGTATGATACATTAAACGGAGAGCATGTTAAATGGTGACTACAGCAACTACTTAGGAAGCCAGCTTGTGACATATACACCTACCGACAGAAACCATCTGCCGGTTTTTCTTTGTCCGGAAAATCTCGCATATTAATTTTGTAAATATAAAAATCAAAAAGAAAGGAATTAAAAAAATGGACAAAAGCTACAAACCAAATGAGAAACAGAAAAAATGCAAGAATGCTTTCCCGTATATGGGAAAAGAAATGAACAAAACATACTGTAGAAAACTGATGCAGGAAAGAAGAGATGCAGAAGAAGACGATATGTCTGTATGCGTCAGCAATGAGCAGTGCGAGAACTGCCCGGACTATGAAAGCCGGTACATTGAGTATCCGATTCAGGTCAACAGCATCAAATGTGATAAAATGAAACAGCTGATGATGGGACATGCTGGCAGTCTGGTCAAGATTCGCCCGTGCAATAAAGAATACGGCGGTAAAACATATCTTGGGCTGTATCTTGGAAATCAGCCGTGGTCTCAGACGGTAAGTTATAACAACAAATCAGGTGAATTGACTGTCGGAATGGCAACAAATCCGGCGATTTATGTTTTTGATTTGCAGCGAATTATTTTTGGCGCTGAAAGCTGGTGGAGCATTATCGAAAACCCAGAAGAACTGAAAGATATTACTGATGATGATATCAATAATCAGTGGTATGTTAAGGCACTGAAGGCGATGCATAAGGAAGAGCCGGAAGAATAGGTGTAACAAAATTGTTCTGATTTTTGAAAGACAACGGAAAAATCCGCTGTCTTTTTTTCTTTCTTCCAAAAATCCCGCATATTAAATACATAACAAGGACAAAACGAAAAGGAGATTAAATTATGGGTATGTATGACACATTAAACGGCGAACAGGTCAAATGCTTTCCTTGGTACAGCTTTGATGTGATGTCACTGTCACCAGAAGGTTCTATCGGCGGTCACGGAGGTAATTTAAAGTATTACGGAAATGGAAGCGAAATCCCTTACCGTTCTTTGGCTTATAATTATGGAAAAAACTTCATTATTTTTGATTTTAACCCTGCCCTTGACCCAAACGATGGAAGTGACTGGGTCGCACATGTAATTAAAGACGGACTTTTGAAGGCTTCCGTTTACAAAGAAAATGCTGGTGATGAATTTGAAGAAATACTTAAAAAAAACCGCAAAAATATCAGCTATTACGGCGGCGGAAATTTCAAGTTCAAATCAATCGCTGATGTTAATCAATATGCAGTTGAGTCTGATGAATTGATGAAAAAGATAAAAGAACTGCATAAACCGGTTGACAAAATCATGCGTGAATGGATGGATGCGTTAAAAGAAGGTAAATACAGAAACCTAAAAAAAGGCACTCCAGAATATGAAGAATTGTCTTCACGACTGGACGACCAGTTTTCTGCAAAATATGATGCAGAAAACAAGAAGGTGAAGCCGATAATCGGAAAGCTGCGCCAGGAATTTGCCAAAAAGTGGACAGAAAGCGAGTCAGAATACTATCTTAAAATGTCTGATTTTGGAGAATGTATTGAAGCCGGAATTTTGACTCTGAAATGCAAAAAAGAACAGGAAAAAGAGCCAAAAGAAAAGATAGCATTAGCAAAAAAACACGGCATTTTCTTTGACCGTCAAAAGGAATTGCAGTACTACTGCGAATACTTCAAAAAAACATACGGAAAAATGCTTGAAAAAGAAGGCGAGGAGTTTTGGAAAAAGTATTTTGAGTGGTGCGAGATTACTGATGAGGAAAGAGAGAAGGTTGATGAGTTGAGAAAAGAATTGGGGGTGTGATATGCGAGCGAGGCCGCAAGGCTTCGCTTTTTGTGTGTGAGTAAGATGGCAACAAAAAAATAAAAATATTTTCAAAAAAACGTCTCTTTTTGAAAATATTTAGCATATTAAATATAGAGGAATGCTGGCGACACATATTAACTGACTTACGCCAGGATTAAGTTTTTAACAAGTTAATTACTTGCATCTACTAACGCAGTATAAAAAGAGTACTAAGTCAAATAAGAATCTTAAATACTCGAGATATAATGAATAATTCATTTAATCTCACCTCCTTGTCTAGTCTTTACGTACAGGAATTGGACTCCTGCACGTATGGAACTAGACAAGTGGCAAAAAATGCCAGCCAGCACCCTCTAAAAAATAGGATAGCAGAAAATGTATTTTGTAGCAAGACAAAATGCAATTTCTTTTAAGACGAGGTATTTAAGCCTTGTCTTTTTTTGCTTAATGATTAGATTTACTTTATTTTTTTTCTTCTCCACTCAATTTTTTCAGCATACTAAACATATATGCAAAAAAGGAGATAAAAAATATGACAACAGATAAAATCCTCGCAATAGATGTCGGAACCGTAGACTCCGGCTATGCAATCATGCGGTTTGATAAAGACGATATAAAACTATTATCATTCGGCAAAATTGCGAATGAGGCTCTTATGCAGATAATCAAAAATGACGACTATGACCAGCTTGTCTACGAACAGTTTCAGAGCTTTGGTATGGCTGTCGGGGAGAGCACGATTGAATCTATCTTGTGGAACGGAAGACTTATCCAGGCAGCGATAGACCGGGGTATTCCGGTTGATAGAATCTACCGGAAGGAAGAAAAGCTCTGTCTTTGCAATACACTGCGGGCAAAAGATGCTAATATTCGCCAGGCGCTGATTGACAGGTATGCAAAAACAGATAAAAAAAATGGAAAAGGAACTAAAAAAGAACCTGACGTGTTCTTCGGTGTGAAGAAAGATGTCTGGTCGGCGATTGCGGTAGGTGTGACGTGGAAGGAAAAGATGGAAGAGGAGAAAAGAGAGAAAGAAAATGGAGAAAAAAAATGACAAAGAGATGTTAAAGCTAAGTGAAATTGATATCAATAAATGCTTCATTGATGATGCGAATGGTTTCTGGGATGGATTTTGGGAAAGAAGAAACGGACTTGGAGCCGCCCCGGTATATGCTGACCCTGATAGTGCAAGCGAAACACTAAGAAATTACCACCAGGCATTGTGGAGTCGCAAATTGCCAAACGGCGAAGCGATGACGCTGCAAAAAGGCAAAAAGTCTGATTATCTAACTTGGAATGGTATGCGTTTTGCATCTGATTCAATCGCAACACAACATAGATATATTAAATGCGAACAGGTAATAGAACAAGTGAAATTACAGTTACCGAACTATAAGAATTTCGTATATGATACAACACGATTTACATACACAATTGGCGGTATGATTATTTTTCCAAAATTGCGAGGGAGCATGAATCAGGACAGGGGCACTAATCCGATGATTGCTGATAGATGGGATTTGTCTTTGGAATGTATAAAAAGATACTATGAACATCCAGAAAACGATGATGCTAATTTCAACCCTCTCTGGAATACAATTAAACGCAGTGAAGATTTTTTCAAGCTATTTGTTGATTTCTCGGGATATGTTGAGTTTTTCTTTTTGCAGGATTTCCTTGATGAAGACGGAAATGTAATCCGTTTCTTAAACGATTACATGGATGAAAATGGATTATTTACAAAAAAGTATCCGCTGCCTCAGACTGTTGAAGAATACCTTAGAAACATAGAAATTCAAAAAGAAATCGTAAGCAAAAGAAATAAAAGAATAAAAGACTTTGTTTGCAGCGAAATTCACCCCGGAGCTTAACGCTCCGGGCGTTTTTCTGCCAGAAATTTTCTGCATATTGTATATACAAAAATAAAAAACAGGAGGTAAAAATATGCTTAAAAATCTGACGATTTCTGGAAAAGTCAATTTCATCACGGAAATTATTGCTATCATTACCTGGGCAATTCTACTTATTGCCACCAAAGACGATTGGCAGTTTTTTGCCGTATTTTCAGTCCCGCTGCTGATTCTGATACCAATTTGCGGATGGTTCCTGATGCCGGTAAGCAAAAAGATAAGCGAAAAAGGAAAATCAAAAAGTGGATGGCGGAAGACGGGATTGTATGCCGGAATGTTTATTGTAAATCTTCTGGCAGCGTTCATGTTAATGATATTGCTTTGTTCCGGAGTTGGAGCGCTGATTGAAAAAGCTGCAGCCGGCAGCCTGATTGATGTTGGACCGGCTCTTGTGCTTGGATTTATGCTGTGGATGGCGGCGTTTGGAGTTTTCTTTCTTGCAATGCTGCCGCAGATTCAAATAATAATATTAAAAATTTTGGAAAGTAGACAGCCCGGAGAGTAATTCTCCGGGTGTTTTTCTGCCTTGAGGATTTTGGGATATTGTATGTATAAACAAAAAAAAAGAAAGGAAATAAAAAAATGAGAAAAGAAGCAAAGAATGGCGTAACGTATACGTTTGAGACGGATGATTTGACAAGTGAAGCGGTTGATGTTGATGTCCAGCCTGGAATAGAATATCTTATTTTGGAATATGGTCTCAATATACCTGAAAGCAAGAAATCCTTTTCGGATGTTAAATGCCTGACTATTAAAAAAGGTGTTAAGAGAATTGAGATTCCAAACACTCTTTTTCCAAATGTGAAGTGGGTTCAGTCGGAAAGCGACAGGTTCAAGACAGGAAACTGCCTTGTTCTGAATGAAGGAGATATTTTTTTTACTCTGTTCAACACTTTCTGTAAGAAAGAGGGGGAAGTGATAGAAACTGATGATATTACTGCAATCAAAAATGGAGCATTTTCCGGATGTGAGAGTACTAATTTGACTAGCGCGTTTGATGCATGCTGCGGTGATGATATAGAACCTGACGCATTTGCGGGGTCTGCTTTTGCAAAACAGCCGTTTATTAATGGCGTTAAGATGGCAGGAAATATCGTGATTGATATTGACAAAGCCTCTGAAGAAATCATCATTCCCGATGACGATTACGAAAAGGCAATATTTATAGCGAATACTGATTTAACTATGGTTAAGAAACTAGTGGTCCATAGATATGAAACGGCAAAACAGGTTAGCTATGAAACCAATTTTCCTGAAATGCTTGTTCTGGACACCAATGATTCGCTGAGTGGTGTGGAAGTAAGGGAACTTGCACATATGCCTTCTTCAGCTGTATCGTATCTCAAATATTTTTCAATTTCAAACCACGATTATAAAACAATTGATGGAATTGTATATACAAAAAACGGAAAAATGGTTGTTGCCGGTTCTCTTGGACTGGAACATGTTGTAATTCCGGAAGGAGTTGAAAAGTTTGGACATTCTGCTTTTCGCAACTGTAAGATAAGGTCAGTAGTGCTTCCTGGCTCAATGGACAGAATTCGGGCAAAGGCGTTTTACCAGTGTAAAAACCTGAAATCTGTCAGGATTGGAGACAATGTTGACACAATTGAGGAAAGCGCATTTGCTGAATGCTGCAGCTTAAAACACATAGATATACCTGCAGGTATTAAGACTATCAACGATTACGCCTTTTTAAACAGCGGTTTGGAGAGCATAGAACTTCACGAAGGCCTGCTGTGTCTTGGGCGTAAGGCTCTTTTCGGGACAAACATTGAATCCGTCCACCTTCCTGCGTCTGTTAAAAAGCTGGAATGTAACTGTTTTGGTTCCAATCTGAAGGAACTCACAATGGAAACATTTCCTTCTGGTTTTGGCGCAGCATGTACAACGGTACCAGGCCCATTTGATGTTAATGATAAAATTATGAAGGTATATTGCAACGGAAAATATCTGTATTTTCCGAGGCATATTAAGCCATCCATGTCGTCCGACGTGATAGATGAGATTGAACATTTCTTCAAGAATCCAAGGATAAAGACTATATCAATGTGTAAGTATGCTTTCTCAATGTCATGTCAGGGAAAAGTAGCCCTGCTGGAGTGTCTGGATTTTGGTTCAGAGCCTGCAAGAGAACATATAAAAAAATATTCATACTACATCCTGTCAGACATGATACGTGAAGGCAGCGAAAAATTTGCCGCCAAGATGGTTGAAACCGGCCTGGTGTCAAATGATATACTTCAGAAGATGCTTCCAAAAGCAGAAAATGCAGAAATGTTTACACTAAAAGCATATATGCTGAATCAGTTAAATCTCAATGGAGTTCAGGAAGAGAAAATTTCGTATGCCATTTAAGAACAGGTGAAACGCCTGTTCTTTTTTTTACCGCAGAAAATCCGGCATATTGTATGTATAAAAACAAAAAGAAAAGAATTGAAAGTTTAGCCGTCGCATTCTCGTGACTTCAGTCGTGATGCAGCGAGCTTACGCTTGCTTACACCAAGTCCGTAAGGCTTTGTTAAAACAGTCTAAATTACATAGAGGCAGCGCGAAGCGCTGCCTTCTCCTTTCTATATTTTTCAAAATATCGCATACTAAACAAAACACAAAAAATAAATCCAAAAAGAAAGGAGCAAAAAAATATATGAGCAATAATTACAAGTGGGAGACAGTAGGAAAATGCAAGTTTTATACAGACGGAACGACATGTACTGATATTGAAGTTATGGATAACGCAAAAGAGATTAGCTTTATCTATCCTAAATTCAGGATTGACAGGGAAAAATGTAAAAAAGTGTTTTCAAGTGTTGAGACTTTGATGATTGGAAGAAATGTTATCTCAATTGTCATCCCAAATAAGATGTTTCCGAATGTGAAGCAGGTTAAGTCTAAATCAAGCAGCTTTCTTGATGGCAAGTATCTTATTGAAAAAGCCGGTATGAGACTACTGAATGCGTTTGGACAGAATGAAAATACTGCGATTGATTTTACACGTTTCCACAGGATTGGAAATTATGCATTTGAGGGGTGTAAAGCCAAGAAGGCCATCGGTATTCGCGAAATGAAAATTTCAACGATTCAGGATACCGCATTTATTGATTCCGGCTTTTTAGACCAGCCGTTTATTAACGGAATCAAATGCCTCGGACCGATAATTATTGATGTTGACGAAACGGCAGACGAAATTACCTTGCCAATAGAAGATGTTTATTATTGTGTTCCAAAAAGACCACAAAAATGTGTTCGAGTTCCAAATCTCAATGCTTTTTCAGCAATGAGAAAACTGCCAAAGAAGGTAATCATTGAGGATAAGAATATCAGATATGACGATGCTTTAATGTATAAATTTTATAACAGAGAGATTGAAGAATTTGAGTCTCGGGTTCCACGATACAAAACAGTTGATGGAATTTTATATTCTGCTGACATGAAGACCTTGATTATCTGTCCGGCCGGAAAAACAGGCGAGGTAACTATCCCTGATGGTGTCATGCGAATCAGAAAACAAGCATTTTACGGTTCAAAAATAAGTAAGATTATTTTCCCTGACAGTCTGCTCAGACTGCAGAAAGAAGCGTTTTATGGATGCGAAAATCTGAAAGAAATTGATTTTGGAAATGGAATTGAACAGATTGGAGGAGATGGCAGCCAGCATATTTTTTCAGGATGTCCTATTGAAAAACTTATATTTCCGCCACAGGTCAAAGAAATTGGAATCAATGCGTTTACTTCATGCGGTAGACTGAAAGAAATCGTCTTTAATGAAGGTTTAAAATATATCCGTGATGGAGCATTCAAAAACTGCCCGAAACTGACAGAAATAAACTTTCCAGAATCAATCAAGAATGTTGGATTAGATGCATTTGTCTGTGAACTTGCACGAGAAGAAATCCAGGATATAAACATCAATTTAACGACGATTCCGGCAGGTTTCGGACGTGCAATCACCCACCCTGGAAGTATGCAGACACAGCGATGTGTTAATGTCCATGTTAATAACAAAAACGAAACTTTTGATTTCGTAATTCCTGACTGCGTATCTGCTACAACAAATGGTTATTCAGAAATCGTTACAGGCTTCAACCTACTGGCTTCTGACCCGGAATATTGCAAGAGATTTCATCATCTAAAATGGCTACATACTGCATTCATGTATGCTTCTAATTCAAGATTTAAATATGTGTGTGCATATAAGACATATAAAAGGACAAAAAATGAATTGGCAAAAGAGTATCTAACTGATTACCAAAAGAGGACGGCAGATGCGATTGCCATGGAATTAACAGAAAAGGATTTTGTTGATTTTCTGAGATTGGAATTTATCAATCTGGGATATGACGAAGATATCGTGAAACGGCTTCAGGAAAAGAACTGGACTGCCGCTCTTGCGTATATGCTGGAAGAAGGAAAGGATAGTAGTAATGATGCACTTGTGATTTGATATTGTACCGCTGGCGAGGGCTGGCGGTTTTTTTTCTTTTTTTTAAATTATTTTGCATATTAAAAATAAGTGCTTAACAGAGTACTAAATATTAAAAAAAAGAGGTAAAAATAATGAAAAATAAGATTGCCGCAGTCGTTCTGGCTGCAACTATGATTGGCACAGCAGTAATGCCAGCAGCAAATGTATTCGCTGCGAAAGCTGTAGAAAACGAGGAAGTAGTAACCGTTGATGAAGATGAAACAAAAGATATCGTTGTAAAAGATGATGCTGCTGAAGCAGATTTTGAAGGCGTTTGGCGCCTGTCCAGCCTGCATCTGTTTGGCGAGGCTATGAATGCCGGAGAGTACGGCATGGACGCTTCCTTTATCACAATCCAGGACGGAAAAATGGATATCTATTCCGCTCCAATGTATGGTGAGGAAACCGATGTTAAGGGTATTGATATGACATTTGAGAACGGAAAATATGTCGTAAATCTTGACGAGAACCTGGTAAACAAAATAAACGGGGAGAAAGATGAGGATGCTGTTGACGAAGACATGACTCTTATCGACACCGCAGAGCTTGAAGGAAAGCTGAAAGAGATTACAGCAGGTAATACATCTGCACTTGAATTCCAGATGACAGAGGATGGACAGCTCGTAATCACATGCGCTATCAATATTGAAAATGAGTTCCTTACATTCTCTACACATGCAATCCAGCTTCTGGCAGACCCAAGTTCTGACAGTGAGATTGAGGCCGCAAAAGAGGCTGCATCAACAGCTGATGATGTTATGCTGTATGATGACAAGACAGCAGAAGACGCTGATACAGAAACTACTGATGAAGATGCAACTGTTAATGCTTAACAAAAAAAAGAATCCTTGCTTTTTACGGCAGGGATTTTTTATCCGCAAAAATATCTCGCTTTTAAAAAAATCCGGCATATTGGAAATGAAGGAGGCGAGATATGGAGAGCAGGAAAGAAAAAGGGCAGTATATGACA
>ERZ1673743.2412-NODE-2412-length-16487-cov-5.424355_pt1 | contig 16487 bp, 10 predicted proteins | sample MGYA00580197_ERZ1673743 | MGnify/ENA primary metagenome ERZ1673743 (study PRJEB41218, sample SAMN15661795) | gut metagenome | host: Homo sapiens | place: Canada: London | collected 2015-08-20/2019-03-30 | study: EMG produced TPA metagenomics assembly of... | reverse complement strand
CGAAAATAACGAAAACAAAATAACGAAAATGAAACAACTCATAGGTATATCAATCATAGCATCCCTCATCTTCTCCGCCTGCGCAGGCGGAGATATAATAGAGGTGGTTCAGCCCGGTGGCGGCGAGGACAGCAATGTCCTCACCCTCACCTATACCATCCCCGATGCCACCGCCGGCACCCGCGCATCCTCTGCCGGCACCCGCGCCGATGTTTCCTATGTGGAAGCCACCGGCACCGAGAGCACCGTAGACGGCCTGCACCTGCTTTTCTTTACCCCCGACGAGCACGGCAACGGCGCCTTTGTCGCCACCGCCACCGCCACTTTGCAGGGTGCCAGCCTCAAGCAGAACACCATCACCGTGACGCTTCCCGCCGAAGTAAAAACGGAGAACGAATACAGCGTGCTGGTCGTGGCAAACCTTTCCAAATACATCACCGTGGCAGCCGACCTCACCGCCTACCTCGCCACCTTTAAAGATAAAACCTACGGACAAGCATGGGAAGAGCTGCAAGCCCTTCTCCCCGTCAGCGGCGGGAGCTACAGCTTCCCCGACGGACGCCTGCCCATGAGCGGCGCCACCGTGAAGCGCGCCGGTGCCAACGCCATGAGCGTCAACCTGCTGCGTGCCGCCGTCCGTATCGACGTTAAAGTAGGCGACGGACTTACGGACGTCACACTGAGCAACGTGCAACTGCGCAACGTCGCTTCCGTGGTGCCTTTCTTCCGTACGCAGGAGCAGATCAGCCTGCCCCGTGCCGCTTCCGCCTCCCTTGCGGTAACGAACAACAAAGTAGTGGGCGGACTCTACGCCGTAGAAACCTCGCTCGACGTCAGCGACTCCCGCGTGCTGCTCGACGATGCCACCTGCCTGCTGCTCAACCTCACCAGCACCGCCATCCACAAAGATGCCGATGCCGCCAAAACCTGGTACCGCGTCAACCTCAACGTGAACGCGGACAACCAGCAATTCCTGAAACGGAACAACGCCTACCGCGTGGTGGTGACCGGAGTGTTTACCCCCGGCTCCGCCACCGCCGACGAAGCGTACTATAATAAAGCGATGCTGATAAGCACGGTCACTGTCCCCACCGACTGGAGAACCAGCGGGGTCACCCCGCCCGATGTCACCATCCAATAAAACGGAAAAGATAAAATGAATATCGTGATGAAGGACTTTTATAAACATATCAACCGTGCGGCAATGGCTCTGCTGCTTGTCTTGTCCGCCTGCTCCGACGACGGGCTCCCCGGACTTCCCGGCAGGGGAGACACGCCACGGGTACCCCTGCGAATAGCAGGCGCCACTTCCGGCAACGGCATCGGCATACAAACCCGCGGCGGCGATGAGCGCACGGAACTGACTTCCGGCAGCATCGGCATGTTCCTCAAGGAAGACGCCGCCAACGGGTACGCCGCGCTCTCCAACCTGAAGTTCAGCTACGCCACGCCTTTCTGGCAGACCGACGAACAGATCTTGCTGGGCGAACAACCCGCCGAACTGGCGGCATACTACCCCTACAGTGTCGGAATCGCGAACCCCGTACTGCTGCGCAGCCAGCGTTACAGCGCCGGCGAAGACCTTCATTACGTCAACTTCCGGGCAAGCAGCGGGGTGTCCGACGTCACGCTGAACCTCTCGCGCGTCTATTCGTGCATCGTGTTCCATTTCAAGGGCGACGCCGCCTATACAGGTGAAGGTTATGTCACAGCCATACACTTCGACGGCAACGGCATTATCCCCGCAGCGATGCTGGATATGCTCGACCTTTCGGTGCTGAACATAAGCGGAAGCGTGCGCGACATCCTCGACCCCTTTACCGGGCTTCATGTAGCGGAAATCAGCGGCTTCACCACACACTTCACCCCGACGACCCCCGACAAGGCGGAGTGTCTGATGATACCCGCCCGACTGGCAGGCGACATCACCTTCACCGCCATGGTGGACGGAATGGAGATGACCGGCAAGGTGACTGCCGAACAGCTTTGTGGCGCAGGCGGCATCCTGATGGAGGGCGTGAAGTATGAAATCAATGTCACCATCAAGCCCATGCGGCTCGAAATAGGCTCCATCAGCAAGACGGAGTGGGAGCCGGTGAACGTGGACGGCGATTATGTCATCCAGTAACCATAAAACTCAGTAACCATAGAACTCAGTAATCATGAAACTCAATACCAAATAAGTATGAAACCGTATCATCCGACATTCTGCATCCTGACCGCCTTTGCGCTGTTTGTCTCCACCGCCTCTGCGGCGGGCGGCACACCGCCTTCCCCCATTGTTCCCGGCAATGCGGTCTATCCGGTGAACGGCTACTGGGTGACCGCTCCGTCGGCTGACGCGTCCGCCTGTTACGTGTGGAGCTACAGCCGGGGGGCTACCGCCATGGACAAGGACCCTTGCAGCGGTCACGGCAACTGGCGCATGCCCGCTATGCGCGACTTCTCGGTCATGGCGGGCTGGCAGGCTTCCTGCCCCTGGACACAGGAATCCGGGAAGGACATACACCCCGTCCGGGGCAACCGCGATGCCTGGAGCGTCGCCTTCCCCAACGGAGTCTACCTGTCATCGTCCGACCGTGCCGCCGACAGCCACGTATGGGCGATGTATTCCGACGGAAACGGCAAGGCAGGCTATACCTGGGACATCAAAAGAGCCGCGCGCAACTACATACGCTGCGTACAGGGCGGTGAGGAAAAAGACGACGCATCCGTCCGGGAAACGATTGAGGAACTGATTAATTATATAAGTAACACAAATAACAATGAATAACAGATATTTCAGGAAGATAGCTTTAGTCCTTCCGCTGCTGGCGGCACTTTTCTGCGCGTGTTCGCAAGCGGACGACTGTCCGGCCGGGGAATCCGGGAGGGTTCGCCGGCCTCTGGGCGTCGCTTCGCTCTCGGCGCCTGCCGATGCTCTGCCAACGCGTGCCGCCACGATTACGCCGCTTCCCACCGACGGTGAAGTAGGCTTTTTCATGCAGGCGAACGCCCCCCTCTATTCGGAGATAAACAACCGGAAAGGCGTGTACAAAGCCGACGAAAACCTGTGGCTGCCTACCGACAGCATCTGGCTCACGGGGGTAGCGGCGAAACTGGCCTTGTACTATCCCTATGATGCCGCGCAGACCACGGCAGGCAAGCTGAACCTGGCATCCGCCGTGCGTACCGACGACACCAAAGACCTCTGGAGCACCCGCTTCGAGGCGGACAGCCATACGAAAGACATCAGCCTGACACTGACGCAACTCTACTCGCGCCTTAGCATCACCTTCGTGAAGCTTGCCGATGCCGAATATACCGGAACTTCCGCCCTCACCGGCCTGAAACTGGCGGGAGCGGGCATCTACTCCGCAGCCATCTACACCCTCGCCGACGGCAAGTACACCTACGGCACAGCCGGATACACGGCAACCCTTGCCGGAGTGACCATCAAGGGCACCAATGCCGCAGCCGACGACGCCACCAGAGTAGACCTGCTGCTGCCGCCTTATGCCGCCCTGACGGAAGACATCACCCTCACCGCCACGGTAGACACCAAAGAGTTGAAAATCATAATCCCCAAAGCCAAGCTGTCAAACACGCTGGCGGCGGGCAAGCAATATAACATCACCCTCAAACTGAAACCCACCGCCCTAGTGCTGGGCTCCATCAAGACCACCGACTGGGACAGCCAGACGGCGTGGAATGAAGGAGTGGAGTTTGTACCTCCTCCTCCTGCCCACTCCATAGACATCGGTCTGGACTTCTATATTGCCGACGGCAACCTGACGGCTACCAAAGAATCGGATGGAAGTTTATCCTACGCCTTTGCCGACGAGCAGGGATATTATAGCGGGGAAGCCGACGGCGGCGACTATTTCTGTTGGAATACGATTGATCCGTTTGCATTTTCTGTAACACAATCCTCGTGGGATGATGGGCGCGATCCTTGCCGGAAGGTAGGCGATGGTAACTGGCATACTCCAACTGATGCGGAATTGCAAAAGATGATTGACGCAGGTAACGTATGGGGAATATACACAATGAAAGACGCTACTACAAAGAATGGCCGGTATTTTGGCACCACTACAGTTCCGGCAGAAGCCGACCGAGATAAATACGTATTCTTGCCCGCTGCCGGCTACCGCGATGGTAGCAACTACAACTACCCTGGTGCGTACGGCAGCTACTGGAGTGCTACGCTCGACACTAGCAATACCAACAGCGCGTACTATCTCTACTTCCACAGTAGCAAATGCTACGTCAACAACTACTATCGCTACAACGGTTTCTCCCTGCGGTGCGTCCATGACAAGTGAGCGTATCCGCACGTATCCGATTCATACAATTAAAATATCCTTAGAGATGAGACATAACAATAACATAGCACGTATGCATTTAGAAACAGCTTACAGGATGCCCGGCTTGACCAAAGGCGTGGTACAACCTTACCAAGGTCGTGGCACAACTGTGCCAACGGCATGGCACTGCTTTGCCAAAGGCATGGCACTGCTTTGCCAAAGGCATGGCACAACTGTGCCAACGGCGTGGCACAATCTTACTGCTTATACCCTTGCTGCTCGCCTCTTGCTCGCAGGACGAAACCCTGCCCGGCGGAAGCCCCGTTGCCGGCAGCATGCCCTCTTTGGCGCTAAGCACCTTGCAGGCTACCGACATCGACGGGGGCAAGGCTGCCACCCGTGCGGTCACCACCACCGACTATCCTACAGGCAAGTCCATCGGCTTCTTCGTAAAGGAGAACACCGCCGACGGCTACACCGCCTGCAACAACCGCAAGGGCGAATACAACACCACCCGTCGCCTGTGGCTGCCCACCCAGGACAGCATCTGGCTCAACAACCACGATGCCGACATCGCCATCTACGCCCCCTACGACGCTGCGCAGACCACTGCCGCCACGCTCAACCTCGCCGCCTGCCTGCGCCCCGCCGACGGCAGCAAAGACATCTGGTGCAAGCGCTTCACCGCCAACAACACGAGCAAGAACCTTGCCGTGACGCTGGAACACGTCTATACCCGCCTGGCACTGACCGTCACCCGCGACGCGAACTACAAAGCGGATGCCGTCCTTGCAACCACCTTTGCGCTGGAAGGAAACGAAGTTTACCAAAGCGGCACCTACCGCCCTTTCGATGCAACGACACCTTATATATACGGCACAGACACCGGGCTTACCCCCACCGTGCCGGCAACGACGCTGAACGCCTCTACCGCTTCCGCGGTCTACGACTTGTTGCTGCTGCCCGCCACCCTGACGGGCGACCTCACCCTGACCCTTACCGTGGACGGGAAGAAGATGCGGGTGACGGTAGCCAAGGAGAAGTTTGCAAGCACCAAGCTCGAAGCGGGCAAGCAGTATAACGTCAACCTTGCGTTGAAACCCGGCAAGCTGGAAGTCACTTCGGTATCGGTAGAGAAATGGGACGCCCTGGCGGAGGTAAGCGGAGGGAACGCGGAGTTTGACGAATATACGGACTATGTCGACATCGGTGTAGGTTTCTACATAGCCAAAGGGAATCTGATGACAACGAAACAAGCCGATGGTACTTTATCCTATGCCATTGCCGATGAACAGGGATATTATAGCGGGAAAGCCGACGGCGGAGATCTATTCTGCTGGAACACGGATGATCCGTTTGCATTTAATGTAAAACAACCCTCGTGGGATGATGCACGCGATCCTTGCCGGAAGGTAGGCGATGGTAACTGGCGTACTCCAACTGATGCGGAATTGAAAAAGATGATTGACGCAGGCAACGTATGGGGAGAAGAGATATACACAATGGCAGACGGTTCAAAAAAGAATGGCCGGTATTTTGGCACCACTACAGTTCCGGCAAAAGCCGACCAGGACAAATACGTATTTCTGCCCGCTGCCGGCAGCCGCATTAGTGGTAGCTGTAGCCTCGCTGGTACGAGCGGCCTCTACTGGAGTGCTACGCTCAACACTAGCAATACCGACTACGCGTGCAGCCTCTACTTCTACAGTGGCGATTGCTACGTCGTCGACAACAATTGCGACTACGGGTTCTCCCTGCGGTGTGTCTACAACAAGTGAGCGTATCCGAACGCATTCGATTAATGAAACAATATAAAGAACCATAACAATGAAACAACTCATACGGAACCCCCGCACAGCTACTATGGCAAGCGCCTGCCTCCTCGGTGCCGCCGCTTTCCTGTTCGCCTGCTGCTCGCAGGACGAGCTGCCCGGCGCAGGCGGGGCCAACGCCCGTCCGGACGGCATCGCCGCCCTGCATATCGCTTCCGCCACCCTGCAAGTTCCCCAGGCGCAGCCCGGCACCCGGGCTACCTCTGCCGCCACCCGTGCGACAGCCGCCCCGCTCACCACAGGCAGCATCGGCGTATTCCGTTCCAAGGGGACAGGCTACGCCGAAGCCCTTGCCAACAAGCAATATACCTACACCGCCGCCAACGGCTGGCAACCCTCCGCGGCTGCGGACACCGTTTACCTCATGGCAAACGATGCCGACGTATGCGCCTACTTCCCTTACAACAGCGCCTACACCGACGTGGCTGCCATCCCCCTTGCCTCCGGCAAATACACCGGCACGGCGGACGACCTCGCCAAGCACGACACGCTCGACATCTGCTATGACGTGAACCGCACGCTGAACGGGGCGCTCACCGCCACCGACTTCACGATGAAGCACGCCATGGCGATGGTGCAGCTCAGCTTCGAGCGGCTCAACTACGACAGCGACAACTGCAACCTTACTTCCGTCACCATCAAGAACAAGGAACTGATAAGCACCGCCACCCTCAATATCGGTACCGGCGCCTACACTACCGTCACCAACGCCGCCCTGACATGGACCCCCGGCGCCACCGACCCCGCCACCGGCATACAAGTACCCGCCACGGGAGTCAGCGCGCCGACCTCCGCCCTGCTGGTACCCTGCACGCTCGATGCCGCAGGCACCACCTTCGGCTTCACCGTAGACGGGCAGAAGATGTCCGTCAAAGTGCCCGCCGCCACGTTGTCCGCCCTCACGGCAGGCAAGATATACAAGCTGAAATTCATAATCCATGCCGCCTCCATCACATTGAGCGATGTAAGCATCATCGACTGGACATCCGCATGGAGCGCGGGCAGCGAACCCAACATCGACGGCACCCCCAAAGACTATATCGAGCTGGGCGGCGTGAAGTGGGCAATCTCCAACCTGGAATATAACGCCACGCACCGCACGTATGGCTTTGCCGCCACCGTCACCGCCTATGGCTCATACTTTGAATGGAATGCGCTGACCCCCGAAAAGGGCACCCACAGCCAGATTCTCGAATGGGACGAGGACAACGACCCTTGCCGACGCATGGAGCCTAAAGGCACATGGTCAACCCCCACCTATGAGGAGCTGAATAAACTGAAAGGCTTGAAACACATATGGACGGCAGGATATAACGGGGTGGCAGGATACTGGTTCGGCACCAACAATGCGGATGAAGCCGCCGCGAGCCCCGACCGCTACCTCTTCCTGCCGGCGGCGGGCTTAAACGACCGCGGAAACGGTGTCAAGTATGAAAACACGAAAGGAGAGTATTGGAGCAGCACTGACTACGGAAGCGAGTGGCTTATCTTCGCAAACGGCATGAATATCTCCAAAACTGTCCTTGATGTGAACTACAACTACAGAGATAACGGGTTTTCCGTCCGTTGCGTGAAGAGGAAGGCAGTGGTGAAAGACTACATCGAAGTAGGCGGATCGAAATGGGCAAAAGGAAATCTGTACCGGACGGCCTCCGGAGACTACTACGTGGCGGAGAAGCAGGGGGATTTCTATGATGCCACTGTCAGCCCTGTTGCCGAATGGTCGGGATACACCCAGTACTTTCTGTTTGAATGGGCCCCCTCAGATTCCGGTATTATGCCTCATGATTATGATAAATGCCGCAAAGTGACGGATGGCGGTTGGTGTGTTCCAACCAGAGCACAGCAACAAGCTCTTATAAACGGGGCACACGTTTTTGGCTATTACGTCAATGCGGGCGGTCACTCCGTGGCGGGAATGTACTTCGGTACATCCGACAAAGCAGAAGCCGAAAGCCATCCGGACAAGTATATCTTTCTGCCTTATACGGGTAGAGCCAATTTGAACTGGGACGGCACAGAGAAATCCCCTGCATCCAATGTGGGTAGAACTGCTGATTATATGAATACGGCATATGGAGGAGCTGGAATAATAAACAGTTGGATAATGGGTGACTGGAACGGAGATGGTTCTTACCCTCTTGATAAAGTGGACTATACTTTTATGGATGATTCCGGCAGATCAATACTTTGCTTCAAAGCCACCTACTGAACTGATAGCGCATACTCTGTAAGAATGAAACGATAAAAGAAAACAAGACAGTTATGAAACAGATATTCTCATTGGTATTATTGGCCTTGTCCGCCCTGCTCGCCTGCTGCACGCAGGACGAGCTGCCGGGCGGCAGTGTCATCCCTCCGGGCTACAGCCTCTACGTCTCCTCGACAGTCATAGGTTCGGTCAGCCACTCGGAGACGGAAGTCTCCACCCGCGCCGGCAGCGTGCTGGTGCCCGTCACTAAAGGTTCGCTCGGCATCTTCCGTTCCAAGGGGGCGGGCTATTCCGGGGAACTGAACAACATAGAGTACACCTATACCGGTGCCGCCAAAGGCTGGCAACCCACCGCCACCGCCGACACCATCCTGCTGAACGGCGGCGACGCCGACGTGTGCGCCTACTACCCTTACGACGGGGCCATGAACTTTAAAGACAAAACCCGGATGCCGATCTACTCCGGCAAGTACACCGGCAATTATTCCGCCGTGGCGGGCTCCTTCGTGTACGATCTCTGTTACGACATCGACCGCACACTGAACGGCTCCAAGCGCGCCACCACCTTCGAGATGAAGCACGCCATGGCGATGCTGGAATTCAAGATAACGAAAGACGCCGACTACCAAGGCGACTGCCGCGTCACCTCCGTGTCCATACTGAATCCCAACCTGATAACCGAGTCTTCTATCGACATCAGCAGCGGCACTTATGCCACTACTTCCAGCAAGGGAACCGTAGCCTACAACCCCGGCGACGATGCCGACGGCATCCTGATAGGGAGCACCGCCACCACCTCCGCCCTGCTGGTGCCCTTCACCCCCGATGCCGACGGGATTACCCTCTCCTTTGCCGTGAACGACATGCCCGTGACGGCGAACATCGGCACTGACAAACTCCCCAAAGTGGAAGCCGGCAACCGCTACACCGTGAAGCTCACGATGAAAGCCACCTCCATGGAGGTGACAGGCGTCGACATGCTGCCCTGGGAAGAAATCGGAGTGGGCGGCGACGACTTCACGTGGTATCCCACCGAAGACGCCCCCAAGCTGACCGCCCCGATACGCATAGGCAGCTATGACTGGGCGTGGAGCAACCTCGAAAAGGACGCTACCGGTTACACGCTGGGCAGCTTCCAGCAACTCCCCGGAAGCCTGTGGCCATGGAATGTGCTTGAGCCTATGGCACCGCCCGTAAAAGGAGGAGATCGACCATCCCCCAACACTACCGGTGTATATCAGTATGCCCAAGACCCTTGTTCACAATTGGCTCCGGCCGGAACGTGGGTATTGCCCAGCAAGCACCAGATAGACCTGCTGTTGAGTACCGACCATGTGAATACGCCCACCGGCTGCTGGTTCGGCACCTCTACTGTTCCCGGCAAAGACGACGGCACGTACTTGTTCTTGCCTGCCAACAACCTGCTTTCTTATCACGGCTATGTGAGCGATGACTGGCTTACCGCTCTGAATGAAGGAGTCAGCGGATATTGGCTGGATTATAACGATCCTGCACCGCTGAATATGCTGACTGTCGGCGGTCATGAGCATCTGGGCTTAACCGACCTTCCTGCTGTGGGAATACCCTTTCCCGGACCAGCGCCTATTTACGCCGCCAGCATCCGCTGCGTGCAGAAGGAGCGCAAAACGATCACCATCGACGGCGTGGAGTGGGCGATGGGCAATCTGGTGAAGAAAAGTGACGGCACCTACGTGATTGACGATTACCAGGCGGCATTGCCTCCGCTTTTTGACAGCGGCGGCCTGTGGACGGAGGTCACTTCCGGCTACCACTTTACGTGGAACAGCCTCGACCGTAACTCAATGGCGGATGCTGCCGCTTATGATTATGACCCGGACAACGACCCTTGCGCCAAAGCGTCTCCCGCCGGAACATGGCGGACGCCTACCAAAGAGGAGTTTGAGAAAGCGATGGCCAAAGGACAGGTGAAGGGTGACTATACCCTCAACGGTAAAACAGTCACCGGGTTTTATCTGGGAACAAACACCGCTCCTCCTGCCAAAGGCGGCGGCGACGAATACCTCTTCCTGCCCATCGCCGGTGGAGGTGACCAGCATTCATTCTACGATTTCAATGCCAACTACTTGACCGGCACGGAGAAGGAAGGTAGTGAAGGTGGTTATGAAGCTTATTGCTTCAATGCCAGTATATATGGTGACACAGGAGCTATGGAGACACGCTATAAATCCTTTCCTATGGCTGTACGGTGCGTGAAAGGCAGTCTTGAAAAGGTCTATACGCTGACGAAGACGGAAGAGGTCAAGATAGGTACCGTGACGTATGCGCGCACCAACCTGAACTACGACTTCACCTTTGAGGCAGAGCCGTGGATATCGGGAACGATGAATGGAACGAATATTGACTACTGGTTCTGGGGAAGGAGAGATATTAATGTGGACGGAACTTATACCAATAGTTCGAACGACTGGAACGCTCTGACAGGCGAGCAGGAAGACCCTTGCAAGAGCGTGGCTGGCGGCGGATGGATATTGCCCACCCAAGCCCAGCTGAATGCACTTGCCAAAAAAGTGATGCCTGCCGGTGAGAAAGTAAGCATTAACGGTGAAACTCTTACTGTGACGGGGAGTTGCGGCTGGGTGGCCAATGCCACGAAATCCACTGCCGGAACGGTGTTTTATGACTCTGCCACTAAAAATGTCCTGTTTATTCCTGCTGCCGGAACAGAGGATACAGCCGGCAATGTTCAAGGTACAGGCAGCCGGGGAATTATTCATGTCAGCGACGGCGTTAATGCAACCACTACCGCACCTTTGTATATGAGCAGTGGAGTCATCGGAATAGGTTACCCCGGCTGGAGTTATCGCTACACCGGAAACTCCATTCGCTGCGTGAAGAAATAATCCAATGACCTCATGAATAAAACAATGAAAGAAATGAAACAACTCTTATGGATCACCGGCACGGCGGCAGCCGTGACCGCCGGCTTGTTGGCAGCGTCCCTGCTCCTGTTGTCTTCCTGCGAGCAGGAAGACAGCGGCACCGCCCCCGGCAATGACCTGCTCGTTCCGCTGGGTGTGAGCACCGTCTGCATGGCGGCAGAGGGAGCGAATACAAATACCCGCGCGCTCCCCATCCCCGTCACCAGCGGGACACTGCGGGTAGGCGTCCGCGCCCAAAACGGCTACACCGCCCAAACGGACGTGAGATACACCTACAGTAGCGGCGCATGGACATCCTCCGCCCCGCTGATATTGGGTAAAGACGCCGCTTCCCTCTATGCCTACTACCCACAAGACGGGCACGACATGGACGCTTCCGGCAACGTAACCCTCATCAGCCAGCCCTACAGTGCCGCCAAAGACCTTGGCTACGCTACGAGCGGCGGCCTGAACGTGTGCGCCACCCATCCATATACCGCATTCGTGTTGAAACACGCTTATGCCCGCATCGGGGTGGACATCCTCTTTTCCAAATACTTTGGAGATGCCGCCAAACTGGATACCGTGTCCGTCAGTGCCGGAGGCATCTATGCAAAAGGAACGCAGAATGTACAGACGGGAGTTTTCACCCCGGGACCCGGCCTGACGCCCCAAGTTGAGCTGACACCCGACCAAACGATGGCGTCAATGGAAAGGAGGTATAAGGGCTATATGCTTGTGGTACCTTCGTCAACTGTGACCGGTGCCGGCCTCTCTATCACGGTCAGCGGAAAAAAATACAAGGCAGACCTCAGCAGTGCCCTCAATACACTGGAAGTCGGCAAGAGCTACCGCATCAAAGCACAAATTGATTTGGTGGGCGTCAAGCTCGTCATTACCGATGTAGAGGTGGAAGAATGGAACACGGGGAGCTCCCATAGCGGAGAAACCGAATTTGAATAAGTAGCGATAACCCCAAAAGAACAGATAGAATGAAAAAACAGATGAAATACCCCGCTCTTGCTTTTTGTGTGCTGCTGGCGGCAGGATGCTCGCAGGTCGAAGTAATATCTTCTTCCGATACGGACAGCAACGGCATGCGAGTGCCTCTGACCATAGCGTCCGCCGATGTGCAGACGGGAGTACCCGCCACACGTGCCTTCACTGCATTGGGGACAGGCTCGTCTATCGGCGTGTTTCTAGGCAACGTCAATGGAGGCGAGTTTGAAATGACCCATGCCAATGTGCAGTACAATCACGCGAGCCCGGAATGGGTTCCGAATTCAGAACAGGAGAAAATCTATGTCACCTCCGACAACGCCAACGTATGTGCTTACTATCCCTATCGCGTGGGCGTGCCGGATGGTCCCCATGTGTCGCTTGCCCCGCGCGTCCTAGCCGACGGTGATGCCCCCGTGGCGTATGCCGGTCTCCAGAACATAAACGGCGGGCACAAGGATATATCGTTCTCCATGACGCAAGCCTGCTCGTGGCTGGTGATTGACTTCAAGCGGGGCAATACTAAGGATGATATCACTTTAAGTGAGTTCTCGCTCATCAATAGCGGACTTTATAAGGAGTACCTGCTCAATGTCACAGACGGGAGTACAGCCGGTACCACCGCTGCCGATGCGGGTACAATCACTTTCACCGGCGACATCGCGCTGGCAAAGAACAGCACCGTCACCCGCAACCTCTCCATGCCGCCCTCGTCCTCGCTCGTCGGCGGATTGAAGGTGAGCATGAAGGTAAAGGAGTACGGCGGCAAAGTGTTGAGCACCACGCTGGGGGGAATCACCGCACTGGCCCGCGGCACGAAATACAAAATAACGCTCACCGTGGACGGCACGGGCCTGGCGGTTACTTCCGTAGAGGTGCTCCCGTGGACGGCAAGTACCGTGAATAACGGTGGTAACCCATGGATACCGCTGCCTTGAGCCGGCCTTGTCCTGCCTGATAAACAGTTATAATTAAATAAACAACATCAACAAGATATGATGCACAAATTAATCTTCATAAGCGCCATTCTGCTGCTTGGCGGTTGCAGTTCGGAAAGTCTGCCTCCCATGGGCGGGAACGGCGAAAGCGTGCCGCTAAGTATCAGCGGGCTGCATCTCGAAGGCAGCGTTCAACCCGCAGGGGAATCCTCCGATGAATCTTCTGCCGAATTCTCCGATGAACCCGCAGGCGAACCCGTAGATGAACCCTCCACCCGTGTCACCGCGGGTGCCGTCACCACGGACGGCGCACTTGTCCGGGTGTTCCGGCTCGGCACAAACGGGTACAAGGCGCAGTATAACGTGAAATGCACCTATAAGGGTGCTGAAAGTCAATGGCAGCTTGCCGAGGTTATCGGTATCGACAAGCGCAACGGCGCTATTGCGGGCGTTTATGACCCCAACGGAGTGGGCGCTTTCCTCGACAGCAACACAAGTTTCCAATCGAGCGCCAACCTTACCGCGCAGGCATTCGACGAGACGAAGCTCTGGTATGTGGACAATAGCCACACGGCAGTGACAAACGCCGCCCCCGCGGTGGCTTTCAAAATGACACCCGCCTACTCGCGGATGGTGCTGCAAGTGGAGCGGGATGCCAATTACAAGGGTGATTGCAAGATAACCGAAGTGACCTTGCTCTCCGGCGGCAAGTTCTACAATAACCTGCCGATGGACATCGCTGCCGGCACGCTGCAAGGCAGCAGTACTGCTTACAACGTAACAAGCAACCCGCTATTAAAGAACGATGCCGGCTTCGTCACCATCGCCGGCGGCACAAAGAACATCGACTTGCTGCTGCCCCCGCAAAGCATCCAGAGCGGCGGCCTTGTGCTGTCCCTTAAGATAGACGGCGAGGTGCTAAGCGTGACTATCCCTTACGCTTCGCTTCCCAAGCTGGCTATGGGCAGCCAATACAATGTGCCTTTAAAGATTATGGGCCCTGCCACGCTGACCATCAGCAGCAGTGTGACTGAACAGGCATGGAGCGCTACGTCCAACATGGGTACCATCACCGATACTGGCGGCATTTAGCCCAAGCGAATACAACAGCAAAAAAACGAATAAAGAACAACGAATAACGAATCGACAACCAATAAACAAAAAAACAGTTATGAACACACATAGATACAGTCTCCTTCGCAGCGTCGTCGACTTCCTGCCGGGCGCAATGATCCTTGCTATGTCTCTTCTCACCGGGTGTGATAAAAGTGACCGTACCGCCGGAATCGTCGACCTGCCCGATACGAATACCCAATACACGCTCCTGCCGCCCGCTATCAGCATCGAGCCTTTCGGCGGAGGCAGTCCCGCCACCCGTGCCTCCCTGGCAATGAAGGAGGAGCGTCAGGCTTTCAACATCGGTGAAGAACTGGGTAACATCATCACTCTGGGCAACAGTGCAGCCGAGGACACCCCGCAAACCCGCGCCTTTACCAACGGTACTTACTACCGTATCGTGGTTTACAAACTCTCCGAATACAACGCTGCCTCTCCCAAGATACATTCACAACGCTTGTGCAAAACGGGGCAAACCGCTTACGCGGCAGATAAGGGTGACAGTACGGAACCTATTAAACTTTATAACGGCGATTACCGTATCTTCTGCTACTCTTTCAACAAGACTAGCGCCGACAAACTCGACAAACTTGCCGACGGCGCGGTCAATGTACCTATATCAGATGGTGACGACTTCCTTAGCTCCGACATCATCACTAAAAACATAAGCACCAGCCAACTCGGCACCAACGTGGCTTTGGGTACTATCACCCTGAAGCACCGTTGTTGCCGCCTGACCGGAACTCTGACCGCCGAGGCATTCACAAGCACTGGTATCGGTACTTCTCCCACACCCAGCCTAAGCGTGACGAGTACCTTCACTACATCCGGCAATTGGTCTATCAGAAGCACTACCTTTAGCGGTAGCGCTACAAGCAGCGCAGCTAAAACGATCCCCCTCTCCAAATCCGGGAATACTTATACCGGTACCGTCATGTTGCTTCCCCTTAGCGGTAAATCTCTTACCACAAGTTATACCTTCAAGCCAAACGGTGCATCACAGAACGTCACCGCCAGTAACAAATCTATCTCAAACAGCGCCACCTTCTCCGGCGGCGGCAGTTACTCATTTACTATCAAGGCTATAGGCGCTTACGTGCTTACCGAAACGAATCCCGTTCAGATCGGTAGTTATAAATGGGCATACGCCAACCTTAACGGCAGTAACCGGCAAATGGAAACAAACCCTTGGGTAAGCGGTAAGCAGAACGGTAGTGACAATGACTACTGGCGTTGGAACGTGTTAAACGTGGATACAAGCAGTAGTTACCCTGCATCTGCTACTACTTGGTCTTCCAGCACCGATCCATGCCGTTCCGGGTTAGGTACTTCTTGGAAAGTGCCCCCAAAGACCTACTTCGACAACCTTGTCGGTTATAAATTAGTATCGAAGAGGGTGTATATAAACGGCGTTACCGCCACTACCAACACGTACGGTTGGGTGAGTTCCGGCACGGTGGCAGGGTGCGTATTCGTAGATACGTCGAGTGGCACGTGTATATTTCTGCCCGCTGCCGGCCGCCGCAATGGTAGCAGCTACGACGGCGCTGGTACGTTCGGCTTCTATTGGAGTGCTACGCTCCACACTAGCTATACCGACTACGCGTACCGCCTCTACTTCGACAGTAGCAAATGCAACGTCTACAGCGACTCTCACAACGACGGGTTCTCCCTGCGGTGTGCCCAATAAGTGAGCTTGTCGAACGTATTTGATTCATTCAATTCATTATCCGGGGGTTGTAGCCCCCGGATACTCTCCCGGCGAAGCCGGTGAAAAAAATTAAAAAATCATCTATTATGTCCAATTTACTCGAAATATTATCCATAGAGCAAGAAAATCAGAGCTCCGTCTACTTTTATCGTGAAGGCGTGTTCTATAAAGCATACGAACATTCGGCTTATCTGTTCGTGCATCACGTCAAGCCCTTCCATCTAAAGAGACGGTTCGTGAAAAGCGTGAAAAGGGAAGTCATATCCGTTGGCTTTCCTACAAACAGCCTGTATTCTTATTTTAGCAAAGAACAAGTCACCGAACTTGAGAATTGCGCCAAAGTTGATTTAGATAAAAAGATTGATTTGTCAGAATTCGAGCAGTGGAAGGACAACATCCCATTGATGGAAGACTTGCCTCAAAATACTGCCGGTAATCTTAAAGGGGACAACAACAAAGCATCAGCAAATGTCACTGCCCCGGAGAGTTTATC
>ERZ1673743.2404-NODE-2404-length-16526-cov-5.495052_pt1 | contig 16526 bp, 6 predicted proteins | sample MGYA00580197_ERZ1673743 | MGnify/ENA primary metagenome ERZ1673743 (study PRJEB41218, sample SAMN15661795) | gut metagenome | host: Homo sapiens | place: Canada: London | collected 2015-08-20/2019-03-30 | study: EMG produced TPA metagenomics assembly of... | reverse complement strand
ACGATCTACTGGCCGATCTTCCTGATGGCACTGGATCTTCCACTTCCAAAGCAGGTATTTGGACATCCGTGGCTGCTTCAGGGAGACGGAAAGATGAGCAAGTCTAAAGGAAATGTGCTTTATGCGGATGAGCTGGTTGATTTCTTTGGAGTGGATGCGGTTCGTTACTTTGTACTCCATGAGATGCCGTTTGAGAACGATGGAGTGATTTCCTGGGAGCTGATGGTAGAGCGTCTGAACTCAGATCTTGCCAATACGCTTGGAAACCTTGTAAACCGTACGATTTCCATGACAAATAAGTATTTTGGCGGAACAGTGACAGATACAGGCGTGGCAGAAGAAGTGGATGCTGACCTGAAGGCAGTCGTAGAGAATACTGCAAAGGCAGTAGATGAAAAGATGAAAGATCTGCGTGTGGCAGATGCGATCACAGAAATCTTCAATCTGTTTAAACGCTGCAACAAATATATTGATGAGACTACACCATGGGTACTTGGAAAAGATGAGTCAAAGAAAGATCGTCTGTCTACTGTATTATGGAATCTGATCCAGGGTATTTCAGAGGGTGCAAGACTTCTTGAGCCATATATGCCATCTACAAGCAAAAAGATCCTTGAGCAGCTTGGAAATGGTCATGTGACAGAAAAACCGGAAATTCTGTTCCAGAGAATGGATCTGGAAGAAGTTCTGAAAAAAGTAGAGGAACTTCATCCGAAAAAAGAAGAAAAGAAAGAAGAAGCAGTCATTGATCTTGAGCCAAAAGAAGAGATCACATTCGAGCAGTTTGGTGCAATGCAGTTCCAGGTAGGAGAGATCATCGCCTGCGAAGCAGTCAAAAAGTCGAAAAAACTTTTATGCTCCCAGGTAAAGATCGGAAGTCAGGTAAAGCAGATCGTATCAGGAATTAAGGCATATTATACGCCGGAAGAGATGGTAGGAAAGAAGGTTATGGTTCTCGTCAACCTGAAACCTGCGAAGCTTGCCGGAGTTCTTTCAGAGGGAATGTTGCTCTGTGCTGAAGATGCAGATGGAAATTTTGCACTGATGACACCGGAGAAAGAGATGCCTGCAGGTGCGGAAATTTGTTAATTTCAGGAATTAAATATGAAGAGTAAAAAAATTATTGCTGTGGTCGGCGGAAGTTTTCTGCTGGCTGCAGCCTTTCTATTAATATTGTGTATTAAATTTGTGAATATGAAAGAATCTTCCCCAACCGGAAAATACGCTGGGAAGACGGAAAAAGTGGAGCAGACTACAACCGATAAAAAGGAACAGAAGAAGCCTGACTGGGTAGAAGAAAAAATTTCCGGGATGACATTGGAAGAAAAAGTGGCTCAGTTATTTATCATTACGCCGGAAGCATTGACCGGAATGGGAAAGGTAACGGCAGCGGGAGACACGACAAAAAGATGCCTGGAACAGTATCCGGTTGGTGGCATGATTTATTTTGCAGGGAATATCGAGGACAGACAACAATTATCAGATATGCTTCACACTACGCAGTCGTACAGTACAGAGCAGAGTGGAATCCCGATTTTTCTGAGTGTAGATGAAGAAGGTGGAACTGTAGCAAGAGTTGCAGGCAGCGGAATCTCGAATGTTTCTGTTGTTGAAGATATGTGCGAAGTTACAGATGAGGAAAGAGCTTACGAAATAGGACAGACGATTGGCAATTATCTGGCAGAATTAGGTTTCAATCTGGATTATGCACCGGTAGGGGATGTTCTTACTAACCCGGAAAATACAGTTGTTAAAAAAAGATCATTCGGAAATGACAGTGCAAAAGTTGCTGCGTTGTCGCAAAAAGTACTGGATGGGCTGCATGAGGAAAATGTGTATGGAGTAATCAAGCATTTCCCGGGGCATGGGGCAACAGCCGGAGATACACATGAGGGATATGCTTATACAGACAAGTCGTTGGAAGAACTGGAGCAGCAGGAACTGGTTCCTTTTCAGAATGCCATTGAAAATCATATTGCCATTATTATGGCAGGGCATATTTCAGTACCGAATGTGACAGGAGACAATACGCCTTCTTCCCTGTCTAAAATTATGATTACGGATGTATTAAGAGAAAAAATGGGATTTGATGGAATTGTAATTACGGATGCATTGAATATGGGGGCAATTTCACAGCATTATTCTTCGGCAGAGGTCTCGGTTAAAGTTATAGAGGCTGGTGGGGATATGCTTTTGATGCCGGAAAATTTTCAGGAGGCATATCAGGGAATTTTAGAGGCTGTTCAGAATGGAACTTTAACAGAAGAAAGAATTGATGAATCGGTCAGAAGAATTTTGAAAGTAAAAGAAAAGCTGACAGCAGAGGATTAAGGCGTAGATAAGCAAGAACGAATTAACTGAAAATTCAAACAATTATATATAAAAATAAACATAAATAAAAAATACGAAAAAAACGGATAAATATATTGACAAATAGAAGCCCGGGTGTTAAGATAAAACCATCAAAAAAAGATATTTAACTAAGAAGGTACAAGAAGCGGATGCCTGATTAGATTAAAAATAACGGATAACAGGAGGTTGGACCAATGGACAGTATAGTTTCAGAATTTCATCAATATGTCAGTGGTACGGCAATTGCAGGTTCCTGTGAAAGAGACCTGAGCAAAAGTTAATTCGCAGATCTGGTAAAGAATAAGAATGAAAATAAATGGAACGGAGAGAATACAAGACCAGATTTATTATAAAAAGATAAAGCAGTTGCAGATATATTGAATAAAGTTACCACATACAGAACTGAACGATGTGTAAAGGAACATGGAACAGTAGCTGTAAAAGAAAAAGGGTCTTACAGGAATCGTATCAGGATTTACCTTCGATCCAAAATATAAAATAAAAATAATGAGAAAATTAAATATTATAAAAAATGCATCTTCAAGGGTAGTTGGAGGTGCATTTTTTTGACATTGGGAAGATGGTATGGTACACTAATGAAAGAGTATCGCCTTATGTTAAATTGACATGAAGAGATCTTGAGTTACCGAATAAACATTAATATAATGAGGTGAATGCGGTGGACAAATATGAATATAAGCAACTGTCAGAGCGAATGATAGAGCTTATGCAAAATGAAGAATACGGGGAAGCAAAGGAGATTGCTGACTCCATTGACTGGAGAAGGGTTCGCAATGCCATGATGCTTGCGAATGTAAGTGATATTTATGAAAAGACCGGTGAATATCAGAAAAGCTATGATATTTTGCAGATTGCTTATCATCGGGCAGAAGGAAGCCGGAAGGTATTGTATCGTCTGAGTTCTCTTGCACTGAAGACGGGGAATGTAGATGAAGCAATAGATTTTTATGATGAGTTTGTGCAGTTAGCACCAAAAGATCCGAACAGACATATTCTGAGATACCAGATCTTACGGGCACAGCGGGCTCCGTTAGAGCAGCAGATTGAAGCACTGGAAGAGTTTAAGAAGGCAGAATATATTGAAGAATGGGCATTTGAACTTGCAAAGCTTTATCAGGAAGCAGGTATGACGGCAGAATGTCTGGAAGAATGTGATGATCTGATCCTGTGGTTCAGTGAAGGCAAATATGTATATAAAGCAATGGAATTGAAGATGCAGTATAAGCCACTGACACCTTCGCAGCAGGAAAAGTATAATCGCAGATTTGAAAAAAATGGCGGTGAGACGGAAGAGATTCCGGATCTTGAGACGTATGTTGCAGAAAATGAAGAGCCGGAAGATCATTTGGATGAAGCAGCAACGGAGCATTCAGAGGCTGTTTCAGAAGAGCCGGTTGAGGATATTCCTGAGAGTATTGGACAGCAGGATACAGGAAAAGAAGAAAGTTCAGAGAAACCAGTCCGTAAGCCGGAAAAGAAAAAGATCGGTGATACAATGCGGCTGGATGAGGCGTTGGAGCAGTTACTGCATCGCAAGCCGGAAGTATCTGCGGCAGAGGATGAAGAGCCGGATATTTCTGATCTTGAGAGTGCGATCGGTGATATTGAGTCGGTCGTGGATCTTGATATGGTAAATCAGATTTCACAGGAAAAGCATACAGGTGATGTGCCAATTGGAATGAAGGAACTTATTCCTGGAGAAGTATCAGAAGAAGCGGCAGATAAGACAGAGCGGATCCCTGTAGAAATCACAACAGATATTACGGAAGATGACGCAGAAGAGCTGGATCTTGAAGATCTGGTGGCAGAAGAGCTGCCGGAAGAAGTTGAAGAGGCAGAGCCGGTTGAAGAAGAGGCGGAAGAAGTCGAAGAGGCAGAACCGGTTGAAGAAGAGGCGGAAGAAGTCGAAGAGGCAGAGCCGGTTGAAGAAGAGGCGGAAGAAGTCGAAGAAGCAGAGCCGGTTGAAGAAGAGGCAGAAGAAGTCGAAGAGGCAGAGCCGATTGAAGAAGCACAGACAGGGACAATAGAAGAAGAACTGCAAAAAATTGCTGATGCAGAACCGGCTGAACCGGAAGAAGAGATCTTCGATATGGAAGAAGCGGAAGACTTCCTGGAGGATTCACCTGCTGAGGATTGGGAAGATGATACAGAATCTTTTGAAGAAGCGGATGCAGAGGAGCTGAGTTTTGAAGAGATTTTATCTGACTGGGATTCGGAAGAAGCAGAGGCGTTGCTTGAGGATGCCGAGGAAGAAGTATATGATGAGTCGGTAGAAGAGACGTACGAGGAAGAACCGGACGAAGAGCCAAATGAAGAGACGTACGAAGACGAAGCAGAAGATATATTAGAAGGTGCCGAGGAAGAGCCGATCGAAGAATCAGCAGAAGATGTCGTTGAGGCGGATGCTGAGGAAATATACGAAGAAGAGCCGGAAAACGAGGTTACGGAAGATACTCCAATCCTGTCTCCTGATATTCAGCGGCTGATTGATGAAATTGAAGGTGCAGTTCCGGCAGAGGAGTCTTTGCCAGAAGAAAAAGAGATAGAAAAAGCACCGGAAGAACCGCATGAAAATATGGGAGAAGTGACAGAATCTCTCCGTTTAGATGATCTGCCGGAGGAAGACGAAGATTTATTTGAAGATGAAGACTTCTTAGAGTCAGAGGATGAAGAGGATGAGTACGAGTCCTATGAAGACGACGATTCAGAAGAAGATGAGTACGAGTCCTATGAAGACGACGATTCAGAAGAGGATGAGTACGAGTCTTATGAAGACGACGATTCAGAAGAGGATGAGTACGAGTCCTATGAAGACGACGATTCAGAAGAAGATGAGTATGAATCTTACGAAGACGACGATTCAGAAGATGAATATGCGTCCTATGATGAAGATGAGTATGAAGATGAAATCTATGATGACGAATATGAAGATGACGATGAAGCTTATTATGAAGAATCGGATGATGATGAGTTAGCAGATGATGAGGAATTCTACTATGAAGACGAAGAAGAACCGGACGAGGAAGATGCACCTGATTTTGAAGATGAATTCAAGGTAGATCCGAAGCACAGTGAAGAGCCGGATGATCGGGAGATTCCGGACGAAGATGATGGAATTGATATCATGTCGGCTACGACACCGTTGAGCAGAAAGGAAACTGCAAAGCTGATCGCTACAGGTAAGACTTCTCCGTTGCCACTGGATGAAATTTCAGATGCATTATCCATGGATACAGGATTTGTAGTACATGGAAGATATGATCTGGAAACTCAGAGCGGAATCGGTACAAGAGCCGGCCTGACAGAAGAACAGAAGAAATTATTCTCTTATTTTGTTCCTGTGCGTGGCATGAGCGAACAGTTAGTAGATGTTCTGGAGCAGGATAAGAACTGTACAAACCGGAAGGGAACGTCGAAGACAGGAAATCTCCTGATTATTGGAGATAAAGGAAATGGCAAGACTGTTCTTGCAGTAGATGTAGTTAAAGCAATCCAGAAGCAGAGAGAGATCCGTCAGGGTAAGGTAGCAATCGTGACAGGAGAGTCCCTGAATAAGAAAAAGATCGGAGATATTTTCGATAAATTATACGGTGGTGCTTTGATCATTGAAAAAGCAGGAAAGATGAATGAAAAGACAGTCGCCAAGCTGAACAGGGCAATGGAGCGTGATACAGGAGAACTCCTGATCGTGCTTGAGGAACAGAGAAAGCCGTTAGACCGTCTGCTTTCCTCCAACCGTGAGTTCAGGAGAAAGTTTACTTCCCGTCTGGAAGTGCCGATCTTCATTAATGATGAGCTTGTAACATTTGGTCAGACTTATGCCCAGGAGAACGGTTACAAGATTGATGAAATGGGTATTCTTGCTCTTTACAGTTGCATTGATTCTCTTCAGAGAGAAGATCATTCAGTAACTGTTGCGGAAGTAAAAGAAGTAATGGATAAGGCAATCGCACATTCACAGAAAGCTTCAGCCAAGAAGCTGGTGAAGAGAGTATTCGGAAGAAATACAGATTCATCGGACAGAATTATTCTTTCCGAACGAGATTTCAACATTTAACGACAAAATTTAGTCAGAATTAATAGACAGTCTTATGAAAGGCTGTCTATTTTTGTGCAAAAATATGTTTTCACTTTCTTTTTTCAGGTACATCAAGTATAATGATGCTATGATGTTGGGAGCAAAATCCCAAGCAATGAAAGAATTCGAGCAGTGAGGTGGATTTATGGTTACAAAGAAGAAGGCAGTGAAAAAACTGCAGCCTTATGAGATAGGAGAATTGGATCACTACCTTTTCGGGCAGGGGAATCATTATGAGATTTATAAGAAGCTTGGTGCACATGAAGTGACAGCAGGTAAAAAGGGTGTTTATTTCGCAGTATGGGCTCCACATGCAAAGAGTGTTTCAGTGATCGGAGAGTTTAATGGATGGGATGCTGCAGCGGACAGGATGGAGCGGCAGGAGCCATTAGGAATCTATACAGTTTTTGTACCGGAAGCGAAAGACGGACAGATGTACAAATACTGTATTGAGACACAGAGCGGAGAGCTGATCTATAAGGCAGATCCATTTGCCAATTATGCAGAACTTCGGCCGGGAACTGCTTCCAGGATTACGGACATTTCTCATTTAAAATGGACGGATGACCGTTGGATGGAAAGCAGAAAAAAATGGGATAATAAAGAAAATCCGTTATCCATCTATGAAGTGCATATGGGTTCCTGGATGAGGCATCCGGGAAGGGAAGATGAGGGATTTTATACTTATCGTGAATTTGCAGAAGCGATTACAAAATATGTAAAAAAGATGGGGTATACGCATGTAGAACTGATGGGAATCGCGGAGCATCCATTTGATGGCTCATGGGGATATCAGGTAACTGGTTATTTTGCACCGACTTCCAGATATGGAACACCGGAAGATTTCGCTTATATGATCAATTATCTGCACCGGAATGGGATTGGTGTGATTCTTGACTGGGTTCCGGCACATTTCCCGAAGGATGCTCACGGACTGGCTGATTTTGACGGAACACCGACTTTTGAGTATGCAGATCCGAGAAAGGGAGAGCATCCTGACTGGGGAACGAAGATCTTTGATTATGAAAAGCCGCAGGTACGGAATTTCCTGATTGCAAATGCATTGTTCTGGATCGAGCATTTCCATGTGGACGGACTGCGTGTCGATGCAGTGGCATCCATGCTTTATCTTGATTATGGAAAGCAGGACGGACAGTGGGTTCCAAACAAGTATGGTGGAAATCAGAATCTTGAGGCGATTGAGTTTTTCAAGCATCTTAATTCTGTTGTACTTGGAAGAAATCCGGGGACGATGATGATCGCAGAAGAATCCACTGCATGGCCAAAGGTTACAGGAAACCCGGAGGATGACGGACTGGGATTCAGCCTGAAGTGGAATATGGGATGGATGCATGATTTTACAGAGTATATGAAGCTGGATCCGTATTTCAGGAAAAATGCACATCATATGATGACATTTTCCATGGAGTATGCATATTCGGAGAACTATATCCTTGTTCTTTCGCATGATGAAGTCGTTCATCTGAAATGCTCCATGCTGAATAAGATGCCGGGAGAAGGCTTTGACAAATATGCCAATCTCAAGGCAGCATATGCATTTATGACAGGACATCCGGGAAAGAAGCTTCTTTTTATGGGACAGGAGTTTGCACAACTGCGTGAGTGGAGCGAGGAGAGAGAACTGGACTGGTTCCTTCTTTCAGAAGAACCACATCAGCAGATCCAGAACTGGTACAGAGATCTTCTGCATTTATATAAGAAGCATCCTGCACTGTATGAGCTGGATAATGATCCGGCCGGATTTGAATGGATCAATAAAGATGATATTTTCAGAAGTATCTTCAGTTTTGTCAGACATTCAAAGGGAAAGAAAAAGAATCTTTTATTTGTGTGCAACTTTACTCCGGTAGCAAGAGAAGATTACCGGGTTGGAGTGCCGACGAAGAGGCAGTGTAAGCTGGTACTGAACAGCGACGAGAAAGAGTATGGAGGTTCTGGAGAAAAGAGAACCGAGATCTATAAGCCGGTGAAGAAAGAGTGCGACGGTCAGAAATATTCTTTTGCATATCCGCTCCCTGCTTATGGCGTTGCTGTATTTGAATATTAAAAGAATAGTTTCAAGATGGAGAAAACCACCGGATTTTAAAGAGAAGTATCTGAAAATCCGGTGATTTTAGTTCCATATTAGACAAAAATAAGGAAGAATAGTAACGGTAATGACAAGGAAAAAAAATCTTGTAATGTTATAATAGATTTGTATACTTGCGTGATTTTATTTGATAGTTAAATAAAATTAAATTTTGCAAGGGAGGAAAAAGCATGAAAGGAAGAAGAGTCCAAAAGGTACTTGCAGCAGTGCTGGCGGTGGCAATGGTTCTGCCGATGACTGCAATACCGGCAAAGGCTGAGGAAGCGGAAGAAGTTACATATAAGCTTTATCCGAATCCTCAGGAAATGACGTATCAGGATGGAAGCTACATCCTGAAAAAGAATGTCAATGTCATTTATGATGAGGATATTGACGATGCAACAAAAGCACGACTTGAAGAGACTGCAGAACTGAAAGGTCTGAATGTGACAGAATCAGATGCAGAAAAGAGTGGTGCAACGAACATTTATGTAGGAGTTTACGGATCGGACGGAACAGTAGATGATCAGATCGTAGATGAATATGCTGTAGATACTTCATTATTTGATCATACCGATTCCTATTTCCTGAAAAGTGACAACAATACGATTGCTGTATTGGGAAAAGATACAGATGCAAGTTTTTATGGACTGACGACACTGTATCATGTACTTGCACAGACAGAGAGCCTGTCGATCAGAAATTTTACGATTGAAGATTATGCAGATGTTGTAAGCCGTGGATTTATTGAAGGATATTATGGAAATCCATGGTCTACAGAGGATCGTGTGAATCTGATGACATGGGGGGGATACTATAAGTTAAATGCTTATTTCTATGCACCAAAGGATGATCCGAAACACAGAGCAAACTGGGATGAACTCTATACAGATGAAGAGTTAGAGAGTAAGATCAGACCACTTGCAGAAGCTGGAAATGCTTCCAAGTGCAGATTTGTGTATGCCCTGCATCCATTTCCGAGTGGAAATAACTTCCGCTTTGATACAGATGCACACTATAATGAAGATCTTGCAAAATTGAAAGCAAAGTTTAAGCAGGTAATTGATGCAGGAGTACGTCAGATTGCGATTCTTGCGGATGACTTTGTAAATCCGGGAGCAGCAAATGAAGTAAGACTTCTGAACGATATGAGTACCTGGCTGGCAGAGGTGAAGCAGGAATACCCTGATATGAAGATGACACTTCCGTTCGTTCCGTATGATTATATGGGAAATGGAAGTTCCAGTGAACTTCAGACCCTGAAGAGTGTACCGGAAAATGTACAGATCGTTATGACCGGTGGACGTGTCTGGGGTGAGGTTACAAATAATTTTACTACTACATTTACAAATAATGTAGGAAGAGGTCCTTTCATGTGGATCAACTGGCCTTGTTCAGATAACTCACATAAGCATCTGATCATGGGTGGTAACAGCACATTCCTTCATGGTGGTGTTGATGCGTCTAAGATTCAGGGAATCATGCTGAACCCGATGCAGCAGTCAGAGCCAAGTAAAGTAGCTATTTTTGCAAATGCATCCTATGCATGGAATATCTGGGATACAGATGCCGATGCAGATCAGACATGGGAAGACGCATTTTCATTTGTAGATCATAATTCGGCAGTAGAGACAGAAGCAAGTGATGCACTCAGAGAGTTGTCCAAGCATATGATCAATCAGAATATGGACAGCCGTGTAACTGAGCTTCAGGAGTCAGTAGAACTGAAGGAAAAACTCAACGCATTTAAAGATAAACTGGAAACGGAAACGGTCACAGAAGCAGATGTGGATGATCTGATCCAGGAATTCCAGACACTTCAGGATGCAGCAGCATTGTATAAAGAATCAGGTAATGAGGCAATCAGAAATCAGATTGTTTACTGGCTGGATTGTTGGAAAGATACAACAGATGCAGCGATTGCATACCTGAATGGAGTAAAGAGTTCTCTGAACGGAGATGTATCCGCAGTTGTGGAATACAATACAGAAGGAGAAACGGCATTCGCACAGTCCAAGACGCATGATTTCCTGTATGTAAATTATCAGGAAGTCGCAGAAGTTGGAGTACAGCATATTGTTCCGTTTATTAAAAAACTGGCTGAATATGTATCAGGCAAAGCAGAACTTGCCCTGAATCCGGACAAAGTGATCCGTAAATACATCACAAGCCGTACAGACACACCGACAGGCTCTGCGGATAACTTATTTGACGGAGATGACAGCACAAGTGCGATTTATAAGACACCGAATAAGATTACAACAGGTACCTATATCGGAGTAAGTTACAGTAAGGCAATCAAGATCAATGATATCCGGTTCCTTCTTGGAGCAGGAAAAGATCATATGGATCAGGCAAAGCTGCAGTACACAACCGATGGAAAGACCTGGAAAGATCTGGAGCTTACAGGCATGAACAATAGTTTTGCAGGTGTCAGAAACCAGAACCAGGAAGTAAGTGTTGCAAAAGAAAATCTTCCGAAAGATTTTGAAGCAATGGGTATCCGCCTGATCGCAACAGCAGACAATGCAGCAGATGCATGGCTGCAGGTTAATGAGATCACGATCAACAAAGATGAGAATACAGATGACGGAGACGACAGCGAACTCAGTTATACATTAATGAAGCCGGATCGCTGGAGTGTTTACCAGGGATCAGAATCACTCCTTCGTGACGGAAATGACAGTACATTTATCTGGTTTAATACAGGTACTGGTGATGCTGTAAATGTAGATGATTTCCTTGGATACAATCTTGGAAAGGTTGCAACATTGGAAAGTGTACATATCGCAGTAGGATCACCGTCCAATGGTGATAAGTTTGTAAAATATACAGTTGAGACATCTGTAAATGGAACGAGCTGGACAGCCGTTCCGGGATATGAATCCCATACAGGAACAACTTCAGGAACTGATGTACTGGATATTGAATTAAACGGACTTTCTGCACAGTATATCCGTATCCGCAATCTGGAATATCGACAGACTTGGGCGAGATTCTCAGAATTTACGGTAACAGAAAGAGTAAATAATACAGGAACAAAAGATAACGTATTTACAAATATCGAGAACTGTGAGGTCCTTGGAACAGCAGCAGAAGGAACTGTATCACTGAATGCAGCATCCTTAAGCGTAGGAGCCAGAAAGTATATCGGAATCGATCTTGGACATATCAAGGCGGTGACAGGAATTACCAGTCCGACAGGAACTTCACTGAAGTTACAGACTTCTATGAATGGGGTAGAGTGGACAGAGGTAACAGATCCGTCCCAGGCAGCCGATGCACGTTATATCAGACTTTATAATGATACAGATGCAGCAGTGGATGTAAGCTGGGATGCTTTCACAGTAACGTATGAATTTATTGGTGAAAAGACAGTAACCAGTGATTTTGCACAGAACGATGCAAGCCGTGATATGCGTGGAAGTGGAAACGTCAATAATGTTTTTGACGGAGACCTTACAACATATGGAACGATCACAGGTGTGCAGGATAGCGGAAAGAAGATCGTGTTTGACCTTGGACAGACGATCGACTTCAAGTCCATCCGTTACTATGTAAAAGAGACAAGTCTTGATTTCCTGCGTTATGCAAAATTTGAAGTAGCAAATGATCCTGATGCAGCAAACTGGACAACAGTGCTGACTGTAGGAAATAATTCTTTCGAGAATACAGCCAATACAGATACAGCAAAAGATTATGCAGCTCTGACACATGACAGTGAGAATCCTGGAAATATGTATGCAGAGCAGACAGGGCTGAATGTAAGCGGACGTTACTTAAGAGTTGTACCGCTTAAGACATACAGTTACAGATGGGTTGATTTCTATGAGATCCAGATCAATGGTGGAGCCTATATCTCTACAGAGTCAAATCGAGATATCGTATCGACCGTGATCGAAGAAAAAGGAAAAGTACCTTCCAATGTATTTGAAGAAGATTACCGTACGGTATACAAGCCGTCAGAAGCAAATGGATCATTTACTTATCGCATTTCTGATCTGGAGGCAAAGAGAACGATCCGTATGATCCAGAATGGAGCAGCATCTGATGCAGTTATAACTGCAAGAATTGCAAATGAAGATGGAAGTAATATCCAGAGAGTTACACTTGGTAAACTGAGCCAGGCAATCAATGAATTTGCTGTAGCTTCAGATAAAAGAATTTTGGATGTAACAGTAACCTGGGGTGAAAATATTCCGGAAATTTCAATGATCAAGACAAGCAGTAAGGCAGCAGCTACAGTTGACAAGACAAAGCTGAATGAGGCGATTGCGGCAACAGGAAGCAGTGATGCAGCAAACTGGACAACAGATTCTAAAGCAGCAGTAGATAAAGCGAAAGCAGTTGCTGAAGAACTGAAAACGAATGAGTATGCTACACAGGATACAGTTGATACAGCAGCAGGTGCATTGAAGACTGCATGCAGTAAGGCAAAAGTAAAAGCAAATGCTACAGTTCTTGAGGCACTTCGCAGGGCAGTTGCAGAGAAGAAGAGCCAGAAAGACGGAGAGGTTGAAGTTTATACAGCCAAGACATTTACAGCATATGAAACTGTACTCAATAAGATTGTGGCAGCACTGGAAGATACAGATAATCTTTCCCAGGATACAGCAGAAAAGCTGAAGACTCAGATTGAAGAAAAAGAAGCAGCTCTTGAGTATTCAAAAGTAGAAAGAGAACTTGCTGAACTGGAGCTTCAGGCAGGAGTTGAGTATAATGCAGATGATTATACGACAGCATCTGCCAAAGCATATACCGATGCAAAGAAAGCTCTGAGTGATCTGATCGAAGCAGATAATACTACAAGAGTTAATCCGACAGAGATCGCAGCAAAGAAAGCAGCTTATACAGACAGTATTACAGCATTAGTTGATGTGAGAAGTCTGAAGAGCGTGATCGCAGAATGCAATGAACGGCATGAGGGAAATGAAAAGAAGTATACAGCAGCAAGCTGGAAGAATTACAGTGATGCACTGGATGCAGCAAATGCTGTTCTTGCAAATGGAACAACAGAAAGTGTACAGGAAGCAGAGACAGCTCTGCGGGCAGCAGAAGGAGCACTTGTACTGAAAGATACATCCGCAGTACAGACAGTCATTGATGAGATGAAGAAAGTCAATGCGGAAAATTACACAAGCGACAGCTATGCAGTCCTGAAAGCAGCTATCGCACAGGCTGAAAGCCAGATTGATGATGAGACAAAGGCAGATGCCAATATCCGTGCTATGCAGGATGCGAAAGCAAATCTTATCAGCATCGTGGAACTGAATGCAGCATTAAGTGATGCAGCAAAATATGAAGCAGCTAATTATACAACAGATTCCTATACAGTTCTGGCAGCAACTGTAAATGCGGATAACATGAATGCATTGAAGACATCCGGTACAGCAGAACAGATTGCAGAAGCAGTACAGTCTATCCGCAATGCAATCGATGGTCTTGTATTAAGAGCAACAGATATGGATGCTTACAGAGATAAGATTCAGTTCAAGTCTGAAGCAGGAGATTACACAGAAGAGACTTATACAGAGTATAAGGAAGCTTACGATGCACTGATGGCACTGGACAGCAGTACAGGAAATGTATCAGCAGATGAGTTCCAGGCAGCAAAAGCAAGATTTGAAAATGCACAGGCAGCACTGAAAATGATCAAGGCAGATTACACGAAAGTGGATGAAGCACTTGCAAAAGTACCGGCTGATCTGAGTATTTATACAGACGCAACTGTGAAGACACTGAAAGATGCGATCGCCAAGGTCGACAGAAATCAGCCATTGTCCAAGCAGGCAGAAGTAGATGCTTATGCAGATGCGATTCATGATGCAATCAACAACCTGGTTGTAAAATCCAAGTCTGATGATGGAAAGGATAACCAGAACGGTAATTCCAACAATGGTCAGAATAATGGAAATACAGCAGGTAATGGAAATGGATCGGGCAAAGGAAATGGCACATCCTCTAACGGAGCAGTCAAGACCGGAGATACTGCACCGATCGCAGGAGCATTTGCACTGATGATACTGGCAGCAGGGGCGGTTGTAACCGTGCTGAAAAGAAAAAGATACTAAGATGCAGCGTTAAAAATGCAAAGCAGGGTGTCCATACAAAAGGACACCTGAAATGAGATAATAAGAATCAGATGAGGAACTCTTATCTGGTTCTTATTTTTGTTACACAAATTTGAAAGATACCACGATATGCGAATGTTGGGTAGGATTGTGGGAGCACGTAGTGCGTAACAATCCGCAGGTATCATAGTCGGGGGCTTTTGACCCCGACATCATTTGAAAGCTTATTTTTAAAAAGATAAGTTGTAAACGCAGCCCCCAAATCAATACAGACCGGATCAATACGGCAGCAGTGAAGCAGCAGAAAGGAATATGACTTATGAGAAGAACAACTTATACAAACTGGATATCCAAGATTTTAAAAGAGATCGCCAACAGAAGAGGAGACCGGATGATCGAGAATCCTGCAGTTCAGTTTACGCTGGATGCAAAAGCAGGAGAATATGATGAAGTGTCTGATGAGACTTATAATTTCCTTTTGAATGAAGTTGAGGAACTGTCAAAATTCTGGTGTGATCAGAAAGAAGTACCTGCAGTTCAGATCCTTGGAGCTATTTTCAGAAAGATGAATCTGGATCAGAAGACCATCGGAGCTGTGGCAGAACGTCTGGCTGATCGCTATGCAGAGGAAGTTAAGCCATTTACAGAAAAAAATATAGTGCAGGACGAAGGGGATCTGGACTGGCTGTTCGATATGGAGACAGAAGAAAAAAATCAGGGGCTTTCTCCAAAAGAAATTTACAAGTTCGTTTCGGATCGCATTTATGGTCAGGACAGAGCTGTGAAGGCAGCGACTATGCTGCTTTATAATCATATTCACGCTCATAAAAGAAATATTCTTTTTGCAGGTCCGACTGGCTGTGGTAAGACAGAAATCTGGAGGGTAATGTCCAGGTTATATCCGAATATCAGGATTATTGACAGCACGATGCTGACGATGCAGGGCTGGAGTGGTTCATTTAAAGTAAGAGATATCTTTTCTTCCATGAGTCAGGAGGAAGCAGAAAAGGCGATTATTGTCTTTGATGAATTTGATAAGTTTTGTGAACCACTGTATGGTTCCAATGGTACGAATTATGGTGCTGCAGCACAGAATGAGTTACTGAAGCTCATTGAAGGAGGGCAGATTTACTTCCCTGCTGATAAAGGAAAACCTGCATTAGAACTCGATTCTTCCGGAATCAGTTTTGTATTCTGTGGAAGTTTTGAACGCCTGACTGATGTGAAGACAGAGAGCGAAAGTTCAATGGGATTTGGAAATAAGATTCAGAAAAAAGATGCATATGTCCAGTATGAAAAAGAAATCACAGTAGAAGATCTGGTCAGATATGCAGGAATCCGACAGGAAATCGGTGGACGCATTAATCAGATTGTCCAGTTGCAGGGAATGACGGCAGAAGATTATAAAAAGATCCTACAGGATAAGACAATTTCACCGTTACATCAACTGGAACGCCAGTATGGTGTGAAACTCCGGCTTGGTGAGAGGGAAAGAGAAAAGCTGGCTCAGGAAGCGGAACGCACGAAGATGGGAGTGCGCTATCTGCGGAGTAAGATCCAGCAGATGTTGGATGAACAGCTTTTTCAAAATGATGAGCAGGATGAGTATGAACTGGAACTGTAAAGTGTTATTGGGATGTAATGGGTGTATTGGATTTTGTAGTGTTTTATAATTCAGACATACATCCTCACCCCCCTGCATAGATTGTAAAAAATAAACGATGCAGGGGCTTTTCCATGAGAGATTATATTGAGGAGCGGGCGGTGGAAATCGCAGACTATATTATAGAAAATAGTGCGACGGTGAGACAGACTGCGAAACAATTCAGGATAAGCAAGAGTACGGTACATATAGTAGTAATAAAATAGAACGGTACAAATGGATAGTTAAGTAAGAAGATAAAGGTTGTTTGAT
>ERZ1673743.2388-NODE-2388-length-16595-cov-4.082709_pt1 | contig 16595 bp, 17 predicted proteins | sample MGYA00580197_ERZ1673743 | MGnify/ENA primary metagenome ERZ1673743 (study PRJEB41218, sample SAMN15661795) | gut metagenome | host: Homo sapiens | place: Canada: London | collected 2015-08-20/2019-03-30 | study: EMG produced TPA metagenomics assembly of... | reverse complement strand
CAAATCATTTTAACCATATCTATGTATATACAACGCCTGGTAATCATTCTAGGATATCCCCTAAAAAGGAAGATGGTTTAGATGGCGAAAATATGGACGTACTCTTGCCGTTCTATTTAAAAGCCAGAATGCAGAATTTTGAGAATATTACTATTGGTAGCAACAATATTGAACCTGAAATTGCAATGTTCAATATCCGTGGGAATAATGTGTTTGCAGCACATGGACATAAGGATTCGCCAAGTAATGTTGTACAGAATTTTACAATGATGTTCAATGTAAAGCCAGATATTGTGTTGTTAGGGCATAGACACACTAATGCTATGGAAACAGTATATGATACAAAAGTAATACAGTCAGGATGTGTATCAGGTAGCGATCAATTTGCGACTTCAATAAGAAAAGTTAATAGACCTGAGCAAACAGTGTCAGTTATAGGTGACAAAGGGTTAATTTGTTTATATGATATTCAATTAGACTAACAAATTACCAATTCTAAGACAAATACTCTCCCACCCGTCTGTTGTCGAGTAGTTCTAAACTCACATAAAAATGGCGCAATGATTAACAACAGACAAGCTATCTCGTAGGAAATCTACGCCAATGTCTACAGACATGCTCGATTCTTCCGAATCTTACACGAATGTAAGCACTAACATGGACAAGATATGGGTAAACACATTTGTTCATGAGAATCACCAACCTTTCACAAAATATGATCAGTAGGTGGGAGAATATTATATATTATAACATATTGTTAAAGAAAAACAAACTTTGGTTCACGATTATCCTTATAAAATCGTTTGATACAAACAGGTTTTTGATTACCGTAAAATCGTATATGAGGGAGTTGACTATTATAGCAGCTACCCTCTTTTATATTACAAAAAAAATATTAATTGAGAAAAAGGAGAAATTTAAAAATGAACAAGACCGATTTAGTAAAAGTTGTAAAAGAGACAGTATCAGAGACATTAGAAGGCGTAACTGCAAAGGATACTGCCGTATTCGTAGATGCTACTATTAAGGCTATTCAGGACGCAGTTGTAAATGGTGATAAGGTACAGATCGTAGGGTTCGGTACATTTGAGACAACTACAAGAGCCGCTAGAGTTGGAAGAAACCCACAGACAGGAGAAAACATCTCTATTCCAGAGTCCAAGTCCCCAAAATTTAAAGCAGGAAAAGCGTTCAAAGATGCTGTAAAGAATGCTTAATCTGAAAGGTCGTGATTATTATTAAAACATTACATTTTGAATACTATGAAGATTTTGCTTGTGTTATGTCAGATATATATGACAGAGTAAAGTCTGATGATGAATATAATTCAGTAGATGTTGTTGCTAAATATGAAGATGCAAAAGAGATTATTCGTGAACTTATTGAAATGGGTTATGGTATTGCGTTTATTGATGGCTTTGGCAATCCTGAATGGGATGGTTACGATGACGCTTTCGTTATCAGCTTATTAGATGATGAAATCTGGTGTGAACCTGTTAAGCGAAAAGATGGTTATATCTTTGTTGAAGCCGATGTCGTATATATTTTTGATAATTGCAATTCTAAGATTATTCCTAAAATTGAAGCTGATGAGGTATACGAAGTAAAGATCAGCAATGAATACGATGACTGCGATGGAGATTGTAAGAATTGTGATTGTCATGATCAGAGTTGTTTACATACTTCTGAAGACGAAGATGAAAATACTCACGGATTTACTGCTAGTAAATCAGATGGTAATTCTTATATGAGTTATTCTTACTACTCTAGTGATGAGTTAAGTCATGAGGATATTCAGAAGATGCTAAAGACTTTTGGATTTTAAATTATAACATATTTTGTGTTATAGAAAATCAGTGTGTAAGTGTTTAAGAGACAAATTTGCTGATTTTCATAAATATTGACAAGAGTGTGTGGTGTATGCTGCACACTCTTTTTGTATCCTCTCATAGACCACTAAAGATGTGGGGCAGACTGTAAATCTGTCATCTTCGGATCGGCTTGGAGCGTTACCAAGTGGGAGGACTTTTCGAGGTTTTTGAATTTGGAAACAGAGAATATAAATATAGGCTGAACGGGTAGTTCAATAAAGAGTTTATAGAATGGCATTGCTCTTCTATCTCTACCTTCGTTAGTGAAACGCATGTATAGGGTATACTCCTATCGCACTAACTAGCGGAGAGTTTGCAGGATAATTCCCTGCCGCTCTCCTATTACTAATAATAATTATAATAGGAGGATTTTACAAACGAGCGAATTAAAGATTAATGAAATACAAAAACAAACTATTACCACACTTGAAATTGCTGAAATGCTAGGAATGAAACATTATAAGGTACTTGAAAAACTAGATGGCACAAAAGATAGAAAAACCAAAGGAATTATTGAAATTCTTAACGCCCACGATTTCGTGGTCGTTGATTATTTTATTAAATCGTCATATGTTGACGCAAAAGGTGAAGATAGACCTTGTTATCTTGTCACAAAACTTGGATGCGATTTTCTTGCTAATAAATTCACAGGTGAAAAAGGAATATTGTTTACAGCAAAATATGTAAAACGTTTTGATGAAATGGAGCGTACGATTCAGAATCAGTATAAATTACCGACAACATATAAAGAAGCATTATTACAGTTGGTTGAACAAGTAGAAGAAAATGAAAAATTATTAGCTGATAATAATCATAAACAGGAAGTTATTAATGGTCTTACAGACGATGTTGATATTTACAAAAAGAAAGATGTTATCAATAGAATTTGTAGACGCAGAAGTGGCAATTATGCCAATAGATATAAAGAGTTGTATAAATGTTTTAAAGAAAACTTTCATATTGATTTAGAGGCAAGATGTGAAGGATACAATATGAAACAGATTAAAAAGAAAGATCAATTATCTATTGTTAAGTATGCTGAAAAATTTGGATATATTGATGATTTATATTCATGTTGCACCAAATTATTTGAAGCAGAAATTGATGAAGTATTGGATCAAATTAACACAATACATAGTAAATAAACTAGAGAAGCGATTTAGTTCACTACTATCTCGCTTCTTTTTATATGTGAAAGGAAGTGAGATTTAATGGGTAGAAAAATACAACACAATAATATTGTTACTGATGAATTATTGGCTCAGTGTAATAAAGAAAATATAGAATTAGGAAATGATTTTTTGGATTATCTTCGTTCAGTTGATAGATCCCCAAATACAATCAATGCGTATAGGCGTGATCTTTTCATTTTTTGGGTATATCTACTTCAGCATTGCGACAACAAATTCTTTATAGATTTATCAAAGAGGGATATTGCACGTTATCAAAGTTTTTGTCTTACAGAATATAAGTGGTCGCCAGCTAGAATGCGTAGAGTAAAATCTACTCTCTCATCGCTTTCAAATTATGTAGAAGCCATATTGGATGATGAATACGAGAATTTCAAACCGATTATACGCAAAATTGAAAATCCTGCAAATGAGAAAGTATTTACAAAAACTGTACTGTCTGATGAACAAGTACAGAGTATGCTTGATTATTGGGTTGAAAAAGGTAAGTATGACAAGGCTTGCATTTTAGCGTTAGCTGCTTTTAGTGGTAGACGTAAAAGCGAGCTGCCACGATTTAAAGTGTCTTATTTTGATGACGAAAATATTATATATGGTTCTTTATATAAAACACCTGAAAAGATCCAAACAAAAGGAAGAGGATCTAGGGGCAAAATGTTGACAGTATATACACTGGCAAAGCCATTTAAACCATATTTTGATTTATGGATGAATTATAGAAAAGAACATGGAATTGAATCAGAATGGCTATTCCCAAAGAAGGTAAATGGAGAATATATAGATGAACCTATGGATTCAGGAACGCTTGATAGTTGGGCTGATACATTTAGTAAACATTTAGGAGAAGACTTCTATTTTCACAGTCTTCGTCATTTCTTTACAACTTCTTGTTCTCGAAGCGGTCTTCCCGACGATGTAATTCAAATGCTAGTCGGTTGGAATTCGTTAGATATGGTGGCAGTGTACAAGGATATTGATGCTGATGAGCAATTTGCAAAATATTTTGCAGATGGAGAAATTAAAAAGGTTGAACAAAAATCACTTTCTGATTTATAGACAATGCCGATGAAGCCTTCGTCTAACACTTCGTCTAATTTCCTCTTGCACCACACAGTTTTATGTGTTACAATACAAATAAAGAAACAAGCAATTATCCATTAGACGGTTTAGAGTCAAATATTGAACACTATTTGGCTAATATATTTAGAATATTAACACAAAATGATCGCTACTTGCAATGGCGGTCATTTTTGCGTACCAATTTATCTACGAGACGTACTATGTATGTGGTAAACAATCCACTTACAATTCTGCCAAGAATTCCAATAATAAATTCTACAACTTCTGTCACTTAACATCCTCCTTTGTAAGTATTTCCTACATGATGTCACGAGGATATTTATATGAACTGAATATCACTATTCAGATGTGACTCTATAACCGCTATTAACCATCTCAATCTAGCCATAACTAAAATGTTGAACAATTGCTTGTTCCATTTATTATACCATATCACGACAATATTTGTCAAAAATATTCCAAATAAGCGAATAATATAACATAAGCTGCTTACACTTTTCACAAGAGTAAGGGCAGTCTATTGATTCATTGATAGATTTTATAAACAGCGTTGATGTCGTCCTACGCTATATAAAGACAAGGTTTCGACTGGTTATAGAAGGCAAAGCTATTCTTTTCTCATACCAAAAGCTAAAGTGAGAATTTCTTGGCATTTGTCGTTTAATTTACATGGCATTGTAAGTCCTAAAACGGTCAATATCAGCCATAGAAGTGATCGTGTTCTCTATATTAACGAGAATCTTTAAAGTAAACGGTTGCTCATATACATATCATGCAATTAATGTGTAAGACACACGAGTTAGGAATGAGAATAACCAGGAAGCATGAATAATGAATGCAGACAATTAGTAGATGCTGATTTATTCTAAATAACTGGATGTGTACAGTCCAAGGTCAGCTAGTTAGTGCTTAATGCTGACCCCTTACAAAATCTATTCGTCTAGTGGTCTAGGACATCACCCCTTCACGGTGGTAACAGGAGTTCAAATCTCCTATAGATTATTCATCATAATCCAATCTCAAACAGAGAATAAATATATGTAACAAGAAAACTGCAAAAGAAAGGAAATTATGAGAAGAAAATTTTTAATTGTTGCAGGCTTATTTTTAATAACTTGTAATAATACAACGAAAGTAACAGCAAATACAGTCATTACTACTCCACCAATTTCAATAGCATCAGGTTCAGTGATTTCAAAATCTGAATACACTTCGAATATTGATAATCTTAAAGATTTTGTAGCAGAACGTTTTGATGTTGACAAAAATTCTGAGAAAGAATCTGTCCTTGAAACAAAAGTTAAAGGATTAAAAGCATATACAACTAAAAAAATGTATGTAAAAGCTTGTGTGCATATCAGAAAGAAGCCAACCAAAAAGAGTAAATCTATTGCTATTCTTCCGTTAGGAAAAAAGATTACTGTTGTTAATGGCAAAAAGAAAAAATGGACAAAGGTTGAATACAAAGGAAAATTTGCATATGTAAATAGTAAATACATTTGCTCTAAAAAGCCAAAAATAATTAAGGTTAAATCTGTAAAACTGATTGGATTATCGCAAGTTCAGAAAAACAGAGCATATACTATTGCAAACATCTGTATTAAAGAGTGGAAACGATATGGTGTACTACCATCAACAGCAATTTCTCAGGCTATGGTTGAAAGTACATTAGGAAAACATTGTCGAGGTTATAATCTATGGGGAATTGAAAGTGGTAGTGTAAGATATAGCAGTTTAGAAAATGGAGTATATGCATATCTTCGTGTTATTAATAATGGTTGTTATGGTACTGCCCCATTTACCAAAAATTCTTCTAGCCAAATTAGAAAAATTTTAAATGGTGGTTATTGTGTACCTGTAGGTAATTATTATAAAAATGCAACTTGGATTGTAAATAAATACAATCTTAAAAAATTTGATAAAATGATATAATCTTTACAGTTTTGTAGGAGGGTCGTTACTCTCCTACTTTTTATATTGGGCATTCACCAAAAGGCAAGGTAATGGGTTTTGATCCCATCATTTACTGGTTCGAATCCAGTATGCCCAGTTAATGAATAAAAGGAAAATATAATAAGAAAGGAGTGAAAATATGGGTTTTTTGCAAGTAACAGAGAATGATTTGGAAATTGGTGATGTGCTAAGTATTACAACAGATAACGGTAAAACATTAAAAGCATTACAGATGTTAATAGGCAATCAGACAAAAGCTATTATGAGTCTTGATAAAGATAAAAATTGTGTTGCTTTTAAAGTTAATGATACAGATATCAATTTGCCAAGTTTAGAATGTAATTTAAAAAAAGATACAATAAAGGACTTAATTGTAAATTTAAAAACATTTTATAATCAGTTAGAAAGCGAGGAAACAAATAAATGAAATTAAATATATCAAAGAAAATTGAAGAAAATATCATTACTGTAAGTATTGATGTGGCAGAACTTGGCACAAATTCTATTGACGCACAGGAAGAGTTATCTCAGCTTCATGACTTTCCAAAAAAGATTACATATAAAGATATAGAATTTAAAGCAAATATGAAGTTAGAAGATGGAGATCCTATTATTACAGAGGCTGAGACTGATGGTTCTACTATTGCACAGGTTGAACTGGAACTAATCAATAAGGAATATCTAATAGATGAAAACTTATCTATCACTCTTTCAATTGATGTGAATAAAATACCTAAGTCTGATTTAGTTGTTCCGTTTGATACTGTTGAAAAATTAGGAAAGGCTCGTGCGCAACTTTTTATTGCTAAAATACAGGCTGAAATAGCTAAAAAGTTGACAGAAATCAGGTCGCTTTATACTTCATTTGAAGGTGAAACTGAAGCAATTATATAATTGATGTTGGAGGAAAATTATGTATTCTATTTTGATAAAAGATTCTAAAACGGGTATGTTTCGTTTTCTTACTGTAAAACAGGAAATTATGGAAGAACATAAGGAAACTGTTGAAGATGAAAGTACGCACGAAGTAAAAGAAGTTACTACAGAAGTCGGTACAGGTAAATATGAAACTGTACCTTTTGAAACAAAAGAACGTGATGAACTTGAAAAGAAGTGTATTGAGTTATTGAACAGTTATAAAGCAACTGAATTTTTACCTATTGATACGCTAAAGTATTCGACAGATTTAATTTGGGATGCTGATAAAAAGAATGAATGATAAAGAGAGATAATCTTCTCTCTTAGTTAAATTAGAGAGGAGGTTATAAATAAAATGGATGAAGTGTTTATTGATTCAGACGGTAAAATAAAAAAATCAAGTATGGTCGATGAACATAGTTTAATTAAAATCACTGAGAAAACGCCTGAATTAACCAATATTGGAAAAATTGTTCGTGGAGATACAAATTCCAATATTCTTACTTTTGAAATAAATCGCTATTATGATGGTGAAGATGTTTATGGTAAAAATATTAGATTTATTATTAAAAATAGTTTAGGTATTTATACCGAAGAAGCGGTTAATCTTCAATATAGTGATAAACATATTAGATTTTCATGGATTTTAAGTTATGCTGATACACATAGCGGAGCTGTAACCGCAGCTATTGAATTTTACGGAAAAAATGATGAAGGTTATCCATATTCTTTAAAAACAACTACATTTTCTTTCAATCCTGCTGACACATTAGATGCAACAGACATGGTTGTTGATGTTCCAAATTGGTTTGTTGATGTTGAAAATAGGCTAACAAATTTAGAGGAAAATGGTGGAGTTGCTGACCTCTCTTTATATCAGAAAAAAGAAGATAAAAATTTGATTACAAATGATAAGAATATTGTCAATGCAATTAATGAATTGTGTAAACAAATTCCATCAGACGAAGTTGCAAATATAATAAATAAATTCTCGTTAGATAATAATGGAGATTTATTGTTTGACGGTAGCCCGATTAAATCTAATTCTGATGGAATAATCAACGATAGTGATATAGCAACAGATGATGATATTGAAAATCTTTTTAAGGAGATGAATTAAATGGCTACAGAAATTAAAATAATTACACTTGACAAATTAGGGAAAAATAATACTTTATTCAAAAAATATATAGACAATGCCGATGAAAAAGCCATTAAAACAGTTGGTATTGTTGGAAGAACTCTTAAATTTTATAGAGAAGAAATACTGACGGAAGATTCAGTTGCAGTTAAAGAAATAACTATTCCTGAAACTGATTTATCGACAATTAATTCTATAATTGGAAATCTTCAGGCGGTGGTTAATAAACTTGATGGAGAAGATACTGTTGAGGGTTCAGTAAAGGCTCAAATTAAAGCACTTAAAACAGATCTTGAGGGTCAGATTACATCCTCAGAGTATGATGATACAGAAATCAAGAAAACTATTAAGGCTAATACTGATGCAATCGGTATTCTTAACGGTACAGGCGATGGTTCTGTAGATAAGAAAGTTGCTAACGCAGTAGCTTCTATCGTAGCCGATGCCCCAGCAGCTTATGATACTCTGAAGGAGATTTCTGATTGGATTTCAACTCATACAGAGGATGCATCTGCAATGAATTCTTCTATTCAGACAAACAAAACTGATATTGCTAATCTTGCTAAGTTAGTAGGTACTCTTCCAGAAGGAGAGAAAACAAAAACAATAATAGAGTATATTGATTCTAAAATTAACTCAGTTGATTTTAGTGAAGCAATTGCCGATGCAAAAAAAGCAGGAACAGATGCTCAGATAGCAGTAAGTAACCTTGAAAAAAGAGTTGAGACACTTGAAAATACAACTTTTGTTGAAGCTACAGATGCAGAAATAGAAGCTCTTTTCTCTTAGTTATAGTAAATAACTGAATATTTTTTAAGGAGGTTTTTACTTTATGGAAACAAGTAACGTAACTTTAAGGAGACTAAAAACCTTCTTAAAGTCTTTAGAAAATAAATTTGCATTGAAAAATCATACTCATACAAAATCCCAGATTACAGACTTTCCCACAGCAATGCCAGCTTCGGACGTATCATCTTGGGCTAAGTCAAGTACAAAACCAAGTTATACAAAATCAGAAGTTGGATTAGGAAATGTAGACAACACAGCGGATGCAAATAAGAGTGTTAAATATGCCACGAGTGCTGGTAGTGCAACAAAATCCACAGGAATTGTTGATTATGGTGCAACTGCAAAGACTATTCAGATTGGTTATGGTGGAGGTGGAATTAGTGGCGATGCTATTAAATATATTGCAGGATATACGACAGGTAATGGTTCTGATATAAGTGCAAAAATTAAAGATGTTTCAAAAGATGCTTTGAAATCATGGTTAGGCTTAGGTTCTTTGGCATATAGTTCTGCAACTATTCCGACAATACCATCTTCACTTCCTGCTAATGGTGGTAATTCCACAACAGTTAATGGACATACAGTGAATAGTAATGTTCCAGCTAATGCTGTATTTACGGATACTACATATTCAGATGCAACAACATCGGCTCATGGACTGATGTCTCCTGCTGATAAAACTAAACTCAATAAAATTGGTTCACATGTTAGTATAGGTTCACGAATAACTATAGCATCAGGAACATCAATAAGTGGTGTTGCAAATAATCTCACTACTACAGGTGTTAATTTTGTTTTAGATGCACGACAAGGTAAAGCATTAAACGATGCAATAACATCATTAAAAAAATCTGTCAGTGATGGGAAAAGTGCTATTGCATCCGCCATCACTACTAAAGGAGTTAGCACAGCATCGGATGCCTCATTTGCTACTATGGCTAGTAATATAAAGAATATTAGTACCGGAGTAAGCACAAGTGATATAATTGAGTTGTCAAAAAATTGTTCATATAACCCAGGTATAATGGGATCATCTGTAAACACTATTATTAATGCAGGTTATCCTAAAGGTGCTCCATTTGATAACAGCTCAACTTTAATAAATGCATGGTATTTAATAAGTAAAAATCATAAAACAACTCGATGGGGTAATTATATATTTTATAATTTTGTTGACCATGGTGGTCATGACACTACAAACTCATTAGGGACTTTTGATGTGGATATATATATAATTTCCTCAAAAGAAACAAAATCATATAAAAATGTATCTTCTATTACCTTACCAAGTTCAGAAAGTAGTAAACTAGCAATGTATGTTTAATTAAGAAATGAGGTCTTAAATGGATAAAATCGTTTTAAAAGATGGTACTGAGTATGAAATACTCGAAGGTGCTAGTATTGATAACATCAAAATAGAAGTTGATGAATTCGACAAAATTAAAGAAATTGATGAGAAGTTTTCAACGGATAATCTTAAAGAAGTTCAGTTCAAGGTTAATGACAACGTAACAGGAAATTATACAAATCTTATTCGTCAGAACATTTCTTTTGTTCAGAAAACTGTTGATATAAGTGAAGATTCAACATCAAAGGATAGTAACGACATTGTTTCTGATATAGATAGCTCAAATTCTGAAAGTGAAGTAACAAAAGATATTTCAGAGCTTGCTTCTGAAGATACATCTGCAAATGAAACATCTACTGAGGCATTAAATAAAGAAGCTTCAGCCGTAGCAGAATCTGATGAAACTAATTCAACTCCATTAACGAAAGTTATTTATGTTGTTACAATTTCTCTTAGAGAGAGTACAGAAGTAGAACTTCGTCTGCTTGCTCTTGAAGAGAAAACTGATAGCATCAATGCAAGTCAAGAAGTGACAAGTAATACTGTTAACGAGATTCTTACAGATATTATCCCTTCATTAATTGTTGGGGCAGATGAATAGAGATTTAATTATTAATGATATTTATGAATTACACAAGGAGGATTATTATGGTAACATTTATGTCAATACAAATTGAGAACGCAAGAGATATTTCATTAGAAAAGGGTCAGGCTATGTATAGAGCTTACTTTGTAAAGAAAAATGCTGCAAGAATATATAAACGTTATCAAGCAGATGTCGATATGATTCTTGAACAGGATGGCTATACTGATTGTATTATAACTGAGTAAGTTGCTACTCTTCCACTTTCAAATTGTATATTTTTTAATTATGAAAGAGTCATTTCCTTTGGAGGTGGCTCTTTTGTTATATACACCTTTAGCTTAATTGGTAGAGCAACGATCTCCAAAATCGTCAGGTCTATGTTCAAATCGTAGAAGGTGTGCTAAGTGAAGTAAATTGCACTTTCATTGGAAATTATGAGAAGTCATTTCGTATAAAGTGGCTTCTTTTTATGTTGTATGTTTATTGGTGGACTCCTACCACCATTTAAGTCATACGTGTGGATTGGGCATAAGGTAGCTCCTTATTCCCTATTCATATAAAACGAATACTTAAATGAGGAATTCTGCAATAAGCATACAAAAGTATGACTTATAAAAATATTCTTAGGAGGAAATTAAAAATGACAAAATTAGAAATTGAAAACGAAATTGATCAGATCAACAAAGAATTTGGTTTAACTTGTGATGATGGAATTGTTACCACTACAAGTCTGAAGGTTGCAGAAATTTATAAGAAAGAACATAAAGACGTTCTTAAAAAGATACGTTCCTTTATTGAATTAATCCCAGAAATTAACGGGCGAAATTTTTCGCTCGTTGAATATGAAGATTCTAAAGGCGAAAAACGACCAATGTATGTAATTGATAGACAAGGATTCTCTATGCTTGTAAATAAATTTACAGGTGATGAAGCAACAATATTTACATACAAATATACACAGGCTTTTGAAAGATTAATTGAACTTGTAAGACAGTTACAAGAGGAAAATGAGGAATTATATCAGATTGCGGTTTCAGATAATTGTCAATTAGAAAGACAATATGATGCTGATAAAATTAAATATTCTATTAGAAATATTCCAACTGTATTATCTTCTGTTAAGTACACAGAGCTTGAAGACACAATTAATAAAATTATTGATGTACATACTCATCTCAAAAAGAAAGACAGATATGAATATCATCGAAGTTTAAATGCAACCGAGTATAAGAAAAAGATTATGGCGATTATTGACCAAAAGCTTGATGCTATATTATTAAATAAATCTGATATGCTCTATCATACTGTTGCACAGCAATTACAGAAAAATTTAAAAGATATGTATATTGAGACAACAAATCGTAGCACGAGCCAGCTTATTGCTAATCGTGATAGAAAGATTGAAGAATTAACAAATAATGAAGAGTAATTTTTAAGGAGAGTAGTTACTACTACTCTCCTATTTATATTAGAATAAAAGGAGGTGTGGCTTCGTGGCAAAAGAAACAAGAAATGAAAAGATAATTGAAAGCATGAATGCTACTCCAATTATTGATATGAATGTAAACATTAAAATACCAAGATCTCCTATTACGTTTGATGAAAAGAAACATAAATTCAAATGCTCTTGTTGTGGTCGTGGATATTCAAAACAAGAATCTTATTTTCAAAAAAGTAATGATGTATTGTTTCAAGCCAATGGCGGTTATTTGCCTTGGTGTAAGGAGTGTACCGACCGTTATGTTGAACAAATGACTGCTTTATACTCTAATAATGAGGAACATGCAATGAAAGATTTCTGTCAGAGGGCTGGCTGGAATTATGATGTATCTGCGCTTACTGCTTCTATGGAAACTTATAGTGGTCATCGTTCTCGTTCTCGTATTTCTCATTATGCAGCAAAGAAAAATCTGAACTGTGATGGGAGAAAAACTTATATTGATTCATTAAAAAATTATTATACACAAAAACAGAACGAGATCATTACTTCGAGAGAGCAGGCGAAATCAGAAGAATCTACTATTTCTGCTTCCGCTGTTGATAGATGGGGAGTTGGATTTACTGAAATGGATTATAAAAATCTTGATGAACATTGGAGAATGCTCAAGAAGAATAATCCCAATGCTGATTCAAATCAGGAAATATTTATTCGAGATTTATGTAATATCAATATGTTAAAAATACATGCATTACAGAATGGCGATTCTAAAGAATATGCCACACTTGTTGAACAATATAGCAAAACATTCAAGCAAGCTGGTTTAAAAACTATTGAGGAAAAAGATAATAGCAATAATGAAACTATTGGAGTTACACTTGCTACTATTTCACAGTTTACACCAGAAGAATTTTATAAGGATAAAAAATTATATGAAGATTATGATGAAATAGGAGATTATTTTGAACGCCATGTTTGCAGACCTATGGAAAATATAATGACAGGAAGTGAAATAAGAGACAAAGAATTTTATGTTCCTGAAAATGGCGGTGATGAGGATGAGTAATCAATATCCTGCTGATAAAAACCAAGTGGAATTATATAAAAAATTCCCATCTACTCACTATCTTAGTAATCCGAATAATGTACTACATATGATTGCATGGTGTACATTCTGGCGTAGAAATATGAATAGATTTGTTCAAGATTATCTTAAGCTATCCCTTTATTTATATCAACAATTAGCGATATATCTTATGGGTATATCAAATTTTATTTGTATCATAGCAAGTCGAAATGATGCAAAATCTTTTATTATAGCTTTATATGCTTGTTGTAGGTGTATCCTTTATCCTGGTACGAAGTTCCGTATAGGATCAGCCACGAAGAAGCAAGCAAAACTTATTGTTTCGGATAAGATTATAGATGAGTTATGTGAATGGAGTAAGCCGTTACGTGCTGAAATTGCAGATTGGAGTACGAGTGATAATAATATTTTTGTAAAATTCAAAAATGGTTCTAAGATTACAGTATTTGTGGCAAATGAAAATGCTCGTGGACTTAGAAGTACAGGAATTGTCAGAGAAGAGTTTCGACAAATCAATAAGAAAATTGAAGATTCTGTTATATCTCCTTTCCAGACAGTGCGCAATCAACCATATATGTTAAATCCTTTTTACGGAGAGAATAAAGATTTACAAGAAGACCCAGTGGATGTTTATATAAGTTCGTCTTGGGTGGATGATGGTCATTGGATGTGGGATATTGTAGACCAAGCATATAATGGAATGCAAAAACATAACGGCTCGGTATTACTTACCTTTGATGAGAGTATTACCCTTAAACATCATCTTAAAACTATGAAACAAATGTTGAAGGAGAAACAGAAACAAGATCCTATCACTTGGAAAATAGAATTCTTAAATCTTCGAGTTAAAGGTTCTTTATCATCATATTTTACCTATTCTATGTTAATGAATCGTCAGGTTTTAAAACATGTCTTTTATCCACGTAATATATTAGACGTAAAAATGAATAAACGAAACAAATATGCTATTTCAAAACAAGATAATGAAATAAGAGTAATTTCTTGTGATATAGCATTTGTCGCAGGAGATCAAAATGATAATTCTGTTTATAGTTGTATTCGTGGTATACCAGAATCAATGACTTATGAATCAGAAAATAACACGGTTGAAGTCAAACAAGGATATAGAAGACAATATCCATATATTGAATCAAATCAAATAGGCGATACAACATTACAAGCAATAAGGATTCGTCAATTATTTGATGATTTCAATGCAAGTTATATAGTACTCGATTGTCGTAATGGTGGTCTTCAGATTCTTTATTCGTTGCAAAAAGTTTTATATGATGAAGAAAGAGGATTAGAATATTCTCCACTACGCTGCATGAATAACGATGAATACGCAAAGGTGTGTCAAGATCCAAATGCGAAAGCTTGTATATTTGCCATTAATGCAACACAGCAGCTTAATAGTGACATTGCTATTGGATTTAGAAAAAATCTTAATGAGAATAAGATTGATTTTCTTGTTAATTACAATACTGCAAAAGAAGAAATACTTGCTGAAAATACGGATTATATCAATGAGGTTGATTTAGATAGACAGATGGAATATGAAAATCCATTTCTTGAAACCCAAGCAATGATAAGTGAATGTGCAGAATTGAATTATGAAAAAATGCCACAGACAGGTATTATTAAAATTCATGAACAAGGTAAAAATCGTAAAGATAGATATACGTCTTGTTCATATGGCTCATATTTCTTTGATTTACTTGAAAATGACTTGATTGGTGCAAGTTCAAGTGATTACGATTATTGCACTCTTATCAATTAATAAAAATTAAAACACTTTAGAAAGGAGGCACTCACTTGTCAGAAGAACAAATAAAGCGTAAACGAGGTCGTCCTCCAAAATCGCAAACAGTAGAAACAAACTCAACTCAAATATCTCAGTCTACTCAGGCTACTACTACCCCATCTCATACTTACGAATACAATAGTTATTTTGGTTCAATAGCTTCTACAGATATTTTTGGTTGTAATCTTTATGATGAGTTCACACCAGAAGAAATTCGTTCTATTGTAAAAGATCCAATTGCTAATCACGACCTTACAAGACGACTTGCAATGTTTGTCTATAACAGCGAAGGTGTTGTAACAAACTCTATTGATTATATGGTATCGCTTCCATGTTTGGATAGGGTTATTTATGGTAAAAAGCGTTTATTTGGTAAAACCAAACTAAACAAGAATAAAGACCTTATGTTGTCTACACTTGAAAATATCAATGATAAACAATTTATCAGGGATGCTTTATTCACTGATATGAACGAAGGAAACTGTTTTTATTATTTTGAAGTTACCAAGAAGCCAAATGATAATACAAAAGCACTGTCTGATTATGATGTTGAAAATATCGTTGAATTATGTGATATGGGTATGAATGCTTCTATTATCTCACTCCCATATGAATACACAAAAATTGTAGGTAGAAAAAATAACAGAAATGTTATTGCTTTTAATATGCGATATTTTGATGAAAAGTGCGTAACTCAAGAAGAGAGGAATCGTAAGCTAAAAAAATACCCTTCTGAAATTCGTAATGGATACTTACAATGGGAAAAGGGAAATTTTGCAGGTAATAATTGGCTCATATTAGATAATAAGCGTACTATAGCCCATAAGATTAAGTGCAAAATTAGTGAACCTTGGGGTAGACCACTTGCTATCGCTGCTATTGCAGATATTCTTTATCAGAATGAATTTGTTGATACAAAGCGTAATGTTTTGAAAGAATTAAACAATCGTATAGTAGTCCAAACTCTTCCAGAAGGTAAAGATAAAGGAAGTTGTGCATTAACAAAGAGTCAACAGGAAGATCAGCATAATAAAGTTAAGCAAGCTGTGATGACAAAAAATAATCGTGGTGGTACTTCTTTCTTTACGGTATCAGCAGGTACAAAGATAGATACTCTTGATGTTGGTACAACTGATATTTTTGATAGTAAAAATGAAGGTGATTTAACAGATAAAATTGCTTTGGATTTAGGTTTTGCAGCTCAATTACTAGGTGCATCTTCTACAGGTACATTTGCAGGTGGACAGCACAATTTGGAAATGGTTAATGCCCAAATATATACATGGATTCAAGAGTTACAGACTGAACTTAATTATGTTATCAATGAAAATATAATTAAAGACAGACGTAATCGTGTTGAGGTATATTATCTTCCAACCTCTTTGGTTAA
>ERZ1673743.2386-NODE-2386-length-16597-cov-5.247914_pt1 | contig 16597 bp, 13 predicted proteins | sample MGYA00580197_ERZ1673743 | MGnify/ENA primary metagenome ERZ1673743 (study PRJEB41218, sample SAMN15661795) | gut metagenome | host: Homo sapiens | place: Canada: London | collected 2015-08-20/2019-03-30 | study: EMG produced TPA metagenomics assembly of... | reverse complement strand
TTATGAAGAAATCGGCGTCCTGCGGACGCCACTGCGCCTTAAGTTAATAGCATTGCGGTGCATCCTTACGTCAGCAGGTTACGTCGATTGAACCGGAGGATGCACCGGGGTGCATCCCTACTGCTTGATGGCCAGTTGATTGTGCGGATATGGCTGTCGGGACGCACAGGTTTTACCGCATTATTCTGACAGTTTGCCGATATAATTCGATATATAATTGGGATTTAATTGTTAGATTTGCAGTCATGGGAAAGAAAGAAAAGGATCTGAAGACAAATGTGGCCCGGTTGCTTGACCGTGCCGGAATCGCCTACAGGCTTGTGCCATACGAGGTTGACCCCGATGATCTGGCTGCCACGCATGTGGCCGAGCAGTTGGGCGAGGATATCGCCCGCGTGTTCAAGACGCTGGTGCTCACCGGCGAACCCTCTGGCCCGAAGGGGCAGGGTGCCGGAGCGTCACGCAACTGCCATTTCGTGTGCGTGGTGCCGGGCGACCGTGAGGTCGACCTGAAGAAAGCCGCCCATGCCGCCGGCATGAAAAGCGCCTCGATGCTGCCGATGAAAGAGCTGTTGCCTCTGACGGGATATATCCGCGGCGGCTGTTCGCCCATCGGCATGAAGAAACCTTTCCCCACGTTCTTCCACTCCACGGCCACCGGTTTCGACCGCATATATGTTTCGGCCGGCCAGCGCGGCCTTCAGCTTGAGATAGCGCCTGCCGACCTGATAGGATATGTGGGTGCCGAAACGGCCGATCTTGTCAAGGATTGATTATGAACAGTTTCGGAAATATATACAGGCTGACGTCGTTCGGCGAGTCACACGGTCCTGCCATGGGGGGCGTGATTGACGGCATGCCCGCGGGTGTGATGATCGGCCGCGAGGATTTTGACAAATTCATGGCGCGCCGCAGTCCGGGCGGTCGCGGCGTGTCGCCGCGGCGCGAGGCCGACCGCGTGGAATTTCTCTCGGGACTCATGGAGTGTGACGAGGACGGTAATATCACCGGCCCGTTGACCGACAGCTCTGAGCTGATGCTGACTCTGGGTACCCCGATAGGTTTCACGGTGCGCAATACCGGCGCGTGGCCGGCCGATTACGACCGGTTGCGCGATGTGTTCCGCCCATCGCATGCCGATTATGCGTGGCAGCAGAAATACGGCATACGCGACTGGCGCGGCGGCGGACGGTCGTCGGGGCGCGAGACGGTGAGCCGTGTGGTGGCCGGAGCGCTGGCGGCGCAGGCGCTGGAGGGATTAGAAGTGGAGGTCTCCGCTAAACTTGTGGCCGTTGGTGACGAGATGAATCCCTCATGTTTTGCCTCGGTGCTGAAAGCGGTTTCCGACGCCCGCGACAGCATAGGGGGCGTGGTCGAGTGCTGTGTCACGGGGGTGCCCCCGGGGTTGGGAGAACCGGTTTTCGGAAAGCTCCAGCAGATGCTTGCCTCGGCGGTGATGTCGGTTGGCGGCGTGAAATGTTTTGAATATGGCTCGGGGGCGGCGCTTTCGGAAATGCGCGGCTCTGAGGCGAACGACAGCATGTATGCCGGCGACGGCGGCGAGGTCAGGTTTGCCACGAACCATTCGGGTGGTATTCAGGGTGGAATATCAAACGGCGAGGAGATTGTGTTCCAGGCGTTTTTCAAGCCCACACCCACCATCGGACTGCCGCAGTGCACTGTCGATGCCGCCGGGCATGATGTGACGCTTGAGGCCGCCGGGCGTCATGACCCGTGCATTGCCGTGCGCGGTGCCGTCGTGATTGAGGCGATGGCCGATATGGTTCTGTTGGACGCCATGCTCATGGCACGCGCCGCCAGATACTGAGTCGGTTACCGGAACGATACAAGCTTGTTGTAGATGAAGTTGCACACGGTGTAGACCCCCATGGCAAGGATGGTCACCAGCCCGTAGCCAGAGAGGGTGAAACCGCCGATATGCCACAGCATCTCGTCGAACATTGTGAATTTCATGGTGCCCCACACGATGGCGAACTGTATGCCGTAGCACAGGCCGAAACCAATCAGGAACTTCGCGGCCTGTGCGGTAAGATGGCCGTCGGCGCGGAATACCCACGCTCTGTTCCACAGAAACGAGTTGACGACACCGGCGATGTATCCGAGCGCGTTGGAAACCAGCGGGTTGATTCCCAACAGCGATTTGCATGCCACAATCACGACGAGGGTCACGAGCGTGTTTATCACGCCCACGGCCAGATATTTCGCAAACTGTTTTATGGTATGGCGGTCAGTCACGGTGGCTGTCATCGATGTGGTCGTTGAGTCTGTCATGGTCGTCGGTCGTGGCGGTGCCGTCAGGTTTGCCGGAGGTCTGGTTCTCTTCGGTTGCGGGCATGGCGTCGTAATGCAACACGGGCAATGACCAGTTCCACCTGAGGGCGCACATGCGCAGTATTATTATGGTCATGGCGCAGGTGAGCTGGGCAGCCACCGGGGTGCGGTCGGCGATGGTGGCCAGCCAGTAGGCGATGCCTCCGGCCACACAGGCCGTGGCATAGATGTCCTTGCGGAAAAACAGCGGTGTCTCGTTGATGAGGATGTCGCGCAGAACGCTGCCGAACGAGCCGGTTATCACACCCATCACTATGGCCACCCACATGTCGTAGCCCGTGGCCAGCGTTTTCTGTATGCCGATCACCACGAACAGCGCCAGACCCAGCGTATCGAATATGAACAGCATGCGGTCGTTGCTGACAAGCAGGCGCCTGAAGATTATGACGATGGCCAGTGAGATGCCGGTCACGCCGAGGTACATCCAGGTCTGCATCCAGAATACCGGAATGTCAAGCAGCAGGTCGCGCAGCGTACCGCCGCCGATGGCCGTTACGAGTCCCACGACGTATGCGCCGAACCAGTCGAACGATTTATAGGCGGCCAGTCGTATGCCCGAGATGGCGAAGGCGAAGGTGCCGATGACCTCTATTATGAAAAGAAAAGTTTCCTCCATTATCTATTGTGGCGGTGAGGGCCGGTGGTTGCAGAACGTCAGGCCGCTTTACTCCTTACTGTTACGCTGATACCAGCGGCACCACTGTGTCACCGTGCAGTTCAGGCAGTCGGGGCGGCGTGCCTTGCACACATAGCGGCCATGAAGAATGAGCCAGTGGTGCGCGCGTGGTATGTCGGTCTCGGGGATATGCCTGACAAGGGTCTTTTCGGTTTCAAGCGGAGTTTTCGAGCCGGTGGTGAGCCCGATTCGCTCGCTCACGCGGAAGACATGGGTGTCGACGGCCATGGCGGCTTTTCCCCACACCACCGAGAGCATTACGTTGGCGGTCTTGCGCCCCACGCCGGGGATGCGCAGCAGGTCGTCGATATTGTCGGGAACCTCGCCGCCGAACTCCTCGACAAGCGTCCTGGCCATGCCCGAGAGCGAGCGGGCCTTGTTGTTGGGGTACGAGACCGACTTTATGTAGCCGAAAATCTCCTCGACCGGTGCGGCGCCCAGCGTCGCCGGGTCAGGATATGCCTCGAACAGCGGTGGCGTGATCATGTTCACGCGCTTGTCGGTGCACTGAGCCGACAGTATCACAGCGATGAGCAGGTGGAACGGCGAGTCGTAGCGCAGTTCGGTTTCCGGCGCGGGCATGGCGTCGGCAAAACTGCGCATCACGTTCTCGTATCGTTCCTTTAGGGTCATCGGCGTGGTTGCTGGTGAGGTAAGATACCCGGTGTCAGGCGTGGGTTGCGGTGAATTCGCGCAGGAAACGGCGGTCGTTCTCAGAGAACAGTCGCAGGTCGTTCACGCGGTATTTGAGGTTGGCGATGCGTTCCACGCCCATGCCGAGGGCGAAACCGCTGTATTCTTTCGAGTCGATGCCGCAGGCGTCGAGCACGTTGGGGTCTACCATGCCGCAGCCGAGAATCTCCACCCAGCCGGTGTGCTTGCAGAAACCGCAACCCTCGCCGCCGCAGAGGTTGCACGAGATATCCATCTCGGCCGACGGTTCGGTGAAGGGGAAGTAGCTCGGGCGCAGGCGGATTTTGGTCTCGGGGCCGAACATCTCGCGGGCGAAGTAGAGCAGGGTCTGTTTCAGGTCGGCGAACGACACGTTGCGGTCTACATACAGCGCCTCGACCTGATGGAAGAAACAGTGCGCGCGCGCCGAGATGGCCTCGTTGCGGTACACACGGCCCGGGCAGATGATGCGGATGGGGGGCTGGGCGTGCTCCATGACACGGGTCTGCACCGACGACGTGTGGGTGCGCAGCAGCACCTCGGGGTTGCGGCCGATGAAGAATGTGTCCTGCATGTCGCGGGCCGGATGGTCTTCGGCGAAGTTCAGCGACGAGAACACATGCCAGTCATCCTCGATCTCGGGGCCTTCGGCGATGTTGAACCCGAGGCGGCGGAAGATGCCCGAAATCTCCTCGCGCACCAGCGACAGCGGGTGGCGTGTGCCCAGCGGCATCGGCGCCGCCGAGCGGGTGAGGTCGAGCCCGTCAAATCCGGTGTCGGCCGTCTCGGTGGCCTCCTTGAGAGCGTTGATCTTCTCGGTGGCGAGTGTCTTGAGTTCGTTGACGGCCATGCCGACGGCGCGTTTCTGGTCGGCGGGAACCGAGCGGAAATCGTTCATCAGCGAGCTGACCACACCTTTCTTTGACAGGTATTTTATGCGCAGGGCCTCTACCTCCTGGGGAGTGGCGGCCTCAAGAGCCTCGATTTCGGCTTTGAGTGCGTCTATTTTCTGAAGCATCTTCTGTGGATGTGTTTGTTTGCTGTTTGTTCTAAGCCACAAAATTACTAAAAATCCACAAACCCTCAAAAACTTTCTTTACGGCACGGAAGGCTGCCGGCGCCCTTTTGGAGCGCCGTCTATCGGGTGTCATTTATCGTGGTGGCGGATATATGAACTATTGCCGTCGGCTGCCGCAGGTGGTTCCGGAGGCGGGTGCAATAGATTATTCAATAGATTTGCGGTGCGTATGCTGTTGTAACCGCCTAAATTTGGTAGATTTGTGATTCAATTGCTTTGAGATGAGGAAACTGTTTCTGATAGCTGTGATGCTGGCGTTTTTGCCGGGGTGTCACAGAGGGCATCAAGAGTGGTCGGCCGACGGTTTTGCCGACTCTGTGGCCGTGATGGCGCCTGACGAAGGGTACGCGGTCTGTCTTGAGCGGCTCCGGGCTGACCCCGGAGGCGAGGGACGTCTGTATCACACCGCCTATTACAGGGCTGTTGATGCCGATTCCGTGCGCCATTATGCGCGTGTGCTCGACTCACTTGGCCGGCTTGAGGTGTCGGTTCCGAACAGATTCTATATCGCCACATTCAAAGCCATGTGCGCCTATATGCTCAAGGACCGCGGCTTTGACTCGCTCGTGGCGGCGGCGGCGTCATTGCCCCCGAGCAGTGACCAGACACAGGAGGAGATCTGCGCTCATCTCACGGCCCGTCTGCTGTGCGAGTCAGACCCTCCCGCGGCCTACGACATGCAGCAGAGGGCCGTGCATGCAATGCGTCACGGCGGCAGGTGGCTGTCGGCCCAGGTGCTGGCGCAGGCCGCGATGCTGTGCTGTGACCGCGGGCGTTTTCCGCAGGCCATGGATCTGCTGAACGAGGCACAGGATACCCTGGCGGCCACCGGATGGCCAATGCGCGACGCGGTGTATGTGCTCGGGAACAAGTCGAACCTCTATTCGAGTGTAGAGATGTATGACTCGGCCCTGACGGCCAACAGCCGGGCTCTTGAGCTGGCACGGCCCAACGACTATCTGCTCACCGACCTTTTCACGTTCCGTGCCTTCATTTTCGCCGGCAAGGGGGCGGCTGATTCGGCTTTCGTGTACCTTGACTCGGCCGAGCGGGTCGTCGACCGGCTGCGTGAGCCGCATGGCGGCGTGTTCCGCAACTACATAAGGGCGCGCCGTGCCGTGCTGGCGGTGAAATATTGTGCCGACAAGGCCGATCTCAGCCGGGCGATAGCCGACCTCGACGCGTATGTGGCCGACCGGCACGGCCTCTGGGAGGAACAGCTGGCGCTTGGCTATGCACGCTGGCTGTCAGGCGACGTGTCGGGGCTGTCGCTCATGGAGCAGGCCCGCGACTCGATCGCCCAGTGCCCCGAGCCGGCCCTTCTTCTCGGTGCCGACCGCAACCTCATCGAGATCTATACCAGCACGGGGCGCCTGGGGGATGCTTCAAGGCTTTACGGCGAGACTTTCGCCCTGGCTGACTCAATAGACATAATCCATGCCCGCTACCAGTCGATAGCCGCCGACCTGCAGTACCGAGTGAAGGCACATCTGCGCGAGAACAGCCGTCTGAAAGCCGAGATTTCGCACGAGCGCGACCGCGTGCTCTGGCTCACGCTGGCATGCGTGCTCGGCGCGGCGTTGCTGATATGGGCAGGTATCTATCTGGTTCTCAGTCACCGGTTGCATGTCAGGCGCAGGGCCGTGGACTCGCATCAGATCACCACGCTCATCGAGAACCAGAAGATGCTGAACCGCCGTATCGAGCAGCTGCAGTCGGGTGCCGACATGGAGAAGAACTGGAGCGAGCTCACCCCCTCATCGATGTCGGCCGAGGATACCGCGCGGTTCCGCCACTCGTTCACGGCGCTTTATCCCGAGTTCCTGACCCGTCTGCGCGCCCGTTGTCAGGGGCTTACGCCAGGCGACGAGAACTTGTGCATGCTGATCCGCATCGGTCAGTCCACCGATGACATAGCGCTGGCGCTCGGCATCTCGCGCGCCTCGGTCAATTCAGCCCGCTACCGCATACGCAAGAAGATGGGTCTGGGGAAGGAGGAATCGCTCGACGACCTCGTCAATTCCCTCTGAAATTTCAAGATATAAATAGTGATGGCGCCGTGCCGGTCGAGACATAGCGCCATCTTTCTGCGTTGATTTGTGTGAAACAGTTATATAAGTGTGATTTTACTGTTTTATAAGTGTCATCTTACAATCTGTTTGGTGACGGTGTCGCCGCGGCGCATCAGGTAGATGCCCGGAGCCATATCGCCTTCGACGCGCTTGCCCGAGAGGTCGAAGTATTCGGCGGGAGCATTGTCGGTGTCGGCGATGATGCCGTCGATGCCGGCCACCTTGGGCGCGTTCTTCACATGCTCGAACAGCGGCCCCTCCCATACACAGCGCGAAACGTCGCCGAACTGGTTGAACATGTCGGTTTCGATGCGGTACTGAAGGTCGCCGAGGTATGTCACTTTGGTGACGCCCGAATCGGCGAACGAGCTCTTTATCGGGAGGCCATGGGGATCGTAGACTGTGATACGCGAGCCCTGGGTGGCGCCGAACGTGAGGTCGACCTCCATCAGGAAACCGCCGCGCATGTCGAACGGCTCGTAGATACTGTAGAGATATGACTTGTGCGGGTATTCGCCGGCCAGTGACTCCGGCGAGATTTCTTCGTCGGCTCGGGTGCATAGCACCACCTTCATTATCGCGCCGGCGCCGCTTACGGTCACAGTCTCGTCAAGGGGCGTGGTGTAGAACTCAAGGTTGTATTCGCCCCAGTATGCCGAGTTTTTGTATGACCGCACGGTGTATGAGCCGATGAGTCCCGGGTCGGTGAGTTCGTAACCGTCCTCGACCTCGGGATAGCCGAAGAATGTGTACTCCGGCGACACTTCTGTCCTGGCGATATTGACGGTGACCTCCTGGCTGTCGGTGAGGCTGTAGGCCTTTCCCTGGAGTTGCCCCGAGATGTAATATCTGTCGTCCTCCCGGGTAATCTCGAAATTGCCAGAGTTGATGTCGTAATGGTCGGTATAACGGTCCGTTCCGTCATCCACGATATGGCGTGCTTCGGAATAGTCGCGTATGGTGAAGGGTACATACTTTCCCTTGTCGTCCCAGCCGATCCCCACGGTATATGAGCCTACCGGCACGCCGGGGTCTTCGTTGACCTGGGTGTTGCTGAGCGGACCGACGGCCTCGAGGGCCAGCGTCCAGCCTGGATGTTTCGTCGTGTGGTCGGGATAGAAATCGGTCTCGGTGATGTTGAACACCAGCACGTCGGTGTCAGGCAGCGCGCCGGGCTTGCACATATACTGCATTTTGTTCGGCACGAAATCGACGGTAATCGGGTCGGCGCCCCGCATGCCGGCGGTGCAGGCGACCGCCATGATTAAAGGGAGGTAAAATTTCTTCATATAAAAATAATATGTGATGTGGTTGTGAATGGTGCAAAGATACACATAAAATGGCTCGTTAATTCGGCATGCCAATAGATTTTTGTCCGTATTTCAATAGATATGGTCGAAATCCATTGAAAAAATTGTGTGTTTGAAAGAATTCTTATTATATTTGTGTCAAAATTACATGCTCGCCTAATTCGAGCTCCAGAATCAATATCACATTCATAAAAAATGTCATCATTCATGAAGAAAATTCTACTTTTCCTGTCACTGATCCTGACCGGTTCAGCGGTTTCGTATGCCGATCCGGTCACGTTCTACATCGACATTGACGATGCCTCGCATGTCACAGCCGTAGAAACCTGGTACGATAATGATACCTACACCACCCAGGAGAACCCGATTCAGCTTGTGAGCGGTCAGAACACACTGTCGATAGACAACAATTACCACACCGTTCAGATCACCGCTGTCGACGGTTTCTTCATCACAAGCTGCGTGCGTCAGTCGACCGGCGCCGCCAACTACATCAGCAGCAAGACCAGCACTTCGATTACTGTCAGCTCATATGACAATATCGAGGGCGAGACCTTCGTCATCGTCACCAAGCCCGAGGCCGAGAGCCGCACCGCCAGCGTGACGGTAAATATCGACGAGCCGGAGGCCATACAGATGATGCGTTATCAGATCAATGGTTTCGTCACATTCACCGAGCCTTCGACCGTTGTAAGATACGATCCTGCCGACGAGCTGCCCCTCCAGTTCGGTACAAAGGACTATCAGAAGAAAATCTACAAAATCACCGTCTCAGAGGGAACCGTAGAGGAGATGTACGGCACTTGGCGCGTGACACCCGCCGACGGCGCCGTGATAGACATACAGGTGGCTTTCCCCGACAAGGATGTCACATACACGCTTGAGTCGTCGACCGGCGAGTTCGGGTTCCTCACCGTACGGGCCGGCAATCCCCTCCAGCCCGTCGACATCAGCTCGGGGAGCTACACCGTGAAGGCCGGCACACCTGTAGAATATTCGTATGACACCCAGAACTATAAGATCATCGGCATGCAGGTGAACGGTGTCGATAACCCCGGCGCCATCTACTCATACAGTTTCACCGCCTCTGACGATGCGACCCACAGCTTTACCGTGCGCCGCTACGAGCCGTTCAACGCCACAGTGCATGTGAACTTCCCCGACAAGGCGCGTGTCTACAAGGGCAGCTCATACGGCACACTGATGGAGGGCACCGACGGAGTGTTCACCATCCCCATGCAGGAGCCCTACGACAACCAGCTCACCGTGATGCCCGAGCAGGGTTATTATATCGAGAACGTGACAATAGACCCCGCCGACGAGAACCTGTCGTTCTCCAAGAACAACTTCTCATATACATGCTACAACGGCGCCTGCGACATACAGGTCACCCTTGCCGAGGTGCTCTATGACCACAAGACCGCGCTGTTCATCGACAATGCCGAGGCTCTGAGCTATTTCGGCTCGATGAACGCTTTCGACGGTGCCAACGTGTTCCCCGAGCCCCAGACGGGTTACAATGTGTATGATGTGTCATTGGCTGGGTCGCCGGCATCAATCAGCGGATATATCAATGAACCCGCAGGCCCCGTGACCAATGTCTACCACAACCACCTTGCCGTAGAGAAACAGTCGGAATGGTCGACAAGCTACTCGGTGTATTACACCGGCAACGACGTGGTGCATGTATATGTGGATGGGCTTCCTACCGCCGCAACCTTGTCGTTTGACATCGAGGATGGTGTCGGGGTCGAGGCCATGCACAACAAGGTTGTGCCGGTGGCTGATTTCGCCGAGACGCTTGACCTCTTCAAGGGTGACGAGGTGGCCGTGAAGGTCAACCTTCCTGCCGACGAGTATGAGGTTCTCGTGAATGACGCCGTGTCGGAACCCGATGCCGAAGGTGCGCATGTGTTCAGCCTCGCTGCTGACAGCACCGTGGTCAAGGTAAGCCGCAAGACCGCCCTTGCAGGCATCGTGGTCGATGACGCCGCAGACGCGCCCGTCTACAACCTGCAGGGTATCCGCGTCGACCGCGACCGCCTGGTGCCCGGCATATATGTATCGGCAGGGAAGAAATTCCGCGTGAAATGACCCGGCGCCCCTCTTCCTCAAATATACCGGCAATGATTTGATGCATACAGATACTTATTGATAGATATAGTAGTCCTGTCAAGATGGATATTCAAAAAAGAATATAGCATTGTGACAATTATGTGAGAATCCCCGCAGCGACTGTGACAGCCTCTGCGGGGGTTCGTTTTTTTACAGATTTAAGGTTGTTTAAAGCTGATGGGCAATATTGTTGCTCATGTAGCGGGTAATTTTGCAGTGTGAATAAAAAAGTTATATTATATGACAACACTTGATTTCAACATTACCCGGAATGATTTTACCGTGAACGCGGGCGACGAGATTTTTGCAACCGCCATGCAACTTGGACGCACCATTTATAACGCCGCTTTCACCGGCATACGGTCGGTGAACGACCTGTTGATGGCACTCACGCGCGAGCTTGCCGGTTTTTCAGGAATAATCACGGTAAATCTGCGCAACCGCACGCAAGGCACCACCTCTAAACGTGTTCTCCGTGTGGCAGGCCCACGCCGGTTCATGCTGTCACAGGCGGTATGAACCTCATGACAACACTGACAACTTTAAACTTTTACGATTATGATACTCGGAATACTTGTTTTTCTCGTTTTTCTTTGCGAGGCGTTGCAGGGGAAATGCGGTTCGCGAAATTGAATCTGGTTTTGGTCACAGCAGCAGCGAGGCGTCGCCGTAGCTGAGGAAACGGAATCCGTTTTCGAGGGCGAAGTCATACATCGGGCGCCAGTCGCCGCCGGTGAAGGCCGATACCAGCAGGAGCAGTGTCGACTGCGGCTGATGGAAGTTGGTCACCATCCCGCTGACGATGCGGTAGCGGTAGCCGGGCGCGATAATGATGCGTGTCTGGGCCATGAATGTATCCTGACCGGCGCCCTCAAGACTGTCGGCCAGGGCCGTAAGCGCCTGTCGGGGGGTGACGTCCTCGCCGGCATGTGTGTAGGGTTCCCATTGCGGGACCTCCCCCTGCCAGGTGCCGCGCACCGTCATGGCGCCGGCATGATAGAGGCTTTCGAGAGTGCGCACCGAAGTGGTGCCCACGGCGATGACGCGCCGGTCGGTCTCGGCAAGCTCGCGGATGAGCCGCACGGGCACCGCTATGAACTCGCTGTGCATCTCATGTTCGCCGATTTCGTCTGACTTGACGGGCTGGAACGTGCCGGCACCCACATGCAGGGTGAGCTCGCGGCGCGGGATGCCGCGTCGGCTTATCTCGTCGAGCACCTCGTCAGTGAAGTGCAGTCCGGCCGTGGGGGCGGCCACCGAACCGTCGATGTGCGAGTAGACCGTCTGGTAGTCGGTTGAATCGGAATCTTCAGTTCCGCGGTTCAGATATGGCGGGATGGGTATCTCGCCCGCCGCCGATATGATCTGCGAGAATGTCACGGCGGGGTTGTCCCATGTGAATGTCACTACCGATGCGTTCCCTTCGCGGCCCTTGCGGGTGGCCGTTAGTGTGAGCGCCTCGTCGCCGATTGTGAGCGGCATAGTCAGCGCCCCATCTTTCCAGCGTTTGGAGTTCCCCACGAAACATTTCCACGAGCACATCGCCGTGGCGGCGAAATTCTGCGCGTAGTCGGCGGGTTCAACCGGTTCGAGACAGAAGATCTCGATGAGCGCCCCAGTATGGTCGGTTCCCTTGCGGAACCGCAGACGGGCGTTGATGACGCGCGTGTTGTTGTAGACAAGCATGGCATCGGCGGGGAGCAGCCCCGGCAGTTCGCTGAAACGGTGCTCGGTCACGGCGCCGTCGGCAGTGCGCACAAGCAGTTTGCAGGCGGCACGGTCGGCCAGCGGGTGGCGGGCTATGCGTTCGTCGGGCAGCGGATAGTTGAAATCTTCGATGCGTATGTGGCCGATCTGTTCCGGGGTTGCGTTCATTGTGGTGCTATGTTTTGGCCTGCAAAATTACTGAAATCAGACGGAAATCAGTAATTTTGTGTCAAAAATAAAATAAGAAGACTATGGCAAAAGTAGGAGATACAGTGAGATTCCTGAGCAGTACGGGTGGGGGCCGCATCGTCCGCATCGACGGGCAGATAGCGCATGTCGAGGAGGATGACGGTTTCGAGACCCCGGTGCTGCTGAAAGAGCTTGTGGTGGTACGTGCCGCCGGCGACGATGCCAAGGCCGACGCTTTCGGCGGTACGCGCCGCGCCAAAGAGCAGGCACAGGCCGAGAAACTCAGCAAGTTCGTAGAGACCAAGGTGGCCGACGAGCCGTCGGGTGTCGCCCCCGGCGAGACCCCGACAGGCAACCGCATAAATCTGGTGCTGGCCTATCTGCCGGTAGAGGCGAAACATCTCAATACCACCACGTTCGAGGTCTATCTGGTCAACGACTCGAACTATTACATGTATTTCACCTATCTTTCGCGTGCCGATGACGAGCAGGGGTGGACAACCCGTTTCGCCGGCATGATCGAGCCGAACATACAACTATTCCTTGAGGAGCTTACAGGTGAACAGGCCGGGCGCCTCGACCGCGTGGCCGTGCAGTATGTGGCTTTCAAGCACGACAAGGAGTTTGCCCTGAAGGCTCCGGTAGCCGTGGAGACGCATCTCGACACCACAAAGTTCTTCAAACTGCACTGTTTCCGCGACAACCGCTACTTCGACGAGAAGGTGTTGCCGGTCGACATCGTGATAAACGATGTGCCCCAGCGCCCGATGGTGATCAGCTCGGCCTCGGTAGAGGATGCCATGCGCCAGAAGAAGGAGGCCGACCGTCAGATCCGCCGCCAGCCGCGTCCCGTGAGCCATAAGAAGAGTCCCGACCTTATCGAGGTCGACCTGCATGTGTCGGCACTGCTCGACACCACCGCCGGGCTCTCGAACGCCGACATCCTCAATTACCAGATCGACACTTTCCGCCGGGTGATGAACGAGAATCTCTCGCGCAAGGGCACCCGTATCGTCTTCATCCACGGCAAGGGTGAGGGGGTGTTGCGCCAGGCGCTGATGAAAGAACTTTCGCACCGCTACAAGGGGCATGACGTGCAGGATGCCTCGTTCCGCGAATACGGTTACGGCGCGACCCAGGTGACCATACGATGATACTCTGCTTTACCGGAACCGGCAACTCGCGCCTCGTGGCGCTTGAACTGCAGCGTCACATCGGCGGTGAGGTCGTGATGCTCTGCGGCGACCTGCTCACCAACCCTCCGGGCACGGTGCTTGAAGTGCCTGCGGGCGAGCCGGTGGTGTGGGTGTGCCCGATATACAGCTGGGGCCTCCCCCCGGTGGTGAACCGGTTCATACGCCGCTCAAAGATAAAGGGTGCGCATGAGGCACCCCACTTCCTGGTGTGCACCTGCGGCGACGACGTGGGACGTGCCGACGACCGCTGGCGCAAGCTGGTGGGGCGCCGCGGATGGTCGCCGCGCGGAGCGTTCTCCGTGACGATGCCCAACACCTACGTCTGCATGAGCGGATTTGACACCGACACCCCTGAGGTGGCCGACGCCAAGGTGGCGGCTATGCCGGAGCGTGTGGCCGGGATAGCCTCGCGCATCCTGGCCGGCTTTGCCGAGAGCGATGTCGTCCGCGGCTCATGGGCGTGGATGAAGACCTGGGTCATCTACCCGCTGTTCTGCGCAACCTGCATGTCGCCAAAGCCGTTCCACACTACCGCCGACTGCATTTCGTGCGGACTCTGCGCCCGCTCATGCCCCACAGGCAACATCACCATGGCCGACGGGCATCCCGTCTGGGGCCGCGACTGCGCCCTCTGCCTGCGCTGTTACCACATCTGCCCCACGCACGCTGTGCAGTATGGCCGCGAGACCGCGGCCAAAGGCCAGTCATTCCGCGGCCTATAAAACAGGACTTCAGAATCTTAAATAATTGATACATGAAAAAGTTGTTTCTGCTTTGGCCGTTCCTGGCCGTCATCTTCTGTCAAATAGATGCAGGCGCTGTAAGCCGTTCTGATGCCCGGGCGGTCGCGTCGCGCTTTCTGGGCACCACCTTTCTGAGCGAATGTGATGCCGCAGCCACCACGCAGTCGATGACCGCCGCACGCCCCTATTATATTTTCAATGCCGTGGAATCAGAAGGATTCGTGATAGTGGCCGGTCGCGACGAGGGACGTGTCGTCGGCTATTCGCTGTCTGGGAGAATAGATGTGGCCGACATGCCGCCGCAGCTCTCCGGATGGCTTGGCCATATTGATGCCGCCAGGCAGGAGGTCACGGTTGCCCGTGCGCCGCGGGCCGGTGGACGTCTGCTCCAGACACCCGAGTGGGGGCAGAATCAGCCGTACAACACGCTTACTCCCCTGATTGACGGGGAGAATGCTCCGACGGGATGTGTGGCCACTGCCATGGCCATTGTGATGCGTTACCACAGCTGGCCCGCCAGAGGTCGCAGCTGGGAACTTCTGTCGCGCGACGGCCACGATTATATACAGAAGTTCGATGAATACAGTTTTGACTACACGGCCATGCCGATGACCCTGACTAGCGAGTCTTCAGCTACACAGAAACAGGCCGTAGGCACCCTCATGCTTGCCGCCGGGCAGGCTGTGCGCAGCGAGTACAGCGATTTCGCGACCGGAACCAACGCCTACACCCAGACCGCGGGACACGAGCTGACTGAAAAATTCTCGTATTCCCCCGAATGTGAGTTTCTGGTCGGCAAAGACTACGGGTGGGATGAATGGCTTGAGATTCTGCGCGGACAGATAGACCGCGGGCTGCCCGTAATCTACTGCGGTTATGGAACGGATGACTACATGCACGCCACGCCGGGGCATGCATACGTCGTCGATGGTTATGACGCCGCAGGCATGTTCCATGTAAACTGGGGCTGGGAGGGGCAGTCAAACGGCTACTTCGACCTCTCGCTTACCGATTACGCTTACAATTCGGGGATGGTGCGCAATATCGAGCCTGATCACAGTGGCGCGCTTTATTCAAAGGTGTATATGTCAAAAGATGACCTGTATACACTTTTCGAGGAGACAGATTTCCTGAATATCAGTGTGACAGACGTCAGGCAGGGTGAGCCTTTCGACCTGAAGTTCCCGACAGTGCGCAGCCAGAACGGATGCGGGTATGAACTCGCATGCGGTCTTGTGGATAAGAACGGTCGGCTGAAAGAGCTTTCGGTCAATCCTTTCAGCACATTCTATTCCGACGAGTGGGTGGATTACGACGAATATTACCAGAGTCTGCCCATGGCGCATGACAATGTGCTGGTCGACCAGAAATTCACGGTACCTGTCGAGCCGACCGACCGCATACAGCTTTTCGCCCGTCAGCAGCGTGACGTGGACGGAACCGATTTCCGTGAAGTGCTGGGCTGTTCGCATATTCCGGCGTCGATTCCCGCCAGGGGCAACACCCCGCGTTTCAGCACCATACATTATGACCTGGATCCCGCGTTGAGCGTGCTGGTTTTCGAGAACCATTCCTCCATAAATTATATGGACCGGTTCGTGCCGCTGGGACCGGTGACAGAACAGCGAATCCTCATGGGGAAGAGTCCGTGCTATTACATAGCCTTCGAGACTCCGGGAACCGGATACGGCAAAGTCACGGTCGACGGCAGATATGCCTACGGTGACAGGCAGGTACAGGGTGTTTCGGGAACGGAAGGCACGTTCGTGAAATTCCAGGTCATGGACGATGACTATTACGTCACCGCCGAGGCTCACGGTTATGCCGCCCCCGAGACGGTGCATCTTGCTGCAGGCGAGAGCCTGGAGTCACGGATTCCGGCAGAGCGCGCCGTTTCGGTAGGCTCGCTGACGGTTACCGGTTCGCTCGACGCGTTTGACTTCTGGTACATACGTTCGCACATGCCGGGTGTGTATTCGCTTGATCTTCGCGGCGCTGCCATCCGCGAGACATATGCCCCGGATGTCGAGATAAACAGTTTCGCCGTGAACGAGCGTCAGGCTGCCGACCGGTTGCCTGACTGGGCTTTCGAGGGGCTTGACCAGCTGTCGCGAATAATCCTGCCCGGGAATGTCAAAGGGTTAGGTTGCTATGCTCTGTCGGGTACCGCCATAAAGAGCATGGAGATTCCGGCCGGGGTCACTAATCTGTCAAATGATGTGTGGATGCCCTGTATGCAGTTGAGGACTATCGCCAACTATAATCCGGAACCGCAGAATATCATGTCGTGGGCATTCTCTTCCACACCCATGACAAGCGAGGGCACGCTGTATGTGCCCGATGAATCAGTCGAGCTTTACCGGCAGGCCGAGGGATGGAACAGTATTCCCACTATACTGCCCCTTTCAGAGTATTCTTCCCTTATCGGGATTGTCGCCGGCGCTGATGAGCAGATGGCTACCGAGGTCTACAACCTGCAGGGTGTGA
>ERZ1673743.2380-NODE-2380-length-16656-cov-8.390217_pt1 | contig 16656 bp, 18 predicted proteins | sample MGYA00580197_ERZ1673743 | MGnify/ENA primary metagenome ERZ1673743 (study PRJEB41218, sample SAMN15661795) | gut metagenome | host: Homo sapiens | place: Canada: London | collected 2015-08-20/2019-03-30 | study: EMG produced TPA metagenomics assembly of... | reverse complement strand
CTTTTTTCATATCTCCTATTATACCACTTTTTTGCTATGAACACAAGCTCTGATTCATAGCTCTAATCTGTGCATCGATGGATTCGCTTCGTTGATTGTCACTGGAAAATCGAGCATATTGTGCTACTCTCGGTATGTTCAGCATGTTACTACCTCAATTGGCAAATAGATGTCTTCACCGTAGCTATCGCCAATGATTCTGACACCATGTAGAAACATACTTTTTTCCAAGAAAAGCACTTCTACAAATTCCATTTCACTGATTGGAAAGTTTGTAAATTCTTCTTGTTCCAGTACGATAAAACAGCCGATGTCATCCAGATTTTCTATTTGGTATTCCTGCATCATTGTTTTTACTTTTTCCAGAATGTACATTCTTAAATCAGCGTTTGTAATGCAACTCATTTCCTGTAAATTGGTTACTTTTATCATTTGATTTTCTCCATTTCATAGGGTTCTAACGTCCATTCTTTTCTAACTGATGGTGTGAGCGGATGACAAGCGTTCTTCCCAATTTGGTACATCTTGTTGGCATGCTGCTTTATCATTTCCAGCAGATATTTCTGTCGTTTTCGCACTCGCAAAGTATTCTTTCCAATCGTCCCCCAAGCAATGATAATGGCATCACTCATTGCAGCGTACTGCTGTATGATTTCATCTGATTCATCGTCAATCAACTCATCATCACCATTGAAACGAAGATTGAGCTTTTCCATGATTCTGCTGTACAGATTTACAATGTTGACACTACCAAAGCCCAACTTGCTGACATTATTTAAAACAAGCATCGTTGTCATATCAAAGTTGACAGTATCTGCTGTGTTCGGATTAATCATAATGACCATTGCCGACGGCTTTTCGTTGTTCCATTCTTTTCGCAGAAGCAAGCGGTGTTCTTTGTCGTCTGAGAAAATCGCTTTGCTCTTGATAATCATTGTTTCTTTTAACATCAAATTTTCCTCCAGACAAAAAAATAGGCAGAAGTAAGTTTTTCTCTTACTCCTGCCCGTTTTTTACTTTTTCTTGATTACTTTCAGAATTGCTGCAATGCAAATCACTACTTCCACTGCTGCTTCAATCACCAGTTTCATGACGCATCCTCTCCCTTCTTTACCGTATTTATCATGATTGCTATCGCCATAGCACCCTCTGCCACAATGGTTAAAATCACACCTGCAAGGAATCCTTTCATTCTGCATCCTCCTGTTCTAATACATTGATTTCTGCTAATGCATCTTCTAACAAACAAGGATTCATCAGCATTTCTTCAATTTCATCCGCTGAAAATCCATAGTCCAACAACAAATATACATCTTCCTCCGGCACACCAAACATCCGGCAACATTCCAACAAAAATTCTTCCTGTTCCTCTGTTTCATACCAATTCAAATTATCCCAGTTATACGGACTGAATACGGAATTTTGCATTGCAAAAGTAGTTTTGCTAAGGTTTCCGCTCGATGCAATTTCTACGATTTCGCCCTCTGAAACATCAATTTCAAAGCACTTGTCACTTAGATTTACTTGTTGCAAAGCATTATCTAAAATGCTTTTTGTGCTGGCGTAGACATACAATTCCAATGCAGGAAAATGGTATAAGGTCAACGGGTTATTACCTTTTACCAGAAACAACGTATTGTCATTTCTCAAAATCGTAAAGACAAAACTACCATTTACTAATTCTGCCATTTTCTTGATGCTTTCTGCATGCAGCTGCTTTTTTTGCTCCAATAATTGCACAGCAACATAGCTGTCCGTTTCAATCGGTGTTTTCGGCAGATGATACTTTGCTTTCCATTCAGCATCATTGTACAGCACGCCATTATGTGCAAGGGCAAATGTTTCCGTTCCGCATCTTCCATCAAATGGATGATTGTTGTAATTGTATTTTTCGCTGCCCTGTGTCGTCATTCTGGTGTGCCCGATGACTGCTCTTGTATTTTTCGGAAAATACAACTTCACTTTATGAGCCGGTTTTGCTTTCTTGAATGTCACGACCTTTCCATGATTTACATAGCTGATTCCGGTGGCATCTGTTCCACGAACTTCTGCAGCAATCGAAAGATTTTGAATCAGCTTTTTCAAGATGGCATTGCTCACTTTTCCCTTGTAATCAAGATAGCCAAATACTGCACACATCTTACATCTCCTCACTTTCTGCTACCGTTTCATTAACGTATAGTCTTCTCTCTTTCAAATATTGAATCAATTCTGGCTCTTCGATGGAACTCACAAATTCCGACCAGCTCATGGCATCAATGCCCTCCTCAGAAAAAGAAATCGCCACATCGCAGATGTGATTGACCATCTGCAATGTGGCGATAAAAGTATTGTATTTGAGCGTGCCTCGAAACAGGCGAAACTCAATGGTGTGGTAGTTGTTCAGATTGACCGCAACATATCTGCCATTGCAACCATTCTTCGCTTTCTCTAAAATTTGCTTTCCTGTTTTCTCGAAACCAAACCTTGCACTCCAGCGACTCATATTGTAACTGCTGCGTCTACTGAATGTGAACAATTCGTTCCAGTGTTTTTCCACAAAGAACAGAATCCGGCTAATGACATCTTCCTGTTCTGTCTGGTTATCTCCGAAAGCGTTCCGATTGACGTGAACATGCAAACCACAAGTACTGGTCTGGTGGGAACGATAGCCCATAGAAACTGCCTCTCGAAAAATACCTTTCCAGTTCATTTCTTCTGTGTGATAATCCAAAGTCATGGGGTGAGAAACAATCTCAAAGCCATCATCCAGACTGCCATCTGACTTGATGTAGATGGTTTCAAGCTGTGCATTTCCAATGCTTTTTAATCTATAGGCATTATCATTGTCTTTGCCTCCGTCATCCACTTCCAATTCCACGCCGAAATATCGCTTTCCATCTCCATAGAAAATCGGTGTAGGTTTGTAGCTGTAATCTTCGATTTCATCTTCCAAATCTTCAAAACAGCTTTCACAATATGGTAGATCATCGTGCCAGCAGCATTCGGCATCCGATATGATGCGGTCACAAGATTCGCAGCGGTGATAATGTGCATCAAAACAGCTCTGGCACAAAAAGCTGTTATCGTCGGTCACGCAGTCTGCTGTCCAAATAATTTCACCGCAGTGGTCGCATGTGATGCAGTGGTCGGCAACACAATCATCACAGAGCAGCTCTTCATCCACATATGTGCCTTCATCCTCTGCAAGTTCCATGCCACAGTAATCACAAATTCGTACTTCTTCCATTTCAAATTCCTCCAAAAACAAAAAATTCCGATAAGGCTGAAAGTTACCTTATCGGAATTATAATATATATTTGATTTTAGATATTGATACAGTGAAAAGACTTCTTCGCTTTCTCCGAAAAAATTTGAATTAGATTTTTTTGATAATCTCATGACTATATATAATATATTTATATTAAATAAGATTCTATTTTAAATTTTCTCGTAAGAGAGTGGCACTGTGACGAATCTTTGATGAGGAACAGAGGCATTGCTCGATGCAATCGGACTAAATGGCAATGCTGATGTTTGAGAAAAACATATTGTATTAATTAAAGATCCACACCCCAAGGAATTTGATCTTTTCCTTTTTTGGGTTTATCTCGCCATGTAGTGAAGAGAAATTTGTCAAACTCAAAAAATTCAGTTTCACGATAGGGATATTGCCTATCAAAACTACCAATATTAGTAACTAACCCTGTTTGCACAGATCTTAAATTGTAATTTTTGTAATGCGATGAGGGAAATAATTGCTTATATAATGCATAATTAAAAGGATCATCTATTTTAATATGCTTTGTAATTTCAGAATATTCATTATCATAATCAACAAACAATACAAGATTAATAGCACATAATGAAAATATTTCATCTGATACTCGTTTAGAGTAATATGCTATTCCATCGTATCCGATTTTTTTACATGCCATCATTATTGCTTGCGAAATTATATATTCAGATTTAAATGTTCTTTCTTTTTCATTAATTCTAAATGACGTGGCGATTGAAAGCATATATAATTTCAACCAACAATGAATTTCATCAAGGTCAAGATCATGTGTTATAAAGAAATCTCTTGATGAAACAGCCAAATTAAATATTTTTTGTGTTCCATCCAAGATAACAGGTGAAACATTGAAATTTATTTCAGATGGAAAACCTGTTTCAATCCAGCATCCATACGAAGAATTTGATAAATACAAGCTTGGATTACCTGGAATACTAAATCTGTAATTTCCTGATTTTGCTCTCATTTCTTTAGGAAGATGTAGCATTTCCTTAGAAGTGAAGGAACTTGAAGGATTTCCCGTTCTACATCTAAAAAACTGTATTTCTTCACCTCCACTTCCCCCAAAAGTAGCACTTTTTTGTAAAGTATTTACAGCAAATGGATCATCGCCAATATCATTAATTAAATTTCTAATTATGGTACTACTTTCTGATAAATCAGCACTATAGTATGCATTCAATGCTTCAAGAATTTTTTTCTTGTAATTTTTGATTATCTCAATGCTTTCTTTATCAGCTTTTGCCTTGATAGCTTGATTTAGTAAAATTTCATATTTACCTTTTAATGATTCATAATAATCGTTATCATAATTAATAATATATGGAGCATAAAGTTCCTTCCAAATAAACTCATTTTGAAGCCAATTAGATTCCATTATTCAAATCCTTTTTATCAGTAACGCAAAAGTTCATTAAAAACAGTTACAGCATATCTATCAGTCATGCCAGAGATAAAATCAACAATTGCTTGTGCATATATTTCTTCTGTTTCAAGATTTCCATAAATCTTATTATTTTTACACCTTAAAACTTTTTTCGCTATTTGTGGATTGTTTGGATCAAGTGTCGAGTATTGATCTATATGCTGTAGGAAATCCTTAATTAAGATCGGATATGTCTTTATCATTTTTTTCAACTGTTTAGGCGTATTTTCTTTACTATAGGCATCCATCAAAGTTTTAAAAACACTTCTTATAATCAATGCTGCATATTTCCGATAAACATCAAATTTGCGATTTTTATATATTGCAATCGTGTTATAGTCCTTGATTTCTTTTAGCATTTCATTATGTCTATTGCTTAGTCGAATTCCAAGATTTGGAGAACTATTTTCGCAAATACTAGTGATAAAATTGTGGATAATCACGGTTGTATTAATCACTTTTTCCCCATATTTTTTTGATATTTCAATCAGTTTTCTAAAATCCTTTTCATCAATAAAATGCATACGAATCGCATCTTCTATGTCTCTTCCGAGATATGCTATTTTATCAGCAATTTTCACAACACAGCCTTCCCAAGTATAAGGTTGGAATTTTCCAGGAGAAGAAAATTCACTTAAATTAATTGCTTCTTTCCTTGGGGATATGCCATTTTGATCAATTTCACCACAATGTGAAATAATACCATCTCTTACCGCATAAGTTAAATTTAAATTTCTATAATTTTTCTGATTGTCTTGAAGCAATTCAATATTATCGACCATTCGTAAGCTGTTTCTTTCGTGCCAAAAATCATCAAATCCATATTCATTTCGAATCGCTGTTAGTTCAACTTCTCCTTCATGTCCAAATGGAGCGTGACCTAAATCGTGTCCCATTGCAATTGCACGAGTTAAATCTACATTCAATCCTAAATATTTGGCAATGGTACAGCTCACTGATTCTACATGTTGCACATGTTCCATCCGAGTACAAATATGATCATTGTCAATGTTGAAAAATACTTGTGTTTTGTGTTTAAGCCGGCGATAAGCTAACGAATGAAGAATTCTCGTATAATCTCGTTCATATTCTGAACGAATATCATACTCTCTCTTATATAGTTCTTGCTGACGTTCGATTTGCTTTTTCCAATTTGGATTAGTTTCACTTGAAGCATACGCTTGAAATAAACCTGGAACCATGATTTCCTCCTGCACAATCATAATTTATAAATGAAGTTAGAAATTCAGACAACATTATTTCTTTGATATAAATTATATTTATTTTACCATATTTCGCTCCTATTTTCAAGTCTTTTTTGATGATCATTTCTTGTCTCATTTTTTAGAAGACAAATCATAGTACACAAATCGCATTTTGTACAGTACCAGTTCCTTAGAAAAACACGCTTGTTTTTCCCATTTTCCCATTTTTCCCGCAAGAGAGGGGTACCCCAAAAATGCTACGCATTTTAATCAGGTTACGGTCAAATTCGCTTTGAACTCCCGAAAAATCAGGAAAAATTTGCAAAAGAAAAACCACGTAACCACGCTATATAACGTGATTACGTGGTTTTCGTAACCTTTCCGATTACGTGTTTTTGTGTGTCTTAAACTACGCATATTGATACAATATTCGTCTAAAAAGCCCCTATTACGTTGTATTACATAATGGCAATTCAAAAGGTGTTTGTACTGCTCAACTTCCAATAGTACTGTCCTTGGCTGTGGAGAAGTGTTATCGTTTGTTTTTAGGGCAATCACGCATCTCACATAGAAAGTGAATACACCCCATTTCACCCTATATGGCAATTTCTTTTTATCATGAAAACAACATTGCATAAAAGTGTCTGCCCTGTAAAGCTGTAAGCATTTTCAGATTTTCTACGACAGCAAGTGGTGCGTGAATCGTAACGCAACATTTGATAGGAGAAAGGCAAAAAATGATTAGTAGAGAGAAGTAACATATGATATAATCATATCAATGAAAAAGAAAGAAGGTATGGCAAATGCAAAAAAGACAAGTTTTCAATCCTTTTCTTCCTCTTAATGAATACATTCCGGACGGTGAGCCGCATGTTTTCGGTGACAGAGTATATATTTATGGTTCACACGACAAAGAAGGCGGATACACTTTTTGTATGCAGGATTATGTAACATATTCTGCTCCAGTAAATGATTTGTCAGATTGGAGATACGAAGGTGTAATTTACAAAGCCTCTCAGGATTCACGGTATCCGAACCCTCAATATCTTTTTGCCCCTGATGTTGTTCAAGGAAATGACGGAAAATATTATTTATATTATTGTATGGGTGGGGACTATGGTTGCAAAGGTTATACAGGACCTATAGGTGTTGCTGTGAGTGATAGTCCGGCAGGAAAATTCAAATTTTTAGGATATGTTAAAAATCCTGATGGGACTCCTATGATGAAATACGTATGTTTTGACCCTGCCGCAATAAATGATAACGGAACAATTCGCATATACTACGGAACACAGTATGGATATGAAGAACAGGACGATTTTAATGAAAATGAAAAATATATAAATGAAGAAATCGAAATGTTTGGAAGAACGAAAGAAGAAATTCTTTCATATCCCGACAGTATTATGGGACCTTCCATGGTTGTTCTTGAAGATGATATGCTTACCGTCAAAGAAGAAGCAAAGCATATTATCCCATATAGAGTAAAAGGTACCTCTTTTGAAAGGCATCCGTTTTTTGAGGGATCTTCCATGAGGAAAGTCGGAGATAAATATTATTTTATCTATTCTTCGTGGCAGAATCACGAGCTATGCTATGCAACAAGTGATTATCCTGATAAGGATTTTATATTTGGCGGAACAATTGTTTCAAACGGTGACATAGGATACAACGGAAGAACTGAGTCGGAAAAACTCAATATGACCGGAACAACTCACGGCAGTATTATTGAGATAAATAATCAATGGTATGTTTTTTATCATCGTCTGACGCATAAATCAGATTACAGCAGGCAGGCTTGTGCTGAGAAAATATACATTGATTCTGACGGAAATATTGCACAGGTTGAAGTGACAAGCTGTGGGCTAAATGATGAACCTTTAAAAGCTGAGGGTGAATATCCGTCAATTATTGCTTGTAACATCACAAACGGACATATGCCGCATGGTTCAAACAGCATCTATGCGTTTCCGTTTCCTAATGTTACAAACATTGGTGATGAAAGATTTATTGCAGAAGTTGAAAATGAAACACTCATAGGCTATAAATATTTCAAATTCAGCGGCAATAAAAATATTTCTGTTACCATAAGAAAAGAAACGGAAAATAACAAAGTTAAGTTGGAAGCTCCTAAGCGTATAGATGAAAGATGCGACGCTGAAGTAAAGAGATGTGCAAGTTTTAAAGATAATGCAAAAATCGCAGAAGAGTCATATATTGATATTCTAAATGAAGAAAAAAGTAAATCTATAGGAAGAATATCAATACCTGATAATCTTGAAGATAAGTGGTGCAGAATTGGTGGAAATGTAAATTTTCCTGATGGAGTATATCCGCTTTATTTTGTTTACCACGGAAAAAATAGTATACAAATAAAAAGCTTTGATTTTATTGGAGGATAAAAAATGAAAGAATATTTTGAAAACATAGGAAAAATTCAGTATGAGGGAAAGGAAAGCACCAATCCGCTTGCATTCAAGTACTACAATGCTGATGAGGTAATTTGTGGTAAGACCATGAAAGAACAGCTGAAATTCGCTTTATCATGGTGGCATACAATGGGCGGCGACGGTACTGATATGTTCGGCTGCGGAACCACTGACAAAACCTGGGGCGAAACAGATAGCGTAAAACGTTCAATTGCAAAAGTTGATGCAGCTTTTGAAATCATGACAAAACTCGGAATAGAATATTTCTGTTTCCATGACAGAGATCTTTCACCTGAATATGGCTCACTTGCAGAAACTAACGTAAAGCTTGATGAAATTACAGATTATATTGCAGAGAAGATGAAATCTGATCCATCAAAGAAGCTTTTATGGGGAACTGCAAAGTGCTTCGACCATCCACGCTATATGCACGGTGCTGCAACATCTCCTTCAGCAGATGTATTTGCATATACTGCTGCACAGGTAAAAAAAGCCGTTGAAACAACTGTAAAACTTGGCGGAAAAGGATATGTTTTCTGGGGTGGCCGAGAAGGTTATGAAACACTTCTTAATACAAATATGGGACTCGAGCTTGACAATATGGCAAGACTTATGAAGATGACTGTTGACTATGCCCGTTCAATCGGCTATACAGGTGATTTCTATATCGAGCCAAAGCCGAAAGAACCAACCAAACATCAATATGATTTTGATACAGCCACAGTACTCGGATTTTTAAGAAAATATGGTCTTGAAAATGATTTCAAAATGAATATAGAGGCAAATCATGCAACCCTTGCACAGCACACATTCCAGCATGAACTCAGAGTAGCAAGAGAAAACGGTGTATTCGGTTCAATTGACGCAAATCAAGGTGATCCGCTTCTTGGCTGGGATACTGATCAGTTTCCAACAAATGTATATGACGCAACATTTTGTATGTATGAAGTGCTGAAAGCAGGTGGATTTACAAATGGCGGTTTGAACTTTGATGCTAAGGCAAGAAGAGGTTCTTATACTCCTGAAGATATTTTCTACAGCTATATCGCCGGTATGGATTCATTTGCTCTTGGTCTTAGAATTGCCGCAAAGATAATTGAAGATGGCAGAATAGATGCATTTATTGCAAACAGATATGCTTCATGGACAAGCGGAATCGGAAAAGAAATCATTGATGGAAAAGTTTCTATGGCTGACCTTGAAGAATATGCACTTGAAAAGGGAGAAGTAACAGGCAGTCTTTCAAGTGGCAGACAGGAAATGCTTGAATCAATTGTAAACAACATAATGTTTAATTTATAATTTTTCGGCAGAGAGGTATTTTTTATGGCTTATGTTATAGGCATTGACTGTGGAACAGGAAGTACAAAAACAGTTCTTTTTGATGAAAACGGCAATGTTATATCCTCGGCTTCTGCAGAATATCCGCTTTATCAGCCCAAAAACGGTTATGCAGAACAAAACCCTGCTGACTGGAAAAATGCTATGCTGGATACTTTGAAAAAAGTTATCTCTACAAGCGGGGTTGATAAAAAGAAAATTAAGGGCATAGGCATATCAGGGCAAATGCACGGACTTGTTATGCTCGATAAAGATAATAATGTCATCAGAAATTCTATTATCTGGTGTGACCAGAGAACTTCGGCAGAGGTTGCACAGATGAACCGTATAGTCGGACATGAAAAGTTTATGGAGATTACTGCTAACCCTGCTCTTACAGGTTGGACCGCCGCAAAAATTTTATGGGTAAGAAACAATGAACCTGAAAACTATAAAAAGTGCTGCCATATACTTCTTCCAAAAGATTATCTCAGATTTATTCTTACAGGTGAATATGCAACGGATGTTTCAGATGCTTCCGGAATGCAGCTGTTAAATGTTTCAAAAAGATGCTGGAGTAAAGAAATATGCGATTTGCTTGAAATAGATATGGAAATGCTTCCGAAAGTATATGAATCCTGTGAAGTAACAGGAACTCTCAGAAAAGAAATCGCTGAAATGTTAGGGCTTGAACAATCTGTTGTTGTTGCAGGCGGAGCAGGTGATAATGCAGCTGCAGCTCTGGGAACAGGAGTTTGTGAAGACGGAAAGGCATTCACAACAATCGGTACATCAGGCGTTGTATTTGCACATACTTCAAAACCTGTAATTGACCCAAAAGGAAGAGTGCATACATGCTGTGCGGCTGTACCTGATTGCTGGCATGTTATGGGTGTTACACAGTCAGCAGGTCTTTCGCTGAAATGGTTCAGAGATAATTTCTGTATAGCTGAAAAAGAAACCGCAGCACTTCTTGATAAAGATGCTTATTATATTATGGATAAGGAAGCGGAATCAATTGCAATAGGTGCAGAAAAACTGATATATCTTCCTTATCTTATGGGTGAAAGAACACCTCATCTTGACTCTTATGCAAGAGGAGTATTTTTCGGGTTATCCCCTATTCACACTAAAAAGCATATGATTAGAGCAGTAATGGAGGGTGTTTCTTATTCACTTCGTGACTGTATTGAGGTATTCAGAGAAATGCGTATTGATATATCAGATATGGCAGCTTGCGGCGGAGGCGGAACATCTCAGCTGTGGCGTTCAATGCTTGCGGATATATATGGTTGTACTGTAAGTACTGTTGATTCAAAAGAAGGTGCGGCACTTGGTTCAGCAATTCTCGCTATGGTTGCTTGTGAAATGTACGCAAGTGTGACTGATGCGTGCAAGGCTGTTGTCAGAACAGATAAGGTTCAATATCCGAATAAAAAAAATTCCAGAGAATATGAAAAATATTACTTGATTTATAAAAAATTATATCCTTTACTTAAATCGGGATATAGAGCCCTTTCTTTAATATAATTTTTAAAAGTGTTTTCATATATACAAATGTAAAACACCTTTCAAGAATCTTCACAACCTCTGCAAAGATCTTTTCCTGAATACCGTTTTTCTCAAGAAGATTTCTGAATCTACCGATGGTATCTCCATCCGGCACTTCATCCGGCGATGTTACTCCGCAAAACTCTGAGAACGCACGGCTGTCAATGACTTCCGTCATAACGCGCATATCTGCAAGATCATAAAGATTTTACAGCAGAAAGATTCTCAGCATCAGTTCCAGCGGATATGGTTTATTGCCGCGCTCTCCTTTGTAATAGCACGGCTCGATGATTCCTACGAATGTATCCCATGGTATGATGCTTTCAATTTTATCCAGAAATTCTTTTTTGCTGGTTCTGGCCTGTCCCAGCTCATCGTTCATCATGGCCAGTTTCAGTTGTGTTTCCATACTCCTATTATACCATGTTTTTCACTGCTTTGCAATTGTGCGGTGTTATCTTAATGTAATTGATTTGTGCTTTATGAAGCAGAAGCTGATAAATGGATGAATACATTGTATCTACATATTGAAAGTTTATATTCATCAAATAATTAGAAAAAGGCTGTTACAGCACATGCTGCAACAGCCTTTTTCCATTAAACATGTATAAAAACGACCAAACAGATCATTAAATCCTTAAGAATTTTGCAAAAGAGCACAAAAATAATGCACCTACCATTCATATTGAGAAACAGTTGACAGCTGCTCATTTTTGTGGTATAATCCTTTCGTGCTTTTTAGGGGTAATAGCTCATTTTTACTTGATATGAAATCAATGTTATGGTAAGATATATATAACAATTTGAGGAGAGTGATGTTTTATGCCTATGAATATCAATGGCGATTTTGAAACAGTTGATTTTGTTGAAAACAGACATATAATTGTTTATGATAATATTCAAAATGATGAGTACCCTGTTCATTGGCACAACAGTATTGAAATAATTATGCCTCTTGCTGAAAAATATATTGTAAGTTGTTCAGGAGAAAAATATATTTTGAATGAAAGAGAAATATTGATTATACCTGCTGGAACACTTCATCAGATAGATGCTCAGAATGGAAGAAGAATTTTTCTGATTATGGATTATAATACAATTTCCTGTAATCCTGCTTTAAACTATATTTCAGCATTTATGCAGTCACCGATACATCTTTCTCTTGAATCTGATGAGGAAATTCTTTCAAAGCTCAATTATATAATTCAGGAGATTTACAGAGAATATTTTAATTTTAATGCAACAAGCGAAATATATATTTATATCAAATTTCTTGCGCTTTTATATGATGTAGTCAAATATAAAATGTTGGGAAACAGCAAAACAGAATCAAGTGAATCTGATAAAATAATTGAGATGACTATAAAATATATTTACAGTAATTATATGTACGATATAAATCTTGATATTCTTGCCAAAGTTTCGGGATATAACAAGTTTTATTTTTCAAAAATGTTTTATAAATACACAAATTCATCTGTTCCTGATTTTGTAAACAGATGCAGAATAAAAGCTGCAGAACTTCTTCTTGCAGATAACAAATATAATATTACGGATATAGCCGGATTAACAGGCTTTTCAAGTATTACAACATTTAACAGAGTTTTTAAAAAAATAAATAAATGTACGCCATCAAAATTCAGAAAATTTAATTTGGAAAACCATACTGATATTTTTTAAACATATTGTTTTACTTCCAAATGTATTATCTATGTTCATAATAAACAAACAAGTCATTATATTCTTTTACTATAAAATTACCTATACTATTTTTTATGTGTATTGAAAAAATGTCGAAATGTGCTATAATATTAGATATGCAATCGCTTCATCCCTTGAAAGGAGTATTACAATGAATACTTATCAGACGTTCGAAGAGTATATATATGATAAATATTACGATGCTATTTATAATAAAATTAAAAATTTTGTTTTCGGAAACGAAACACATCGCTGCTCTCGACTCAACTCATTACAGATGTCGTTACTTTTGAATTGGATGATTATTGTATAAGAGGTGTATCTTTTAATACGCCGGGCAATAATGCATTACGCTTTAGACTAAGCATAATTGCAGAAGTTAGCATTTCAGGAAAATCAAAATATGAATATGAATCGGATTCCAAATCAATCAGGCTGTCTGTATACTGTGAGAGTATTTTGAAAAACGGTCTGCATAATGTCAAAATTGTTCGGGTGGAAGAATACAATAAAGACTGCTTTGACAAAGAAAGTGCTCTGGATCACTATCTCGTTCCTTATCTTTACAGTGAAGATGCTGATACTGTTGCAGAGAATTTTCTATATAAACATTGCAACTGAGCATTAAAAACAGCAATGTCGCTGCCAGTAGAAGAAATTGTTAGAGATTTGGGAATGCAGTTGTTTTTTGCACTGCTGGATGATAACACTTTTGGAAAAATTTGTTTTGAAACTTCCACAGTAACAGTATATAGTGATACTGCTTTTTTTAAAACAGAGGAGAAAACTATAACACCGGGAACTATGATTGTAAATCCAAATATGTTTTTATATATAATGTTTGAACAATAAATAATACAATTATACATGAGTGTGTACATTTGGAACGATACAAAATGTTCTTTGAACTGATGCGGTTGCTGAGTCATGAATGCCACTTTATATCTTGCCAAATCGTTGAATATATGGTAAGGATAAAACGAAATCCACACCTCTTGATTGGATCGAATGGCAGGCAAACACCATTGCTCCAAAAATTCTAATGCCGGCATCTACAACCAAAAAGTTCATTCAAGACCGACTATATAATATGTGGCAGTTTATGAACACAGGCTCTTAGAAAAACACGCTTGTTTTTCCCATTTTCCCATTTTTTCCGCAAGAGAGGGGTATCCTGAAAATACGACGCATTTTAATCAGGTCACGGTCAAATTCGCTTTGAACTCCCGAAAAATCAGGCAAAATTTGCAAAAAAAGCCACGTAACCACGCTATATAACGTGATTACGTGGCTTTCGTAACCTTTCCGATTACGTGATTATAATTGGTGGAGGCGAGGCGTGCAGTAGTATAACCACTTATTTGCAACCTTTCAAAATGGGAAAAGTCCGAAATTGCGTGATTTTTTTGATTTTTCTACTTAATCAATTTAACTTGGTTACGAAGTTGATGCGTTAATGGGTTAAAGATAGTTACGATAAAAAGCACAGCCTGTTTTTAGACTGTGCTTATAATCCTATATCATAAAAGACTATCTCGTCACTCGTTCAATCTTACAAGTATGATGCTTCTCCTTATCATAATTCACGCCAACCAAAAGAACATCACCGCTGTAATTCTTCAGGCAGTCCAGATAATTCTTCCGCTTGATTTGCTCTATTGCTGCTTCTGCAGAATGTCCCCACTTCAGTTCCACGATCAGAGCAGGCAGATCACAATTCCGGTTCGGCTCAAACACAATGTCTGCAAAACCTTTTCCAGCTGGCATTTCCCGATGCAGAGTGTAGCTTTTCTGTGCAGAATAGTACGCAAGCGAGATCACGCAGGACAGGGCGTTTTCATCGTTGTATTTCAAGATGGATGCGTTCGCCTGATGTGCCTGTTCGATCAGTTCCGCAACGGTTTCTTCATCACCGGAAAGCGTTGCCTGCAATAGCCTTTCAGAGGTTTCCAATGCGGTTACAACACTCCCCCATCCCATCACTCTGACAGTGCTGATAAATTGTTCCATTACTTCGTAATTTGGAATCCAAATTTCTTTTGTTTCTGCATTATAAGTTAAATAGCCCAAATGCACCAACAGCGTTAGAACGTCATCTTTTGTTGCAAACGTAACCATATCATTGCTAAAAGTAGTCGTATCAATTTTTTCTTTTTCTCCTGCAAGCAGCTTCAAAATGACATCTTGTACCCCAAATTCATTGGATTGAATATAGATTTTCAAAGCCTCATAGGTTTCTGTTTGCGTCCAGTAATTGCTAAATTTTCCACGCAGCATGGCTTCTACAACAGACTTTGGATTGTAAATCGAAACGCCATCCACACAATATCCATCATACCATTTCTTTGTTTCAGAGAATGACATGTTGTATTGCTCGCAAAGCTGCCGAACTTCCTGTTCTGTAAAGCCAGTAAATTCTTCAATCGGGGAGGCATCCGTCATAGAATACTCATAGAATACATTGATGGCAGAGTGTTCCCCATATTTTTTGATGGGCAAGATGCCGGTCATGTAGGCAAGAGCAATATAGCTTTTGTCTTTTAACAAATCTCTTAAAAAGTCCAGGTATTTTGTCTGCTCTTCCAATTGATTTTTTCGAGAACGGAAAATACAATCCCACTCATCGATGATGAAAATGAAAGGAACTTGGCAGTCCTGATAAATGTCATCCAACATGAATGTTAAAATGGTTTTATCCAGATAATCTACGTCCGGATATGCTCGCAGCAGATCTCGCCCCACCGCTTTTGTGATCAGTGCAACCATCTGTTCCATAGTTTGTGTCTTGCTCAGAAAATTCTGCATATTCAAGTGGATGACATTGTATTGATTTAGATGCTTTTCAAAATCTGGATGCGTTGCAATTTTTAGTCCTTGAAACAGTTTTCTGGAATCGCACCCACGGCTATAGTAAGCGGTCAACATATTGGCTGCCATGGATTTCCCGAATCGCCTTGGACGGCTAACGCAGATATACCCTTGCTCTGTATTCAGTTTCTTATTTGTATACGAAATCAATTCTGTTTTATCAATATAGATTTCTGAATTTAAGCTTTTCTGAAAATCAACATTTTCTGGATTAAAGTAAATGCCCATTGTACTTCCCTCCTTACTGTAGTTTCAATTCTTTTCTTTTATTATATCACAGCAATGAGGAAAAAGCAACTTTTCATGCACAAAAAAGCTCCGGATTCTCTGCGTTGTCAATAGATGTGACCCATTGGATGAAAAGATGCCAGAGATAAGGTACAATGTTTTATGAAATCCTTTGAAGTGGAGCGTAGCGGAACGAAAAAGGATTTCATAAAACGGCGATCACGCCTTCAGCTTCTCTTTCAAAAGTTGAACAGGACTTTTTCTTCCAAGTGTTCTCATGGATTTTCTATTACTCCATAAAAGATGTTTATGCAGTTTATCATTAAATTCCTCAAGACTTCTAAAATGCTCCCAATCATAAAAATATCTCTGATCATTTCTGTGACTTCGTTCAACCTTGCCATTATGCCAAGGCGTTCTTGGTGGAATAAGCTTATGCTCTATTCCCGCTTCTTTTAATGCTTTGTCAAATGGACATTCTTCGGTATCACTTATGTATTTGTAAGTAAACTCTGTTCCATTGTCTGTTTGAATCGTCTGTATTTTAAACGGAAATACCTTTTGAAGCATTTTGAAGAACTTTAGAGCTTGTGTTCATGGGCGTTTTAAGAGTGTAGCAGCATGAGAAATCATAATCATTGTTTCAGCAGAGCA
>ERZ1673743.2365-NODE-2365-length-16730-cov-21.443178_pt1 | contig 16730 bp, 10 predicted proteins | sample MGYA00580197_ERZ1673743 | MGnify/ENA primary metagenome ERZ1673743 (study PRJEB41218, sample SAMN15661795) | gut metagenome | host: Homo sapiens | place: Canada: London | collected 2015-08-20/2019-03-30 | study: EMG produced TPA metagenomics assembly of... | reverse complement strand
GATTTTTAGAGATTTCAGTCGACTTCAGAGAGGATAGTTCTGCAACACCCACTTACATTTCATCTACAAAAGATTTATTCCTATGGCTGATAATAAGATTAAAGAGACTACCCCTCAGACTCATCCGACCGGCGGCAAGCAGCTCACCATGATGGCGATGGCCATCATGATCGTGACCACCATCGTGAGCATGCGAGGTCTCGCTTCTCAGGCTGAATTCGGCCTGACGTCCATATTTTATTACGTATTCGCCGCACTTGTCTTTCTTGTACCCTACGCTTTGGTCTGCGCCGAGCTGGCTTCCACATATACGCGGTCGGGCGGTGTGTTCCGCTGGGTATCCGAAGCCTTCGGCACCCGCACCGGATGGCTGAGCATGTATCTCGACTGGCAGATGGTGGTGATCTGGTTCCCGGCCGTACTGATGTTCGGAGCGGTATCGCTGGCCTACGTTTTCTGGCCTGAAGCTTTCGATGCCCGACTGGCCGGCAACCGCATATACACCCTGCTGATAGTGCTTGGCGTATACTGGATTTGTACATTCAATACGTTCCGTGGCATGAAATACGCCAACAAGCTCAGCACGCTGGGCGGTCTGTGCGGCACGATTATCCCTGCCGCCGTCCTTATCGTGATGGGAGTGGTGTATCTGCTTCTGGGCAAGACTATTTACCTTCCTCTCGACAAGCCGTTCTGGCCTGATTTCGAACAGTTCGGCACGATCGTACTCGCCGCCAGCATCTTCCTGTTCTATGCAGGCATGGAGATACAGGCTGTGCACGTACCGGGCATGAAGAACCCTTCGCGCGATTTTCCGAAGTCGGTTCTGGTAGCGGTGCTTATTATCCTCGCCATCTTTGTGGCCGGCACGCTCGCCATCGGAATGGTCATCCCCGAGAGCAAGATCAACCTGCTCCAGAGTCTACTCGTGGCATACAATGACCTATGGGCATCCATAGGCGCGCCCTGGCTCGGAAATGTGATGGCCGTCCTGATTACTTTCGGTGTTCTCGGACAGGTCAGCGCCGTCATCGCGGGTCCTTCGACCGGTCTGCTTGCCGTAGGCAAAGCCGGCTATCTGCCCAAGTCGCTGCAGCATACCAATAAGAACGGCGTGCAGACGACCATCCTGTACATCCAGGCCGCCATCGTGACGATACTGTCGCTGGTACTTGTGCTTCTTCCTTCCGTTGAGTCAGCTTACCAGATATTGAGCCAGATGACAACTATCATCTACCTGATCATGGTAGTGATAATCTATGTGGCATTCATACGTCTGCGCCACACCGCGCCCAACAAGCACCGCGGCTTCCGCGTGCCGGGCGGCCGTCTGGGCATGTGGATCGTGGCCGGTATCGGCATCCTCGGAGCCGTAGTGGCCGGTATACTCAGTTTCGTGCCCCCCACGCAGATCAAGACGGGCAGCCCCGTGGTCTATGTCGGCATCCTCACGGTGGGTGTGGCCGTATTCATCGCCCTGCCGCTCATAATCTATGCCAGACGCAAGAAAACATGGCGCGACGCAGGCACGGACTTCTATCCCTTCGACTGGCAGATAGAGGGCCGAAAGCCCGGCGAGGTATCGAAATGGCCGGCCGGCTATCAGCCTACGGCCGAAGAGGTGAAAGCAGCCGTCGAGCGTGAGAATCAGGCGAAATAACGTAAAAAATCACCTGTCATGATGCGAATTTCCACCGGAAAAGGAACGATCACATTGCCGGCTCTGCTGGCAATATGGTCGATCTCGCTGGTGGTCAACCTTCCGGGGCTGGCCGTCAGCCCCATGCTCGGCAATCTCGACAAGATTTTTCCTCATGTAGGCGATCTTGAGATACAGCTGCTCACCGTATTGCCCAACCTGCTGATAATACCGTTTGTCCTCTTCTCCGGAAAGCTTTCCGAATCGAAGGACAAGGTCAGGATAGTTGTCATCGGCCTGGCCATATATCTTGCAGCGGGCATTCTATATTTCTTTGCCGACAGCATGCCGATGCTTATCGCCGTAAGCTGCCTTCTGGGCTGCGGCTGCGGGCTTGTCATTCCGCTGGCCGCAGGCCTCATCGCCGACATCTTTTCCGGCAAGTACCGCATGCAGCAGCTCGGCATCAAGAGCGGCATCTCCAACATGGCCCTTGTGGCGGCCACATTCGTGGTCGGATGGCTCAATCACGGCAACTGGCACACGCCCTTTCTGGTCTATCTCATTCCCGCCATACCGCTTGCACTGATGCTGTTCGTGCGCAATGTCAATCCGACGGTATCCGTCAAGATGAACAGCGCTCCGCCCGGAGCCGGTTCCGAGCAGGCTGAGGCGGCCACGGGGATCGGCGTGCCCGCTCAGGGTGAGAAGACCCGCTCGGGATTCATTATCGGTCGCATTCTCGGACTGGTGGGGCTCTATGCCTTCATCACCTACGCCGTGTCGGTGATATCATATTACCTGCCGTTCCTGATTCAGGAAGACCATATGAGCAGCGACATCACGGGAACGGTGACGGCCCTGTTCTATCTTGCAGTCTTTCTGCCGGGATTCGTGCTCCCCTACGTCATCAAGCTCCTGGGACAGCGCACCTCGCTGCTCGCGACGGTGTCTATTGCCGCAGGTCTGCTGCTGATGGCTATGGCCCGCGAGCATTACCTGCTCTACGTGGCCGCAGTGCTTATGGGATTCGGCTACGGGGTGTTCCAGCCCGTGATCTACGACAAGGCCACCTACACGGTGACTGACGGCCGCAAGTCGACCCTCGCTCTGGCGATCGTACTGTCGGTCAATTATGTGGCGGTTGCGGCAACTCCGTTCGTCGTGGACCTGTTCCGCGATGTTTTCGGGACCGCAAGCAACCATTTCCCATTTATACTCAACAGCATTCTAACCGTACTTTTCGCGGTGGCAGTGGTGCTCCGACGCAAGACATTCACTTTCCGCATGAGTAGCGAATATGTTTAAATCCTATGAAAATTTTAATTCCATTACTGATTACGGTGGCAGCAGTGCCACTGGCAGTACAGGCTCAGAACCATCCCACAATCCCCGACACCGGCGAGGTGAAAGTCATATTCAACGCCGGCGAACCCGATGAGGAAGTCTACAACGCCTTTATCGAGAACGCCCCCAAAAGATTCAACGAACCGGGAGCCCCGCGGTTTGCGATCGTGGGAAAAGAGAACAAGTTCTATCTCGGAATCGGAGGATTCATAAAGGGGGTCGGCGTCTTTGACTTCGGCAATCCTATCGACGATCCCAACGACTTCACAACGGCCGAAATCCCGTTCGACACACCCCGCGGGAGCGGCGGCAAACTCCAGGGAAGCCTGGGGCAGAGCAAGATCTTCATCAACTTCATAGCCCTGCCGGGAAGCGCCAACAAGGTGGGGGCCTATATCAGCGGCCACTTCACCGGCCCGGGCAATGCGTTCAAACTCGCCCACGCCTATGTCACCTACCGCGGATTCACCGTCGGCCATACCGCGTCGCTCTTTGAGGACGGCGCCGCCGCACCTCCTACCATCGACGACGAAGGTCCGTGCGGACTGGTGGGTGTCAACAACAACCTGATCGACTACACCCATTCGTTCGGGAAGCGGTTCAAGGCAGGCGTGGGACTCGAAATCTCGTCGGTGAGCATGACCACCTCGTCGACGACCGGCTACGTAAGCCAGCGAATCCCCGACATACCCGCCTACGTACAGTACAGCTGGGCCGACGGCAACGGATGGCTGCGGCTGTCGGGCCTGATGCGCAACGTGCAGTACCGCGATCTTGTCGCCGACAAGAACCGCAACAAGGTGTGCTGGGGCGCGAAGCTCAGCGGAAGCTCACCCGTCGGCACCACTCCGCTGCAGGTCTACTACCAGGCCGCCTACGGCCGCGGTATCGGAGGCTATATCCAGGACATCGCCGGCCTCGGACTGGTGATGTCGCCCGACGACAGCAACCCGGGGCATCTCGACGCAGTCAAGGCCTGGGGCGCCTACGCCGGCCTTCAGTACACGTTCTCCGACAAGGTCTTCGCATCGGCCACCTACAGCCAGTCAAGGGCGTATGCCGAGGCATATGCAGGCGGCGCCACCCCCTGGAACGAGCAGTATAAGTACGCCCAGTATGTAGTGGCCAACGTATTCTATACCATCATACCCGGCCTGCAGTGCGGCATAGAGTATCTGTACGGACGCCGCGTCGACATGGACGGAGCATCGCGCCACGACAACCGATTCAACACAATGCTCCAGTTCAATTTCTGATTCAGGAGAACCGTATGCCGGAAGTTTCCGGGCCGCTCTGATACGAATGTGGCGGTAACATTTCACGCATTCGCGGAAAATATCTATATTTGCCCGGCAATCTTTTTCGGGCGATGACTGAAGTGGTTTTCATACACGGAATTCTGGGGAAGCCGGATTTTTTCGACTTCCTCAGACCTTATATTCCGGCCGACGGGTTCCACAGCGTGGACATTCTGCTTGAGGGCCACTGCGCGACGCCGCAGGACTTCGCCCGGGCCTCGATGGCGCGGTGGCGCGGACAGGTGGACGCGACGGTGCAACGCCTGCGCGCCGACGGCCGACGGATCGTCATCGCAGCGCATTCGATGGGGACGCTGTTCGCCATCGACAGCGCCGTCCGCGGAATGGCCGACGCCCTGTTCCTGCTCAATCCGCCGCTCGGGCTTCGGCCCTCGCTCCGGATGGCCGCAACGTCGCTCAAAGTGTTTATGGGCAAAACCGACGACCCGCTGGCCGCCGCGGCCAAGGCAGCCTACAGCCTATCCGACGACCGCAACCCGCTGCACTATATCGGCTGGATTCCGCGCTATCTCGAGCTGTTCGCCGAGATCCGGCGCACGCGAGCCATCGTGGCGCGCCTTGCCGTGCCGACACTCGCCTTCCTGTCGGCCCGCGACGAGATCGTGTCGCCCAGCTCCGGGCGCCGTTTCCCGCTCCGCCCGGACATCACCGTCGCCACCCTCCCCAACTCCGGTCATTACTACTATCCCGAGCCCGACCGCTCCCGCCTCACCGACGCCTTCCGCCGCATCCTCGAGGCTTAGCCGGGGAAATTCGGAGAATTTGGAGGGGAAGTGGCGGCGATTGGCGGGAGAATGCGTAACTTTGCAGTATGAATTGGTTTGAAAGTCTGTTCTGGGAGCAGTCGGCGCTCCAGGCTGTGTGCGTGATCTCGGTGATCATCGCCGTGGGCCTGGGGCTGGGTAAACTCCGGGTGTGCGGCATCTCGCTGGGGGTGACGTTCGTGTTTTTCACAGGCATCCTGGCGGGGCATCTCGGTCTGTCGATTGATCCTGAGATCCTTAAATATGCCGAGGATTTCGGTCTGATGCTGTTTGTATACGAACTTGGCCTGAAAGTCGGACCGGGCTTCTTCAGTTCGTTCCGCACGGGCGGCGTGAAGCTGAATATGCTGGGCATGGGGCTGGTGCTCGCCGGCACGGCGGTGGCCATAGGACTAAGCTACGCGATGTCGATACCGATGACCGACATGGTGGGCATACTGAGCGGCGCCTCGACCAACACGCCGTCGCTGGGCGCGGCGCAGCAGGCCATCAGCCAGCTGGGACTCCCGACCGAGGGCGCGGCGCTGAGCTGCGCGGTGACCTACCCTCTGGGCGTTGTAGGCGTGATTCTGGCCTTCATATTCGTGAAGAAGTTTGTCGCCCGCAAGTCGGACTATGAGCCGCGCAATCAGTCGGATCCGGACCATACGTTCGTGGCTGAATTCAGGGTGACGAATCCGGGCATCTGCGGCAAGTCGCTGCGCGAGGTCAGCTCGCTGGGCGCGGCGCGTTTTGTGGTCTCGCGCCTGTGGCAGGGGAGCGGCGACGCCTCGATACCGGGCCCCGACGACGTGCTCGCGGAAGGCGACAGGGTGCTGGTGATAACCAACGAGGTGGATGTCGCCAAACTGACGGTGCTCTTCGGCGAGAAAATCAACCGCGACTGGAACAAGCCCGACATCAACTGGGACAAGCTCGACCGCAACCTGGTGTCGCGCACCATCACCGTGAGCAAGCCGCAGCTCAACGGCCGGCGCCTCGGATCGCTGAACCTGCGGCGGCAGTATGCGGTCAACATCTCGCGCGTGTCACGCTCGGGCGTGCGGCTGCTGGCGCGACCCGACCTGGTGCTTCAGTTGGGCGACCGCCTGACGATAGTCGGCAGCCCCGACGCCATCAACAAGGTCGGCGCCCTGGTAGGCAACTCCGACACCGACCTGAAGGATCCCAACCTGGCGGCCATCTTCATCGGCATGGTACTGTCGCTCATCGTAGGGTCGATACCGATCGCGATACCCGGCATCTCGGTGCCGATCCGTCTGGGTCTTGCCGGCGGCCCGATCGTCGTGGGCATCCTCATCGGCCGCTTCGGGCCGCAGTTCCACATGGTCACGTACACGACGCGTAGCGCCAACCTGATGCTGCGCGGCATCGGTCTGTCGCTCTTCCTTGCGTGCCTGGGGCTCGATGCCGGCGCCCGATTCATCGACACGATCCTGCGCGGCGACGGCCTGACGTGGGTCGCCGCGGGCTTCATCATCACACTGGTGCCGTCGCTGGCCATGACCGTTGCGGCGATGCGGTGGTGGCGGCTTGACTTCGGCTCGGCCGCCGGCATGGTGAGCGGCGCGATGGCCAATCCGATGGCGCTGACCTATGCCGACGGCATCACGCCGGGCGACAGCGCCCCCGTGGCTTACGCGACGACCTATCCGCTGTCGATGTTCGCCCGCGTCGTCATCGCCCAGCTTCTGGTCCTCTTCTTCGTCTGACCGTACGGAAAATTTTTTTGGCGGAAGGCAAGGATTTACGGGATTTTATGCGTATGTTTGCAGAGCGATAGTCAAACTCGTGTTCAAGACCTTAATATCCTCAAAAAACCGATCAACTTGAAATATCTGATATCTCTCTTCGTTTTCATGGCATTATGCCGGTGCGCGCTGCACGTGTCGGCGTCGGACGGCAATATTTATATAGCCGAGCGCACCGTAACGTGCGACCTGAGCGCCCGCGACGGCCGCGTGACCGGCGCCAGAATCTCGCAGGACTACAGCATGGGGGCGCGGCGTGTACACGACACTGGGATCTTAGCGGTGTTCTACGACCGGAATTCCAAGATTGAGCACGCAAGCGCCACGGGAGGCAAGCCGCAATACCGGGCGTGGGAGGACGGCGACATCTTCTACTCCGGTACCCGGGTATGCCTGCTGCCGGTCGAAGTGAAACCCGGCAAGACATCGCGGGCCCGCGCGGAAGTATCGTATGCGAGCCCGGAATTTCTGGATGACATAATGCTTATGTCGTCTCTTTACGATATCGAGCGTGAGACGGTGACAGTGCGTATACCGGCCGACGTGGCCGGCCGCGTGACCGTCGACATCTTCAACGCAACGGGCCGCGAACTGATGACGCGCGATACGGACACAAAGGGAAACGTGACTGTGACCGTGACGGCCGCAAGCATGCCTAAGTTCAGCCTCGAGCCCATGATGCCCGAGGCCGCGACATGCATGCCGCTGGTGCGCATCAGCGCGGCTTTTGACGGCACGGACGAGCTTTACGACTATCTGAGATCAAAACTCGAGGACCTCGACACACCGGATGCGGAAGTCGCATCGCTGGCGGGGCGCCTGACGGCGGAAGCCGGCACAGACACCCTGGCTCGGATCGACGCCGCTGCCCGGTGGGTGCGCGAAAACATCCGGTACGTGGCCATCGAACACGGCGAGCTGGCCCACCGTCCTGCATCGGCAGCCGAAGTGCTCGGCAACCGCTACGGCGACTGCAAGGGATCGGCCAACCTGATCTGTGCGCTGCTCCGCGCGATGGGGATCGACGGGCGCCGGGTGTGGATCGGTACCGAGGGCGACATCACGGCGCCCTTCAGCATCAGCCACACTCTTGGCGCAGCCAACCACATGATAGCCGCGGCCTGCGTGGGCGACAGCATAGTATTCATCGACGGCACGGCCCGCAACGCGCCGCGCGGCCTTGTGCCCGCCGCAATCGCCGGACAGGAATGTATGGTGGAGAACGGCGCCACATATATACTTACGCATGTGTGCCGACCATATCCCGCGGAAAGCCTGCTGCGTCAGACGGGTAGCCTGCGGATCGACGGCAACAGCCTCGGGGGAGAAATGCACTACGGATTCGGGGGTGAATGGCGGTGCATGATCGAGACCGCAATGGACGGAATAACGGCCGCCCGCCGCCCGCAGGTTCTGGCCTACTTTCTGTCGCGCGACCGCAAGGGCTTCGCAGTCGATGATGCCGAAATGCTGCCGTCGGCCACCCCGGATGCTGAAACGTCCGGTGTGATCGCGTCGGTATGCGACAGCGAGGGCATCAAGGCCGTGGCCGGACGCACTAAGCTATATGTGATGCCGCGTCTGCTGCGCATGGTGCAGCCACGGACTGTGGATTCCCGCGGACGCCGCTGGCCGATCGTACACGACGATTTTATGCCTATGGAGGCCGATGTCGCCATAGAAGTGCCCGCCGGCTACACGGCCGAGGGGCTGCCGCGCACCGCGGTCATAGACAATCCATGGTTTGAAGGCTTCGTGACCTACACTGACGGGGCCGACGGGACAGTGCGGTGCACGGCTGAGCTCCGGCAAAGGCGCCAGTATGCCGAAGCGGCCGAGGCCGAGGCCTGGAACGCAGCCGTGCGCGAAGTTGAGAATGCCTCGAACACCGCGCTGATACTGCTTAAGGAACCTGAGGACTGACCCGCGACACAAATACTTACGATAAACTAAATCTTACTATAATGAAACTGAAGAACTTTCTCCTCACGGCGATAATGCCGGCTGTTGCCATGACGCTTTCGCCTACGGCCGACGCAGCATCGATCAACAAAGGATTTTTCAAAAAGGCGGCCGAAAAGGTCTGGGCTACCGACAGCGAGGGCATCTTCAATCCGGCAACCGAAATTCCTGACAGCGTGGCCGAAGGCCAGTCGGGTGTGATAATCGCGCGGCTTGACCATTTCGAGACCGAACGTGAAGAACAGAATACCATCTACAGTGCTACAGGCCGAACGAACCGCACCAAAGTGCGGCACACACGTCGCAGCATGGTAAAGCTGCTCGACCAAAGCGCAGTCGGCTACTATTCGGACTTTGAATTCGGAGGCACGGCGGTGCGCCGCGATTACGGCATTGTCATAGACGCCACCGTCGAGAACGCCTTCGGCGCACGCGTACACAAGCGCGACGGCAGCACCGTGGACATTGATCCTTCGACCGCCCTCGAGGTCAGTGACGGCAAGGACGGCGGCAAAAACAGCTCGTTCAAGATCGCGATCCCCTCGCTTGAAGTAGGCGATGTGATTGAATACTTCTTCTACACCGAATATCTGCAGGAAACGGGCGATGTCTGCGGTCTCGACGCCGAGCTGAGCGACCGGTATCCGATCCTGACCCGTATGATCACTGGCCGGCTCGACCCGTCGCTCGCAGCCGAATTCTACAGCTACAACGGCGCCCCCAAGGTTACGGGCACTCCCGACGGCGAATTCATAAAAGCCGAGATGCGCTGCTACAATGTTCCGGCCGTTACGTTCAGCCGGTTTCTCTATCCGGAGCGTCAGCTGCCCTTTGTGCGGCTCAATGTCGTGAACAACTATCAGTCGCCCGAAGAGCAGCGTTTCCGCTCGTCGACAGCCCGCGGAGGCGGTCTTTTCAACAGTGTGTCTCCGGCCTCAATCTTTATCGAGGCCAAGGAGAACATAGCTTACGTGGCCTATCTACTCTGGAAATCGCCGCGGCCTGTCAGCCCTCTGCCCGCACGCGCGCTGAAGATGACCAAAAGATTCATCAAAGACCACCCGGGAGCGTCGCCCCGCGAAATTGCTGACGCAGCCTATCTGGCGCTGCGCTACTGCAACCACACCGCCAACGATGACGACCGCATCGGCTCGCCGTTCTTTCTGGCAATGTTTCTCAACGACGTCATCGAGCGCCTTGAGATATTTCCGCTTGAGAGTACGGGCATAGGCATCATCAACTCGCGCTCCGAAGTGCCTACCGAAGATCTGTCGGGCTGGGATCAGAGCAACTTCGTAGCCTGCGCCGGCGACACCGCGTACATGATGCTTCCGGGCTTCAACATCGCTCCGGGCGAGTTTCCCGGCGAATTTCAGGGCGAGTCGGGCGAGAGCTTTTTAGGACGGCTGCGCGAGACGACCAAACTGTCGCCCATCAAGGCCTTCAGTGTGCCCGACCGCAGACACTCGGGCAACTATGTGAAGACGGAACTGACAGTGTCGGTAGCCGCAGACGATCCGACTGCACTCGACGTGACCCGCAGCGTGCGGCTCGGCGGCAGCGGCAAGCGCTACGGCGCCGGACTGGTAGACCGCGCCGAGTGGATACGCGGCGTCGAAGGTTTCTTAGGTATCGAAAAACCTTACAGGATAAAAGGCTACGACGAGCCTACGCGCGCCGCCGCGCTGCGCCGCATTCTGATGGACGAATGTGAGGAAGTCACCGGCGCACGCCCGGACAGCGTGATGGATTATGCCATCAGCGACCGCGGATTTCTGCCCGGACACAATGAAATGGAGTACAGCAGCTCCAACCGTTTCAGCGGCCTTGTCGAGAACCTCGGGGGAGATTTATCGGTGACTCTCGGGCGCCTGGCAGGCCACGTGGGGAAACTCGAAGGCAGCGAGCGCGACCGACTGCTCGACGCTATGTTGCCTACAGCGTTCCAGAACACCCATGTGATCACATTCAAGGTACCCGAAGGCTATAAAGTTGACGGGACATCACTGGCCGACTTCAACCGCAACGTAGTCAACGCACTCGGTCTGTTCATGGTTAACGCAAAAGAGGACGGCGAAGGCGACGTGACCGTACAGTGTGTGCTGCGTGTCAAGAGGGCAACCGTACCCCTTCAGGCATGGCCGCTGCTGTGCGAGCTCTACGATGCCGCCTCCCGCTTCGCCGATGCATCCCTTGTCCTCGTAAAGCGGTAATATGATGAGGTAAGTGCACCGTCAGACGGGATAAAATTACAGGAGGCTGCGGCGAAATGTGACGCCGCAGCCTCCTGTGGATTATTTATGAGTCAATCTGTTATTCGACTACTTCGAAGTAGGCATACCAGCCGCAGTTTTCCCAGGCCTTGGCTCCCTCGTATGTGTCGGGGTGGTAGAGAGTCAGATACTTGTCGGTAATGGTCAGGATGTAGAACACGTTGGGCTGACCCTTGACCTGAGCCTGGCAGTCGTCCCACTGGTGGCCGATCAGAGGAATGTCGACAGTGAGCTGACCGAGGACGCCACAGGCGCCGGCACCGTCGGCTGCATCGGGATCCCAGTAGCTGGGCTCGTCGTGCGTGAACGAGTACATGCCTTCGTCGACAACGTTGCCGTCGGCATCGGAGCAGGTGATGCGGGCTCCGTCGAAGTAGAATACCATCTGGTAGTTGGCGGCATCCTCGCCGGTGTGGTTGCCCCACCACGAGTTGAACCACTCGGGAGCGTAGTAGTTCCATGCGCCGCAGGCACCGTTGTTGCAGATCGAGAAGTTGGAGCCGCTCTTGCACTCGCGGAACTTCCAGACTTTCTTGGCGGCCTTGTCGGCCTTGTCGGCGGCTCCGGTGAGGAATCCGCTCCACTGGTCGAAGACATTGGTGACGGTGAAGTTCATGCTGGCGCTGCGGACGATGTGGTCGGCGGAAACGCCCATGTAGTAGAGCTCATAGTCGCCGTTGCTGCCCAGAATGATGGTGTCGTTGTCGGTCGGATAGGTTGACTCCTGTCCGTTGAACACCACATGCCAGCGGCCGCCGACGTCGGGGCGGTTGTTCTTGACGATGATGTACTGGTCGCCTTCGACCTTGCCCTCCTCATTGGGGAGCTGCTTCACTTCGAGAGCCGCGGTAAGCTCTTCCGAGGTGATGGGTGTGCCGCCTTTGCCGAAGTCGCTTTTGGGCTCGATCGGGTCGCAGGCACACAGCACGGCGACACTGCATGCTGCTAAAACGGGAATTATTCTATTAAGTTTCATGATTTTTGATTTTAGATGTTAGTCCAGTCGGTAAAGGCGGCGCTTGCGTCCCAGCCTTCGTTCTGTACGAGGACGCCGTTGGATTTATCGATTTCGTTCTGAGGAATCTGCCAGTAGCCCTGAGTCTTCTGGAGACGGGAAGCGTAGTCGAATGCGCGCATCGGCATGACGACAGCGGCATTGATGACGTTGAAGCCACGCTGGCGGTTGAGTTCCTGACCGGCCTCGGAGAGCGACGGGCCCGACCAGCGGAGCAGGTCGTAGAAGCGGGTGCCTTCAAAAGCGAGCTCAAACTTGCGTTCGTTCTTGAGAGCCTGCAGCGAATAGGCCACCGGTGCGAGGCCGGAGCGGGCGCGTACGCGGTTGAGGCCCTCGGGATCGCTCTTGAGCTCGGACTGCATGAGCAGTACGTCGGCGAAGCGCATCAGGATATAGTCGGAAATGTTGGTTAGCGAGGCCGAAGTCATGTTGGTCACGCCGGGATACATCACTACAGAGAAAGGCTTGATCGACGATCCGTCGTAAGCATTGATGTTGATGTACTTCTTCTGGTGGTAACCGGTCTGTTCGAAGTAGCGGTAGGATACGGTGTAGGGAGGCTCGCTGTCGTCGAGGCGTGCGTCAAGCAGCACGTTGCCGTCCTCGTTGGGGTCCATGGCCATGTACGACCATACTGAACCCGACAGGCGCGGGTCGGAGTGGTCGGCGCCGAGATACTGCTGCTGAGCGGCCCATTCCTGCCAGTCCTTTATGAACGCGGGCGACACGGGACCTGCGCCCCAGCCGGCTCCGAAGGGGTATGAAGTGACGTTGCTGTAGTTGTCGGCCGACGGCGAATAGAACTGGCAGAAAGTGTTCGAGAACCAGGTATACGTCCAGGTCGACTTGAGATTGTGCTTCAGGGCGAAGACGGTTTCGATGGCGCTGTTGCCTACCCAGTGGAGGTCATACTTGTCGGCGTAGGCGTATGAAGCGCCCTGCTCGTTGCTGCGGGTAGCGTCGTTGGTGTACGACCAGAGGGTGCGCTGGTCAGCCACCAGATCGTGGCCCGAATTGTAGACGCAGTCGTCGATCCACTTGATGACCTGATCCTTGGTGATACCGCCGGGAAGTTCGCTCTTGCCGTAACGGCCGGTATAGAACAGGAACACACGGGCCATATATGCCTGTGCGGCGGCGCGGGTGGCATGCCCGGCCATGGGGTCGCCTGCCGTGTAGATCTTGGCCGGGAGTTCTTCGATAGCGGCCTTGAGGTCGGATGCGATAAGCTCATAGACCTCGTCGACGGTGTTGCGGGGTATGTTCACAGCCTCGTTGGTGGTGCGCAGGGGCACACCGCCGAACATCTGTGCCAGCTCATAGTAGGCCAATGCGCGCAGGAAGTGAGCCTCGCCGTAGTGGCGCTGTTCCTCCTGGACCGATGACCACTCCTTGACATTGCCGAGGGTGGCCAGGGTATTGTTGGCGCGGTTGATGAGCTTGTAGCAGCGGTTCCAGAGGGCTTCGTAGCCGTTGAGGTTGTCCTTATACATCAGGAAATTGACGGCACAGTTGCCCGAGGCCGACAGGTTGCCGCCGAGGCATTCGTCGCCGGCAAGCTGTGCCACGAAGATCTGCGACGACTGTTCGGGATCCTCGAAGAGGAGGTTGGCATAGATGCTGGTGAGCATCTCGTCGGCGTCTTTCTCGGTTTCGGGAAAGTTGGCCGTCGTCTTCTGCGTCAGGTTTTCCGAATCAAGGAAATCCTCGCAGGAGGTGAGCATGACGGCTGCCGCAGAAACAGCCAGAATTTTATATAGCGTTTTCATGGAATATTAATATTTGATGTTGATACCGAAGAGGATGTTGCGCGAGCTGGGATAGTAGCCGAGGTCGATGCCCTGGGCGTATGCGCCGGCATTCTCGCCACCGAAACCGATTTCGGGATCCATGCCCGAATACTTGGTGATGGTGAAAGGATTCTGGACGCTGCAGTAGAGGCGGAGCTGCTCGAACGGGATCTTGTTGAAAGCCTTCTTGAAGTCGAAGCCCACGGTGATGTTCTTGACCTTGAAGAAGTCGCCGTTCTCGATGAAGAGGTCGCTAACACGGTTCCAGTTGCTGGAGGTGGAGGAGGTCAGGCGCGGCATGGTGTTTGAAGTGCCTTCGCCGTGCCAGCGGTCGAAGATGTCGCTGGTGAAGTTCTGCAGAGGCGATGCGACGAAGTCGCGATAGCACTTGAGGATCTTATGTCCGAAAGCGGCGTAGCCGTTGAGGCTGAAGTCGATGTAGCGCCACTGGAACGAAAGGTTTATACCCATCGTGATCTTGGGATGCGGGGTGCCGAGGTATGTGCGGTCATCGGCGTCGATGTCGCCGTCGTTGTCGGTGTCGAGCCAGATGACGTCGCCGGGCTGTGTGGCGGCGCCGTTGAGTTTCGGGCCTTTATATGCGTCGATCTGAGCCTGGTTCTGGAAGATGCCGGCGCTCTTGTAGCCATAGAAGTAGCCGACGGGCTGGCCGACCTCAGCAGCGCGGTAGCACTCTTCGGAGCCTTCCCAAAGCACACTCGCGGGGCCGTGGATGATGCCGTCCTCGTTGGCGATCTTGGTGACCTTGTTCTTATTGTATGCCAGGTTCACGCCGACTGAGTATGCGATGTCGCGGCCGATGTTGTCGTTCCAGTGAAGACCGAGTTCAACACCGGTGTTGATGATGTTGCCTCCGTTGACAGCGGGGGCGTCGGCACCGTAGCTGCCGAGCACGGGAGCTGTCACGAGCCAGTCCTTGGTGATACGGCGGTACCAGTCGAATTCAACGCCGAGGCGGCTGCGGAGCAGACGGGCGTCGAAGCCGAAGTCGAGCTGTTCCTGGGTCTCCCATTTCAGATCGGGATTTGTGAGCTTGTATGCGTAGGAACCGGTGTTGACGAAGTCGGGCAGGTCGCCGAAGGTGTAGCCGCCCCAGTTGTTGTTCGACGCGATCAGCGAGAGATACTGGAAGGTCGAGACGGCGCAGTTGCCGTTCTGGCCCCAGCTGCCGCGTATTTTCAGGAAGTCAAGCCACGAGCGGGTATCCTCCATGAAGGCTTCGTTGGACATGACCCAGCCGGCCGAGAACGAGGGGAAGTAGCCCCAGCGGTGGCCGCGTGCGAAGACCGAAGAACCGTCGGCGCGCATGATCACCGATGCCATGTACTTCTCGTCGAAGTTGTAGTTGATACGTCCGAAGAACGAAGCGAGGGTGCCCTGTCCGCCCGGTGTGCCGCTGAGTGAGACAACGTTGGCGGGATTGAACGCCACGTTCGACAGATAGGCGTGCTCGAAGTCGCTGAAGTTCGATCCGCTCATCGAGGCCGACATCGAATCGGAGTTGTAGCCCCACTTCTCGACGCTCTGGCCGAGCAGTACGTCGAAGTCGTGCTTGTCTATTTTAAATGTGTAGTTGAGGGTGTTTTCCCATGACCATCGGCTCGACGAAGACATCGACTGCGACACCTGGTCCTTTTCGGCCTTGATGTAGTCGGTGATCTCGTATTCGGGCACGTAGGCGCGGTACGACGAGCCTGAGTAGATGTAGCCGAAGAGGGTACGGAACTTCAGGCGCTCGATAGGCTCGATCTGCAGATAGATACTCGACTGCAGATAGTGGCTCTTGCTCTGGTTCTGGTTCATCAGATAATCGAGGTAAGCGATCGGGTTCTTGTTCGAGCCGTTCGAGATGTCCCAGTTGTAGCCGTCGGCCTTGCGGTCTTTCTCCAGATAGTAGCCGCCGTCCTGATTGTAGGCGTGCATCAGCGGGCTCATCACCAGCATATTGTGGATGCCGTTCCAGTATATGCCGCCGGTAGCGAACGAGCCGTGTATTTCCTGATAGCGGTAGTTGACGGTCTCGCCGATAGTGATGAAGTCGTGTCCGTTGAGCCGCTTTACGACGCGTTCCGAGTTGACGCGCGCGTTGTAGCGGTTCATGGCAGGGATATCGTCGGGAACGCCCATTGTGGCCTCCTGATATGTGTAAGCCAGGCCGATGGAGTAGTTGCCGTCGGCGTTGCCGCCCGAGAAGTTGAGTGTATGGTTGGTGAGCAGGGCGTCCTTGTTGCGGATTTCCTCAAGCCAGTTGGTACCGTTCCAGGTACCGGCTGCGATAGCGTCGAGATCGCGCTGCGGGATGTAGGTGCTCCAGGTATAGGGAGCCAGACCGTCCATCACGCGGCCTTCGTCCTGTATGGCCATGAATTCGGTGGCGTTGAGAAGGTGGGGCATCTTGTAGATGTTCTGCACGCCGACATAGCCGTCGTAGCTGATCACCGAAGTGCCTTCCTTACCTTTCTTGGTGGTGACAAGGATCACACCGTTGGCAGCGCGGGCACCGTAAATGGCGGCCGAAGCGGCGTCCTTGAGCACGTCGATGCTCTCGATGTCGCTCGGGTTGAGGTTGTCGAGCGAGCCGTTGGCCACACCGTCGACAACGATAAGAGGCGACGATGAACCGATAGTACCGATACCGCGGATGTTGACCTTGAAGCCCTGGCCGATGAAGCCGTTGCTCTGGGTAATGTTGACGCCGGGCGTCTGGCTCTGGAGAGCGCCGAGCGGATTGACTGTATTCTGGCGCGCGATGTCGTCGCCCTTGACCTGAACGGTGGCGCCGGTGACGAGTTTTTTCGGCGCATAGTAAAAAAGCTGTGTTTAGGCGTAGATGTTGCAGAGACGGAAGA
>ERZ1673743.2347-NODE-2347-length-16827-cov-5.070713_pt1 | contig 16827 bp, 12 predicted proteins | sample MGYA00580197_ERZ1673743 | MGnify/ENA primary metagenome ERZ1673743 (study PRJEB41218, sample SAMN15661795) | gut metagenome | host: Homo sapiens | place: Canada: London | collected 2015-08-20/2019-03-30 | study: EMG produced TPA metagenomics assembly of... | reverse complement strand
GATGAGACGCCGGGGCGGGAAATGGCTCTGGGCGGCGGTGGCAGCGGTGATGGCTGTTACCGTCTTGTCTGCCTCCGCAAAGAAAACGGTGGTAGAGCCGTCGTATGCCTGGGGAGTCTCGGGCCCGCTGGGTGTGCGCGTGCCCGAGACCATCGATACGCTGTATGAAAACTACAGTCACCGCTATGTGCCCCAGGAGGTATCGACAGCATGGGCCGCCACGGGCAATTACTGTGCCGAGGGGCGCCAGATGATATGGTCGGAACGCAAGCCGATGAGCGATTTCATGTTCCGCGACGCCATAGAGACCTGGATTCCCACTCTTGACAAGGCCCGGTTCTACAACACCCGCATCCCCATGACCCTGCTGAGCTATGCCTTCGGCGGGGGAAGCGATACCGGACAGGACGCGCTGAACCTCACATTCTCGGGCAACGCGGGGCCGCGCATACAGGTAGGCGCCCTGCTTGACTATCTCTACTCGAAAGGCTCGTACACAAACCAGGCGGCCAAGAACCTCAACTGGGGTTTCTCGGGGTCGTACACCGGCGAGCGCGTGGAGTTCCAGGGGCTTTTCACCCACTACAACCTCACGGCGATGGCCAACGGCGGCATCACCGACGACCTCTACATCACCGACCCGGCCGAGGTTCAGGGGGGCAACACATCGGTCAACCCGAAAGACATCCCGGTGAACCTGACCCACGCCCAGAACCGCACCAACGGCACCGACCTGTGGCTCAACACCCGCTATAAGCTCGGTTTCTACAAGGAGGAGCAGGTGAACGACACCACCGTGAAACGCACGCTCGTGCCGGTGACAAGTTTCATCTGGACCCTGCGCTACACCGACGGGTGGCATAAGTTCCTTGACAACGACCCCAACGAGGGCGCCGAGTTCTGGCGCAACACATACTTCAATCCGGCGGGGACTTCAGACCGCGCCCGCTACCACTCGCTGAAGAATACGCTGGGCGTGTCACTGCTCGAAGGGTTCAACAAATGGGCCAAAGCGGGGCTGGCGGCTTTCGCCACCATCGAGAACCGCCATTACGAAATGACCACCGCGGTGCCCGACGAACTATCGGACGCTGCCGCCGAAATTCTCACACCCAACCCCTACCCCGACATCCGCACTTCAGAGAACCAGACACTGCTCTGGGTGGGCGCGCAGCTGCTCAGGCAGAAAGGGCGCATTTTCAACTACGACATAACCGGCCAGATAGGTCTTGTGGGCGAGGCGGCGGGTGAAGTAAAGGTCGACGGACGCATTACCACATCGTTCCCCCTGCTGGGCGATTCGGCGGCGGTGAACGCTTTCGGGTCGTTCACCAACCTCTCGGCCCCCTGGTTCGCGAAACATTACCTGTCGAACCACTTCATCTGGGACAACGACTTCGGCAAGACACGCTCGTTCCGTGTCGGCGGCGAGATTGCCCTCGGCAAGACCGCCACACGCATATCGGCCGGCGTGGAGAATGTGCAGAACCTCATCTACTTCAACAGCCAGGCCCTGCCGGTACAGGCGTCGGGGAGCGTGCAGATTGTCAACGCCACCCTGCACCAGAACCTGCATGCAGGCCCCGTGCACTGGGACAATCTGGTGACATTCCAGACCTCGACGCGGCAGGATGTGGTGCCGTTGCCGAAACTGGCCCTGAACACCAACCTCTATGTGCTGTTCCGCATAGCCACGCTCAAGGTGCAGTTCGGCGTCAGCTGCGACTACTTCACGAAATACAAGAGTCTCGGGTTCGAGCCTTCGACAATGGCGTTCTACAATAAAAACGCCGCCGATGTCGGCAACTATCCGTTCATAAACGTATATGTGAACTGTAAGCTGTCGAAGACGCGTTTCTTCCTTATGATGTCGCATGTCAACCAGGGGCTCACCGGGTCAGATTACTTCTCGATGACCCACTACCCCATGAATCCCCGGCGTTTCCAGTTAGGTCTGAGCATCGACTTCGCCAACTGACACCGGCACATATACCGAAGAGGCTGTCAGAAAGCGCCTGTCACAGCCTCTAAATTCTTATCTGCCATGAGTTTTCAGCGTCTACAGCCCAAAAAGGGGAGCATAATACTTTATCTCGGTCTGCTGGCCGCGTGCGCGGCCCTTATCGTCTCACTCAAGGAATGTTCGGCGAAACGGCTCGGCGAGCGCCCCGACCTCCCCGCCGGAGGCGACACTCTGAACGTGGCCATCGAAGTTGGGCCATTCGGTGTCATCACCTCGGGCGACACCCTTTCGGGTCCCTACTACGGCATGTTGCGCCGGGCATGCGAGCGCGGAAACATCCCCCTGCGTCTGCATCCCTACACGCGCCTGGCCGATGCCCTAAGCTGGCTCGACGAAGGGAAATGCCGCCTCGTGGTGGGCGACATCGCCGTGACGGCCGAGCTGAAGGAACGTTATGCTTTCGTGGATCCGGGAGTGGTTGACCGCATGGTGCTAGTGCAGCCGCGCGACACCGCCGGCAATATCGCCGTCATGACCCAGACCGACCTGGCCAACAAAACGGTATGGGTGGTCAAGGGGTCGCCGGCCCTGCTGAGACTCAACAACCTCGCTCATGAAATAGGCGACACCATTATTATAAAGGAAGATCCCGAATACGGCCCCCCGGAACTGGTGATACTCGCCGGACTCGGCGAACTCCCCGGCGGAGGCATGGCCGTCGTAAGCCGCTCGGTGGCCGACTCGCTCGCCACACGCTACCGCAACCTCGACACCTCTGTGGAAATCTCGCTCAACCAGTTCCGCGGCTGGGCCACCCTCCCCAAAGACTCCCTGCTCCGCGACTCACTCACCCGCCTCATCACCCCGCTCCCCTGACCGGCCACCCGCCCTCTCATCAGAAAAGCCACCCCCCAAAGAAGTCAGACCTGTCCGACAAGTCAGACTCGTCCGACCTTTCCCATCACTCCCATCACTCCCATTCCTCCCATTCCCCGGCGGCCTCAGAAATCGATGCTGAGGCGCACGTTGAACTGGCGGCGGGTCAGGTAGTTGGGCACCGCGTACTTGATGTTGTTGACGTCGGTTACCCAGTAATAAGATGACACGTTAGAGATGTCGAGCAGGTTGAAGACATCCACCCCGAGCCAGATGCTCTTGAACCAGCGGTGCAGCCCGGTGCGCGATTCAGTGTCGGAAAGTGGCGAGAGCAGGGCGTAATGCAGCCCGACGTCGACACGCTTGTAGGCCGGCGAACGGAAATACCCTTTGTCGCGCGACGAATGTGGCGCCGTGGTGGGGAGGCCGTCGGAAAGTATGCCGCGCAACGAGAATTTCAACTTGGGAAACTTGGGGAAGAAGTCGGTGAAATAAAGCGCAAGCGAATAGCGCTGGTCGGTAGGCCGCGGCACGGTGACACCGTTGAGGTTCTCGCCGGTCTTCATCAGCGAGAACGAGATCCACGAGTCGGTGCCCGGCACGAACTGGCCGAACAGTTTCATGTCGAGTCCGGCGGTATAGCCGTCGGTTAGGTTCTCGCCTTGATAAACCACCTTAAGGTTATCTATCTCATACGGAATGAGCCGGTTCAGTTTCTTGTAATAAGCCTCGGCCGAGAACTTGAAGGGGCGACCCATCATGCGGAACGTGAAGTCAGATCCTAAAATGAAATGCAGGCTCTGCTGCGACTTTATCTCGCTGTTAAGGTTGATGACGGTATTCCCAAGAGCGTCTTCCACCGGCTGACGAAACTCCTTGTAGAACGGCTGCTGATAGTAGAGGCCCGTGGCGAAACGGAATGTCCAGTTGCTGTTACGCTCGGGGATGAAAGCTACGTTGGCGCGCGGCGACACCAGGAACTCCTTGTTGAAACTCCAGTACGAGAAACGCAGCCCGGCGTTTATCGACAGGAATCCGGCCGAAGTCTCAAGACGGTAGCTGTCGGCCGCGTAGGCGGCGAAACGTGTGGTCGAGAGGTCGTGGTTCGACGTCAGGTTGTAGATCATGCGGATGTTCTGGCCGTCAGACGGCAGCGTGTATCCCGCCGAGTCGCGCAACTCCCACTCGCGGGTGCGCTCCATGATCTTCTGGGTGCTGAAATTCACGCCATAACTGAGATTGTGGCGCGATATGCCGGTATGGCCGGCCACGCCGAGCTGGAACACCGATATTTTCAGACGGTTGCGGGCATGTTCGTGGTAGCGGCCCACGCCCAGTTCGCCGCCGATGGCGTTGTCGGGGTTGCCGCCGCCGGTTGTGCCGGCCGCATCAAGCCAGTATTCGCCGGTTATGTCGTAGGCCACAAGCTCGTTGGTCAGATAGCCCGAGGCCAGCAGTGACAGATCGGTCGAGCGCGAGTGCTGGTAACGCAGGTTCAGCGCGCCGAAATATGTCTCGAACCGGTCTTTCTCGCCGCCGTCGAAATACACCTTGAACTGCTTGGCGTCGGTCGAGGTGCCGAAGTTCGTGGTGCGGTTCACCGGCGTGAACTTATAGTTGTTGATGGCTATGTTGCCCAGGAACGACGCCTTGAGTTTCTTGCTGAAACGGAAGGTGAGGTTGGTCTGATAGTCAAAGAAATTCGGGTCATACTCACCCTTTGTCTCCATTGAGCTGAGCAGAGAGGCGTTGCGCTTGTAGCGGATGCCGTGCAGTTGCGAGAACTTGCGCGACGACGTGCCTATGGCGCCCGTGGCACCCATCAGCGATGCCGATACCGAGCCTTCGAACGACTCGGGCTCGCGGTAGGTGATGTCGAGCGCCGACGACATCTTGTCGCCGTACTCCACGCCGAAACCGCCGGTAGAGAAACTGATGGCGCCCACCAGGTCGGGGTTGATGACACTCAGACCCTCCTGCTGGCCCGATGACACAAGCTGCGGGCGGTAGACCTCGATGCCGTTGATATATACCGAGTTCTCGTCGTATGTGCCGCCACGCACCGAATACTGGCTCGACATCTCGTTGTTCGAGTTCACACCGGCGATGGTAGAGAGCATCGACTCCACCGAACCGCCGGTGGGGTCGGCCGCCAGGTGATAGTCGGTCTTGTCGATGGTCTGCATCTGGTTGGTCTGCTTGCGGAAATCGGTGAACTCAATCTCCTGGAGCACCTTGTCTTTTGGGCGCATGGTAACGTTAAGCACCAGGTCACCTTTGGGGTCGATTAGCTGACGCCTGATCTCGTCATATCCTATGCACGAGAACACCACGGTGAGTGTATCAGTCGGGGGTGCCGACAGCCGGTAAGTGCCGTCGAGTCCCGACGTGGTGCCGATTGCCGTACCGGCCACGCGCACGGTCACGAACTCGAGGGGCGACTGCTCGTTGTCGACAATCTTGCCATGTATGTTCACCTGGGCCGCAAGCGCCAACGCCCCGGCCACAAACGCCATGACAACCGCGAATATATGTCGTATACTGAATCTCATTGCAAAAAATGCCGGCAGGTGGTTCATCTCCGACACTTACAATAACGCAAAAATCCCCCTAAAATTATAATCGCCGGTGTTTCGCGGCACATTGCTGCCATTTCCTTAACTTTGCAGGGGCGAACCACAGGGGGCGCCGGAGTGTTAACATTGCGTAAAAATATTTGTAAACGGAATAGCACCCAACAACGACACCATGGTTGTATTTGACCTCGACGACACCCTTTTCAAGGAGATAGACTATGTGAAATCGGCATACCGCGCCATCGCCGGAGCGATAGGCCGCGCCGGCGAGATGCACCCCGAACTGGCCCTGACTATCCTTGAGGAATCAGAGTCGACCGAAAAGGGCCTCGACGACCTCAGCGCAGTATTGTGGCAACACAACCCCGACACTCAGTTCAAGGTTCCGGCAATGGTAGAGATATACCGCACGCATGTGCCCGACATCTCGCTCTCGCCGGGAGCCAAAGAGCTGCTTGACAGCCTTAAGGAGAAAAATATCGCCGTAGGGCTGATTACCGACGGGCGCCCGGGCACGCAACGCGCCAAAATCGAGGCGCTGCGGCTTACCGACTACATAGCCCCCGACAACATCCTGATTTCGGGCGAGACCGGCGCCGACAAGACTCAGCAGACCCCGTTCCGCATGATGATGGAGCGTAACCCTGCCGAACACCGTTTTGTCTATGTGGGCGACAATCCCGCAAAAGATTTCCGCTGGCCCAACGCCCTGGGTTGGCTCACCGTACAGCTCGACGACCCCGACGGCGTCAACATCCACTCGCAGGCCATCGACGTGCCCGACGATTTCCGCGCCGCACGCCACATCGCCCGACTCGCCGACCTCCTCCCCCTGCTCTCCCTCGCCAGGTAACCCGGTCAACGGATCACGATCTTGCGGCCGGCGCTGACATATATGCCCGGCGCCAGATTATTTTTATCGACCTTCCGGCCCGTCAGGTCGTAGTAAATCTCCGTACTGTGGCTGTTATCGGCCTCGGTGACCGCGATTCCGTTCGAGAAGTCATATTCCCTGACATCCATCATCCCCCAGTAGGGCGCGTTCCTGTAGGTCTCCCCCTTCCCCACCGGAACATACAGCGGCACCTGCGGCAGTTCGGCCATGGTTCCGAACGCATATTGACTATTGCCCTGAATCCCGTAAATATCAATTCTTTCTGTATCATAGAATACGGGTGGTTCCTGACGCGCACAGTACACGGCATCCGGCTTGCACTTGAAACTTGTCACGGAAAGCATACATTCAGCATCCGAACCGTCACTCCCGAACCACACTTCTTCAAAATCACTTGAAAATGAGAGGAGATCATTTTGACTGAAACACGGGGGCAATACCAGTTTCTTCAATTTGGTACAGTCATTCAGCACATACGTGCCGGCATGTTTCATACCAGGCATCTCAATCCGTTCAAGATTGAACATCTCCGAGAATACCATATAGCCAAGACGAGTCACACTTGCAGGCAGAACCACCTCTTTGAGCCCGACATAGAGAAACGATTCATCACAGATTGTCTGCAACGATTCAGGAAACACAAGTTCCGTGAGTTTCGGCAACGTGTCAAAACCCCGCAAGGAAACCAACGATTCAGGCAGATTCAGCGATACCAGATTCGGCAACTCCACAAAATCATATGTGATTGATGTGATGGTGTTTGGCAATGAAACATCTTCAATATCCTCAAGGCCGTAAAACGCGCCCTCGGTGGCTACCACAGTATATGTCTGCCCCGAAACCGGCTCAGTCACATTCTCAGGCACGACTACAGATTTCACCCCCGCGAGGTATCCGTCAGCAATACTGCCACCTACCAGTGTCACAGTCAGGTCACTCTTCGATAGTACACGGTAGTTGAGTCCACCGGCCTCAAATTTCTGGGCCGACATCCCGCAGACACTTGCTACTAAAATCAATGTAGTCAGAACGAGTTTTTTCATAATCTTAATCATTGTATTGTTGCAGTTTTATATCAGACAGAATTATTGACAATCTGCTCATATATTCTCTTTTTGCAAAGATAATTGTCAATACACCAATTTCAAAACCAATTATATTATTTTGCATTTTTTAACATACAGCCCTGTCATATCAATTCTTTTTATCTAACTACAGAAGATATGGTTTGTTTTTTGAAAAGACGGGCACAATGCTTATCTTTGCAGACAAAAGACACTAACGATATGCAAATACAAAGATGGCAGAGCGTTTGGCTGCTTTTCGCCACACTGCTTATGGTAATATTCTGTTTCTCTCCGCTGTTCTTCATGCCGGCGGCCGAGCCGGGTACGCAACTGCTTTACACGCACGACTTCCCTGTATTCGTAACCGTGAGCGGCGTGGTGGCGCTGTTGCTTTTCCTGGCGATATTCATGTACCGCAACACCAGGCGCCAGAAGGCCATGACCGTAATCTCGATTCTGCTGATCGCGTGCTGCTGCGTGACCGAAGGGTGCATCTATTTCGGCTGGAGCACACCCGAGTCACCCTACGAGTGGCAGGGTAGCATCTTCCTGCTCCTGGGCGCACTGATTTTCGCCCTGCTGGCCTACCGTGGCATCACCAAAGACGAGAAACTGCTCAGAGCCGCCGACCGTCTGCGCTGATTCCGAGACAAATGACATTATAAAAACCGGAGGAACAGGTTTAACACGACTTATGTAAGTCAGGAATGGTAAAACCTGTTCCTCCGGTTTTTATTTTCATATTATTACCAGTCTCCGGTAGCCTGCCAAAGTCAGGGACTGTAACCTAAAAGCGCGAAATAAGGTCAGTTGACCTGTTTCTTGAAGAGGCGGGCGATGAGGTCGGGGCGGTGCATGCGGCGGAGGGAGCGGTCGATCGACTGGCGGTAGGCGCGGTCATACCAGAAAAAGTATTGGCGCTGGGCCAGTTTCTCCTCGGGGCGGGTGGCCGTGTAGATTTTCTCGCCGGTATAGGGGTGGAATCCGGTATAGTAGATCTCGGTGGCCACGGTCATGGGCGTGGGGGTGAAGTCCTGCACCTGCTCAAGCCGGAAATCAAGGTCGCGGGTCTTGATGGCAAGCTCGGCCATGTCGACTTCATGGCAGCCGGGATGCGACGAGATGAAATATGGTATCAGCTGCTGCCGCAACCCTTCGCGGCGGTTCACAGCGTCGAAAATCTTCTTGAAATCATAGAACAGCGAGAACGAGGGCTTGCGCATCACCTCAAGCACGCAGTCTTCGGTATGCTCGGGCGCCACCTTGAGACGCCCGCTCACATGGTCGCGTATCAGTTCTTCGTTATAGCGGCGGTTTACAGCATCGATGCGGCGGTCGCCGGTGGGGTGCATCGACAGGTCATAGCGCACACCCGAGCCGATGAACGACTTCTTCACCTCGGGCAGGGCGTCGACGGCATGATATATGTCGAGCAATGCCGAATGGTCGGTGTTCAGGTTTTTGCACGGTTTAGGGTGCAGACAGCTGGGACGCATGCACTTGCGGCAGACCGACTCGTCGCGCCCGCGCATCGAGTACATGTTGGCCGACGGGCCCCCGAGGTCGCTGATGTATCCTTTGAAATCCTCCATCTGACACACCTGACGCACCTCGCGCAAAATCGACTCCTTGCTCCGCGAGGCAATGAATTTGCCCTGGTGCGCCGAGATGGTGCAGAACGCGCAGCCGCCGAAACAGCCGCGGTGCATGTTCACCGAATGACGTATCATCTCGTATGCCGGGATACGTTTCCCCTTGTAGCGAGGGTGCGGCACGCGGGTATAGTGAAGATCAAACGAACGGTCGATCTGCTCGGTGGTCATGGGTGGATACATAGGGTTGATGCGCACGAACCGGTCGCCGTGCCCCTGCCATATCGTGTCGCCGGCATAGCGGTTGCTCTGCTGCTCGACATGCTTGAAATTCTGCGCCTGGCTCAGCTTGTGGCGGCGGCACTCCTCGTAAGAATGCAGCACAATCCCCTCGCCGGCCTTGTCGGCCCAGACCACGGTCTGGGGGATGTCGGTTATCGACGAAACCGGCTCGCCGGCATCGAGACGCCGGGCCAGTTCGAGAAGCGGCATCTCGCCCATGCCGTAGATGATCATGTCGACCGGCGCGTCGGCCATTATAGAGGGACGCAGCCGGTCCTGCCAGTAATCGTAATGCGACACGCGGCGCAACGACGCCTCGATGCCGCCGGCTATCACCGGCACATCGGGATAGAGTTTCTTCAGAATCTCCGAATAGACAATCGTGGGATAGTCGGGACGCATGCCGTGACGCCCGTCAGGGGTATAGGCATCGTCACTGCGGCGGCGGCGCGCCGCAGTATAGTGGTTTACCATCGAGTCCATCGCCCCCGCCGACACGCCGAAAAACAGGCGCGGACGCCCGAATTTCCTGAAGTCGCGCAGGTCATCCTGCCAGTTCGGCTGTGGAACAATAGCCACCCGGTAGCCGCCGATCTCATACAGCGTGCGGCCTATCACAGCGGCGCCGAACGAGGGGTGATCCACATACGCGTCGCCTGAGAAAAGCACCACATCCACCTCGTCCCACCCGTGCAGACGCATCTCTTTTACGGTGGTGGGGAGGAAGTCGGTGAGCTGATGCCGCGGCGCAGCGGCCTGACGACCGTTGTTTTCTGTATGTCTTGTCATGCTTTCTCTGCCAGACTCTCAAGTTTAAGTATTTCGTCGCGCAGGCGTGCGGCCTCCATGAACTCCATTCGTTTGGCGGCAGCGACCATCTCGGCGCGCATCTTGGTGATGGAGCGCTGCATGTCGGCTTTGCTCATGTAGGGTATTACCGGGTCGGCGGCGATGTCGACCGTCGTGGTGTATTCGTTCTCGTACGGCACCACAAACGGATTTGCCACCGGCTTCCCCTGTTTCTTGCCGTCGCGGCGCGAGGGGGCCGACTGTTTCTGACGGTTCTCTTCTGAATTGAGGTCGAGGCCGACGATATGGTTGCGCGCCTTGACGATGGCCTGCGGGGTGATGCCGTGCGCCTCGTTATAGGCGAGCTGTTTGGCGCGGCGCCGCTCAGTCTCGTCAATGGTGAGCTGCATCGAGTCGGTAATCTTGTCGGCATACATGATGACCATGCCGTTTAGGTTACGCGCGGCACGCCCCACGGTCTGCGTGAGCGAGCGGTGCGAGCGCAGGAAACCCTCTTTGTCGGCGTCGAGTATCGCCACAAGCGACACCTCGGGCAGGTCCAGACCCTCGCGCAGAAGGTTCACACCCACAAGCACGTCGTAGACGCCGGCGCGCAGGTCGTCGAGAATCTTGATACGGTCGAGCGTGTCGACGTCAGAGTGTATGTAGGCGGTCTTGATGTTGAGCTTGGTCATGTAGTCGGTAAGCTCCTCGGCCATGCGTTTCGTGAGGGTGGTCACTAGCACGCGCTCGTTGCGCTGGCGGCGCTGCTCGACCTCCTCAAGCAGGTCGTCGATCTGATGCTCGGTGCCGCGAACCTTTATCACCGGATCGAGCAGACCGGTGGGGCGGATCACCTGCTCGACAATGACGCCCTCGCTCTTCTCAAGCTCGTAGTCGGCGGGGGTGGCGCTGACATATATCATCTGGTTGGTCAGCGACTCGAATTCCTCGAAACGGAGCGGACGGTTGTCGAGCGCCGACTGCAGGCGGAAACCATAGTCGACCAGATTCTGCTTGCGCGAGAGGTCGCCGCCGTACATGGCCCTGATCTGGGGCACCGTCACGTGACTCTCGTCAATGATGGTGAGAAAATCTTTCGGGAAATAGTCGAGCAGGCAGAACGGCCGCATTCCGGGCTGGCGCCCGTCGAAATAGCGGCTGTAGTTCTCTATGCCGGGACAGTGGCCCACCTCGCGTATCATCTCAATATCATACGACGTGCGAGTCATCAGGCGGTGCGCCTCAAGGGGTTTCCCCTCAAGGGTGAACTGGTCGGCCTCTTTGCCAAGGTCGACCGACATCTGCGCCAGCGCCGAGCCCTGGCGTTCGCGCGAGGTCACGAACAGGTTGGCCGGGTAGATCTTGAACTGATCCTGAGTGCCGAGCGGAGTATTGTCGACGGGGTGCAGTGTCGAAATCGCCTCGATCTCGTCGCCCCAGAACCGCACGCGGCAGATAATGTCCTCGTAGGCCAGCCGTATGTCTACGGTATCACCCTTTACGCGGAAATTGCCGCTGTTGAGCTCTATCTCGTTGCGCGAGTAAAGCGCCTCGGCCAGACGGCGCATGAAAGCGTTTCGCGTAATCTTCTGCCCTACCCTTATGTCGATGACGTTGGCATTGAAATCCTCGGGATTTCCCATGCCGAACAGGCACGACACCGAGCTGATCACCACCACGTCGCGGCGCCCCGACAGCAGTGCCGAGGTGGTGGCCAGGCGCAGTTTCTCAATCTCGTCGTTGATCATCAGGTCTTTCTCGATATACTTGTCGACCGACGGGATGTATGCCTCGGGCTGGTAGTAGTCGTAATACGACACGAAATACTGCACCGAGTTCTCGGGGAAAAACTGCTTGAACTCGCTGTAAAGCTGTGCGGCCAGTGTCTTGTTGTGGCTCAGTATCAGCGTGGGGCGTTTGACCTGCTCTATGACGTTTGCCATGGTGAAGGTCTTGCCCGAGCCGGTCACGCCGAGCAGGGTCTGCGCCGGAAGCCCTTCGTTGACCCCCTTCACAAGCTCGGCGATGGCCTCGGGCTGGTCGCCTGTAGGCTGATATATCGAACTAAGTTTGAAATCCATAGTATTCTATAACGTATTACCGGGCCGGATATTATGCCCCGAACCGGTTGATGATGGCAGCGATTTCGCGGGCATCGGCCGGTGTGGTGCAACGCGATATGGGGAGCGAGATGTACTCGCCGGCAAGCCGCTCGGTCACCGGGAGCGAGAGATGCGCCATCTCTTCGGCATAGCATGGCTGACGGTGCACCGGCACAGGATAGTGCACGGCGGTGCCCACGCCGTTGTCGGCAAGCCATTGCCGCAGCTCGTCGCGCCGCGGAGAGGTAATCACGAACTGGTGGAACACATGCTCGGCCTCGTCGGCGGGCATCCCGGGCAATCCTACGAGCGGATTCGATATGTGCGTCAGATACTCGCGGGCGTTTGCGCGGCGCAGGGCGTTCTCCTCACCGGTATGCGGCAGTTTCACCCTCAGCATGGCCGCCTGTATCGGGTCGAGGCGGCAGTTGAAACCCTTGTATATATTATGGTAGACCGTGTCGGCGCCATAATTGGCCAGGGCGCGCACGGTATCGGCGAGCTGCTTGTCGGGAGTGGTCACCGCGCCGGCATCGCCAAGCGCTCCTATATTCTTTGTGGGGTAGAAACTGAAACCTGCGGCATCGCCAAGCGAACCCGTAGGGCGCCCCTCGCAAAGTGCGCCTATGGCCTGGGCATTGTCTTCGATAAGTTTCAGGCCGTGGCTTTTCACGAAATCTGCCAGACGGTCGTCATACGCCACACGGCCATACAGATGCACAGTCATCACACCCCGGGTGCGCGGGGTCAGGTAACGGTCGAGGCACGACGTGTCTATGTTGTATGTATCGGCCGAGACCTCGGCAAGCACCGGTACAAGGCGCGCCTCGGTGATGGCAAGCACCGAGGCGATGTATGTGTTGGCGGGCACGATGATCTCGTCCCCTTCGCGCATCACGCCCATCTGCACGTAGGCCTTCAGTATCATGCGCAGGGCGTCGAGGCCGTTGCTCACCCCCACGGCGAACTCGGTGCCGGTCATGCCGGCAAGTTCCTGCTCGAAAGCCGCCACCTCATCGCCGCCGCAATAGCGTCCCGACTCGACTACCCGGCAAGCTGCCCGGCCAAGTTCTTCAAAATACGGTCTGTTTACTGTACCCAGGTCAAGAAACGGATATCTGATTTCTGTCATCTTCGGTCGAAAATTTTAGGAAGTCGGCATAATCGCGGATATAGTCATCCTCATTGTAAACATCAGAGTCAAGCACCAGACAGATCGACCCCGACGAGAAGTTCTTCATCTGCAGCCACAGCCCCGAAGGCACGAACAGAGCCTCGTATGGGCGCCGCAGGGTGAACACTTTCGTGTCGCGGCCATTGGTGACCTCGATGTCGAAACTGCCGCTCACGGCTATCACGCACTCAAGGTCGTGCCGGTGGGCGTGGCCGCCGCGCTCGGCACCGCCGGGCACGTCGTAGATGTAGAACACACGTTTCACGGCGAAGGGGAACGAGTCGTCGTTCTGCACCTCGGTGAGCGACCCGCGGTCTGACACATGGCGCGGCAACCGCATCAGGCGGCACTGATCAATATCTGTCATCGGCATCACTAATCAATATCAGAGGCAATTTCGGTGAAACGCGCGTAATCGCGTATGTAGTCGGCCTCGTCGAAAAGTGTCGAGGTCACCACAAGCGCCACTGAATTTGTAGAGAAATTATCGAACTCGCGCCAGCACATCGGAGGCACATACAGCGCGTTGTACGACCGGTTGAGGTGGAACTTCTCAGGCGCTGAACCGTCGCCCCGGTCAACCGTAACGTCGAAACTGCCCGACAGGGCCACTACCATCTCGCGCGACGTATAGTAGGCATGGCCGTCACGCCCGGCATCGCCCGGCACGTCATAGACCCAGTAACAGCGGGCTATGGCAAACGGCAGCTGGTCGGGATCCTGCATGAACGACAGATTGCCGCGCGGATCCTTTATGCGCGGCAAAGAGTATAGCGTAGGTTTGTCGGGTAACTTCATAACTGCTGGCATGTGGTTTAGAGGCCGTTCAAAAGGCCCTGCGGCGGGGGTCACCTGGCCTGGCGCATGAGATAGCGGCCATAGTCGGTGTTGGCCGATGCGGCGGCCAGCACCCTGAGCTGTTCGCGGTCTATGAACCCGCGCCGGTAGGCAACCTCTTCAAGCGCGGCCACATAGAACCCCTGGCGTTTCTGTATGGCCTGTATGAATCCGGCAGCCTCCATGAGCGAGTCGACAGTGCCGGTATCGAGCCACGCGAAACCGCGGCCCATGATCTCTACGTTGAGCCGCCCGGCACGCATGAAATATTCGTTTACCGAGGTAATCTCGAGCTCGCCGCGGGCCGAAGGACGCACCGAGGCGGCGACATCCACCACCTCGGGCGGATAAAAATACAGCCCGGTGACAGCCATGTCGCTCTCGGGATGCTCGGGTTTCTCGACAATGTTCACCGCCTTCCCGTCAGGGCCGAGCGTGACCACGCCGTAACGCTGCGGGTCCTGCACGGCATAGGCGAACACGGTGGCCTCGGCGCGCTGCTCGGCCGCCGTGATGGCGTGCCGGAGCATCGGCGTGAGCCCCTGGCCGTAGAAGATATTGTCGCCCAGCACAAGAGCGGCCGCCTCGCCGGCAAGAAAGTCGCGGGCAATGATGAAGGCCTGCGCCAGTCCTTCGGGGCGCGGCTGTTCGGCATAGACGAAATTCACCCCGAGCGAACGGCCGTCGCCAAGCAAGCGCCTGAACGCCGGCAGGTCGGCCGGCGTGGAGATGATCATTATGTCGCGGATGCCGGCAAGCATCAGCACCGACACCGGATAATAAATCATCGGCTTGTCGTAGACGGGCAACAGCTGTTTCGAGACCGCGAGGGTCATGGGGTGCAGACGCGAGCCGGCTCCCCCGGCGAGTACGATTCCTTTCATGGCATGCTGGTTCAGGATGGTCAGAGGAATTCACTGGTACCCTCGGTAACTGCCTCGGCCCACGCACGGTTGTCGAGACACCATTTCACCGTCTCGGCAATACCTTTGTCAAACGGCGTCAGGGGGTACCAGCCCAGTTCGCGGGCAATCTTGCCCGAATCGATGGCATAGCGCATGTCGTGCCCGGGGCGGTCGGCCACGAACTCGATGAGCGAGTCATCGATAGAGGCGGCCGGCGTCTTCACCATCTCGCGGTATGCGGGGTCAGAGTCGACAAGGGCACGCACGGTGACTATGAGCGTGCGGACCACATCAATGTTCTGGCGCTCGTTGAAACCGCCGATATTGTATGCCTCGCCCGGTTTCCCCTGCCGGAGCACCATGTCGATGGCGCGGCAGTGGTCGGTCACATACAGCCAGTCGCGCACATTCTCACCGCGGGCATATACAGGAATCTTCTTCCCCTGCACGATATGGCTTATGGCCAGCGGAATGAGTTTCTCGGGGAACTGCCACGGCCCGTAATTGTTGCTGCACCGGGTCACGTTCACCGGCATGCCGTATGTATGGCTGTAGGCCAGCGCCATCATGTCGGCCGAGGTCTTCGATGCCGAATACGGACTCCTGGGCCTCAGCGGCGTATCTTCATGGAAAAACTCGTGCCCGAATACCGTGACATTCTCGCGGCCGCCCGTGACTTCGGGGGGAACGCCGGGAGCCGGAACCTCGAACGGCGCCCCCACCTCACGTTCAAGCGAGCCATAGACCTCGTCGGTCGACACCTGCATGAACCTCTTCCCGGCGACGAAACCGCCACCGTCAAGAGCCCACGCCTGCCGCGCCGCCTCAAGGAGCGTCTGCGCCCCCAAAATATTGGTCTCAAGGAAAGGACGAGGGTCTGAGATCGAGCGGTCAACATGACTCTCGGCAGCGAAATTCACCACACAATCGGGATCGAAATCCTCGAAAATCCCCTCGACGAGCTCGCGGTCGTTGATATCGCCCACGACGAGCCTCACATTGGGCCTGTCGAGTTCGGCGGCTATGGTCTCTGTATGGCCGGCGTAAGTGAGCTTGTCAAGTATCACGATCTCGACGTCACTGCCGTACCTTTCCAAAAGATATTTCACAAAGTTGGCGCCGATGAACCCGGCACCACCTGTAACAAGGTATTTTCTCATCTGGCTGAATTGATTTTCAAAGTTACGACTTTTTTACGACATAGCCCTGCAACTTTTTCCACGATTGTGCGTCTGACTGATAGAAACCCTAAAACATTCAACCCATACAGCATGAAAAAAATCATTCCGTTCATCTGTGCCCTGGCAATGACCGTATGCGCGGCATTCACGGCGCCTGCACAGAAAACCGTCACCAACACCCTCAGTGTCGGGCAGTTCACTAAAATAGATGTCGGCACCGGCATGAATGTCACTTTCCGGCAGGGAGCCTACGCCCCCATAAAAATCATCGGCCCGTCAGAAACGCTGAAACGCATCTCGGTAACCACCAAGGGGCAGAAACTCCGTATCGAATACAAGAAACAGCTCAGCAACAACCGCAACAGCGGCGAAGTGAGAATCGAGGTTCAGGCCCCCGACGTGCGCGAATTCGATCTCGGTACCGGAGCGGCCCTGAACGTACCGTCAGGAATAAGCACCACGGGCAATGTGGAGATTGACCTCTCTACCGGCGCGGTAGCCAATGTCAGCGGCCTCAAGGCAGGGAATGTCGACATCGACCTCTCTACCGGCGCAGTAGCCAATGTGAGCAAGATCAATGCAGGT
>ERZ1673743.2345-NODE-2345-length-16839-cov-5.783246_pt1 | contig 16839 bp, 15 predicted proteins | sample MGYA00580197_ERZ1673743 | MGnify/ENA primary metagenome ERZ1673743 (study PRJEB41218, sample SAMN15661795) | gut metagenome | host: Homo sapiens | place: Canada: London | collected 2015-08-20/2019-03-30 | study: EMG produced TPA metagenomics assembly of... | reverse complement strand
AGAATGGATTGTCAACAGACCTGTCTTTTACGCAAAATCATTCCAGGCCTGATTGAGGCAGATCCCCTTTGAGGTTGATCTTGGTGTCAGTATGTCTAATTGAGTGAGGATGTTTTTTTGCGGATAACACTTTTTGGTCAAAAAGCAGGTTTTGAGGTGTATCAAAAAAAGAGCCTCCTCTCAGGGAAGCTCTTAGCGAAACATCTTAATATTGTTTCTCCGCAAGGAGAATTTTGGCAACTCTACAAGTTTAATGCATTATAAATAGCATCAACGTTGTAATCCGGAGCAAAGTCCGTGGCTGCATCCATGATTCTCTGGATCAAAAGTACGTCCTGTTCGACAAGATTATTTGCAATTTCCTCTGCGGAGGAAAATTTCTGCATTTTTGCGCAGACCTGCTTGATCAGGCGTATAATGCTACCTTTTTTTAACGCCTTCCTCACATGCCTGATTCCTCATAAATTGGGAGACCCGCCTTCGCAATATCATTTTAGGTTAATTTTCGCCAGAACGTAAGCGCCGACGTAAGTAGGCTAATCTGTACCCTAATCAACGTTCCAGATCCTCCTCCTTGTCTCTTGCACCGATGTTATCTTGCTCCTCGACTGTTTCACCGCTCTTTTGCATTAGTTCATCCAGATTCTGAATGAATGACTGTTCATGCTCTGGTTTTCCTGTAATTTTAAATATGTCTTTTGTCTTGGCGCTATCTCGAAGGATCTGAGGAATTGTTTCTTCCTTGACCACACCTTCATAGTTTGCTTCGATATATTGCAATGTACTTTTAGCGATTTGTTCATCTCGTCGTACTTTCGAATAAAGTTCCGGATTGTTTTCGTACTGTGTGATAATATTTTCAAAAAGCTCTTTAAAAGTTTCGTCTACAGCATCCCATCCTCCGTACAAATCGGTCATAGCAGCACTAATCATTTCTTTTGAAATAGGATGCCCCTTTTGCCGTGATTCTGAAAGGATGCCTATAATATCGGAGAAATCGTTTTTATATAAACGTCCTGACATCAATTTCATCGCTATCAGATATTCCCGTTCTATTGTTCTGACTTCGAGCACATGGCAAAAGGTTCGGTAATACTTTGAGAATCCTCGTAATGCCGGAGTATATGATCGCGTATGTTCAAAATCCGAATTTATCCAATCCATAGGAAGATCAAATTTATCAGCGACACGGCGAGCTGCGTCTCTGATGGCGCGATCATTGATCATGGCGTCGATATCGCTTGACATCTGACGAAAAGTATAATTCTGTACGATTGAAGCGCCTCCAGCAATAACAATTTCAAAATGTGCATTTCTGCCCTCGAATTTTCTCAACTCTTTTGCCAACTCATTGAGGTATTTGTCCATATCTTCTTTTCGCATCATAAAATCAAATGACATGTCTGACTCCCTTCTCCATAATATTAGCTCGTTTAAATTCTGGTAAACATTCTTCCATACATTTTCTTTTAAGCATTTCTTTTAATTCAGTATCATGAAGTTGCTCAATGTCTTCAGGGTATTTAGGTTCCTCCAGCTTCCATTTTCTCATTTCATCGTATCCGCTATATAACGGTATGTTTGAAATACGGCATAAATAATCAACAGTGGCCACAACATACAGGCCTTTGTCATATTGCTTGCTCAAAAAACATCGTTCAGCGAAATGAGAAGTAATGCAAAATCTAATAAAACTTAAGTCACCTTCAGACTTTATTTGATGCTGAAGGTTACTAATGAAAGCGTTCCATTGCGACTCCCGAATATATTTGTCCTTAAGATATTCACTATATAGGTCATCCATGGAAACTTTCAAATATTTACTCAAATTAACCAGTAATGAGACAGACGCTTTACCAAGATCTGTCGTGCCCTTTACAATTCTATTGATTGCGGTATATGGAATCCCTAGCTCTTTCGCTGTTTTATATACCGTCGTTTGTTTGGAAAGGAATAGGTATTCAAGCATTATAAGACCTCCTTCTCTTCTACACTTTCAATCTGATCACATATAATAATACGCTATTATTATTATACGTGATAATAGTGGCAATGTAAAGGCGGAACAGTTACTTCTACTTTTCTATTTTTGCCTCTCATTATAATTTTCTCCTTTCTCAATGCCTCATGCTAATCGTTACATCATCAGTATGTCGATGCGCTGCTTTTAAAATGTCACGGAAAACACGAAATTTTGAGGCGGTATGCGTCGAAGGTCGGCGCTTGGTAAGTTTTGAGGTGGATTTTAAAAAGTAAGTTTTGAGGTAAATTAAAAAGAGCCTCCTCTCAGGGAAGCTCTTAGGGAAATATCTTTTGCTGTAATGTTTCTCCACAAAGAGAGTTTCGGCAACTCTGCAAGTTTAATGCTTTATAAATAGCATCAGCGTTGTAATCCGGAGCAAAGTCCGGGGCTACATCCATAATTTTCTGAATCAAAGGCACGTCCCGTTCGACAAGATCATCTGCGATTTCCTCTACGGAGGAAAATTTCTGCATTTTTGCGCAGACCTGCTTAATTAGGCGCATAATGCTACCTTGTTCAACGCCTTCCTCATGTGCCTGATTTCTCATGATTTCCATTTCGCGACACACAATCGCCACTCCTCTCTCATCTTCCTTAAAATACCAGACACGGTCCGCAAGGGCCTTGTTATGCATATCCTTCGCGTTTGTACAGCTGAAATCACGCATCAGCCGTCCAAGTTTTGTTTCATCCTTAATCTTGGAATTCACATATATGATACGCGCCTCATCCTCAAACGCTTCCCCGGTTTCCTCGAAAAGTTTTGAGTTAGGCCTTCTCTTCCGATAAAAAAATGATACATTCTTCCCGGCCAAGATTTCGAATCATCTCCTCATTTCTGACGCATTCATCATTTTCTTGGGACTTGATCCAATTAGAGAAAAATTCTCTTGTGTCGGGTTCCGATGAACCTGTATATACGACAGCATCTGCCAATGCAAGCAACTCTTTTCTTGAATCTTTCGTTTGGTGTTTGCAATCCTCCACCGTATGCATGGTCAGCAGGCAAGAGATTCCCCTCTCTTTTGCGTCCGTCACCTTTTCCACGATTCCCGGAATTTCTCCGAGCTGCCAAAAATCATCCAGTACAAACATGACCAGAACCTCTGCTTTTTGTTCTTCTTCCGCAAAATATTTTAGCGCTTGCGCACAGAAAATACCAAGGAGTACCCGAAATTCCGACTCAAAGAACGCAAACGGAAGGAATAACACTGTTTTTTCTTTTTGAAATATTTGAAAATCAATTGTGTTGTTCGCTGTCAGTTCTTTGATTGGTTCTGACAGAAATCTCATTAAGCAGGTGTGCACGCACTCACATGCCATGCGTTTTTCATCTTCTGAAAATGACTGGAATTCTTTCAGAAACGAGTCATACCATATGGTTGAGTTCCGCGGAAATCGCACCTTAGGCAACCTTTCCAAAGTTTCCATATTCTCCTGCACCATGCAGACAACTTCAAACATTTTGGCAAATGTCTGCATTTCCAGATTTGTACACTCTATTGTATACGCAATCATCATGCACAAAAACGCCTGTCCTGCAGATCGCACCTTCTCATCTTCTATCTCATCAACGCCTAAGATATACAGATTATCCAGAATACCCGCAGCAAGTTCTTCCACATCTTTTTTTGTATTGACAAAACAAAATGGATTGTAACGATAAGAATTCTCCCGATCATCGAAAGAAAACTTCTGCACTCGACATCCCGCCTTTTTCAATGACTCTTCGGTATCTTTTTGCAGTTCTCCGTAATAATCAGTGACAATCAATGAATGAAAGCCTAACATATTCGGGCGGACTATCTGAAACGTTTTTCCACTTCCAGCCTCCCCGATTGCAATTATGATGCGTCCCTTTTGGTCCGATTCGGTATTTGTCTGCAATTTGGTCTGCGCAGACAGAAGAATCTCGCTTATGTTCGATGGCTCCATTTTTCTCGCTTCGTTCTTCCAACAAGTATCACCTTGGCGATTCTGTTCTGTTCCTTTTCGCACCTTTCGTTCCCTCTTCTTGCAAACTCTTTGCAATATTTTTTTGATGTGTTCCATTTTCCGCTCTCCCTTCCGACACTGCTATTCTGATAGCTTTCTTACAGCATGTCGAATCTTGAAATTTCTTATTTTTGCGGATAACACTTTTTGGATTAAAACAGACAGGGCCGAAGTCCTGCCTGTTATCCAAAACCGCCCAACTACAATTTTTCCTCATCCGGTGCAGCAACCGGGCTTGTATCCTTTGTATCCTCCTGCGCTGGCATCGGGTTAAGTCTTGAGGACAATGGCTCGCGGTACAACCCACCTGTGCGTCCGTGCGTCACCTCCCGGAACTGGGCTGGTCTTTCCTTGTGGATGATGGTCGCATCTGATTCCTTGATTATCTTTTTGTCGTTCCCGACCATTGCCGGCATTTCAGACGTTCTCTTTTGCCCATATTTCGGCTTCCCATAGGGTCTTTCCACATTTTCGCAGTTTAAGCCATTCGGACTGAAAATCGGCCCGACACTCGGCATACGGTCATCCCTCTGTTTCTTCTCAAATCCGGCAGACAGCTTTTCGATATTTTCTTTCTGTTTTTCTTCCATTTTCTTTCTCACTTCTTCCAGCCGCTTAACGTCGTCCCGCTCCACTAAACGCGGATGATAAACCTTTTCCGGGTCGTTAGGCACGCAGTCATGCCAATTGGAAAGCTTATCTGGGGCCGGACTCTGAAGGGCGGATTGATCTAACATAATCATCCCCTTTCGAAACAGGGCTGGCGTTTCTGTAAGCAAATGGCACATCACTCCCAGTTCGTCCTTTTTATTGGTACCATGCGGAAGATCCAGCATGGCAAAGATGCCCCGTTTGTTTAATGCTGCCAGCATGTTCTTATCTACCAGCTCCGCTAATTTTCCAGAAAGCATGATCATACCTGGATAAAGAGCCCCATTACAGGTTCCGTATGCAAGTGTATGCAGGATCTGTTTACAGATGATTGCCCGTAATGGCACGGTCTCCGGCGTATGAAAATGCGACAGGAAAAAGGCCACATTGGAGCTACAGTGCTCCAGGAAATTTCGCTGATTTAGCGCATCCTTAGCTGTTTCTTTATCGGAACCGGTAAAACTTTGTATGGATGATACGGTCAGTTCACTTAAATGCGTGTATAAAAGAGTCGCAATGGATGTCCGGTCCCCGTCATTGAGGCTGCGGAAAACATCGTAATGTGCGATGCAAATATCATCCCAGTTCAGCTCGCGCACACCGTCAAAAAGTCGATCCAGTTTTGTGCCGGCGTAGTATGATGTTTCTGTTATTTCTGCCATGAGCAGTCTTAAGACCATGGTTAAAGTCTGTTCTTCTTTTGACCGGTACCGGATCAGATACAGCATGATCGCCTGCAACAGTGAGAAACTGACCGCCCGTGTGAATGACAACGGAGTTGCTGCATCCGTAGCCAACTCTCTCGCCATGCGGAAGACTTCTGCTTCTGATGCTACACCAAGCGGATTATAAATGCCATCGCATACGGGCTGTTCCGGGTCCAGTACGTGGATACTGTGCCCCCATTTTGTAAGACTATTTGCGGATAACTGCAAGACAACATCGGAATTACAGTCCATGACCAAAAGCTTCGGTTTCTGCTGTAATACTGCAGTCAGACATAACCGTTCCCAGGTATCTGGATGAATGCCCTTGGCCAGAATATTGGTTTTGGGCGGAATGCTGAATTTTTTTGTCATATTGTTTATCTCCCTTTCTTTTTCGAAACAGATCTTCTAATACACATGGACCTATCTGCGACGTTTATTTGATGTTTTCCTTATACCAAGCCAAAAGCTGCTGTCCACGCTCGGTCATTTCTACGTTTTTTGTTCCATGATATTCTGGCGGTACAGGGGCATGATCCATCATGGATGCATGTTCCTCGTAAAAACGCTTGTCTTTTTCATATTTTTCTTTAGCCTCAAGATAGTCCGGATTTTCGGATTCCTTTTCTACAATTTTCATCCATTGTTCGCTGTGAGACTCAATGTTCTTAGCAAAAGATGAATAGTTATCGCGCTCCCTCCAATAACTTGGCCAATAGTTTTTATCGGCTTCGGCGATGACCAGTGAATTATCTGCATCCGCGATACACTCTAAAAGCTTTATGGTGTTTCTTAATTCAGTACCCAAATTATAATGATGATGTCGGCAGTCGTTGTAATAATCGACTTCAATCTCATCGCACAGGTGAAGCAACTGCACTGCAGAACACTTAAAGACGTCGAACAGTTTCTCTGGATTCGTCTTGATCTGTGCTATCACATAATTTCGGTGCTCACCAATTTTTTTATGTAAAGAATCGCTCAGATTCATAATATGAAAAGCGCCAACCCTACGCACATATTCATAAGGCAACGTTGGCAAAGAGCCGGTTTTCGTAACCGTGAATTCATAAGCCCCATCCATGTTGTATGTCGCGCTATACAGTTCTTCTAATCCTAACAGTTCCTGCTCATCTGCGGTCAGCTTCATCATTTTGATCTGGCTAACCATGTTATCCGGGAATAAGAAATCCGGAAAAGATGGTACACTTCCTTCTTCCGCATCCGGCAGTGCAGTATTTTCATAATGCTCAAAGAACTCCTCTCTGGAGAGGTTTAGCTGTTCAAGGATCGCAGGCCAGTGGTTTTTATCCGGCAGCGTTTCCTTCTCCCAGTTCTGGATTGTTGTGATTGATACGCCGATTTTTTCCGCGAGTGCTTCTTGCGTCATATTGCAGCGTTCCCTTGCATTTTTTAAAAATAAATACAGTGTCATATTCTGTTCTCCCCTTTGTTTTCTGGTTAGCCGTATTATAACAATGTGGGAGGGTTAGTACCACAAAGCCTAAAAAATAAGAGCAATTTTTTACTTACAACTTTCGCTTATGGTGCTGACCCTCACATCTACGTTTTACACATTTTCTTTTTTTCTGCACCAAGATGTACTTGCCTGACCTTCTTAAGTGCCCTTATAAAATTGTAAACTTGCGGATTCCCTTGGTCTTTTGGCAAAATAATTGTCTTACGGCCTTATTTGAGGTGGAGCGATAAGCGACGTAACACCAAGTGATTCTTGGTAATATGCAAATGGCTTACTGCCTCCCGATCGGTTCATAATCCGTTCATTGGGGTGTTCCCCGGGAACACCCCTGTTTCCCTCCGCTTTTTCTGATTCCTCAGTTTCCCCTTCAGTGCATTTTCCAGATAGTGTGGAGGATCCTGACTCCGTCCCTTATAGCGTGGATCTTCGACTTACTGCCCTTCGGCCGGTCTCGGTACTGGATCGGTACGGAACGGATTGCCATTCCGCTTTGCAATGCAAAAATCGTCATTTCCGTTTCAACCTCAAAACCATTGGACTTTATCCGAAAGCTTTTTACGAATTCCCAACTTAAAGCCCGGCATCCGGTCATAACATCCGGTATATCCGCATGGAACAGCCGGTTGATCAAACGCTGTACGAGCCGGTTCCCGAACGCGTGGATCTTCTTTTTATTCTCTTCATAATAGGTCGTGGAGAGCCGGTCGCCGATGACCATATCGGCGCCTTCCTGGATCCCCCGTAACAGGTCTAAGGCCCTGTCTGCTGAGTACGTATCATCGCCGTCCGTCAAGATGTAACAGTCTGCCTGGATCTCCTCAAACATCCTCCGGATCACGTTTCCCTTTCCTTTTTCTGGTTCGTACCCGACTGTCACTCCGGCTTTTAAAGCAATCTCGGCAGTTCGGTCATCGGAATTGTTATCATAAACATAGATGGTCGCCTTCGGAAGTGCGCGTCTCCAGTCAGTGATGACTTTTTCGATCGTCATTTCCTCGTCATAGCACGGGATCAGGACTGCTATCTGCATATCCGGCATCTTCCTCACCTCCTCCATTTTTCTCATCTTCTTTTGTATAAGGTCATGTTTTTCCCTTCGTATGACTTTTCGTATTCTCCGTCATATTCTTCTAAAAACAGCCCAAGGATGCCGCCGCGGTCAGCATTTGCCAGTAAGAAGTAATGGGCCGGAATATCACGGACCAGTGCCTCGTACTCCTTTGCACTTAAAAAATCACCGTCTTTTTCCGGTTTTTGGCTCTCTTTTTCATTCTTCTTTTCTTTCTGCATCAGGAGCGGGAAAGATAGATTCGTGTCCGTTAAGTTCCTTCGCATGTTATAAAGGGAAACCATGTTTTCAAGGATGCTGCGGCTTCCTCCCCCTTTCTTGCTTATATAGAGCTCCGGGCGCATATCGATATACACCTGGAAGCCTTCATATTCAAAAAACTGGTTGTATTCCGGAGGCAGGCAGCAGATATCGGAATCCGGGTCTTCGGTTACGGTCTGACGAACCGCCCTCCAGTCTTCCAGCATGGTATCATCCGCATACCTTGCAAAATACACATCCGTCAATGGCTGGTTTGTGAAAATCATCCGGAGAGGCTTTGCGCTCTCTTTTCCCAGTCCAACTACCAGGACTGCCATACAGATTGCCAGTACAAGTTTCGTAGCCCGATCAAGCCGAATCCTGCTCCACAACTTTATCATGGCATCTTCGATGGCGCTCCCCGTATCCTTAAATAAGTACAGGGTACCAAGCATGAAAAACGGGTACCATTTTGCTTTGGAGATGACAAGGATAAGAAACCCGCCCCACATCCATACGACTGTTGACGTCAGGGTAAGTATCTTTCCCTGTTCCGTTCGTTTCCCTGAGTGCTCCAGTCCGTAAAAAAATAGCAGGACTGAGCCCAAGATCGGTGGGACGTAAGTCAGATCGTTCAATGCGAACGGCAGGAGTTCTGAAATCTGCATCAGCTTTAAAGCCCCCGAAGCCATGGCATCAAACACGTACGTTGCGTTCTCCAGTCCGTATGGATTCACGAGCAGGAACGGCATGGAAAGAATGGCCGTGAGAATCAGTGTTCTGCGCATCTTACCGGTCATGTAGGTCTGCGCCACGCGCTTATAAGGGAACATCACCAGGTACGGCAGCAGGACGATTAGGTGCATGACCCAGTAGCTTGCATGAAAATTGACTTCAGCAAGCATTGTCACCGGGATCATTCCCAGATATCTCCTTTTACCGGTCTGCCCGTATTTTATGACCCCGTAAAGTTCCAGGATGATCAGAAGAAACGTTAGGATCTCCGGGCGCAGATTCAGATACCCGAACAGGTTTGTCAGGATGACGGTACAGATAAGCCGCACCCATGGGTCAGTCACAGTCTTTGCAACCAGGCTCCGGACCACCAGATACACTCCGGCGATCATAAGAACTGTCAGGATAAACAGGCCGGCTGTTCCCAAGATCCGTTTCACCCATGCGATCATGACGCAGTACGCCCAGTTCTGGATGATTATTGGCATCCCAGGCGTCGTGATGAACGGGTTTGTATGTGGGATCCCGTGGGACAGGATATAATTTCCCGTGGAAATGATATAGAAGACATCCGTATCCACCATTCCTTTTATACCCTGTAGGATAAACCAGACCGTACAGAACAGGACCTCCGAAATGAATGGGCTGAGGCGCTTTGGAGATTCGAGGCGATCCATAATATACTCCTTTTCGTTTTGAAATTTTTCATGGACAGTATGTCGCATTTCTTTCATTTTTGGCATGAAAAAGCTCCGGCCTTATACACGGCCGGAGTCTCTCGGTTTTCGCAATCCCAGACGGGCCGTTATTCCGGCTGATCGTCTTTTCTTTTTGATTCCTCATCTTTTTCTTTCTTCTGTTTCGGTTTTTCCATGGTCTTTCGTAAAACCTCAGATGGATCTTGGATGATGTCCATGTCATGCAGTTTCCGGAACAGTGCTTCCAGTACCGGAACACAGATGCTGTTTCCGGCCAGCTGACAGATCTGCTGGTCTGTGATACCGGCTTTGGACATCTTTTCGTAATCCTGGTCGCGGTATCCCATCAGACGCAGGTATTCTTTTGCGGTCAGCATGCGCACTTTTCCGTGGTAATAAATCGCCTGCCGCGGTGCCGTGGTGATCGTTTTGGCGTTATCGCCGACGCGTCCTCTCCGATTTTTTGAACCCGGGATCGCGAGGTTAATGATCTGCCACTCTTTTACTTCCGCGTAGCCTTTTTTCGTCCCTTCCCTGACGGTCAGGGTCCCATCTGGCAGCGTTCCAAGGATTGCCTTTTCGGCGTCTTTCAGCTGGACAGCCGGATCGTCAAAGGAGACTTTCTTGTCGATGAAATCCCTTAAAGTCCACTGTGGCGTCATTTTCTCCGGGAATTCGAACCGATCTGCACCAGGGACGTCCTTTAAGATCGATACCACAAAGACACGGTCGCGGTTCTGTGGGATGTTATAATCGGATGCGGTCAGAATCTTATGGTAGGAATAGTATCCGAATTCATCCATAACCTCCTGATAATATTCCATACAATCCTGAAATTTCCATAAAAGCCCCGGTACGTTCTCCCAGATCACTACCTTAGGCTGCCTTGACAATTCCGGAAATCCGTTCTTTGGCGTCGGATCCAGGATCTGCAGTGTCCGCTCAAATAAGATAGAACGTCCGGTATTGATGTTGTTCTTTCCCTCGTTTGAAAAATCCTGACACGGGGAGCCGTGTACCACGATATCCGGGGCTAGGTTCCAGATCCGGATATCCTGCGGTCTCGGGCCACATTGGAAGATCTGATTGTAAGACTGGACTGCGTATGGCAGAACCTCGATGTAATCAATGGATCGCAGGCATGACGGTCCAAAAATGTTTTCGAGCGCCCTCCTCGGTGCCCCGATCCCGCCAATTTTATTATGTTATATATGTACTTAATATTATAAACGCTTATTTTACAATATCTTTTACATTAAGTGCTTGATATTATACCAATTACGCATTATAATATGTGTATATAGTAACAATCAAGGAGGTCTAAATATGTTTACTGTTCAAAAATGCTTATATCCGCAAAAAGATAATTCTTTCAAGGAGGGATATATAATAATGCATCCCGATTATTATCCCTTTTATATAAACAAATTTTTACATGTAAAAAATATCACTTCTGTTTCGACATGTAAGCAGTATGCATATAGAATCTCCAAATGGTTGAATTATTTAGAAGATAAAGAAATTGATTATAAAGATGCAAAAAATGAGCACTACTATAAATTTTTGATATATCTTTCTTATGATTCTCAAAATAATCTGATTAATATTGCAGAATCAAAGAGGTCTGGATTTACTATAAAATCTTACTCTTCTCCGATTAAAAGTCTTTATCGTTATTTAAAAGAAATTGGAGTAAGTGTGAATTTTGAGCCCGGAGAGATTTCGGCCGATGCCGGTAAGTCTTTTTTCTTTGGCCAAGGAATGGTTTCTTCAAATGAACGCGAAGCAACAATCATTAATAATGTTTTTGAACATTCAAAACCGGTTGATTATATTAAATGGTATACAGACGAGCAAATAGAAGCTATTTTTTCAAATAGTAGAACCGTCCGAGATAAAGCAATATTTTCGCTCTCGTTAGATGGAATGCGAATAGATGAGATCATTACATTGCGTATGTCGGATTACGATGATCAGAATGGAATTGTCAAATTGTATCATTCAAAAGGACGTACGACTGGCGATACCGGAAGAATTGTAGCTCTTTCGGAGCAGTCTCAGCAATTTTTGAATGATTATATTTTCAATGAAAGAATGAACGTTGAAACGGATTTGTTAGCGGATAACAAGATATTGGGGAAAACAATTTTCATAAACCTTCGAAAGGACAAATATTATGGACAGCCCATCAAATACCACAGTTGTCTTAATGTGTTAAAAGTAATAGCCAAGCATGCTGGTCTTCCTCCAGAAAGGATAAGGACTCATTCAGGAAGAAGCACTTCGGCAGCCAATATGTATCGATTGCAGATGACCAATCCTGAATTAAATCTTACGGATGAACAGATACGGTTAAGGCATGGCTGGAAACGCTCAGAATCAGCCGATCCATATAAAAACATGAACGATCCTGTAATAGCTCTTAAGACAAAGGAGATATTAGAAAATGCAAAAGCGAAAAGAAATGATTTTAAATCAGACAAGTGATGAAAAAGAAATTTTGGCACAAAAGGTTGCTTCCGCGATAAATGAACTTAAATCGCTCAAAGAATATAAAGAAGAATATGATGTGAAATTTGAAAATATTTACAATCACAATGGTTGTTCGTATGATTTTTATGTATTTCTAAACGATAATGTATTGCCTATTATTGGAAAGGAAAAATTAGAAAAATATTTTACATATAAAGCAAACGAATACCTGGATCAATTTGAAGTTAAACGAATAAAAAACGTGTATTTTGAAGAATTCGGATATCATATATTTGGACATTTGTTATCAACCAGGCAATTTTTGTCAAAATTCAAATCATACGAGCAAACGACAGTGGCAACCTGCTTTTTGAGAGTCGTCTTCCCTTTTATTTGCAACAATTTTAAGCAGAATCGTAGTTTGGTTTATAAAATTATGATGTTTACCAAGACTGAAGCAAAAGAATACGATGAAAAATATTATGCAAATAATGTGGTAAACGACCATGACTTAAAAACAAGAATAAATAATATGATTGTGCCGGATATCCTTAAATATGGGACACATATTTCAGCTTTTTATCCAGTGATTGATGAATATATTGAAAAAATAAAAATTTCCAGACGGACACTTCCAAACACGGAGAAAGATTTTTTTAATGAGATTACAGACCATATATGTGCCGTTTATTCAGATAAAAGCTTGCATGATGACTGGCGTTTTGCGTATAATTTTCCAGCAATATTTATACGTTATACCGATTATTACAATGACAAAAAGCAGGAATGTTTAGAATATTGGTTTAACCACAATTTTGACGAGTTAAAGGAAAATAAGACTGAATATATTTTGTATTCTATCCTAAAAGGAGCCTTTGTTAAAAACGTAATATCCATTGAAGGACTGTCAAACGAAAAAATGATGGATGAATTAAGATTTTTTATAAGAAGAAACTTTAATGGCAAACCATCCTTCAAATCAAAAGTAACACGGATCCATTCTTTGCTCTGCTATGCTGAGACCTTCCCGGAAGTTAAATGCTCTGCTGATATCAACAAATGGCATATATGTGATTTTGCATTTCATTTAGAGGAAGATGCTGGTTATAAGCCGTCTGTAATACAGGATTACATTGGGGATTTTAGATATTATTTTAATACCTTAATGGCAAGGAAGAATTACCCATACAGACCAACGTACAATCCAACAACAAATATTGTAATTTTCAACTCAAGGGATCACGAAAGTAACACCCTTCCCATTCCGGATGATGTTATAGTTTTCTTGGATAACCATATAGATGAACTGCACGACAAAAAGTTTTCTTTAATATACAAATGCTTAATGGAATTAGGCTGGAGATATAGTGATGTTTTAAATCTCACAACAGATAGCTTTACTTTTATAGATGATTCAGGATATGTCAAAGTCCGTGTTCCGGTACAAAAGACCAGAGTGCAGCTTTTTAAGAAAGGTATAGAACCTTTTTACGAGGATCTTATAACAAAGCCTTTATACGAAGAGCTTGATCTGTACATAAAAGAAACTCAATATCTTAGAGACACATATCATACAGACAGAGTGTTTTTTATAATCACAAATGGAAACGTCGTCCTTCCCGCTTCAAGGCACTGTACCGATTTGATTAACCAATTATTAAAGAAGTATAATATCAGCTCCATTGATGATCGATTTGTGACTTTCGGCACAAGGCAACCAAGAAAAACTGTCGCAACCACGCTTGTCTCGAACGGAGCTTCTCTTACCGCTGTTCAGAAAAAATTAAAGCATACTTCATCAGCTACAACAGCCGCATATTATGCAGAAGTCCAGCAATATCGTTTATCAGAGTTGAATGAGGAGTTCTTTAACAAAAAATTCGGCTTATTGCTAGACAAAGATAAATTAAAACTTTTTTCGGAGGAAGAACGCAAGATATTATACGCAGATTTCTGCTTAAATAAGCGCGAAGTTGAATGTGGTGTCTGTACAAAACATCCTTCCGAAGGCAGGTGTTTTGAGTTAGGGCAATTAAGATGTTCTTCATGTCCAAAATTATGTACAGGGGAAAAGTACCTTCCCAAATGGCAGCAAATGTTGAACGACAGTAAGATGAATTTGGATGAATATGTAAGGGTGTACAAAGAACAAGGTATCTCCGAATCAGAGTACACTTCCTTCATAGAATACAAACAGGAATTGCAAATTTTCAATGAATGTAATGCTATTATTGAAGCAATACAGAAAGGGGTGTAAATGAATAATAATTCTTTAGCTGAAAACTTTGAATTAACAAATACAGGTAGAAAAAGCTACGGTTTTTCTGTAATCGCACATCAACAGATTCTGAGTGATGATATTGATTCGTTTAATAAAATGTTGTCTAATTTTTGTTCTGGCAATAATTTCATGGATGATGTTTGGTTTATAGATCTGATCAGAAAAGAAGAAAATGTATCCGATAAAATCAGAAAAATAATATTTAATATTAACAACGATGAAGCAAAATATGAATTGAAAAAATATGCGTTATATGCCCTTCTTTCACACCATAAGCCAAGAACAATATTGGAAAAAGTAAAGAACATAATCAGGATATATAATTGTTCTAAATGTTCAAAAGCATTCAAAGACTTAGATAAAAAGGATGTATATAATTTATTTTTCACGATATGGAGCAATAATAAGTGTTCCGAACGAACAAAGGCTTGTTATTGGTCTGATATCAAATGTTTTTTGCAAACAATGGAATATTTTGAAGTGTTAGAATATGCATGCGCTCTTGTTGCACCTTCCATTTCGGCACCTGAAAAACATGATTCAAAGTACATTCCCGATTACGTGATGGATCAGTATGATAAATTATTTTTTGTTGGCGATGTTCCTCCTACGCAAAAAGCAATTTATTGGACCTGCAGATTGATTTCGAATCGACTTACAGAGGCTCTTAGTATAAAAGCCAACTGTTTAAAACAAATCAACCATGATACATATGTAATTTCGATACCAACATTTAAACAGGAGGGAAGCTCTCTCCTTCCTTCTGTAAAAATGATAGAATTAAAATATCGTGGAATTGGTGCGTTTTATATTGATTTGATAATTGAGCAGCAAACGCTTCTTAAGAAATACAATAAAGAACAGGATGGGTATTTGTTTTATGCAGAAAACTGGAATTATGTAAAGAAAGAAAAACGATATAAGAAAGTAAAAACAAGTGATGTACACCTTGTCAAATACGACGCTTTCTGGCTGTTTTTGAAGAACATCGGAACCGTGAATGAAATAACTGACAAAAATGGTAAATTAGCTTTATTAGCTCCTCATTCGTTCAGACATAACGCCATTACAGACAGATTAGAAAGCGGTTTATTTAGGCCGATAGACCTTGTTCCTATGACCGGGCATCATAACACAGTTATGATTGAACAGGCATATTCTCATCAGAAACTGGAGACAGCAATCCCTCAAACACCTATTATATTTAAGGGGCGTATCGTTAATTTTGACAACAAAAGAAAGGTAGAACGAATACTTGCAAATCCGTATGCAAGAAGAATACATGGCTTAGGGATTTGTTTTGATTCACGTAGCTGCTCTAAGGGCCGCTCTGCTTGTTATCGATGCGATTATCTGATTCCAAATGCTGATGAGCTTGATTCTTATATACAAGAAAGAGAAGATTGGAAAATTAAGGGAGAAAAGGCAATCCAGGGCAACAATGATTCTTATGCGGAATTATGTTCTGAATGGATTGAGTCTTGTAACTGTATTATAAACAAAATAATAAATTCACTTCCAAAGGAGGATGAAAAATGTTAACCAAAAAGCCATCTGATAATATGAAAAAGATGTACGAAGCAAAAAGAAAAGAAACAAGCCAAAAGATTATTGCTGCAATCAAGGAGCTTCAATCTGATGGGGATGTTGTAACCAGAAAAAAGATTATAGATATGACAGGTGTTAGTTCCGGAACACTGAGTCAGGAATATATAAAAGACATATTTAGGGAATATCAAGTTCTGCAGTTTGCAAAAGAAGTAAGTACTTCTAAGAAAGATACGAATAGAGATGCCTCTATAGACTCATTAAGCGCCGAAATTGGCGCGTTAAAGAGTAAACTGCAGGATTATGAACAAACTCTCGAATTGAAGCAAAAACAACTCGATAAGGCGCTTGCAGAGCTATCTGAAAGCAAGAATAGTTACCAACTACTGTCTGGGAAATATCAGCAACTTTTGGAGTATATTGATTCTGTTGGTGGAGATCTGAAGTTCTTGCATTTAATTTAACAAAAAGAGAATCTTATCAACTGCTTTTCATCAATAGAATATTGTTTCCGTGTTAACCAGTTAAAACTATTTTGCCAAGATACTTAAAAAACAGCAGTCCGATGGGCTGCTGTTTTGACTGATTAAAATATACCTATAGACAAATATCAGTTTATCTCGCTACATTCCCATTATTTTATTCAAAGTCAACATAGCGTTTTCGTCCATATCTTCGTCATATTTAAGTTTAAGAAAATCCGTGTCTATTTTTGTGAGCCTAATAGATATATCCTTATATGCCAACGCTTTTCTGCACCTGTCAGCAAGTCTTTTGGCTATTCTGCTTTCATCCTCATCTTGTTCACATAACGCAATAATATTCTTTAAATCATTGTCTGTGTATTTAGAGTTATACATATTTTACCTCCACTAAATCTTAATTGTAAGCGCTGAATAACCCACCGTCTTTCCATTCCAGCTAATTCATGCGACAATCA
>ERZ1673743.2341-NODE-2341-length-16852-cov-4.443472_pt1 | contig 16852 bp, 13 predicted proteins | sample MGYA00580197_ERZ1673743 | MGnify/ENA primary metagenome ERZ1673743 (study PRJEB41218, sample SAMN15661795) | gut metagenome | host: Homo sapiens | place: Canada: London | collected 2015-08-20/2019-03-30 | study: EMG produced TPA metagenomics assembly of... | reverse complement strand
CTCTTATGGCGGAGGGGATGGATACGTCGTCGATTCTCTTCTTCCGGTATCTGCTGGCGATTCCTGTAGTAGCCCTGCTGATGGTGGCGCGCGGACGTTCGTTTGCAGTCGGCGCCCGCACGCTGGGGCTGCTGGTGGTGTTCGGTCTGCTGGTGGGCGTTTCGTCAATAGCGCTCTTCGAGAGCTACCGCTACATGCAGGCCGGCATCGCCTCGACCATCCTGTTCGTCTATCCGCTTATGGTGGCGGTGATCATGGCCGGATTCTTCCATGAGAAGGTCACCCCGGTGACGGTGTTTTCGCTCGGTGCGGCCATGACCGGCATCGGCATGCTGTATAAAGGGGGCGACGGTGTCACGCTCAGTCTGACCGGTACGGTGCTTGCGCTTGTGTCGGCTCTCTCATACGCATTATATATTGTGGGTGTGAACAAGACCCGCATCGCCCGCGTGCCCACGCTCACCGTCACATTCTATGTGCTGGTTTTCGGCCTCACCGTTTTCCTGGTGAATATTGTTACCGGTGGGAGCCTGTCGGTTCCGCACGGCGCCGCGCAGTGGGGCAGGGTGGCATGCCTGGCGGTATTGCCCACGGCAATCTCGTTCCTCTGCACCACGGCGGCCATTGTCTACATCGGTTCCACGCCTACGGCCATTCTCGGGGCGCTTGAACCACTGACGGCCGTTGTCGTGGGCATCACGGTCTTCGGCGAGGTGCTCACGTTCACCGACGTCATCGGCCTGGTGCTTATCCTCGTCGCCGTAATCTTCGTCATCCTCGGCGGCAGTGTAAGTCATCCGCTCACCGCCATCCGCCGCATGTTCCCCCGCCGCCGCCGTTCGCGGTGACGTTTCGCCATATCGGAATAATTGCGTAACTTTGACACGAAAATCAGACAGACATGCCCGTAATATTGCATATAGAGACCTCTACCGAGGTGTGTTCGGTGGCATTGACCGCCGAGGGAGCCATACTTGAGCATTTCGAGGAGTTCAGCCCCATGAGTCACGCTACTGCGCTCAGCGGATTCATAAAAGGCGCGCTCGACCATCTGCGCCAGCACGACATGCGTCTCGATGCCGTGGCGGTGAGCCTCGGCCCGGGCAGCTATACCGGTCTGCGAATCGGGCTTTCCGAGGCGAAGGGGCTGGCCTACGCCCTTGATGTGCCTCTCATCGGCGTGAGCACGCTTAAGACCATGGCTGTGCAGGTGCTGTTCGGCGCTCCCGAGGATCTCCCTGAGGATATCATTTTCGTGCCGATGATCGATGCCCGCCGCATGGAGGTCTACACCGCCGCCTACAACCTCGCGCTTGAAGAGGTGATGGCTCCACAGCCCCTGATTCTCGACGAGGGGTCGTATGCCGACATTCTTGACCGCGGTCCGGTCATCTTCTTCGGCAACGGCTCTGACAAGGCGGCCGACCTTATTAAGCATCCGAACGCCCGGTTCCTGAGCGGTATCCAGCCCCTGGCCACAGGCATGCAGGCGCTTGCCGACAAGGCCTGGCGCGAACAGGATTTCATCGACCTGGCCTATTCGGTTCCTGTCTATCTCAAGGATTTTCAGGCCACGCGTCCCCGCAACCTCTTCGCCTGACGTTCCGGCCCTGCCGGATCAGAAAACGGCATAAGGATGTGCTGTATATGCATGCGCAATCAAAAATATTGAAATTGGGGGAGGGATTTTTGCCGGAATTCCGGTAAAAATTATTAACTTTGCGTGCAATAAAACCACATTATTAAGTTATGTCGTCATTTATTGCAGATCGCGTAGAGATGGACGGACTCACTTTCGACGATGTCCTGCTGATTCCCGCTTATTCCGACGTGCTGCCCCGCAGCGTCAACCTCCAGACCAAGTTTTCGCGTAACATTGCTCTGAACATCCCCGTGGTTTCGGCCGCGATGGATACGGTGACAGAGGCCAAGATGGCCATTGCCATTGCCCGTGAAGGGGGTATCGGCGTGATACACAAAAACATGTCGATACAGGAGCAGGCACGTCAGGTTCACGCTGTGAAGCGTGCCGAGAACGGCATGATCTACGACCCCGTGACCATTCACCGCGACAGCACCGTAGGCGATGCCCTGAAGATGATGGAGGAATACCACATCGGCGGCATACCTGTTGTCGATGACAACCGTATGCTTGTAGGCATCGTCACCAACCGCGACCTCCGTTTCGAACGTAACCTCAACCGGCCTATCGACGAGGTGATGACATCAGAGAACCTTGTCACCACATCGCAGTCGACCAATCTTGAGGAGGCCGCCGACATTCTCCAGAAACACAAGATCGAGAAACTCCCAGTGGTTGACCGTGAAGGTCATCTGGTAGGTCTCGTCACATATAAGGATATCACCAAGGCCAAAGACAAACCCAACGCCTGCAAGGACGCTCTGGGCCGTCTGCGTGTGGCTGCCGGCATCGGCGTTACCAACGACTCGATGGAGCGTGCCGACGCCCTCGTGGCCGCCGGTGTCGATGCCCTTGTGATTGATACAGCGCACGGCCACACACAGGGTGTTGTGGGCGTGCTCCGCGCCGTGAAAGAGAAATATCCGCAGATTGACGTAGTTGTGGGCAACATCGCCACCGGCGCCGCCGCGAAGTATCTCGTCGAGAATGGTGCCGACGGCGTGAAGGTCGGCATCGGCCCGGGCTCGATCTGCACCACACGCATCATCGCCGGCGTGGGTGTGCCCCAGCTTTCAGCTGTATATGACGTGGCCAAGGCGCTTGAGGGCACCGGCGTGCCCCTGATTGCCGACGGCGGTATCCGTTACAGCGGCGACATCGTGAAGGCACTCGCCGCAGGCGGCTGGAGCGTGATGCTCGGCGGCATGCTTGCAGGTGTGGAGGAATCGCCCGGCGACACCATCATCTACAACGGCCGCAAATACAAGTCGTACCGCGGCATGGGTTCGCTTGAGGCCATGGAAAAGGGGTCGAAAGACCGTTACTTCCAGGCCGGCGAGACCGACACCAAGAAACTCGTGCCCGAAGGCATCGCCGCCCGTGTTCCCTACAAGGGTTCGCTCTACGAGGTTGTCTATCAGATGGTAGGCGGCCTGCGCAGCGGCATGGGATACTGCGGCGCCCATAATATCGACGAGCTCCACAACGCCCGTTTCACCAGAATTACCAACGCCGGTGTGGCCGAGAGCCACCCGCACGATGTGTCGATCACCTCTGAGGCCCCCAACTATTCGGCCTCTCTGCGCTGATTGCCGCAGCGATACTTTCCCCGGAGAAAAAGTTGATTTAACTTTTCCCGACGGGCAATAAAGATTTCTCTCTGTCGTTATTTCCTTGTATGGATATGCCCTTGCGGCGCGTTCCATGCAAGGAAATAAACATTTATAGTATTTTATGAAAAAAAGTTTTCTTTCACTGGCAGTCGTCGCGTCTGCCGCCGGTCTGATTTATGCCGCCGCCCCCAAGGATCCGGTTCTCATGACCGTCGGTGGCAAGCCTGTGACTCTCAGTGAGTTTGAATATCTTTATCACAAAAACAACTCGCAGCAGCTTGTACCCCAGACCATCGACGAGTATCTGCAGATGTTCATCACATACAAGCAGAAAGTAGCCGCCGCCGAGGCCGCCGGCATCGACACCACACAGGCTTTCCAGAGCGAATTCGACGGGTACCGCCGCGAACTCGCCGAGCCTTACTTGAGCGTCAAGGCTGTCGAGGACTCCATCATCGCCGCCGAATATGACCGCATGGGCACCGACGTTGACGTGTCGCACATCATGGTGCGTTTCCAGGCACCCGACGGCACCGACCAGCGCGCTCTGCTGGCTGCCGTGCGCGACTCTATCGTGAACATGGGGGCTGACTTCGCCGCGATGGCCGACAAGTATTCGGTAGATCCCGCCGTGACCTCGAACCACGGCCACATGGGCTACATCACTGCCGCCCGTTTCCCCTATAAATTTGAAGACGCCGCATATCAGACCCCTGTAGGTCAGATTTCGGATGTCATAGACACACCCGTTGGCTACCATATCGTGAAAGTGCACGGTACCCGTCCGGCTCGCGGCCAGGTGCTTGTAGAGCATATCCTCAAGCTTACCCGCGGTCTGCCCGAGGATGAGGCCGCCCGCAAGAAAGCGCAGATTGACTCCATCTACCAGGTGCTGAAGGGTGGCGCCGATTTCGCCGAGGTGGCCAAGACTGAATCCGAGGATCCCGGGTCGGCACGCCGTGGCGGCCAGCTCCCCTGGTTCGGCACGGGCCAGATGGTTCCCGAGTTCGAGACCGCCGCTTTTGACCTTGCCGTGGGCGAGATTTCAGAGCCGGTGCAGACCTCGTTCGGTTACCACATCATAAAGAAACTCGACGCCAAGGGGCGTGACTCGCTCGCCGCTGTGGCTCCCATGATCAAGAATGTCATCTCGCGCGACGAGCGCGGTCAGCTGGCACACCGCCGCAAGCTCGACCAGCTGATGCAGAAGTTCAAGGTCACCCGCAACGAGCAGGCCGTCGCCAAGGCCATCGAGGCAATCAATGCCGCCAACGGTATCGACTCGACAGTCATCGCCGGCATGCTCACCGACAATACCCCTCTGGCCCGTGCAAACGGCAAGGATCTGGTGCTTGTCAGCGAGTTCGCCGCCGACCTGCAGCCCGGCCGCGGCCAGCTCAACCGTCAGCTTGACGAGTTCGACCGCATGCTCACCCGCTCAATCGACAACGCCGTGCTTGAGCTCGAGCGCGAGGATCTGGCTGTGAACAATGTCGACTACTGCAATCTGCTCAACGAGTACCGCGACGGCATGCTGCTCTTCGAGGTGTCAGACCGTGAGGTATGGTCTAAAGCCAAACAGGACAAGCAGGGGCTTGAGAACTATTTCAACGCCAACCGAGACAAATACACCTGGAAATCGCCCAAGCTCAAGAGCTACGTGATTTTCGCCACCTCTGATTCGATCTGCAAGGCCGCCGAGGCATATCTGGCCGCCAACAAGGTTGCTCCCGACTCGCTTGTCACAGAGATGCGCAAGCAGTTCGGCCGCGACATCAAGGTGGAAAAAGTCATCGCCGCCCAGGGCGAGAACGCCATCACCGACTACATAGCTTTCGGTGGCGAGAAACCCGAGCAGAAAGGCAAGTGGGCCTACTACTTCCCCTACCTGAACCGCGTGGTACCCGCACCCGAGGAGGCCGCCGACGAGCGTGGCCAGGTTACGACCGACTACCAGGGCGTGCTTGAAGAGGCCTGGAAGAAGGAACTCGCAAAGAAATATCCCGCCAAAGTCAACAAGAAAGTCCTGAAAAAGGCAAAGTGACATGCAGCGGCTGATGCCGCCGTCAATAAAACGCCCCTGCGGCCGCATGGCCGCAGGGGCGTTTTATTTGGGTTTAAGGTGGTTTATGTGACGTATGTGGCTTATGTAACTTATGTTACTTATGTGGCGTGTGGGGAGGTCAGAACTTGGCGATGTCGCCGAGTTTCGTGGCGGCCTCAATCTGGTTGTTCATCTCGGTCTCGATCATCTCTTCGGGCAGGTGGATGAATTTGTTCATGGCCTTCATCATGCGCATGTTGGCGGTCTTGATTTTCTCCTTGTCCTTGTCGGTGAGCTCATAGTCCGCATTCTCCTTTACGAGGTTCTTGACATCCTCGATATCCTGCTCGTTGTTCAGGGCATCCATTGCGGCCTCGGCGTTCGGGGCTTTCTCAATCAGTTCCGACGCCTTGTCGAGGGCGTCACAGTAGGCGTCGACAGCCTTTTCGCCCTGAGAGGCACAGGCTGACACCGCGATGGCCAGCACAGCGACCATCAGCATAGAAAACAGCTTTTTCATCTTTTTGCTAAAGTGTAGATTAAATTCTTTCCAAAATTACTCAAAAAAATCACGCCGCGCACTATCACGCCCCGTCATTTTTATGCCAGTATGGACTGATTGCCGATTTTTTGGCCTGTTTTTGCCTTAAAGATGCTAAATTTCCCGCCATTGGCTTTGCCGGTTTTATAAAAATGCGTAAATTTGCAGGCCATTACTATTGAATCGCCCTACCAGCGATAAACTCACCCAAAAAGTAATATTTTTTCACTCAATAAAAATGAAAAAAGATCTGCATCCCTCAAACTATCGCGAGGTCGTGTTTAAAGATATGTCGAATGAAGAGATCTTCATCACACGTTCAACCGTAGCCGCCAAAGAGACCATCGAGGTCGACGGCGTTACATACCCCCTCGTAAAGCTTGAGATCACAAGCTCTTCGCACCCCTTCTTCACCGGCAAGCAGAAACTCGTCGATACCGCCGGTCGCGTCGACAAGTTCCTCAGCCGCTACGGCAACCGCAAGAAACACTGATAAAGTGCAGGCGCCTCCGGCTCCTGACAGTCAGCATACCAAAACAGCCTTGGCTCATGCGAGCGCAGGGCTGTTTTTTTGTGGTCTTATTGCGATGTTTTTCGTATCTTTGCGGGTAGAAACAATACAAACCTCAATATATTATGGCTACCAAACCGTTCCATTATCAGAAGATGTTCCCGCTGGGACCTGATACAACTGAGTATTACCACCTTACGTCTGACTATGTCAGGACCGAAAACTGGGGTGGTCACGAATTTCTTGTCATCGACCCCGAGGCGCTGACAGTGCTCGCGCGTCAGGCCACACATGACAATGCCTTCATGCTCCGCCGCGAACACAACGAGATGGTCGCTAAGATTCTGCATGATCCCGAGGCGTCTGACAACGACAAGTTCGTGGCGCTGACGATGCTGCGCAATGCCGAGATTGCCGCAAAGGGGCAGCTGCCGTTCTGCCAGGATCCCGGTACGGCTATCTGTCACGGCGAGAAGGGGCAGCTGGTCTATACCGGCTGTGACGACGAAGAGAAGATCTCGAAAGGCGTCTATGACACATACACCCAGTGCAACCTGCGCTACTCGCAGAACGCTCCGCTCACCATGTACGACGAGGTCAACACCGGCTGTAACCTTCCGGCTCAGATCGACATCCACGCTACCGAGGGCAACGAGTACCACTTCGTGTTCGTGGCAAAGGGTGGCGGCTCGGCCAACAAGACATATCTCTATCAGGAGACCAAAGCCATCATCAACCCCAAGACCCTGGTGCCTTTCCTGGTCGAGAAGATGAAGACACTCGGCACCGCCGCATGTCCCCCCTACCATATCGCGTTCGTGATCGGTGGCACATCGGCCGAAAAGAACCTTGAGACCGTGAAGAAGGCCTCGATCAAATATTATGACGCCCTTCCCACCACGGGCAACGAATATGGCCGCGCTTTCCGCGATGTCGAGCTTGAGAATGAGCTCAAGAAAGAGTCGGAGCGCATCGGCCTGGGCGCACAGTTCGGCGGCAAATATTTCGCGCACGACATCCGCGTGATTCGTCTGCCTCGCCACGGCGCGTCGTGCCCCATCGGCATGGGCGTGAGCTGTTCGGCCGACCGCAACATCAAGGCCAAGATCAACAAAGATGGTCTGTGGCTTGAAAAACTCGATGCGAACCCCGGCGAACTCATCCCCGAAGAGATGCGCAACGCCGACGAGGCCAATGCCGTGAACATCGACCTGAACCGTCCCATGGCCGAGGTGCTTGCCGAACTCGACAAGTTCCCCGTCGCAACCCGTCTCAACCTCAACGGCACCATCATCGTCGGCCGCGACATCGCGCACGCCAAGATCAAAGAGCGTCTCGATGCCGGCGAGCCGATGCCCCAGTACCTCAAGGATCACCCCATCTACTATGCCGGACCCGCCAAGACCCCGGAGGGCATGGCATCCGGTTCGTTCGGCCCCACGACTGCCGGCCGCATGGACCCCTATGTAGACCAGTTCCAGAAAGCCGGCGGTTCGATGATCATGATCGCCAAGGGTAACCGCTCGCAGCAGGTCACCGACGCTTGCAAGAACAACGGCGGTTTCTATCTCGGCTCGATCGGCGGCCCGGCCGCAGTGCTGGCAAGCAACTCCATCAAGAAAGTAGAGCTGCTTGAATATCCCGAACTCGGCATGGAGGCCATCTGGAAAATCGAAGTCGAGAACTTCCCGGCGTTCATCCTCGTCGACAACAAGGGCAACGACTTCTTCCAGGAGATAGAGAAGAAGTGCGCCGCCTGCCCCATGGCAAAATAAACTGTTAACAACGTAAGCCACAGCGGCACTCGCCGCTGTGGCTCTTTGACTGAAACAAATATATTATTTCAATATGTCACACAAAGCTTTATTGATGATTCTCGACGGCTGGGGTATCGGCAACCATACCCACGCCGACGCCATCTACAATACCCCCACGCCCTACTGGGATTCACTGCTCCAGAACTATCCCCACTCGCAGCTCCAGGCTTCGGGCGAGAACGTCGGTCTGCCCGACGGCCAGATGGGCAACTCTGAGGTGGGTCACCTCAACATCGGCGCAGGCCGTGTGCTCTATCAGGATCTGGTGAAGATCAACCGCGCCATCGCCGACGGCTCGATTGCCAAGAATCCCGAGATCGTGAGCGCGTTCTCATACGCCCGCGACAATGACAAGGCCATCCACTTCATGGGCCTGACCTCGAACGGCGGCGTACACTCGTCGCTCGAACACCTTTATGCCCTCTGCGACCTTGCCAGGGAATACGGTCTTAAGAAGGTCTACATCCACTGTTTCATGGATGGCCGCGACACCGATCCGCGTTCGGGTCTCGGCTTTATCGAGGAACTTGAGGCGCACTGCGCGAAATCGGGCGGCACCGTGGCCTCGATCATCGGCCGCTACTATGCCATGGACCGCGACAAGCGCTGGGACCGTGTGAAAGTGGCTTACGATCTGCTCGTAAACGGCGAGGGGAAACAGGCCGCCGACATGGCCGAGGCAATGCGCGAGAGCTATGCCGAGGATGTCACCGACGAGTTCATCAAGCCGATCAACAACTCTACGGTCGACGGAACCATCAAGCCCGATGACTGTGTAATCTTCTTCAACTACCGTAACGACCGCGCCAAGGAGCTTACCGTCGTGCTCACACAGCATGACATGCCCGAGCAGGGGATGAAGACAATCCCCGGTCTGCAGTATTACTGCATGACCCCGTATGACGCATCGTTCACCGGCGTACACATCCTCTTCCCCAAAGAGAATGTCGACAACACAATCGGCGAATACCTCTCGAACCTCGGCAAGAAACAGCTCCATATCGCCGAGACCGAGAAGTATGCGCACGTGACCTTCTTCTTCAACGGCGGTCGTGAAACCCCGTTCGAAGGTGAGGACCGCATCCTTGTGGCATCGCCCAAGGTTGCCACCTACGACCTCCAGCCCGAGATGAGCGCTCCCGAGGTTGCCGACAAGCTCGCCGCTGCCATCCGCAAGGATGAATATGACTTCATCGTCGTTAACTTCGCCAACGGCGACATGGTGGGCCACACCGGCATCTATCCCGCAATCCAGAAGGCTGTAGAGACAGTCGACAAGTGCGTGCAGGAGGTTGTTGACGCCGCCAAGGAAACCGGCTACGAGGTCATCATCATCGCCGACCACGGCAATGCCGACAACGCCGAGAACCCCGACGGTACCCCCAACACCGCCCACTCGCTCAATCCCGTGCCCTGCGTTTATGTCACCGACGACAAGAACGCCAAGGTCAAAGACGGCATCCTGGCCGATGTGGCCCCGACCATCCTGCACATCATGGGCATCGCCCAGCCTGCCGAGATGACCGGTCACAACCTAATCGAGGGTTGATCTGTTCCCCCAAAAACGCACATAAGTTACATACGTAACATAAGTAACATAAGTTACATCTCCCCACATTCACATCCGGGGGCGGCGCATTCCGCGCCGCCCCCGGATGTACTTTGCGCCTTATCCGCGCAGTGCCCTGTAATCGTCCATGAACTTCAAGAACTGGCCCACGCCGACTATCGCGCCCACTGCGGTGCCTGCCACCACACCCCAGATGAAATAAGGGTCGCGGGTCATCACGGCCATCATCCCCACATATATCACCGCCATCGGTATGAGCACGAACATGAACTGCAGATGCCGCTTGCGGTAAAACAGGGCTTTCCCCGCCACTTCGCTCACAGTCATCGTGGCGCAGTCGATTGACCGAATCCCGCGATAGAGCCAGCCGTCCATTACCGAGGCTATAAGGAAATACACGGTCATGTAGATGCCTATCGGCAGCCGCCATCCCTCGGGCAGCAGATGGCTCGCGGCCACACAGGGGCTGAGCATGAGCGCCGCAATCAGTCCCAGCCGGTGGAACCGCAGGTAACGCTGCGCAAGATTCTCGAGTGCCGTACGGCGCTCTCCGGATGTTATGCTTTCGGGTGAGGTGGTCTCGGTGGTACGCAGTCTTATGTCGTGCCAGCGGTTTTTCAGATTTTCGTCCATATCATTTCAGATTTTTGAGTTTTTCTTTGGCGCGCCGCAGACGCGAGGCCACCGTATTGCGTCCCAGGCCCACGGTAGCGGCAATCTCGTCATAGCTGAAGTCGTCGAGCCACAACAGCATGATGGCCCTGTCGACCGGGGTAAGTTTAGATATGCAGTCGTGCATCTCGCTCACGAGGCGCCGCCAGTCGGCATCCTCGTCCACAAGGTTGTAGAAATCGTCGAGGGCGGTCTGCGGCACACGTCTGCGCTCTAAGCGTACGGTCGAGACACAGGTGTTCAGCGTCACGCGGTATATCCAGGTTTTCAGCGACGCGTCACCCTTGAAACCGGGCAGTCCCTGCCAGATGTTTATGAGCGCGTCCTGATGCAGGTCGGCAAGTTCGGCCGCGGTGCGCGAGTAGCCGAAACATATACGCATGACCATGCTGTCATAGTCGCGCATGATGTCGGCGAACCTGCGCTCAAGGCTTGCGCGGGCTGTATCGCGGCCGGTCAGAATCTGCGTCATGTAAAGCGCGAATCCTTTAAGCGCCGAGACCACGCGGCCTGATATTCCTCTGTCCCCGCTGCGGGGAATTGTAACGGTGATATACATTTTTAAAACTGTTTCGCTCTTTTAGTCGCCGAAATGGTGGCCGGAGTTGCATGCGCCTGTGAAAAAATTTTGCGGGTCTGTGTCGGCTATTACGACACAGACCCGCAATGATATGGATGCGTGAGGATTACATCAAGAATGCACCTCTTACTTGTTTACGCGGAAACGGTCGATGCCGTCGCGCAGGAACGCTACCGTCTGGTTGGCGGCGGCGATGCCGGCGTTGATGTTGGCCTCGGCTGTCTGGGCGCCCATCTTCTTCGGGGTGAAGAACACGCGCCCCGCGAATTCGGCCTCCAGCTCGTCAGCATTGTCGGGACGGATGTCGGCCACATATTTCAGGTCGGGACGGTCGGCGAGGGCGCGTTTCAGGCCATCCTCGTCAATCACCTCCTTGCGGGCGGTGTTGACCAGCACACCGCCTTTGGGCATGAGTGTGATCAGGTCATAGCCAACAGACTTCTTTGTCTCGGCGGTGGCGGGGATGTGGAGTGAAACCACCTTGTTCTCCTTGTAAAGCTCCTCGACCGAGTGGATGGGCTCTACGCCGGCCTCGGCGATGACCTCGTCGGGGCAGTAGGGGTCAAGAGCCGCTACCTCCATGCCGAACCCTTTGGCGATGCGGGCCACGTTGCGGCCTACCTGCCCGAAGGCGTGGATGCCGAGGCGTTTCCCTTTCAGCTCGGTACCCGATGTGCCGTTATACATGTTGCGCACGGCCATCACGAGCATGCCGAACACCAGTTCGGCCACGGCGTTTGAGTTCTGGCCCGGGGTGTTCTCGACGCACACATTGTGGGCGGTGGCGGCGGCCAGGTCCACATTGTCATATCCGGCACCGGCGCGTACCACGATCTTGAGCTGCTTGGCGGCGTCAAGCACGGCCTCGTCAACCTTGTCAGAGCGGATAATCAGGCCGTCGGCGGTTGCCACGGCGGCGAGAAGTTCCTCTTTCGAGGTGTATTTCTCAAGGAGTTCGAGCTCATACCCGGCGTCCTCGATGACTTTGCGTATTCCGTCTACGGCCACTGCGGCAAACGGTTTCTCGGTGGCTACAATAACTTTCATGGCTGTCGGGGATTAGTGTTTGTCCTGGAACTCTTTCATTGCCTGCACGAGCACATCCACGCTCTCCATGGGGAGGGCGTTGTAGAGCGACGCGCGGAAACCGCCTACCGAACGGTGACCCTTGATGCCGACAATCCCTTTGGTCGAGGCGAAGTCGATGAACTCCTTCTCAAGCTCTTTGTATTCGGGTTTCATCACGAAACATACGTTCATGATCGAGCGGTCTTCATGGTCAGGCACGGTGGCCACGAACATGCGGCTTGAGTCGATGGCCTCGTAGAGCTTGGCGGCCTTGTCGATGTCGCGGCGCTCGAGCTCTTTGATGCCGCCCATCTCCTTGTAGTATTTCAGGGTCTGGAGGGCAGAGTAGATGGGGAGCACCGGCGGGGTGTTGAACATCGAGCCTTTGGCGGTATGTGTAGCGTAGTTGAGCATGGTGGGTATGGGGCGGTCCATCTTGTTCAGGCAGTCCTCGCGCACGATTACCAGAGTGGCGCCCGCGGGGGCGAGATTCTTCTGTGCGCCGGCGTAGATGATGTCATATTTTGCCACATCCACAGGGCGCGAGAAGATGTCTGACGACATGTCGGCCACCAGGCGAACCTTTACGTCGGGATCCTTGCGGATTTCGGTGCCGTAGATGGTGTTGTTGGTGGTGTAGTGGAAGTAGTCGACATCGGCAGGCACCACATACCCTTTGGGGATGTAGTTGTAGTTCTTGTCTTCAGAAGAAGCGACGACGTCAACGTCGCCGAAGAGTCGGGCCTCTTTGATGGCTTTGTGTGCCCAGACGCCGGTGTCGAGATACGCTGCTTTGGTCTTGAGCAGGTTGTAGGGCACCATGGCGAACTGCAGGCTGGCGCCGCCGCCGAGGAAAAGCACGTGATAGCCTTCGGGAACCTCAAGAAGTTCCTTTACAAGAGCCTGGGCCTCGTCCATCACAGCCTGGAATTCCTTTGAACGGTGCGATACCTCGAGGATCGACAGGCCGGTGTCGGCGAAGTTGAGTACGGCATCGGCAGTGTTGCGGATTGTGTACTGGCTCATGATCGAAGGGCCGGCATAGAAATTATGCTTCTTCATAGGGGTAGGGGGAATATGGGTGAAAATGTGATAATCAGTAATTTCAAGGAGGCCGAAATCGGCCTGAGATGACTCTCGGTTGCAAATATAGACAAAAGGCTTGGAAATTTCAATACTTTTATCTTACAAATTATCACCGGAAAAGCGGAAATTTTCTCAGCCGGGGCTGAAACCCCATGTTTTCAGGCTTTGGGGCGGCATGTGGCCGTTTCAGGAAGGCGCGCGCCGCGCAGATACTCGTCGGCCTGCATCATCCGTTTTCCCGAGGGCTGGAGGCGGCGGATTTCAAGCAGTCGGCCGTCGCCGCACACCACCCCCAGGGTGCCGCGACCGGTGACGATGGTTCCGGCGGGGAGATCCGAACGCATGTCGGTCATGGCTGTTTCGGCGATTTTCAGTGTGGTCAGGCGGGTATCATCTTCAGCCGTGCAGTCAAACACATCGCACCAGGCGCAGGGGTAGGGTGAGAGGCCTCTGACCAGGTTGTGCACCTGCAGGGCAGGTTTTGTCCAGTCGATCAGGCAAGTCTCCTTGAAGATTTTCGGTGCAGGAGTGGGCTCTGCACCCGCGAGCATACGCTCCTGGGGAATCGTGGTGAGGTCTCCGGCTATGATATGGTTCACGGTATCGACCGTGAGCCGCGCGCCGAGCGACATGAGGCGGTCATGCACGTCGCCCACATTGTCGGTGGGGAGGATTTCAATCCGTTCCTGGGCGATGATATCGCCCGTGTCAATCTCGTGTTTCAGGAAGAATGTGGTGACGCCAGTTTCGGTGTCGCCGTTTATCACGGCCCAGTTGATGGGTGCCGCGCCGCGGTAACGCGGCAACAGCGACGCATGCAGGTTGAAGGTGCCCAGCGGTGGCATCTGCCACACCGCCTCGGGGAGCATTCTGAAGGCGATGACTATGAACAGGTCGGCGCCCCAGGCTTTCAGTCGGGCCTGGAATTCCGGATCTTTCAGATTCACCGGCTGCAGCAGGGGAAGGCCGTGCGCAAGGGCGTATTCCTTGACGGGCGACTGGTACATGCGGTGTCCGCGCCCTGCAGGCTTGTCGGGCATGGTGACCACGCCGGCCACGTTGAACCCGTTGGTGACAAGGGCGTCAAGGCTCTCGACGGCAAATTCGGGAGTACCGAAAAATACTATCTTCAGATTCTCTTTATTCATTATGGTGTGTCGTGGTGTCTGTCGGTGTATCTGTGGTTGTGTCCTGTGAGGCTGTGCCGGCGACGGGGGCGAAAGCCTGCCACAGATTGTCGTCGGGCAGCGGCGCGTCAAGCGAGATCAGTTTCCCGCTTACCGGGTGTGTGAACTCAATGTGCCTTGCCAGCAGGGAGATCGAGCCGTCGGGATTCGAGCGTCTGTCGCCATATTTCAGGTCTCCCTTTATAGGGCAGCCGATCGAGGCGAGCTGCACTCTGATCTGGTGCTTGCGCCCTGTGAGCAGCTGAACCTCGATAAGGCTGTAGCGGTCAGACGCGCCTATCAGCCGGTATCTGAGCCGGGCCTCCTTGGCGCCCTCGCGTGGCCGATCGCTGACGTATGACTTGTTGGTCATCTCTACCGAGGTGAGCCAGTGGCGCAGTTCCCCCTCGGCGGGGTCGGGGCGGCTGCGTGAGAGTGCCCAGTAGGTCTTGTGCACGTCGCCGTTGCGGAACATCTCGTTAAGCCGCGCAAGCGCTTTCGAGGTCTTGGCGAAGACAACGAGTCCGCCCACCGGGCGGTCGAGGCGGTGCACGACACCGCAGAATACGTTGCCCGGTTTGTTGTATTTCTCTTTAAGCCAGAGTCTTACAGTGTCGACAAGCGGTATGTCGCCGGTCTTGTCGCCCTGTACTATCTCGCCGGGGGCCTTGTTGACCACCACGATATGATTGTCTTCGTAGATTACTTCCATTAGGCGGATATGGAAAACAACGGGGATGTGCCGCGTCTATGACTGTGACACATCCCCGTTGTCTGTATTATCGAGGGGATAGGGTTGTTATCAGATGCCGAGGTCTTTCTTCACGGCCTCGATTTTGGCGTCAGCGGCCTCGGTGGCGGCGTGATAGTCGGCTTTCGAGGCCATCTTGCCGTGAACCTCGATGTAGAACTTGATCTTGGGCTCTGTGCCTGACGGACGTACCGAAACCTTGGTGTTGTCCTCGGTGAAATACTGCAGCACGTTCGAGGTAACGGGGAAGTCCATCTTCTCCACGTGGCCGTCGCGCATGTCGGTCATGTTTAGATCGGCATAGTCCTTGACTACGACCACGGGGCTGCCGGCAAGCTGTTTCGGCGGGTTCTCGCGGAACTGTTTCATCATGGCCTGGATCTCTTCGGCGCCGCTCTTGCCGGGACGCACTACCGAGATGCCGAGCTCGCGCGAGAAACCGTACTTCAGGTAGATATCCTGAAGCATCTCCATGAAACTCATGCCTTTCTCCTTGGCCCATGCCAGAGTCTCGGCCATAAGCGAGATTGCCGACACCGAGTCTTTGTCGCGGGCGAATGTCTCGGCCAGGAAACCGTAGCTCTCCTCGCCGCCGCCGAGATAGCGGGCGGTGCCTTCGTTGTCGCGGATTACCGATGCGATCCACTTGAAACCGGTGTAGCAGTCATACATGCGGATGTTGTTGGCCTCGGCGATCGACTTGATGGTCTCGGTGGTCACGATGGTCTTCACAACATACTCTTTGCCTGTGAGGCGGTCGAGTTCGGCGTTGCGGTTCATCAGATAGTTGAGCAGGATCACCACGATCTGGTTGCCGTTCACGAGCACATACTCGCCGTCGGTGTCGCGGATCACACAGCCGATGCGGTCGGCGTCGGGGTCAGATGCCACCACCAGGTCGGCCTCGACCTCCTTGGCCTTGGCCACCGCCATCGCCATTGCCGATGCGTTCTCGGGGTTGGGGGAGTCGACGGTGGGGAAGTCGCCCGACGGAACATCCTGTTCGGGCACGTGGATGATGTTGGTGAACCCGTAGTTCCTGAGCGAGTCGGGCACGAGTTTCACGCCGGTACCGTGAATCGGGGTATAGACGATCTTCAGGTCGTGGTATTTCTTGTTGATCTCGGGCGAGAGCGACAGACCCTTGATGGCCTCAAGATAATCCTGGTCCATCTTGTCGCCGATGATCTCGATGAGGTCGGGATTCCCTTCGAACTTGATGTCGGCCACGCTCTGGATGCGGTTCACATGGTCGATGATGTTCACGTCGTGGGGGGCGATAATCTGTGCGCCGTCGGCCCAGTATGCCTTGTAGCCGTTGTATTCCTTGGGGTTGTGCGAGGCGGTGATGTTTACGCCGCTCTGGCAGCCGAGGTGACGGATGGCGAACGAGAGTTCGGGGGTGGGGCGGAAACTGTCGAACAGATAAGCCTTGATGCCGTTGGCCGAGAAGATGTTGGCCACGATTTCGGCAAATTTGCGCGAGTTGTTGCGCACGTCATGACCCACGGCCACCGAAATCTGGGGCAGGTCGGGGAATGCCTCTTTAAGGTAGTTGGCCAGACCCTGGGTGGCGGCGCCCACGGTGTAGATGTTCATGCGGTTGGTGCCGGCACCCATGATGCCGCGCAGACCGCCGGTACCGAATTCAAGGTCTTTGTAGAAGGCCTCGATGAGAGCGGTGGGATCCTCGGCCTCAAGCATCTGTTTGACTTCGGCACGTGTGGCCTCGTCATACTGGTCGGTGAGCCAGACCATCGCTTTCTCTTTCACGGTCTTCAGCAGTTCTTC
>ERZ1673743.2337-NODE-2337-length-16865-cov-10.625521_pt1 | contig 16865 bp, 7 predicted proteins | sample MGYA00580197_ERZ1673743 | MGnify/ENA primary metagenome ERZ1673743 (study PRJEB41218, sample SAMN15661795) | gut metagenome | host: Homo sapiens | place: Canada: London | collected 2015-08-20/2019-03-30 | study: EMG produced TPA metagenomics assembly of... | reverse complement strand
TTATTAAATTTCATAAAAGGTAAAATCGAATTACACAAAAATATTTACAGTCTCATCCAAATTAATGAGATAAAAGTATAGTATGAAAATACTATTAGAAAAAGAATCCAAATTATTATACAGAAATGTATCATAACAAGGATTCTTTTTTTGATAAAAACTAGTCTATATATAAAATAAAAGAGCTCGATTTCACTACTTGAATATTTTTTACATTTATAATATAATATTTAATGAAAATAAAATAAAAGTCGGGAGTAATATGATAAACTTATTATTATGTGGAAATAAAAGAGTATTTGATGGAGCACTTTCAGAACTAATATCAATAACTAATAAAACAAAAGAACCTGTACATTGTTATATATTTACTATGCATTTAGAAAGATTAAATTCAAATTTCATAAGTATAACAGATCAGCAGGTACAATTTTTAGAAAAAGTTATAAAATCAAAAAATGTAAAAAATGAAATAACTAAAATTGATGTAACAGATTTATATAATAAGGAATTTAAAGGATGTTTAAATGAAACAGCATATTGCACTCCATATACATTACTTAGATTACTTGCAGATGAAGTGCCAAACATTCCAGATAAAATTTTATATTTAGATATTGATATGATGATTGCAGATGATATAAATAAATTATATTCAATTAATATTGATGATTATGAATATGCAGCAGTTCGAGAAAAATATGGATGTATAATTATTAGAACTGATTATATAAATGCAGGAATGCTTTTATTAAATATGAGCAAAATAAAAGAAACAAAACTTTTAGAAAAAGCAAGAAACTTATTAAGAAAAAGAAAAATGCTTTTTGCAGATCAAGACGCAATATACTGGTCAACATCAAAAAAACTACTTTTACCAAGGATATTTAATGAACAGTCTAAATTTAATAAAAAAGATACAGTTATATGCCACTTTTGCAAAAGACTAATGTTAAAGCCATATCCACATACCGAAAATTATAAACAATGGCAAGTAGATGAAATACATAAATATTTGAAATGTTATGCTTTTGATAAAGATTTAGAAGAATATTTACAACTAAAGAAAGAATATGAAGAAAAAAAGGGGAAAATAAATGAGTAATTATGAAGAAAAAATACCAATATTTTTTACAGTAGATGATGCATATGTACCATTTTTAGCAGTTGCACTTCAATCACTTATTGATAATTCATCAGAGGAAAATTTCTATTTAATTAAAATTTTATATACAAATATTAGAGAAGAAAACAAAAAGAAAATAAAAAAATATGAAAAAGAAAATGTAAATATCGAGTTTGTTGATTTAAATTATTATATAGAAAAAGTAAAAGATAAATTATACACTAGAGATTATTATTCCAAAACAACATATTTTAGACTTTTCTTACCAGAGCTATATCCACAATTTGATAAGGTTTTATATTTAGATAGTGATATAGTTATTCTTGCAGATGTAGCAGATTTATTCCATACAGACATGGGAGATAACTTGGTTGCTGCTGCACCAGATGACATTATACAAAACAATAAGGTATTTCAAGATTATGCAGAAAAAGTAGTTGGGGTTGCTAAATACCAAAATTACTTTAATGCGGGTGTACTTCTTATGAACCTAGATGCACTTAGAAAATTTGATTTTCAAAAGAAATTTTTATATTTGCTTGAAACTGTTAAATTTTCTGTTGCACAAGATCAAGACTATTTAAATAGATTGTGTAAAGGTAGAGTTAAGCTAATTAGTACTGCATGGGATAGAATGCCTATGCCATCTACAACTGTAAAAGATGAAGATATAAAAATATTACATTTTAATTTTGCATGTAAACCATGGCATTTTGAAGATGTATTATATAGTGAATATTTTTGGAAATATGCAGAAGAAACAGAGTATATTAATGAAATAAGAGCAGAAAAAGAAAATTATACAGAAGAACAAAGATATAGAGATAGAAAATCAGAAGAAAATTTAAGAGCATTAGCACAAAAAGAAAATGATTGTGTTGGAGATGATAGAAGGTTTAGAGATGCTAAACATCAAATAAATAATGAAAATGTAGTAAAAGCTAAAGATAGATTAAAAGTTTTGGAAAAAATAAAAGAGCTAGAACGAGAAGGAAGATTTGATGTTGATGCAGAAGATGACCCTGAAACAATAGAATTAATGCCAGAAAAAGTTGATTATTTAAGAGAAAAAAGATATAGCAAATTAAAAAGTAGAGTTGCATATAAACTTGCTGAAAGATATGTAGATGAACTATTAAAAGAAAACAAACTAATAATTAAAGATGTTAGAGGAATTGAAAATCTACAAGCTGTAAAATCTGGTGCTATGATAACATGCAATCATTTTAATCCATTTGATTGTTTTTCGATAGAAACAGCTTTTAGATTATCAGGTCAAGCAGAGGATAAAAAACTATATAAAATAATAAGAGAAGGAAACTATACAAACTTCCCTGGATTATATGGATTTTTATTTAGAAACTGTAATACATTACCACTTAGTTCAAATAAAGAAACGATGGTAGAGTTTATGAAGGCAGTAGATACTATTTTACAAAGGGGAGATTTTATATTAATCTACCCAGAACAAAGTTTGTGGTGGAATTATAGAAAACCAAAGCCATTAAAAGATGGAGCATATAAATTAGCTGTAAGAAGCAATGTGCCAGTTATTCCAGTTTTTATTACAATGCAAGATAGTGACATAATTGGAGAAGATGGTTTTCCTATACAAGAATATATTATAAATATTGAAAAACCAATATACCCACAAGAAAATCTAACTAGAAAAGAAAATACCCAGTTTATGAAAAACAAAAACTTTGAAGTATGGAAGGAAATATACGAGAAATTCTATAATGTAGAACTTGAATATACTACAGATACAAAAGAGGAAATTAATATATGAAAGAAAAACAAATAGTATATTATAAAGATGAATTAAATGATGAATTTTCAGGTGCTAGTATAACGCCAAAATGTATTGATGAAAATTTTAAGTATATTCATAAAAATCCCTTATGGAATTTGCTATCGATTATTTTACAAAATGTTTTAAGTATGCCAATAAAATTGTTTTATTCTAAAATAAAGTTTAGAATAAAATATGTTGGAAAGGAAAAATTAAAAAAATATAAAAACGAGGGGTATTTTGTATATGTAAATCATACTCAGGTCTTTGCAGACACATTTATTCCAAGTATACCAATTTTTCCAAAAAGAAATTTCTTTATTGTGAATCCAGAGAATGTGTCAATGGGGTGTTCTGGTAAAATTGTTGAAATGCTAGGGGCTATTCCAATTCCTAATAAAAAAGATGGAATGAAAAATTTTATGGATGCAATTGAGACAAGAATTAAGCAAAAGTGTTCTGTAACAATATACCCAGAGGCACATATATGGCCATACTATACAAAAATAAGACCATTTAAGGCTGTATCTTTTAACTATCCTATTAAATTAGGTGTACCAACATTTTGTATAACAAACACTTATCAAAAAAGAGGAAAAGATAAAGTAAGAATAGTAAGTTATATAGATGGACCATTCTTTCCAAATGAAAATCTTATATTAAAAGAACAAAGACAAGATTTAAGAGATAGAGTATATAATCAAATGGTAGAAAGAAGTAAGAATAGTGATTTTGAAAAGGTAATATATAAAAAGGAAGAAGAAGCTAGAAATTAGTACAAACTAATTTCTAGTTTTTTGTTGAAAAATGGGAGAAATTTATATATAATCTATTTTGTATATTAAATAAAAAGTAAAATTAGGTGAAAATATGTATTTAAAAAGATTAGAATTACAAGGGTTTAAGTCCTTTGCAGATAAAACAGTTTTAGAATTTAAAGAAGGAATAACTTCTGTTATAGGACCAAATGGGTCTGGAAAGAGCAATATTTCAGATGCTATTCGTTGGGTACTTGGAGAACAAAGCATAAAATCATTAAGAGGTGCTAAATCAGAAGATATTATATTTGCAGGAACTCAGGCTAGAAAATCTTTGGGCTTTGCAGAAGTGTCTATGGTAATTGATAATACTGATGGAAAGTTACCTATTGAATATGCCGAAGTTACAGTTACAAGAAAGATATATAGAAGCGGGGAAACTGGATATTTTATTAATAAAACACCTTGCCGTTTAAAAGACATATTAGAGTTATTTATGGATACTGGAATTGGTAAGGATGGTTATAGCATTATAGGTCAAGGAAAAATTGATGAAATATTAAGCAATAAGTCTGAAGATAGAAGACGTATATTTGAAGAGGCAGCAGGAATTGTAAAATATAGAACAAGAAAAGCAGAATCTGAAAAAAAGCTTGAGCAGACTAAATTAAACTTACTTAGAATTAATGATATTTTATCAGAAATTGAAGCAAATATTGAACCTTTAAAATTACAGGCAGATAAGGCAAAACAATTTTTAGATTTGCGCGAAGAACTAAAAAACATAGAAGTAGGGCTATTTTTATATAATATTGAAAACTATAAAGAAAAACTATCTCAAGTTACAAAAGATGAAGAAATTATGCAATCTCAAAAACATGATGAAGATGAAAAAATGTCAAAACTTCAAGAAGCAAAAGAAGAACTAAAGCAAGAGATTGACTCTATAACTATTAATATAGAGGAACTTCAAAACATAGGTTTTGAAAGTACTAATAAAATAGAGAAAATAAATTCTGAAATTGGTATTTCAAATGAAAGAATTCAAAATAATACTTTAAATAAAGAAAGACTTGAAAAAGAAATAGAAGAAATAAAAAATAAAATTGCTGAATTAGAAGAAGAAATTACTCAAAAGAAAACTAAAAAAGAGAATTTGTTTTTAAATAAAGAAAAATTTCAGAAAGAATTAGATGAAAAACAAAAAGAATTAGATGAACTTACTAAGAAATTATCTGACAAAGAACTTGAAATTGAGGGTAAAAAACAAATTGCCCAACAAAACACAGATATGAGATACGAATGTTTAGAAACAATTAGTAATCAGGATGTTTTAATTGAGAATTTAGATAAAAGACAAAAAAGCGTTAAACAAGAACTTACAACAGTTATTTCTGAACTTGATGAAGCAAGGGATAACAAACAAGAAATGGGAAAAGGTTTCCATGAAATAGAATCTAAAAAGGAAAAGATGGAACAAACTTTAAAAGAAAAGGCAGACTTAAAACTAAAATGTATGAACAAAGTTAAAGAATTTGATGATTCTATTAATAGCTTAACATATGATTTAAGAATGAAAGATTCTAGACTTAGATTTTTAATTGAAACTGAAAAGGAAAAAGAGGGATATACAAAAAGTGTAAAAGCATTACTTAATGATTGTGAGAAAAATAGTTTATTACAAAAGGGAACAGATGGGATTTTAGCAAATTTAATATCAGTAAAAAAAGAATATGAAACGGCAATTGAAATGTGTTTAGGACAAACACTTCAAAATGTTGTAACTGAAACAGAAGAAGATGCAAAAAAATTGGTAGAACATTTAAGAAAAAATAACTTAGGTAGAGCATCATTTTTACCAATTTCATCAATTAGAGGGAAAAAACTTGATAGAATGATAAAAAACAACTTAGAGGGAATTATAGGAATTGCATCTGATCTTGTTAAGTGTGATAAAAAATATGAACAAATTGTGCTTAACCTTCTTGGAAGAACTGTTGTTGTTGAAAATATGGATTCTGCAATAGCACTTTCTAAAATGAACTCATATTCTTTTAGAGTTGTAACTCTACAAGGAGATATTATAAGCCCATCTGGAGCAATAACAGGTGGTAGTGTTCAAACTAAAACTGTAAATATATTAGGCAGAAGTAGAGAAATAGAGGAATTAGAAAATAATATAAAAGAATTAGAAAACAAAATAAAAGAAGAATCAAAGAAAAAAGAAGAATATAGTGTTTCTATTACAGATGTTATTGAAGAGGTAAGCAGACTTGAAAAAGAAATGCAAGATACAGAAGTAGTATATGCTACAGAAAAGCAAAAAATGGTTTCAATAGAAGAAAACATTAATAAACTTGAAGTAAGAAGAGATAAGCTAAAAGAAGAAAATAATCAAATAGATGAACAAAGAGTTAAAGCAAATGAGACAAAAGCAAAAAAGCAAGAAGAAATCCAAAACTTAAATAATCAAATAGATGAACTAAATAGTGTGATAGAAGAATTTGCAGTTAACAATAAGGAAAATCAAAAATACATAGATGATTTGAATTTTGATATAACAAACTTAAAAATATCTGTCTCATCTTTTGATGAAAGTGGAACATCTATAGATGAAATGCTAGAAAGAATAAAACTTGATATTGAAAATAATAATACATCTATACAGAATAAAAATGAGAATATAGCTCAAATATTTAAGGAAAATGAGACATTAGAAAACAGAATAACAGAGCTTAATGCTCAAATAGAACAAATAAAATCTGATGTTGAAAATAGTTCTACGAAGGTTGATGAACTAAAAAATAAAAGAGTAGAAAAAAATAGTAAGCTATCAGAGACAGAAAACGAAATTAATAATCAGTTTAATACGATTGAAGGTTTAAAAGAACAAATTGTAAAAATAGATGTTAAGAAAACAAAATTAGAACAGGATTTAGAACAGGTTGTAAACAGCTTATGGGAAGAATATGAACTTACTCCAAATGCTGTAACAGAATATAAAAGACCAGATAATATTGCACAAACTCAAAAAGAAGTAAATCATATTAGAAATAAAATAAAAGATTTAGGAAGCATAAATGTTGATTCGATTGAAGAATACAAAAAGACTAAGGAAAGATATGACTTCATGTGTGAGCAAAGAGCAGACTTAGATGAAACAGCAGGAAAATTAAGAAATGTAATTTCTGATATGACAGATACAATGAAAAAACAATTTGCAGATAAATTTAGACAGATTAATAAAAACTTTAATGAAGTATTTGTAGAATTGTTTGGAGGAGGAAAGGCAGAACTTATACTTGAAGATGAAAATAATATTCTAGAATGTGGAATAGATATTCAAGTTCAGCCAACAGGAAAAAAACTTCAAAATATGATGCTACTTTCAGGAGGAGAAAAAGCATTCACTGCAATTGCTCTATTATTTGCAATATTAAAAATTAATCCTGCACCATTCTGTATATTAGATGAAATTGAAGCGGCACTTGATGATGTAAATGTTTATCGTTTTGCAGAATATTTAAAGAAGTTTAGTAAGGAAACTCAATTTTTAGTAATTACACATAGAAAAGGAACAATGGAAGCAGCAGATACAGTTTATGGAGTTACAATGGAGGAAAACGGAATTAGTAAACTTTTATCAATAAAACTTGCATAAAAATATTTATTAAAAATTCATATTAATTGGACTTGCCACATATATATTATTATAACTTGTACAAAGGAGAGGATGATATATATGTGGCATACTTTATCTATAAATGAGGTTCAGAGAAAACTTAGGACAAATATTAGTAAAGGAATTACCGAAGAAGAAGCTAAGAAGAGGAGAGAAAAGTACGGAGAAAATAAACTGCAAGAGCAAAAGAAGGAAAGTTTGTTTAAAAGGTTTATAAAGCAGTTTAATGATTTTATGATTATTATTTTAATTATTGCAGCAATTATATCAGCTGTAATTGCAAAAGTAGAAGGAAGTAATGATTATATTGATTCTATTATAATAATAGCAATTGTAATATTAAATAGTATTATGGGAGTGATCCAAGAGGCAAAGGCTGAAAAGTCACTTGAAGCATTAAAGAAGATGTCTGCACCTGTTGCAAAAGTAAAAAGAGATGGAAAAATTATTACAATAAAAGGAACAGAAGTAGTGCCTGGGGATATTGTTATTTTGGAGGCAGGAAATTATGTACCTGCAGACTGTAGGTTAATTCAAAGCTATAGTTTAAAAGTTGAAGAATCTAGTTTAACAGGTGAAACAATACCTGTTTTAAAAGAAGCAAATACAGTATTAAATCCAAAATCACCTTTAGGGGATATGGTAAATATGGCTTTTGCAACTACAATTGTAGTAAATGGCCATGCAGAAGCTATTGTAACTGAAACAGGAATGAACACAAATGTAGGAAAAATTGCAAAAATGATTATTGTAAATGAAGCTCCAGAAACGCCAATTCAGAAAAAACTAGGAGAGGTTGGTAAAACATTAGGAGTTGGATGCTTAGTAATTTGTGCTTTTATTTTTATTATAGGTTTGATAAAGAAAATAGAGCCAATTGAGATGTTTATGACATCTGTAGGTTTAGCAGTTGCAGCAATACCGGAGGGTCTTCCAGCCATAGTTACAATTATGCTTTCAATAGGCGTTACAAAAATGGCTAAGAAAAATAGTATTATAAGAAAACTACCAGCAGTAGAAACGTTAGGCAGTAGTAGTGTTATATGCTCAGATAAAACGGGTACATTAACTCAAAACAAAATGCAAGTAACTAGAATAATGGATATAAAAGGTGAAGCTTTAAATGGTACAGCAGATTTTATATTAGAACTTGGAACACTATGCACAGATGTTGAAATAAAAAATGAAAATAACATAAAAGAAGCGGTTGGAGAAGCAACAGAAGTTGCAATAGCTAATTGTGCTATATCACATAATAAAGATAGAGAGGAATTATGCGAAAAATATAAAAGAGTTAATGAAATACCTTTTGATTCTGAAAGAAAAATGATGACTACAATACATATTGTAAACGGAAAGTATCGTGTAATTACTAAAGGTGCTCCAGATGTATTACTAAAAATGTGCACGAAATGTTATGAAAATGGAAGCATAGTAAGTCTTGATTCTGGAAAAATGTCAAAAATAGAAGGATATAATAATCAAATGGCAAATAATGCTCTAAGAGTTATAGCTGTTGCATATAAGGACTATGATATTTTACCTTCTCAAATTGAAAGTAGTACTATAGAAAACAATTTAAATTTTGTTGGACTTCTTGGAATGATAGATCCTTCAAGAGAAGGTGTAAAAGATGCTGTATCTACTTGTAAAAAAGCTGGAATAAAAACAGTTATGATTACAGGAGATCATATAGCAACTGCAAAAGCTATTGCAAAGGACCTTGGAATACTTAAAAATAATGAACTTGCAATTACTGGAGCAGAACTTGATCAAATATCTGATAATGAATTAAAAAGAAATATTATGAATTATTCTGTTTTTGCAAGAGTATCTCCTGAACATAAGGTTAGAATTGTAAAGGCTTTTCAAAGTACAGGTGCAGTAGTTGCAATGACAGGAGATGGAGTAAATGATGCTCCAGCATTAAAGAATGCAGACATTGGAATTGCAATGGGCAAAAATGGTACAGATGTTGCTAAAAATGCATCAGACATGATATTAACAGATGATAATTTTGTTACAATAGTTGAAGCGGTAAAACATGGCAGAAGTATTTATGATAACATAAAAAAAGCAGTACACTTTTTACTTGCAACTAATATTGGAGAAATTGTTACCATATTTATGGGGTTATTATTAGGAATAAAATCTCCACTTCTTGCAATTCAGCTTTTATGGATTAATTTAGTAACAGATTCATTGCCAGCGATTGCATTAGGCTTAGAACCACCAGACAAAAAAATTATGGATAAAAAACCAAGAGATAATAGAAAAAGTATTTTTGCAGATGGATTATGGGGTAAGATATTTGTTGAGGGTATTATGCTTGGAATGCTTACATTAATTAGCTTTAATATTGGAACTAATTTATATGGAGTTGAAGTTGGAAGAACAATGGCGTTTGTTTCACTTGGATTACTAGAATTAATACATAGTTTCAATATAAAAAGTGAAGAATCTATCTTTAAAATTGGATTATTAGAAAATAAATATTTGATTGGGGCATTTATTTTAGGAACATTACTACAAATAATAGTTGTAATTGTACCAGGATTTGCATCAGTATTTAAGTTAGTACCATTAAATAGTATACAATGGCTATATATAGCTGCTATATCGGTTGTTCCTGTAATTGTTATGGAATTACAAAAAGCTGTTAATGGATTTAAACTAGAGAAAAAGGTATATTCATATAAAACTAGCAAATCTGTATAAAAATATATAAAAGAAAAGTTGCTATAAATTTAGCAACTTTTCTTTTATATAGAAAAATCTCTTTTTTATTTTTATTTGGTATGCTAAAATGTTATCAGAAATAAAACAACAAATGAACAAGAAAGATGGGGAGATTTTAATGGAAGAATTATTTGATATAGAAAAATTTAATTTAATAAGTGATGATGAAAACTACTACTTTTTTAGATCACTAGAACCTGGGGATATAGAAGATATAGAAAATGGTGTAATAAAAGAAGGAGATGATTATACAAAACTTCGTACTGATAGAGAAAGATGGGAAGAAACACATCAAGAAGAACCACGCTGGAATTCAGATAGCAAAGTTACATTAGAAGAAATGTATAGTCACATAAAAATACATTATAGTCTACAAACAAATTGTATATCGTTATCTAGTAATGCAAATGTTGCAAGAACATATGGAGAAGCGTTTAGCGATAGATATGTAATGATAAAAGTGCCAAAAAAAGAAATGGGAGAAAGAGTTTTTCATGCAGGACAATATATGCTAGCAGAGATAGAAAGACAAGTAGAACAAGCAATTTCTAGTGCAGAAATACCTGAAAATATAAGAGAAAAACTAAGAAAAATTGATGAAGCAAAAACATCTGACGAAATTAAAGAAATAGTAAAAACAAGATATAAATCAGAAAAATTAGATGTAAGTAAAGCAGGATTAAGAAAAGGAATAACATATAAATCTCCATATACTAGAGTTAGTAGTTATCAATCATTAAATGAAAATCAAACATTGGAGAAAAACAAGATAATTGCAAAACTTACATTATTAGAACACGAAAAGATAATGAAGCCATTGATGCCACAAGCATCAAATAATAATTCATTAATAAAAACACTAGGAAGTGCTTTTTCATCAAGTGAACAAATATATTATGGAGATATTGAAGGAAACAGAATTACAGACATATCAAAAGAAGTATTAGATATGTTTGGGTTATTACAACAAGTAGAAGGACAAGATAAACAAATTGTAGATGAATTAAAAAGAGAATTAATTAAATGTGTAGGTGAAGGAAAACAAATAGAAATACCAGATGAAAGTGTTTTAAAAAGAAATGATAAATTACAAGAAAATATTACAATAGAAGATATGTACGAATTAACAGAGGGAAAAGTAGAATATGGACAAGCAAATTCCATTGTAAGAAACATGTTTTATTTAGCAAAAGGGCAGTCAAATGCAAGAGCGTTAGCACAAATATTAAGAGAAATAACCAACAATAATCCTAAATATGAAAGAGTAATAGAGTACATTGAAAATAATGGATTTGAAATAGAACCTAAAATATCAACAAGGCAAAGCAATAAAGGTTATAGACTAAGTGAATCGGTTAATTTGAATTTGAAACCAAGTGAAATTGAATTGGTACAACAAATAAAAGGTTTAGCAGATGAAGAACAAATAGATATAGTAGAAAATGGTGGATTATCAAATATAAGAGATATAATGAACAATGCATTTTCTAGAGTGCAAAGAAGTGAAAAAATAAGTAAAGAAGAATATTATGCAGAAGCTATATTTTCTTCATATAATTGGCAAAAAATTGGAATTGAAGAATTTACAATTGAAGAAAAAAATAATTTACTAAAAAGAATACAAGAAGAATATTGCGTTGAATTATATAAAATGCTAGAAGAAAAAGGTATAGATAAAAATGATATACCAACAATTTTATTAAATATAATAACAAGAAAAAATGATTTTGAAATTACTGAACAAGACAGAAAAGAAGATATAAAAGAAAAGCGCTTAAAACAATATGATAAAATGATAGAAGAAAATATTTCAAATTTAAAACAGGAACTTTCTATAGAGAGAATAGAAAGATTTTTGGGATATTATGATGTTAAAGGAACAGAAATACAGTTAAGACCATACCAACAAAGAGCAGTGGAAAGAACAGAAGAAATATTTAAAGAAAAAAGATTTGCATCAGTAATATTACCAACAGGAGCAGGCAAGAGCTTTGTGGCATTATCACAGCTTATGGAACATAAAGATGAAGAAATGCTTTATTTAGCACCTCAAAATGAAATATTGGAACAAATGAAAGATTATATAATAAAGTATATCCATGGACCAATTAATACATTAGGTAAAAGCAGAGAAGAAATAGTAGCAGAGGTATTTCCAAAATTAAAACTTTATACATATTCAGGATTACTTGCAAGAAATGGTGAAGAGATTGTAAATAAAAAATATGGATTTGTTGTATTAGACGAGCTACACAGAACTGGTGCAGAAAAATGGGGAGACAGGTTAAATGCTTTAATAGATAATCAAACAGAAGAAACAAAAGTATTAGGAATTACTGCAACACCAAGAAGAGATGTAGATGGTATAAATATGGCAAATGAAATGGCTGAAAAATTAGGGTATACCAATAGAGATGCAATAGCAGGCAAACATATGGCAATGAATATGAGCTTAACAAATGCTATTAGAATGGGATTAGTTGTAAATCCTAAATTAGCTTATTGTGAATATAGCTTGAAAACAGAGGGACTTGTGGATAAACTAAAAGATAGAATAGAACAAATAGAAATTGTGAAAGAAAAAAATGAAGAACTAGAAAAATACGAAAAGTTTAGAAGAAGTTTAGAGGAGGCAGAAGGAATACAAGAAATATTACAATCAAATGTAAAAAAAGGTGGAAAATATATTGTATTTTTACCAGTTGCATCAGAAATTGAAGATGAAGATGGTAATGTAATTGGAAGAAAAAAAGGAAAAGATAAATTAGAAGAATATGAAAAGCAGATTGCCGAATATTTTAAAGGTTTGGATATAAGACCAAGATTTCATTCTATGCTTGGAGAATATGGAGATAAAGATAATGAAAGAAGATTAGAAGAATTTCAAAATGCAAATTCCGATGATACAGAATTCATGCTTGTAATGAATAAAGCAAATGAAGGGCTACACTTATCTAAGCTAAATGGAATGATATGGCTTAGACCACTAGACGAAAATTCAAGAATATTATATTTGCAACAACTAGGAAGAATTATATATTCAGAAGATCCAGATAATCCTACAAAAGATGAAGATAGACCAGTTGTAATAGATTTAGTTAATAATACATTAAAAGTAAACTGGGACAATGAAATTACTGAACAAGATGATATAGAGTTACTAATGATTATAGTAGATTGGGTAGAAAAACATGATAATGAATTACCAGATATAAACAGTACCGATAAAGAAGAAATGGGATATGCAAAAGTCTTAAAAGAAATTCAAAATAAATATAAAGAATATTTAGATAATGATTTTGAAGATTTAAATGAGGAACAGACAAGTGAGGTTCAGGAAATATTAAGACTAGGTTCTTTGATAGATTTATGGCAAATGGAGTTACCTGATAGAATTATTAGAGATGGGGAAAGCCATGAAAGAAGTTTTACAGATAAAAATGCAGGACCATTTAAACTTACTGGATTATTGAAAGATTTTGTAAATCTAAATGATGAGGTTAATGCTATTTATGAGAGGACAGCAGTATCAAAATTAATAAAATTATTAGAAAAACTAAAAGAAGCAGGGGTAGATGTAAGTAAATTACCAAGGAGAGGACAAAGAGATAAAACCCTATTAAAAAATATAAAAGCACAAGATGAAGAAGGAAACGAGCTAGATATAAGTGAAATAGTAAAAGAAATGCCAGATGATTATAATATTGGAAACCAGATAGCTAATGTATTACAAGCCGCAAAAGGGAATAGAAGCTGTAAAATAGAAGATGAAGAAATAGAAAAGTTAATAGGATTAGGATTAATAACAAGAGAAGAAATAGAAAAAGCAAAAGCAGGAATAAAAGAGGAAAGTGCAACAACCCAATTAATAAACCTATTAGAAAAACTAAAAGAAGCAGGAGTAGATGTAAGAAAATTACCAAGAAGAGGACAAAGAGATAAAACCCTATTAAAAAATATAAAAGCACAAGATGAAGAAGGAAACGAGCTAGATATAAGTGAAATAGTAAAAGAAATGCCAGATGATTATAATATTGGAAACCAGATAGCTAATGTATTACAAGCCGCAAAAGGGAATAGAAGCTGTAAAATAGAAGATGAAGAAATAGAAAAGTTAATAGGATTAGGATTAATAACAAGAGAAGAAATAGAAAAAGCAAAAGCAGGAATAAAAGAGGAAAGTGCAACAACCCAATTAATAAACCTATTAGAAAAACTAAAAGAAGCAGGAGTAGATGTAAGTAAATTACCAAGGAGCAGTATTAGTAAAAATGCATTATTAAAAAATATAAAAGCACAAGATAAAGAAGGAAACGAAGTAGATATAAGTGAAATAGTAAATGAAATGCCAGATGGTTATAATATTGGAAGTAAAATAGAATATACATTGAAAATAGTTAGAGAAAAATCAAAAGGTACTATAGAAAAAGGAGAAATAGATAAGCTTATAGGATTTGGATTAATAACTAAAGAAGAAATAGAAAAAGCAAGAGCAGGAATAGAAGAAAGTGCAGTATCACAATTAATAAAACTATTAGAGAAATTAAAAGAAGCAGGAGTAGATGTAAGTAAATTACCAAAGTCAAGAAAATTATTAAAAGAGATCAAAGCACAAGACAAAGAGGGAAAAGAAGTAGATATAAGTGAAATAGTAAAAGAAATGCCAGATGATTATAATATTGGAAGTAAAATATCTAGTGCATTACTATCAGCAAAATGGAAAGGAAACAATAAAATAAAAGATGAAGAAACAGAAAAACTAATAGGATTTGGATTAATAACAAGAGAAGAAATAGAAAAAGCAAGAGCAGGAATAAAAGAAAGTGCAATATCACAATTAATAAACCTATTAGAAAAACTAAAAGAAGCAGGGGTGGATGTAAGCAAATTACCAAGGAGTTATAGTAAAAATACATTATTAAAAAATATAAAAGCACAAGATAAAGAAGGAAACGAAGTAGATATAAGTGAAATAGTAAAAGAAATGCCAGATGATTATAATATTGGAGCTAAAATAGGATATGCATTGAGAACAGTTGTGGAAACAGGAAAAGGTGCTATAAAAAAAGAAGAAATAGATAAGTTGATAGGATATGGATTAATAACAAGAGAAGAAATAGAAAAAGCAAAAGCAGGAATAAAAGAAGAAAGTGTAGTATCAAAATTAATAAACCTATTAGAAAAACTAAAAGAAGCAGGAGTAGATGTAAGTAAATTACCAAGGAGCAGTATTAGTAAAAATGCATTATTAAAAAATATAAAAGCACAAGATAAAGAAGGAAACGAAGTAGATATAAGTGAAATAGTAAAAGAAATGCCAGATGATTATAATATTGGAAGTAAAATATCTTGTGCATTGCAAGCAGCAAAAGGAAACGGAAACTATAAAATAGAAGAAGAAGAAACAGAAAAACTAATAGGATTTGGATTAATAACAAGAGGAGAAATAGAAAAAGCAAAAGCAGGAATAAAAGAAAGTGCAGCAACCAAATTAATAAACCTATTAGAAAAACTAAAAGAATCAGGGGTAGATGTAAGCAAATTACCAAGGAGTGGAAACAAAGATAAAACTCTATTAAAAAATATAAAAGTTTATGATGAAGAAGGAAACGAAGTAGATATAAGTGAAATAGTAAAAGAAATGCCGGATGATTATAATATTGGAGATCAAATAAAGATTGCATTGAGAACAGCAAAAAGACAACAAGGTAAAATAACAGAAGAAACAGAAAAGCTAATAGGATTTGGATTAATAACAAGAGAAGAAATAGAAAAAGCAAAAGCAGGAAAGAAAGAATCAGAAGAAGATTTAGAAATAGTAGATGTTAAGAGAGAAAATCTAATTGAAATATATGAAGAGGCAAAAGCAACACAGAAAAAAGTGACAAAAGCAAGGCAATTAGAAAGATGGTATGAACAAGAACTAGAGAAAAAACTAGAGAAAGAACAAAAGAACAATCAGCTTTAGTTGTAGAAAAGATTATTCTAATGTTACACAGTTCCACAATTGAAAAAATATTTAGAAATCATATTAGATAAAAGAAAAGTTGCTATAAATTTAGCAACTTTTTCTTTTTATCTAATATAATGTAATAGATTATACAATAATAAAAGAATAATCTGTAAACTGATATTAAGGAAGAGGTATATGGGACAAAAAGGAATGGATTTTAAACATAAAGAAGTTATTAATATAAATGACGGAAAAAGGTTGGGATTTGTTCAAGATGTTTGTGCAGATTTAGAAAGTGGAACAATTACTTCTATAATTGTTCCTGGAAGTAATAGAATAATGGGGATGTTTTCTGGTGGCAATGAGATAGTTATTGACTGGCATAAAATCAAGTGTATAGGTGATGATGTTATACTTGTGGAAATATGAAATTTTGCACAAAAATATAGGTGAAAAAAATTTTTTTAAAATTTCTACAAATTTCTACAAAAAAAGTATTGACTTTAAAATAGGTCTGTGGTAATATAGATAATGTACTAAGTAACATATGAAAAACATGTTTATAAATTAGTAATGAGCAGACAAAAATTAAAAAGAAAAACAACAATTTACTAGTTTATTATTTTGCACAAAAAACGTTTTGTTTACATAAAAAAATGAAAATAAAAAAATATTTTGAAAAAATTAAAAAAACATGTTGACATTTACAAAAATACATAGTATAATACAAAACGTTCCAACAAATACAGGAACAAAAAATAAGTACATTGAAAAGTAAACAATAAACTTTGAGAAACCAATAAAGCGGTAGTATT
>ERZ1673743.2336-NODE-2336-length-16879-cov-5.347183_pt1 | contig 16879 bp, 17 predicted proteins | sample MGYA00580197_ERZ1673743 | MGnify/ENA primary metagenome ERZ1673743 (study PRJEB41218, sample SAMN15661795) | gut metagenome | host: Homo sapiens | place: Canada: London | collected 2015-08-20/2019-03-30 | study: EMG produced TPA metagenomics assembly of... | reverse complement strand
ATCGGCAAGCATTGCAGCTCTTCGAGCTGCTCGCTTGCAATGTGAAAACCTTTCTCTTGGGGGATTTAAAGGGGGCCATTCTCTTTTGTGAAAGAGAATGGCCCCCTTTGCCCCGTGCAGCGCCTGCGGCGCTGCTATCCCCCCTCCGCGGCGCGCTGCGCCACTCAAAGCTCCGGTAAAAGATCTGATATCTCCGGAAACATGAGAAACGCCGTTTGAATGCCTAAATTCTGCGCAAGCTTGACCTTTTGCCGCAAGGTCTCTGCATCGTCAAACAGCACGAAGTGCGTGCCATTTCCCGCGGAGTAGGTGAAATACTTCGCCATCAGCTCGCGGGAAAAATAGACGGACGATGGATGCTTTTCCCGCAGGGCGAGCAGCTCTTCGCGCGTGAGCGGTGTGCCGCAGCCGGAAGGACAGGGGAGGGGAAAGTCCATCATTACGCGTTCCAAGTCGAGCGCCAGACGCTCCGCGCCATAGCGGCAGGCGGTTTCCTCTAGCAGCGCGCGCAGCGACCCGCCGGAAAGGCCAGTGCCGACGAGGAGCGCTGCGCCCTCGGCCGGGAGCGAGAGGGGGCAGTAGAGCGCCATCCCCCGCGCACTCAGGCGGGCGGAGAGACGCGAGAGAAACGAAAGCCGGTCAGAATACGGATTGGTCTCAAAGTCCGCCAGCACGCCCTGAAAGCCGCGCTTGACGCATTCCGCGACGATGGTGCGGCAGAGCGTGTCGATGCGTGGGATCGCCCCGGTGCAGCGGTCGGAAAGGCCCATGAGCCCGCCGCGCGGGAAGGCCGTTGCGTCGCAGCGCGTCAGGCATCCGCCCTGACCGACGGCATAGGCCACGTGGACGAGCGGCAGTGCGGGCCTTGAGGCATACTCAGAGAGCGCCTTTGGCGTGATGGCGAGGTAGGTGAGCAGAAAAATCCCCCCTTGTGAAAAGCGCGTTCGGCGCGTATAATAACCGTAATACTTTTATGCGCGATGGGAGACCGATATGCTCAGATTGCTTTGCCCGCAATGGGTGTTTGACAATTACGAGGCCGTGACGCCGGAATTTTTGAAAGAGCATGGCGTGAAGCTGCTCCTCGCTGACCTCGACTTCACGCTCGCGCCCAAAAGCCAGAGCGAGCCGGACGAGTCGCTCACGCGCTGGATCGGCGCGCTGAAGGAGGCGGGCATCGAGTTTGCGATTTTGTCGAACAATAGAAGCCCCGTGCGCGTGGAAAAGTTCTGCAAGCCGCTTAAAGTCGGCTACGTCGGCCACGCGGGCAAGCCCGGCACGCGCGGCTTTCACGAGGCGATTGCGCGCTACGGCGTGAACGCGAGGGAGACGGCAATGCTTGGTGACAAGCTGCTCACCGACACGCTCGGCGCTCGGCGCAGCGGCGTTCTGATGCTGATGGTCGAGCCGCGCGGCGGCGCGGTGGGTGCGTGGAACCATGTGCTGCACGCCTTGCAGCAGCCGTTCAAGGCCGCAAGCGCGCACGACGAGCGGAAAAAGCACTGAAATTTGCAAATTTCACCCACAACATCAAGAAAAACACTTGCATTGCCGCACTATATGCGGTAAAATACCATAGGTTTAGAACCGATACTTTGTGAATTTGAGGATAGCGATGATATCCTCGGTAATACAGGAGGAAATAGTTATGGCAACGATTACCGCTGGTGAGTTCAGAAACGGTAAAGTATTTGAAATGGAAGGCAAGTACTATCAGGTCGTCGAGTTCCAGCATGTCAAGCCCGGTAAGGGCGCGGCTTTCGTGCGCACCAAGATGAAGAACGTCGTCACCGGCGGCGTGACCGAAACTTCTTTCAACCCCACCGCGAAGTTCGAGGAAGTGGCCATCGAGCGCAAGAACATGGAGTACAGCTACAACGACGGCGATCTGTACTACTTCATGGATCAGGAGACCTATGATATGGTTCCCCTGAACCGCGATATGCTCGGCGATGCGTTCCTCTTCGTCAAGGAGAACACGATGTGCATGATCCTGTCCATCAAGGGCAATGTCTTCGGCGTCGAGCCCCCCAACTTCGTTGACCTTGAGGTCACCGAGACCGAGCCGGGCCTTGCCGGCAACACCGCGACCAACACCCTCAAGCCCGCAACGCTCGAGACCGGCGCGGAGATCAAGGTGCCGCTGTTCATCAACATCGGCGACAAGATCCAGATCGACACCCGCACGGGCGAGTATATCGGCCGTGCCAAGTAATAGACATTAAGTAAGCAGCAACAGGAAAATCGTAGTTCCGGTAACAGAAAGGAGTTTTACGATGGGTATTTCTGAAAAAGTCGCGTATCTCAAGGGCCTGATGGAAGGCATGAACCTGAATGCGGATTCCAACGAGGGCAAGCTGTTCCTCGCGATCGCCGACGTTCTCGACGAGATCGCTCTCGAAGTCGAAGACCTGACCGACGAGGTCATGGAGCTCGGCGACGGCCTGGACGTCATCAGCGACGACCTCGGCGACGTGGAAGATATCGTCTATGATGAAGACGAGGACGACTACGAGGATGAGGAAGACGATGAGGACGACGAAGAGGAGTGCTACGCCACGACCTGCCCCGAGTGCGAGGAAGAGATCTTCTTCGACGATTCCGTCCTCGAAGACGGCAAGGTCGAGTGCCCCAACTGCGGCGCGACCCTCGAGTTCGACCCCGCCGACCTTGTGGAAGACGAGGAAGAGAAGGACGACTAAGCGTCTGAAAACCGTATAAAGTAACGGACCGCCACAGCAGGAAACTGCTGTGGCGGTTTTTGCTATTTTGAGGTTATGAAGCGGTGTGCTTCGTCTCCACTGTGCTCTTGTCAATGATCAGGATAACAAGGGACACAAGGAACATGATCGCCAATGCGATCTCGAGCACGGAATTCATACTTGCGAGCAGGGAGGCATCCTTCCACTCGATGTAGGATGTCATATTTGTGGGGATATCATAAATGAAATGCAGCAGCATGGGAATGACGATGCTGCCTGACTTGAGATAGATGACCGCAAAGGTAAATCCGATGGCCCCTGACAGAAAGAAAGCGGAGGTGCTCCAACCGGTCACCACATGAGCCGCCCCAAAGACAAGAAAACTGACAAAGGCATGGAGCAGACGGCTCCAAACGCTTTTATTCCCGTGGAAATATCCTTCCAAAATGAGGAAGCGGTAATTCAGTTCCTCATAAAGGGCAGTCGTGAGCTGCTGCAATAGGATCCTTGCGAAAAACAGCCCTGCGGTGAGGCCTGAAATTCCCCTGCATCCGACATAGACGGCGGCCACGTAGCACAGCAGAAATACGAGAAAACCGAGACCCGCTTACATGGCGATCTTGCTGTTATGAAGGCTTAGAATTTCCCTTGTCGTTTTCCCGTATAACCGTGTTCCGAGCATCAGGATGATGACTCCGAAAGCGGCGCGCAGCATACTGCTGAGCAGATACCATGGAATGCCAGACACAAAGTTCCCGATGATTCGCGATAATAAGATGAACGCCGCACCCAGTATGACGGCCCAGAGGATTCCGCTAAATCGTTTATCCCATAGTAATGGTTTCATCTTATTTAAAGCTATTCTCGTAAATATCAAAAAACCTGCTGACAAATTGGGCCTGCTGGCGCGCTTCCTCCGAGCCGGTCGTGGCTTGCCAGCCGTAAGTTTGGTAGGAGGGGTAATTGAGCTTTGAAAGCCAGAGCAGATGGAACTCCTTTCGGATGAGCGAAATGCCCTCCGGATAGTGCTCGCGCAGCGCGGCAAAGGCCTCGCCGGGGTCCTTGAAAACGGCATACCCATCTTCTCCCGCGCCGATCGCAAAGCGCGCGTCGCGCTCGTAATAGTCCTCGACGTTTACATTCCCCCTGATGTTCCCCTGACCTGCGACATAGTCCTGCACACAGGGATTCGTCACTTTGTTGATCTTGCCGTTGAAAACAAACACGGCGGCAAGGATGAGGACGGAAAGGATCGCCAGTTCTGATTTTTTCATAAGTGCTGCCTCCTGTCGGTTGTCATTTTGCGGCAAAGCGCCTTGTTTGATTTCACTCTATCACGGGGCGGCTACAATTGCAAGGCAGAACGGCTGCGGCCATGGTTTGTTTACAAATTTCCGGTTGTACGGCGCGCGAAAGCGTGGTAAACTACCTCATAGCAACGAGCGGAGGCGCTGCCGCCGAAGCAATAGACCGGAAAGGAAGAACATACTATGAAAATTGCAATTCCCTGCGAGAATGGCGAAGTGATGCAGCATTTCGGCCATGCCACGGAGTTTACCGTTTACACCATCGAGGATATCAAGCCCATCGAAAAAGAGACCGTCACGTTTGACGATACCGACCACGAGAAGGTCGCGGGCGGGCTCAAATCCCGCGGCGTCGATCTCGTCATCTGCGGGAATATCGGCGAGGGTGCGCACGCCGCCATCGACAACGCGCATATGCTGCTCATTTCCGGCGTGACCGGAAATGCCGACGAGGCGGTCGACAGCTTCCTCCAGGGCAATCTGGAGCTGATGACCGGCGACAGCAGCGCGAGTGCCGGCGGCTGCGGCGCGGGCTGCGGGGCCGGATGCAGTGCATGCGGCGGTGGCTGCGGCGGTTGTGGCGGCGGCTTCCACGAGCCGTACGTCGAGACGCGCACGTTCACCGATATCGTCACGCTGACGGAAGATAACTTCCAGACTGAGGTGCTCGACGATCCGGGCCTCATCATCATCGACTTCTGGACCGAGTGGTGCCAGCCGTGCAAGATGATGGCGCCTGTCTTTGCCGAGCTCAACGGGGAAGAGGACAAGGTCAAGTTCTGCAAGGTCAACGTCGACGAGCAGCCGAACCTCGCTTCGATGTTCGGTATCGACTCCATCCCGACGCTCGCCGTCGTGCAGGACCGCCACACGCTGACCGGCATGGTCGGTGTGCACGATAAGGCCGACATCAAGGCGATGCTGGAGAAGTGCAAGGCATGAGAATTCGATACAATGAAGACGCGGAGGTCGTCGCCCGCCTGCGCGCCGCGCTCTTAAAGCGCGAATTACAGTGCCCCTGCCGCTTGCAGAAAATCGAGGACAACGTCTGCATGTGCAAGGAGTTCCGCGACCAGATCGCTGACCCCGAATTCGAGGGCTACTGCCACTGCCGTTTGTACTACAAGGAAAAGTAAAAATTGGTTATAGACCTATGGTATTTTACCACACGTCTGAAAAAAGCACCGGCCAAAACGGTGCTTTTTCATTCCATCAAACGCTGCATATCCTGCGGGATAGGCGCTGTAAAGTGTAATTTCTGTCCGGTGACCGGCTGGGTGAACCACAGCTCGTACGAGTGCAGCGCGGGGCGGGCGATGAGGGTTTTGTCCTCCGTGCCGTAGAGCCAGTCGCCCGCGAGGGGATGACCGAGGTATGCCATGTGGACGCGAAGCTGATGCGTGCGACCCGTCTGCGGGCGCAGGCGCAGGAGCGTGAAGCGGCCGCTTACTTGCAGGACCTCGTACTCCGTGAGGCTCGAAAGCCCGTCCGCGCGCACGCAGCGGCGGATGATGGAGCCCTCCGCGCGGCCGATCGGCGCGTCGATGATGCCGCACGGCGGTTCAACTCTGCCGACGGCGACAGCGCGGTACTCGCGCCGCAGATCGCTTGAGTGCAGTGCGCGGCGCAGGCGGTCGTGCACGTAGCCGCTCTTTGCGGCGATGAGGAGGCCAGACGTCCCTTTGTCAAGCCTGCTCACAAAATGCGGCACGCTGCCCTCGCCGAGATAACTCGTCAGCATCGCTGCAAGGCTCGGCGCGGAGGCGTCACCCGACTTCGGGTGCATGGCGACGCCCGCAGGCTTGTTGAGCACGAGCAGGTCGTCGTCCTCGTAGACGATGTCGGGCTTTGCCGCATTTGCGCAGTACAAGTCCTCGCGCGGCGTACGCTCGCTGAGGACGACGCTGACGGTGTCGCCCGCGTGGACGATTGTGTTGACATGGACGCTCTGTCCGTTCAATAAAATGGCGTTTTCGCGCCATTTGAGGCTTTTGAGCAGCGTGTAGGAAAGCTGAAGACTGCCGCGCAGGATGCCTTTGACCATGCGGCCGTCCTCCTCCGGCGTCACGGTGTATGTGAGAATGCGCATGGAAGTTCTCCTTTCCCGAAGTAAACGGCGCGTAAAATTCACACATAGTATACCATCTTCGCGCGAAAAATGATATACTGAATCACACTTCGGCGCTGCCGAAAAACAAGCAACAGGAGGCCAATGGCATGGACAAGAGAACCATCTGCCTTTTGAACGATTCCTTTCCGCCCGAGATCGACGGCGTGGCGAACGCCGTTGTGAACTACGCGAAAAACATCACGAAAAGCGGCGAAAACGCCATTGTCGTCACGCCGACAATGCCCGGCGCGGACGACAGCGCGTTCCCATTCCCCGTGCTGCGCTACCCGAGCATCGACACGCGCAAGAAGCTCGGCTACGTGGCGGGCTATCCGTTTTCACCCGAGACCGCGCGCGTGCTGACGGAGCAGAAGGTCGAACTGATGCACACGCATTGTCCCATCACGTCGTGCCTGCTGGCGCGCTCGCTGCGCGCCGTGGTCGACGCGCCGCTCGTGCTGACGTATCACACGAAGTACGATGTCGACATCGCCAAGGCTGTGCGCGGCAAGCTCTTGCAGGAGAGCGCCATTCGCGCGCTGGTGCAGAACATCGCAAGCTGCGATGAGGTCTGGGTCGTGAGCCGCGGGGCGGGGGAAAATCTGCGCTCGCTCGGCTACGAGGGCGACTACATCGTGATGGAAAACGGCGTGGACGTGCCGCGCGGGCGGGTGTCTGACGAGGCCATCGCCGCGGCGACGGGCAGATATGACCTGCCGCAGAACGTGCCGGTCTTTCTCTTCGTCGGGCGGCTGATGTGGTACAAGGGTATCCGCATCATTTTAGACGCGCTGAAAACGCTGCGCGAGAAAAATGTCGACTTCCGCATGGTGTTTGTCGGCGAGGGCGCAGACGGCGCGGAGATCCGCAGCTATGCGGAAGAGCGGAAGCTCTCCGACCGCTGCTTTTTCACAGGTGCGATCTCTGACCGCGAGATCATCCGCGCGTGGTATGGCAGATCCGACCTGTTTCTCTTCCCGTCGACGTTCGACACGAACGGCCTTGTCGTGCGCGAGGCCGCAGCCAGCGGTACGGCGACTGTGATGATCCGAAATTCCTGCGCGTCCGAGGGCGTGGGCGACGGGCGAAACGGCTTTTGCATCGAGGAAAACGCCGCGGCGATGGCGGCAAAGCTCGAAGAGCTCTGCCGCGCGCCGGAGGTGATGCAAGTGGTCGGCGAAAACGCCCAGCGCGAGCTGTACGTTTCATGGGAGACGGCGGTGCAGCGCGCCATGGCACGCTACGAGGTCGTCATCGACAATTACCGCAGCGGAAAATATCCGAAGCGCGAGCGCTTCGGCGACGAGTTTTTCAAAACGCAGGGTGGGCTGATGGAGGCCTTTGCCAGCGTGGGCGAGCTGAGCGAGGAGATCGCCGCGGGGCTGCGCATTGAGCGCGACGAGGCGTTGCAGACCATTGTCCGTTCGCGGCAGGAGCTTCGCGGGCGGTTCGGCGAGACAAAGCAGGAGCTCGCCGAGCGCTACGAGACGATTTTGCAAAAAGTGGACCGCTATTTATGAGAAAAAGACGAGCGAAAATTCGCTCGTCTTTTCTTTTTAATCTTCGTGTTTTGGCTTTTCCGCAGCGAACCACATGTTCCACTGGAAGGAGTACGCCCTACGCGACGCCTCGTCCGCGCAAATTAGACGCACGCGCGACGGCTGTGCGTGCTCATAGCCGTAGTCCATGATGGCGCGCAGGACGCGGTAGGCGGCCTTCAGGTCGCTGTCTGTGCAGGAGAGGGTCAGCGTGTCGCCGTCCGTGAGCGGCAGAAGTTCGGCCGCACGGTCGGAAGAGGGGAGGGCGGAGATGTCCCCGCAGATGATCTCAACGGTCATGGCAGCCTCCTCAGCGGTTCAGATACGCGCGGCACTTCGCCTCCGCGTCGTGCGCAAGCTGTTCTTCATCGACTGTGACGAGATGACCGTGGTCGACCGTCACACGGCCCTGAACGACTGTGTAGTCAACGGGTCCGCGCACGCCGACAGTGCCGAGCACGCTTTTGGGGTCAAAGCACGAGCCGACGAGCTCGAGCCTGCACGAGTCGATCATGAAGAGGTCGCAGCACTTGCCGACCTCGAGCGAGCCGATGTCGTCGCTGCGGCCAAGGATGGCCGCGCTGCCGCATGTTGCCATCTTGAGCACGTCGTAACCGCTGGGGGCAGCTTTGCTGCTGTTCAAACGGTGCAGCAGGAACGCGACGCGCAGTTCCTCCATCAGCGATGAGCCGTCGTTCGAGGCTGAACCGTCAACCGCGAGGCCGACCGGCACGCCGAGCTTCAGCATCTCGGGCACGCGGGCGACGCCGGAGGCGAGCTTCATGTTCGAGATCGGGCAGTGCGCCACGCCGGTGTGCGTCTTTGCCAGCACGCGCAGCTCCTCGTCGTTGAAGTGGATGCCGTGAGCGAACCAGACGTCGCTGCCCGTCCAGCCGAGGCGCTCCATGTACTCGAGCGGGCGGACGCCCTCGCGCGCGAGCATGAAGTTTTCCTCGTCCTTCGTCTCGCACAGGTGGGTGTGCAGGCGCACGCCGTACTCTCGCGCGAGCACGGCGCTCTCGCGCAGAAGGTCGGCAGACACGGAGAACGGCGAGCACGGGGCGAGCGCAACGCGGTGCATCGCGCCGAACGACTTGTCGTGGTATTTCTCGATGACACGGGCGGAATCGGCCATGATCTCGTCGACCGTCTGCACGACGCTGTCGGGCGGCAGGCCGCCGTCCTTGACAGAGAGGTCCATACTGCCGCGCGAGGCGTACATGCGCGCGCCGATCTCGTCCGACGCGGCAAACTGCGCGCCAATGAGGTCGCCCGCGCCCGCAGGGAAGACATAGTGATGGTCGAAGCAGGTCGTGCAGCCGTGCTTCATCAGCTCGCCAAGGCCCGTGAGCGTCGAGAGGCGGATGACGTCCTCGTCGAGGTTTTTCCAGATCTCATAGAGCGTTTTGAGCCAGTCGAAGAGCTCCATGTTCTGTACTTCCGGCAGGTTGCGGGAAAAGACCTGATAGAGATGATGGTGCGTGTTGACAAGGCCGGGGTAGCAGAGCATGTGGCTCGCGTCAATCACCTTTTCCGCCTCCTGCGGCAGATTTTTACCGATCGCGCGGATGAATCCATCCTCAGCATACAGATCGACGTTTTCATAAACCGTGTCCGCGTCATCACACGACACCAGCGAACGAATGTTTTGAATGAGCAGAGTAGACATAGCAATACCTCTTAGACCCGCGCCAAACGCAGGCAGATTTAGTGAAAAATAGCAAGAAGCGCATTTTGCTGCCTCCAGCGGCAAAACAGCTCAAAAGCCTCGCAGAGTTTCGCGCCGCGCACGGCGTGAAATAAATTGGAATTCGTCGCGGAGGACGACATGCGCGCTCTATTTTGCGCCGCGCACGGCGCAAATGAATTTGATCGTTTTTTGCCGCGGCGTGTACGTGGCAAAAAACACTTTGCGCGGAGCGAGTGTACGCGCCTGCGGCGTGTGCGCAGAGCGGAGTGCGATCCTACTCAAAAACGGCAACCGATTCGGTTGCCGTTTTTGAAGATTTTTTATCTCTCTTCGCGGAAGTAGCTCAGACCCAGCGATGCGGGCGGCTGATCCTCGCGCTTCTTGCGCAGCGACACGATGATCAGAACGACCAGCGTGACGACGTAGGGGAGCATCTTGTAGAGCTCCTTGATGGCAAGGTTGGTGCCGGTGGGGATGAAGATATAGAGGATGTAGAACCCGCCGAACAGGATGGAGGCCAGCACGCTGACGTTCGGACGCCAGATCGTGAAGATGACGAGCGCGATGGCGAGCCAGCCGCGGTCGCCGAAGGCGTTGTTGGACCAGACGCCGCAGGCGTAGTCCATGACGTAATACAGGCCGCCGAGACCCGCGATCATGCTGCCGATGCAGGTGGCGAGGTATTTGTACTTCGTCACGTTAATGCCGGCTGCGTCCGCCGTCGCCGCGCTCTCGCCCACAGCGCGCAGGTGAAGACCCGTGCGGGTGTGCTTGAGGAAGTACGACGCGAACAATGCGATGACGATGGCGAGGTAGGCAAGGAAGCCGTAGGACAGGAAAACCTGACCGAACCAGCCGCCGACATTCAGAGATTTGCTGAAATAGGCGCTCGTCGCGCTCAGCGCGATGGAGGGGACTTCACTGTCGGTCAGCTTGATGAGCGAGCCGCCGAAGAAGTTGCCGATGCCGACGCCGAACGTCGTGAGTGCAAGACCCGTGACGTTCTGGTTGGCGCGCAGCGTAACGGTCAGCAGGCAGTAGAGAAGGCCCATCAGAAGCGAGCCCAAAAGCGAGCAGAGCATCGGGATACCGATGGCGAGGAACGCGTTCATGTCGGCAGCCGGGGTGGACTGCTCGTAGAAGAACGCGCCGATGACGCCGCAGATACCGCCGACGTACATCACGCCCGGAATGCCGAGGTTCAGGTTGCCGGACTTTTCCGTCAGGATCTCACCGGTGCTGCCGTAGAGCAGGGGAATGCCCTGCATGACCGCACGGGGAAGAAAAGCAGTTAGATCAAATATCATTGCTTCACGCCTCCTTCTTGCTCTTGCGCAGGCTGACCTTGTAGCTGATGAAAAACTCGCTGCCGATGATGAAGAAGAGGATGATGCCCGTCAGGATATCGGCGAAGGAGTGGTTCAGGCTGAACACGCTGGAGATCTCGCTCGCGCCGCGGCTCAGAACCACGATAAGAAGGCTCGTGAAGATCATCATGATGGGGTTGAACTTGGCCATCCAGGAGACCATGACCGCTGTGAAGCCGCGTCCGCCGACGATGGTGGTGGTCAGCGTGTGGTCCGTACCGGCGGTGAGCAGCAGGCCGATGAGGCCGCAGATCGCGCCGGAGAGGATCATCGTGCGCACGATGACGCGCTCGACCTTGATGCCCGCATAGCTCGCGGTGCGCTGGCTCTCACCGACAACGGCGATCTCATAGCCGTGCTTGCTGTAATTGAGATAGATGTACATAACGCCCGTGAGGATCGCCACAAGCAGGATCGGGAGGAGATAGCGCTGCCCGCCGAGAACGGGGAGCCAGCCGGCCTCGGTATTCTGGTTGATGATACCGATCTTGCCCGAGCCCTTGGGCACTTCCCACACGATGATGAAGAACGCGGCGAGCTGTGTCGCGATGTAGTTCATCATGAGCGTGAAGAGCGTTTCGTTCGTGTTCCACTTGGCCTTGAAGATACCGGGGAGGAAGCCCCACAGCGCGCCTGCCGCGACGGAGGCGACGATCATAATGACGATGAGAAGACCGTTGGGGATCTTGCCGCCAAGGCAGATCATGCAGGCCGCGGTGGCAAGGCAGCCGATGAGCACCTGACCCTCGGCACCGATGTTCCAGAAGCGCATCTTGAACGCGGGCGTGACCGCGAGCGAGATGCCGAGCAGGATCGCGAGGTTATGGAACGTGACCCAGCTCTTGCGCGACGTACCGAACGCGCCGTAGAGGATCGTGGAGTAGACCTTGATGGGATTTTCGCCCGTCAGCAGCGTTGTGACGATCGCGCAGACGATCAAAGCGAGCACGATCGCGCCGCCGCGGATCAAAACGGCCTTGTACCAGGGGAGCGTATCGCGCTTGGCGATGTGGAAGAGCGACTGTTTCTTATTCATCCTTGTTGCCTCCCCTCACGAGCGTCATCAGTGCGCCGACCTCGCGCTTGTCGGTCTTTCTGGCATCGACCACGCCGGAGACCTGACCGCCGCAGAGAACTACGATGCGGTCGCACAGCTCAAGCAGCACGTCGAGGTCTTCGCCGACATAGACGACGGCGACGCCGTGCATCTTCTGCTCTGTCAGCAGGTTGTAAATGGTATAGGAGGTGTTGATGTCCAGGCCGCGCACGGCGTAAGCGGTCATCAGCACGGCGGGGGACTGGGCGATCTCGCGTCCGACAAGCACCTTCTGCACGTTGCCGCCGGACATGCGGCGCACGGGGAAGGACGTGCTGGGCGTGACGACGCCGAGCTCTTCCCAGATGCGGTTGGCGAGCGCTTCGGGATCCTTGCGGTTGAGGAACAGACCCTTACCCTTGCGCCAGGAGCGCAGCATCATGTTGCCCGTCATGCCCATCGAGCCGACCAGGCCCATGCCGAGTCGGTCTTCGGGGACGAACGACATCGAAATGCCGCTCTTGCGGATCTTCATCGGGTCGAGACCGACGAGTTCCTTTTCCTTGCCGCCGTCGGGCGGATAGAACGTGACATGGCCGGAGGCGACGGGGTAGAGGCCCGCAATGGACTCGAGCAGCTCGCGCTGGCCGCTGCCTGCGACGCCCGCGATGCCGAGCACCTCGCCCGCGTTGATGGTGAAGCTGACATCGTCCAGACGCTTGACGCCGAGCTCGTCGTAAGCCGTCAGGCCTTCGATGACGAGGCGCTTTTCAACGTCCTTCGGCTCGGGGCGGCTGATGTTCAGGCTCACCGTGTGGCCGACCATCATGTCGGTCAGCGATTGCTGGTCGGCGTCCTTGGTGGCGACGTCACCGACGTATTCGCCCTTGCGCAGCACGGCCACGCGGTCGGACACGTCGAGCACCTCGTGCAGCTTATGCGTGATGATGATGAGGGACTTGCCGTCGGCCTTCATGTTTCGCATGATGGCGAAGAGCTTGTCCGTCTCCTGCGGGGTGAGCACTGCGGTCGGCTCGTCCAGAATGAGGATGTCCGCCCCGCGGTAGAGCACCTTGACGATCTCGACGGTCTGCTTCTGCGAAACGGACATGTCGTAGATCTTCTGATTGGGGTCGATGTCGAACCCGTATTTGTCGCAGATTTCTTTGACCTTTTTGCTGGCTTCGGCAATGTCGAGCTTGCCTTCAAGGCCGAGGATGATATTCTCCGTTGCGGTGAAAAGATCAACGAGCTTGAAGTGCTGGTGGATCATACCGATGCCGTGTTCGAACGCATCCTTGGGGGAGGCGATCGTGACGGGTTCGCCGTGAATGTAGATTTGCCCCTCGTCGGGGAAATAGATGCCGGAGAGCATGTTCATCAGCGTCGTCTTGCCGCTGCCGTTTTCGCCGAGCAGCGACAGAATCTCGCCCTCGTGCAGCTCAAGGTTGATGGCGTTGTTCGCCACCACTTTGCCGAACCGCTTCGTGACATTCTCCATTTTAACTGCGCATGCAGTTCCCAAGGCGGTCACCCCTTTTTCCGCTGGAGGGCACAGGAAGAAAACCCCGCAGCATTGTATTTGTACAAGTCATATATTAGCATAATTGAACGGCGTTGTAAATGTAAAACAGAAAAAAACACAAAAAAAATTAGAAGCGTACAAAAATTTTTAGCAAAATAGCGATAATTGCCATAAAAAGAAAAAGATATCGGGCTGCCCGAAGGCAGCCCGATATGTAGTAGCAGAAACAATTAGCCGCCGAAATTAGTATCCAGCAGATCAATGCCGTCGATCATGAGCTGGAAGTACGGGGCGGAACGGGCGGTGGACTCAGCCAGATAACCGTCCTGGACGACCTCGGTGTCGGGGGTGTAGTCGGGATCGGTGTCGACGTCAGCCATGTAAGAGGTGACAGGCTGGCCGTCCACGGTGAAGGTGGAGCAGTCGAAGACGTGGAGCTCGCCGCTCTCGAGCTTGGCGGTCGCATCGGCAATGGCCTCAGCGGTGCCCTCGGCAGCAACGTTCTCGTTCAGGTCGGTCAGCACGACGGAGCCGGTAGCAAGGGTGCCGGTCCAGTCGGCGTCGATGGCCTCGCCGTTCATGGCAGCCTTGATGGCATACTCATAGTAGGGAGCCCAGTCGATGCGGGAGGAGATCAGATAGGTGTTGGGGCAGGCGGCCTCGGTGGAACCGTTGTAGGAAACGTCGGGAACACCGGCGGTCTCGCAAGCGGTGGGAGCGCCCATGGAGTCGGCGTGCTGGCTGATGAGCTTGCAGCCGTTCTTGATGAGCTTCTGCGCGCCTTCCTTCTCGGCGGTCTCGTCATACCAGCTGCCGGTGAAGGTGACTTCCATCGTGGCAGTGGGGCAGACGGAGCGAGCGCCCAGGAAGAAGGAGGTGTAGCCGGAGATAACCTCGGCATAGGTGAAGGCGCCGACGTAGCCGATCTTGGCCTCGTCTGCGGTGAACTCACCGTTGGCGATCATCTCGTTGAGCTTCATACCGGCAGCGATACCGGCGAGGTAACGGCCCTCATAGATGGAAGCGAAAGCGTTGTGGTAGTTGGAGAGACCCTCGGTGTGCGCCTTGGTGCCGGTGGAGTGGCAGAACTGCACGTCGGGGAAGTCCTTCGCGGCCTGGATCATGTAGTCTTCGTGACCGAAGGAGTCGGCGAAGATGATGTTGCAGCCGGCGTCGGCGAGCTCAGCGGCCTTGTCGTAGCACTCCTGACCTTCGGGAACGTTGGTCACGATGGTGTACTCGACGCCGAGCGTCTCGCTGGCCTCTTTCGCAGCGTTGATGAAGTTGAGGTCGTAGGTGGAGTTTTCGTCGTGGAGCATGATGAAGCCGACCTTGAAATCGGTGACTTCGTTGTTGTCCTGATCGTCGGTGTTGGTATCGTCCTTCTTATCGCCGCAGGCGACGAGGGCGAGGACCATCACGAGACTCAGGAGCAGTGCAAGGAACTTCTTCATTTCGGTAAATCCTCCTTAAATTTTACGGCAATCAAAAGATTTGAATACCGTTATCACCATGATACATAAAAAGGGGAAATTTATCAACAGGAAAAAGAAAAAATGAGGGTCAAACTTGACCAAAAAAGCAGCATGAATTTTTGTCCATAGCGGAGAAAGCACGAAAAAAAGGGCCCGCTTTTTGAAACGGACCCTTTTTAGGAAGGTTTGGCGGGATTTACATCTGCACGCGGGTGCCGGTCTTGCCCTCGATGCCCTCGGCTGCCTTTTCAAGCAGCGTGATGAGCGCAACGCGGCCGGGCTTGCTTTCGGCAAACGACATGGCGGCCTGGACCTTCGGCAGCATGGAGCCGGGGGCAAACTGCTTTTCGTCGATATACTTGCGCGCCTCGTCCGGCGTCAGGGTGTCGAGGCCCTTCTGGTCGGGCTTGCCGAAGTTGATGGCGACCTTTTCGACGGCCGTCAGGATGACGAGCATGTCCGCGTCGAGCAGCTCTGCGAGCTTGGCGGAGGCGAAGTCCTTGTCGATGACCGCGGGCGTGCCGTAGAGCTTGCCGTCACGGCAAACGACGGGGATGCCGCCGCCGCCGACCGTGATGACGACCGTACCGTTGTCGACGAGCGCCTTGACAGTGTTCTTTTCAATGACGTCGATCGGCTTGGGGGAGGGAACGACCTGACGGTAGCCGCGGCCGGCATCCTCGACCATGGTGTAGCCCTTTTCCGCGGCGATGCGGTCGGCGGTCTCCTTGTCGTAGAACGCGCCAACGGGCTTGGTCGGATGCTGGAAAGCGGGGTCAGCCTCGTCGACGAGCACCTGCGTCACGACGGTCGCGACGTCCTTGTTCATGCCGCGGGAGGCGAGCTCGTTGCCGATGGCGTTCTGCAGGTGGTAGCCGATATAGCCCTGGCTCATCGCGCCGCACTCGGGGAAGGGCATGTCGGACTTGATGGCCCCCGCCTCGGCGGCGGTGGCCATGCCGAGGTTGATCATGCCGACCTGCGGGCCGTTGCCGTGGGCGATGATGACCTCGTTGCCCTGCGCGATCAGGTCGACGATGGGCTTGGCGGTCTCGGTGACGAGGGCGAGCTGCTCGTAGGGGGTGCTGCCCAGCGCGTTGCCGCCGAGGGCGATGACGATTCTTTTGCTCATGATGACTATCTCTCCTTTGATTTTTTGAAAACTCTCTTCTCTCAAAAGCGGCTGACAAAAGCGGCTGACCCGCCTTTTTACATATGAAATGCGCCTTAGAACATCTTGCGCTCTTCGCCGGACTTGTCCATCTCCATCAGCGCGCGAACGGGATCCTTGACCTGCGCGAGGAACATCATTGCGGCGATGATATACGGCTTGTAGGAAGCCTGCTTGTACAGAGGCACGATGTAACGGTCGAACACGCTGTTGTCGACCTCGCCCTCGGGGCAGGAAAGACCGGTGATGTCGGCGGGCAGGCAGTGGAGATAGAGCGCCTTGCCGTCCTTCGTGAGCTTCATCATCTCTTCGGTGCAGGCCCAATCCTTGTGCTCGGCATTCTGCGCGAGGAGCTTCTTCTCCAGCGCGTCGATGCCGGCCTTGTCGCCCTTCTGATAGAGCTTGGTGCGCTCCTCCATGGCCTTGAACGGAGCCCAGGACTTGGGATAAACGATGTCGGCGTCCCGGAAGGCTTCCTTCATGTCGTTGCACTTCTTGAAGCTGCCGCCGGTGGCCGCCGCGTTCTTCTTGGCGATCTCCTCGACCTCGGGCATGACCTCATAGCCCTCGGGATGGGCAAGGGTGACATCCATGCCGAAGCGGGTGAAGAGGCCGATAACGCCCTGCGGGACGGAGAGGGGCTTGCCGTAGCTCGGGGAATAGGCCCATGTCATGGCGACCTTCTTGCCCTTGAGGTTCTCCACGCCGCCGAAGTAGTGGATGATGTGGAGCATATCGGCCATGCACTGGGTGGGATGGTCGACGTCGCACTGGAGGTTGACGAGCGTCGGGCGCTGCTCGAGGATACCGTCGCGGTAGCCCTCTTCGAGCGCGTCGATGAAGGTCTTCTGATACTTGTGGCCCTCGCCGATGAACATATCGTCGCGGATGCCGATGACGTCGGCCATGAAGGAGACCATGTTGGCGGTCGCGCGCACGGTCGCGCCGGGGGCGATCT
>ERZ1673743.2329-NODE-2329-length-16926-cov-5.579693_pt1 | contig 16926 bp, 15 predicted proteins | sample MGYA00580197_ERZ1673743 | MGnify/ENA primary metagenome ERZ1673743 (study PRJEB41218, sample SAMN15661795) | gut metagenome | host: Homo sapiens | place: Canada: London | collected 2015-08-20/2019-03-30 | study: EMG produced TPA metagenomics assembly of... | reverse complement strand
CGTCATCGCGCACCGCCTGTCCACCGTGCGCAACAGCGACTGCATCATGGTGCTGGAGCAGGGCCGCATCATCGAGCGCGGCACGCACGACGAGCTGATCGCCCAGCACGGCAAATATTACCAGCTCTACACCGGCGATTTCGAGGAAAACGATTGACGATACTCGTCGCGAGAAACGGCGCAGATAGAACGAAAAAGAAGCCGAAGAACGCCTGAAAGGTGTCCCCCGTGTGAAAACGCGGGGGATTTTTTTCGTTCGCCGGGATAAATTTGACAGCCTCATGCGTTTCTATGGTATAATCGGAGGGAAGATTTTCCCGCCGAGGCCGTCTGCCCGGCGGCAGGCAGGAGGCTGGCACGATTGAATCAGGCTTGGTATCAGGTGGCATCCATGGGCTTTGGGTATCTCAGCGCGGCGATTATCGCGCTGATCGTGCTGCTGGCCTTTCGGAAATATACGAAAGACCGCGCGCTCTGGCGGCGGGTCAAAAAGAACCTGCCGCGGACAGGCGCGGCGGGCCGCCTGGTTGTGCTTTCCGCGGGGAACCGGCGGCTTCCGGCGGGAACGGAGCTGCGCGTGCCGTTTGAGGGGACGCTGGGCGGCTCGATGGGCTGCGACGTCTGCGTGCCGTATAAAAGGGTGCACATGCGCTCGGCGTTTTTCTGGGTCGAGGGCGAGGCGCTGCACCTCGTGCCGCTGCATAAGGACGGATTTCTGGCGGATGAAACGCCGATTGAACCGGGCGACGAGGCCATCATGCGCGACGGCGCGATGCTGCGCGTCGGCGAATTGAAGCTGGTGCTGCGGATGTATGACCGCGGCGAAGGTGTGGTCGGCGCGGACGAGCCGTATGTGACCCGCGCCCGCCGCAGCAAGGCCGGACAGGGGCGCGGCGACGGGCTGGGCGCGCCGACGCGCGGCGCGATCCGCAGGGAGAAAAAACGGATGAATTACAGTGAAGCGGACGAGACCGAACGAGCCTCCGCCGCGCAGAAGGATAAAAAGATGCGGAGGTGACGGCATGGCTCCACGCAAGCGCGATACACAGGTGCAGGAAGACGGGCAGACCGTCTATAAACCCGCAAAGAAAGCGAAAACCGTCGTGAAGGAAGAACCGGAGGACAAAAAGCCCGTCCGCCTCAAGCCGGCGCGGACGAAAACGGGCAGGCTCAAGCCCGAAGCGGAGAAGGAAGAAAAAAAGCCGGATAAAAAACCGCCCCGGCGCTATGAGCCGGAGCAGAAGCTGACCGGGCGGGAGAAAAAGGAAAAGGCGCGCGCCGCCGCCGTCGCCCGCGACAGGCGCAGGGCGGTCAGCCGCGCGGGGGACGGATGCGTGACGATGATCGCGCTGCTGACGGCGGTGTTCGAGGTGCTCGGGCTGCTGCTCTGCGCGGCCAAGGCGGAGGGCGCGTGGGATACGCAGGCGGTCAGGCTGTGCATGGTCATGGCGCCGCTGGGGCTGCTCACCACGCTGGCGCTGCCGCGGCTTCTGCCGATGGATTCGCTGGTGATGGCGCTGACGAATTTCCTCTGCGGCGTGGGCGTGGTGGTGCTCTATACGGTCTCGCCCGAACGCGGCGCGCGGCAGGCGATGTTCTACGCGATGGGGCTGGCGGTGATGCTCGTGATGAGCGAAATCGTCTTCCATGTGCGCCATTTCCGGGGGCTGACGCTGCTGGGCATGGCGCTGGGCATCGGCGCGCTGATCCTGCCGCTGGCCTTCGGCGAATGGAACAACGGCGCGAAGAACTGGGTGTCCGTGCCGCTGCTCGGCTCGTTTCAGCCCAGCGAAATCGTGAAGCTCTCGGTGGTGCTGGCGCTGGCGTATTTCTTCAGCGCGCATCGAACCGTCTGGCAGATGATGCCCGCGCTCCTGTTCGCGGCGGCCTGCCTTTTGCTGCTGATGATGCAGCGCGACCTCGGCACGGCGCTGATCTATTACCTGACGACGCTGGTGCTGTTCTACGTCGCCTGCGGCAACGTGCCGCTGACGATCCTCGGCCTCGGCGGCGGCGCGGGCGCGGCGGTGCTGGGCTATCAGATGTTCGCGCACGTCAAGGTGCGCGTGGCGATGTGGCGCAACCCGTGGAGCGACCCGACGGACAAGGGCTATCAGATCATTCAGGCGCTGCTGGCCATCGGCTCGGGCGGGCTGTTCGGCGTAGGGCTGGGGCAGGGCACGCCGGAGAAAATCCCCGCCTATTACAACGACTTTATCTTCGCCGTGGTCTGCGAGCAGCTTGGGCAGGCGTTCGGCGTACTGCTGCTGGCGGTCTATGTGCTGCTGATTCTGCGCGGGATGACGGTGGTTGCCCGTGCGCGGCGCTCGTTTGAGATGCTGCTGGGCTGCGGCGTGCTGACCATGCTGGGGATTCAGACGTTTATGATCGTCGCGGGCGTCATCAAGATGATTCCGCTGACGGGCGTGACGATGCCCTTCCTCAGCTACGGCGGCTCGTCGCTGCTCTCGTGCATGGCGATGATCGGGATTCTGCACGGGGCGAGCGCAAGGGCGCAGGAAAATCTGGAAGAAGATATTCTGTGCGTGAGAGGGTGATTTTATCAAGGTTATCAAGCGGCGCATGCACCTGCTGACGCTGCTGCTGGTGCTGATGTTCGCGCTGGTGATCGCGTATTTCTGCTACTCCGTCTATTTCTACGGCGGGCGCTGGGTCGCGAACCCCTATAACCCGCGCATCAGCAGCCAGAAGCGGCATGTCGTCATGGGCACGCTGACCGACAGGGACGGCACGGTGCTGGCCTATACGGATGAGGACGGCAGGCGGCGCTACAACGGCAGCGCGGCGACGCGCAAGGCGGTCTGTCAGGTGGTCGGCGACAGCGGCGGCAAGGTCTCCACCGGCGCGGACACGTTCCACGCGCAGTTTCTGCTGGGCTTCCGCTCCAGCATCTTCGAGCGGCTGGCCGACGCCTTTACCGGCACGACCCAGCGCGGCGACGACGTTCGGCTGACGATCTCCGAGCGGCTCTCCCGCTACATCAGCGAGCAGTTCCCCGCGGGCAAGCGCGGCGCGGTCGTCGTGCTCAATTACAAGACGAACGAGATTCTGGCGATGGTCTCCATGCCGCAGTTCGACCCGACGAACATGGATTCGGCGCTGTCGGACGAGGCGGCGGGCGCGCTCATCAACCGCGCGACGCAGGGGCTGTATCCGCCCGGCTCGACGTTCAAAATCGTGACGCTGGCCTCCGCGCTGGAAAATCTGCCCGATCTGAACGATTTCGCGTTTGACTGCACGGGCTATTATCCCGTGGGCAACTACGCCGTCACAGACGGCAGCGCGCACGGGGTGCAAACCCTGTCCGACGCATTTGCGCGCTCCTGCAACACGACCTTCGCCGCGCTCTCGCAGGATCTCGGCTATGAGATGCTGGGCAATACGGCGGAGGAGATGGGCTTCAACCGGAACTTCATGTTCAGCGATTTGATCGTTTACAATTCCAGCTACCCCATCGACGACCTGAGCGCCGAGGATCTGGCGTGGTCGGCCATCGGTCAGGGGCGCGTGCTCGCCACGCCGATGCACATGGCGCTGATCGCCGCGACGATCGCCAACCGCGGCGTTATGAACGAGCCGCGCCTCGTCGCGCAGATCACGACCGCGCAGGGCGGAAACCGCGCGCTGCTCAGCCATGCGGGCGGCAGGCGCGTGCTCGGCGAGGATGTGGCGGCGCGGCTGGAAAAAGAGATGATCCGCGTGGTCAAATCCGGCACGGGCAAGCGCGCCGCGCTGGATAACGGCTATACCGTCGCGGGCAAAACCGGCTCGGCGGAGGCCAGCAACGACAAAAGCATCGAATCACATGCGTGGTTCGTTGGCTATATCACCAATGACAGCGCGCCTTACGCGATCTGCGTCCTCGTGGAAAATGGCGGAAGCGGCGGCGGCGTGGCCGCGCCGCTGGCGCGGAAGACGCTGCAAAAGGCGATTCATCTGGGATTATAATCAAGGAGGTTTTAAGCGATGCGCAAGAGGATTTCGGGTTTGATGGCGTTGGTTTGTCTGTTGGTGGCGGCGGCTTCGGCGCTGGCGGCAGGCACGACGGTGACGACGTTCACGCCGTTTGCGGATATGGATTTCGCCGCGCAGGGGTACATGGATTTGATTACCGCGTGGGAAGACGAAACCGGCAACATGGTGGAGGATTATTCCGGCCTGGAGGACGACCTGTTCATGGAGCAGATGCAGGAGATGGTGACCGCCGGCCGCGCGGATCTGGTCGTCGTGCCGCTGGGCAGCGGGCTGACGAAGGATCAGCTGGTCAGCGTGGACGAGCTGCTGGCCGCCGCGCCGGATTGCGGCGCGAAGCGGATGGACGCGATGGCGGAGCGCGACGGCAGCGTGCTGCTCGCGCCGGTGCGCTTCAACTGGGAGGCGCTGTATGTCAACACCGACGTGCTGGAGGCGAACGGCGTCGCCGTGCCGACGAATTACGACGAATTGATCATCGCCTGCGCGTCGCTGGCGCAGAAGGGAATTCTGCCGCTCGCCAACGCCATGTGCGAATGGCCGGAGATCGTGCTGGACTGCACGGCGATGATCGGCGCGCCCGCCGATCAATACGGCCAGCAGACCTCGCTGGACGGCGCGAAGGCCGTGACGACGGCGCTCACGCAGGTCGGCGCGTTCGGCCTCGATCCGTGGAATCTGACGGACGAGCAGGCGAAGCAGGCGTTCATGGAGGGCGCGGCGGCGATGCGCTTTGACGGCAGCGATTTGGCCGAGCTGGTGCCCGAGGCGAGGCAGGAGCACGTCGTCGCCGTCGCCCTCGCGGGCATGGACGGGCAGACGCGCACCGTGTTGGTCGGCACGCCGAGCTATGGGCTGGCGCTCACCCGCGCCTGCTGGCAGGACAGCGCGCGCCGCGAGGCCGCCCTGTCTCTGGCTCAAAAGCTGCTGGGCGGCGACGGCGCGGCGATGATTGGCGCGCCCGCGTATACGACCGCGCTGGGGAAGAGCGTGGCGCAAATGACCGCCTCGGCGACCACCTGCGCGGGGCTGCTGTATGACCTGAACCCCGAGCATTTTGACGAATGGTCGGAGAGCGTGGTTTCCGCGCTGATGGCGCTGTAATACTAATTCTTGTTAAAATGGCTTAATCCGCGCACCATCTTTTTCGCTCTGACTTTGCCTCGTTCCGTTCAACGTACCTCCAGTACGCCTCACTTCACTTGGCTTCGTCAGAACAAAAAATCTGATGCGCTCTGTTAAGCATTTTAACTGCGAATTAGTATAAAAGAACAGAAAGAGCGCATGGCCGCGTGGCCGTGCGCTCTTTTTAGCGAATAGGAAATTGCATAAAATCGCCCGCGTGAGCAAAAATTTGATGTTTTTGCAGACTTCGGCGGAGGGGAAGGCGGGCTCAGCCCGCATTATACCCGTTCCGCGACGAGGTCGCCCATCTGTGTGCAGCCGACCTTCGTGCAGCCCGCGGAGAAAATATCGCCGGTGCGGTAGCCCTCGTCGAGCACCTGCGAAACCGCGCGCTCAATCGCGGCGGCTTCCTGCTCGAGGCCGAGGCTGTGGCGCAGCAGCAGCGCGCCGGAGAGAATCGTGCCCAGCGGATTGGCGATATCGCGCCCCGCGATGTCCGGAGCGCTGCCGTGAATCGGCTCATACAGGCCGCGCGTCGTGCTGCCCAGGCTGGCGGAGGGCATCATGCCCAGACTGCCCGCGATGGCGGCGCTCTCATCCGAGAGGATGTCGCCGAACAGGTTGCCGGTTATCATCACGTCAAACTGCGCCGGGTTCAAAATGAGCTGCATGGCGGCGTTGTCCACGTACATGAAGCTGACCTCGACCTCCGGGTATTCGCGGCTCAGGCGCTCGACCGTCTCGCGCCACAGGCGGCTGCATTCCAGCACGTTGGCCTTATCCACCGAGCAGAGCCTGCCGCGGCGCTTTTTCGCCATTTCAAAGCCGATGCGCGCCAGACGCTCGACCTCCGGCACGGAATAGGCCATCTCGTCCGTCGCCGCCGCGCGATCCTCGCTGCGCCAGCGCTTGCCGAAGTAGATGTCGCCGGTCAGCTCGCGCAGGATCATAATGTCAATCGGCTTGGCGATGATGTCCGGGCGGAGCGGACACGCGCCGGAAAGCTGCGGGTGAATCGTGCACGGGCGCAGGTTGGCGAACACCTGCATGCCCTTGCGCAGGGCGAGCAGCCCCTTTTCCGGGCGGCGGGCCGGCTCGACCGCGTCCCACTTCGGGCCGCCGACGCTGCCCATCAGCACTGCGTCCGCCGCGTTGCAGGCCGCCAGCGTCTCGTCCGTCAGCGGCACGCCGAATGCGTCGATGGACGCGCCGCCGAGCCTGCGCTCGTCAAAGCAGAACGTGTGGCCGTATTTTTCCGCGACGGCGTTTAACACCTTGACCGCCTGCGCGACGATCTCCGGGCCGATGTAGTCGCCCGGCAGAGTGACGATATGGGCTTTCATGGCTCACGCCTTTCCCGCGATCTTTTCGCGAACGAAGTTTTCAATGCCGCCGACGGCGATGATCTTCTGGATGAACGGGGGGAACGGCGCGGCGGTGAAGCGCTCGCCGGTGGTTCGATCCTCGATCACGCCGGTATCCAGATGGACGGCCACCTCGTCGCCGTCGCGGATGGCCTTGGCCGCCGCCGGACACTCGATGATCGGCAGGCCGATATCAATCGAGTTGCGGTAGAAGATGCGGGCGAAGCTGTCCGCGATGACGAGCTGAATGCCGCTGGCCTTGATGGCGATGGGCGCGTGCTCGCGGGAGGAGCCGCAGCCGAAGTTGCGCCCCGCGACGATGATGCGGCTCGTTTCGCTCTTGCGCTTGAAATCGCTGTCCAGATCCTCCATGCAGTGCGCGGCCAGCTCGGCGGGGTCGGTGGTGTTGAGGTAGCGGGCGGGAATGATGACGTCCGTATCGACGTGATCGCCGTATCGAATGACGGTAGACTGAACGAACATGTTAGAGCACCTCCTCAGGCGTGGCGACGCGGCCCATGATGGCGGAAGCCGCGGCGACCGCCGGACTGGCCAGAATGATTTCGCTGCCGGTGTGACCCATGCGGCCGACAAAGTTGCGGTTGGTGGTGGAAACGGCGCGCTCGCCGTCGGCCAGAACGCCGCAGAAGCCGCCCAGACACGGGCCGCAGGTCGGCATGGTGAAAATCGCGCCCGCGTCGATGAAGATATCCACCAGCCCCTCCTTCAGGCAGTCCTTGACGACCTGCTGGGTGCCGGGGATGACGATGCAGCGCACATGGTCGCTGACCTTGTGCCCCTTGAGAATCTGCGCGGCGACGCGCATATCGCTGATGCGGCCGTTGGTGCAGCTCCCGATGACGACCTGATCGATGGTCTGTCTGCACTCGCGCGCCGGACGGGTGTTTTCCGGCAGATGCGGCAGGGAGACGGTCATATCCAGCTCGTCGAGGTTGATGGTCACGGTGCGGCTGTATTCCGCGTCCGGGTCGGCCTCAAACGCCGTCCATTCGCGCGTCACGCGCCCCTTGAGGTATTCGCGGCAGACGTCGTCCACCGGGAAAATGCCGTTCTTCGCGCCCGCCTCGATGGCCATGTTCGCGATGGTCAGGCGGCCGTCCATCGGGATTTCCTTTACGCCGTCGCCGGTGAATTCGAGGGACTGATACAGCGCGCCGTCCACGCCGATTTCGCCGATGAGGTGCAGAATCACGTCCTTGCCGCTGACCCACGGCTTCATTTTGCCGGTCAGCACGACCTTGACGGCCTCCGGCACCTTGAACCAGCATTCGCCCGTCGCCATGCCCACGGCCATATCCGTCGAGCCCACGCCCGTGGAGAACGCGCCCACCGCGCCGTAGGTGCAGGTGTGGCTGTCCGCGCCGATGATGACCTCGCCGGGGGCGACGATGCCCTGCTCCGGCAGCAGCGCGTGCTCTATGCCCACGCGGCCGACCTCGTAATAGTGGACGATGTGCTGCGCGCGCGCGAATTCGCGCATCTGCTTGGCGAGCGTCGCGGCCTTGATGTCCTTGTTGGGGACGAAGTGATCCGGGATCAGCGCGATCTTCGCGGGGTCGAACACCTTGACTGCGCCCATCCGGTGAAACTCGTTGATGGCCACGGGGGCGGTGATGTCGTTGCCCAGCACAAGGTCAAGCTTGCACATGAGCAGCTCGCCCGCGCGGCAGCGCTCAACGCCGGCGGCACGCGCGAGGATTTTTTGTGTCATGGTCATGCCCATAGCGGAAAAACCTCCCTCAAGAAAATGAAAAAGCCTCGCACACCTGCTTTTCGCAGGGGCGAGGCGAGAATGCCACACGGTACCACCCTGATTCGGAACTGTCAAGAATAAACCGAACATTTCAAGAAACAAATATCTAAGCATTTTTGGATATGGGGCTTTGCCCCATCGCCCCACCAAAGGGCTTTCCGGTCGCCCTTTGGAAACCTTCGGGCACAAATACTTAGTTTTATTCTTGAAATATCGGCGTTATTAGCTTGACAGCCCCCTCTTTTGCCTTAACGCGGCCGGTTCGTCCTCTGCTCGGCACAGAGGCAGCTCGGGAGTGAGTTATCCCGCGTCCCCGCCGTCGGCTTGCACCGGGCGCCGACTCTCTGAAGGTCAGGGGCGCGTCTTTGTTCCGTCATTGCTTTTGCGGCTGAAAGCCGCCTTTCGCTTAAAAAGCGATGTGCGATTTGCGTATTATTGTAATCCGAATGTGACAAGTTGTCAAGTATGGAAATCAATCCCCCGCCATGGCGCGGCGGCTCGAATGGATGAAATCAAACGAATCCAGGGTTTTACCGGCCATCACGCCGGTTGCGCGGCCGTTTTCGGCGGCGATTTCGCCGGATACGATGACAAAACGAATGCCCTCCGGCGCGGCGTCCGGGCGGCCGAGACCGGGGAAATCCGCGCGGTCGCAAATCGTTTCGGGGTCGAAGACGAGCAGATCGGCGTCCATGCCCGCGCGGATGCGCCCCTTGCGCCCGAGCCCCATCGTCTGCGCGGGGAGGAGCGTCGTATGCGCAATCGCCTGCTCCCAGCTCAGCTCGCCGCGCTCGATCACCATTTTGCGCAGATAGCGCGGGAAGCTGCCCGCGATCTGCGGGTGCCCTTCGCCGGGAGCGTAGCTGCCCGTGTCGGTGGAAACCATCGTCATCGGGTAGCGCTGAATGGTGTAGACGGCCTCCTCGCTGCCCGTGTTGACCACCACCGCGTCGCACGGGTGCGCCGCGCGCAGGTGTTCATAGAGCGCCTGATCCGGCACGAGGCCGATGTGCTCGCCCGTGATGACCCGCAGGTGGCGCAGCTCGATGCCGTTGTCGCGCATGGTCACGGGCTCAAAGAGCGCCGAGCCGATGGAAGAACACCAATCCTTGTACATGCCGCTGTCCAGACGCATATCCACGCCGCGCGCGCGTGCCAGCTCCAGCATCTCCAGCGCCTTGTATTCGACGCCCACGCCGTATTGATATTCAAAGTGCGAGACGATCATCCGGCAGCCTGTGACATCGGCCAGCTCAATGGCCTCGCTGAGCGAGTTGAGGTCGGTCATGGCGAACATGCGCGTGTCGATGGCGGCGGGTCTGCCGTAGCGGCGTGCCATCGTGCACAGCGCCTCCATCTCTTCTAGCGACGTGCCCGGCGCGTAGCCCGGCCCGAGGGAAACGCCGGCCGCGCCGCTTTGCAGCGCGCGCTCGCAGAGGGCTTCCATCGTGTGTACCTGCGCGCGTTTGGCCGGGGCGAACAGATCGGTGACGCCCGCCGCCTCGCGCAGCGCGCACAGGCCGATCATCTCCGCCTGATGAATCGGAAATGCCGTCTGGCTGCGCAGAAATGCGTCTATATCCAGCGGGGAAAAGCCGCAGTTGCCGCCCACCGTCGTCGTGATGCCCTGAAGCAGGGAGAGCGTGCCGGTGTATTTACAGCCGTCGATATGGCCGTGCGGGTCAATAAAGCCGGGGCAGACGAAGCAGCCGGAAGCGTCGATTACCAGCGCGTCCTTCGGCGCGCCAGACTGCGCCGGTTGGACGGCGACGATGCGCCCGTCCTCGCAGAGCACATCGGCCTGAAAGCGCGACAGGGTCTCCGGGTCGATGACCGTGCCGCCGGAAATGAATAGCTTTGACATGGTTTTCTCCTCCATACTCCATCTTACGAACAGAAAAATATGGCGGTTCATCCGTCCTGAAAAACCCGCCCGAAATCGGACGGGCATTTCAGGACGGGGCGGCTTTGCCGCCCCGCCCTTCCTTTGGTCTCGCCGACGCGCGCCGAAATTCGGCTTTTGTCTGCCTGTTTAGGCAAAACGCGCTCAAAAAGGGAGCCCTTTTGCATCGGTTACATTTACGTGGGAACAAAACCTCCCTCCTTGAGGGAGGTGGCCGCGCCAGCGGCCGGAAAGAGTCACTGCATGCTCAGCTTGAACGTCGTCCAGATATCCTGGTATTTCTGCTCGTCCTCGCTGGACAGGTTGCGCACATACTCCGCGTCGTCGATGCGGTCATAAATGCCGTTGAACACTGGGTTGTTCAGATAGCTTTCGGAGAGGCAGGCCTTCGCCGCCTCGTTCGGGCTGCAATAATACTGATACTCGACGCAGGTCGCCGCGACTTCCGGGCGCAGCAGGTACTGGAGGAAGAGGTTCGCGTTCTTGGCGTGCGGCGCATTCACCGGGATGAAGCAGCCGTCGATGCCGAAGCCCAGACCCTCTTCCGGCCAGACGACCTTCAAATCCGGGTTGGCGTCCAGCGCCAGCGCGACGAACGGGGTGAAGGTGTAGGCCACGGCGATATCGCCGGAAACCAGATAGTTGTGCAGGTTCTCATATTCGAGCACGTGGATGTTGCTGCGCAGCGCGTCGAGCTTTTCCGCCGCCTCCGCGAGCACCGCGTCGTCGGTGGTATTCATGCTCTGGTGCATGGAGAGCAGCACCATGCCGATGGTCACGCGCGCGTCGTCGATCAGGCCGAGGCTGTCCTCAAGGGACGGATCCCACAGGTCATTGAAGCCCTTGATGTCGATCTCCACCGCGGACGGATCGTAGACGATCAGCGGAATGCCGCTCACATACGGCACGACGTACTGGTCGTCCGGATCGAAGAACTGATGGGTGAAGCCCTCGTTCAGGTTGGAATAGTTATCCACGATGGCGGGGTCGAACGGCTGCATCAGCCCGGCTTCGCGGGTGGTGTTGAGCATGTAGTCGCTGGCCAGCACCACGTCGTAATCGCCGCCGTTTACCGCGGAGAGCTTTTCATACATCTCCTCGTTGCTGGAGAAGGTCGCATAGTTGACCTTGATGCCCGTCTCATCTTCAAACGGCTTGATGACGGTCGAGTAGTCGATGTAACCTTCCCAGGTGAAGATGTTGAGCACGGCCTCGTCGGTCTTGTTCTCGGTCTCCGCCAGGGCGCAGCCGCCGATGGTCAGCAGCGCAAGCAGCAGGCAAAGAAGTTTCTTCATGTCCATGTCCCTCCTTAATCAGGAATGGTTGATCTATCTCAAACGCGGGATGCGTTTGATGCTTATTGGAGTTTTGCGTTGCTTCTGGCCGTTATCAATTGAGTAGCGGCCACACAGATAAAGATCACGCCGAGCATCAGGGTGGAGAGCGCGTTGATCTCCGGCGTGCCGCCGGAACGCAGGCCGGTGTAGACCTTGAGCGGCAGGGTGGTTGTCTCCGCGCTGGTGACAAAGAAGGAGATCACCACGTCGTCAAGGCTCATCGCGGCGGAAAGCATCATGCCGGAAAGCACCGCCGGGAAGATCAGCGGCAGGGTGATGTCCTTCAAAACGCGCGCCGGGCTCGCGCCGAGGTCGCGCGCGGCCTCCGACAGCGAAGGATCCATGCCGATCAGGCGGGATTTGACGTTGATGAACACATAGGGGATGCAGAAGGTCGTGTGCGTCAACACCAGCGCGCCCATGCCGAGCTTAAAGCCCACGGCGGTGAACACGGAGAGATACGCCATGCCCAGCACCAGCTCGGGGATCATCATCGGCAGGGTGGCGATGGTTTCGACCGCGCCGCCGAGCTTCAGGTGCGACCGCGCCAGCCCGATTGCGCCCAGCGTGCCGATGCCGCCCGCCAGCAGGCTGGAGACGACGGCCAGAACCAGCGAATTTTTGAGCGCGTCGGCCATCAGGGCGTTGGAAAACAGGCGGCTGTACCAATTGGTCGTAAAGCCCTGCCAGCTTCCGATGGTGCGCCCGCTGTTGAAGGAATAGATGACGACCATCAGAATCGGCAGATAGAGGACGATCAGCACCAGCGTCAGATAGACGGGGGAAAAGATTTTGCGCTTTCTGCGCCGCTTTGCCTGCGCCATCACATCACCCCCAGATCGTCGCCGCCGACCTTGCGATACAGCAGATAGATGCCGGCGGAAAGCGCGATGAGCACCATGCTCATGGCCGAGCCGACGTTCCAGTCGCGCACCTTGAGAAGCTGGTCGCGGATGAGGTTACCCACCAGCACCAGACCGCCGCCCATGATATCCGACAGATAGAACAGGCCGACGCTGGGCACGAACACCAGCACGCAGCCGGCGAGAATGCCCGGCATGGTCAGCGGCAGCGTGACGGTGAGGAACGCCCGAACGGGGCTTGCGCCCAGATCGCGCGAGGCCTCCACCAGCGTGAAATCCATCTTATCCACCGCGTTGTGGCACGGCAGGATCATAAAGGAAATCAGGCAGTAGACCATCGCCAGCAGCACCGAGCCGTAGGAACCGAGAAACTTGATGTTTTTCTGAATCAGCCCCAGCGAGCGGAGCACGCCGTTGACCGGGCCGTTGGCCTGCAGGAGGATCTTCCAGCCGTAGATACGCACCAGCGCGCTCGTCCAGAACGGGATGATGACCAGCATCATCAGCAGCGCCTTCCATTTGCGCGGGGCGCGCGCCATGCAGTAGCCGAAGGGATAGCCCACCAGCAGGGAGATGACCGTCGTAAAGAACGCGAGCTGGAGGCTGTTGGCGAAGACCTTGAGATAATCCTCGCGCAGCAGCGCCTTGTAGTTGGCGAGCGTCAGCGGCATGCCGAATTGGAATTTGCCGCCCGTCACCAGCGACGTGCAGAGCACGTAGATCAGCGGCAGGGCGACCAGCAGCACGCCGAAGGCCGCCATCGGCGCGGTCATCAGCGCGCGGGTGCGCCGCTCGTGCGCCTGAAGGGTGTTTTTACGCGCCATGGGACGTCCCCCCAATGACCGCGGCCTGCGCGGGATTCCAATACAGATAGGCGGTGCTGCCGGGTGTGAGCGCGTCGCTGAGGCGGCCTTCGCTCGTCGCGACGGCTTCCTCGCCGTCGGGGAGGATGGCATAGGTCAGCACGCTGCCGCCCGCGTAGCGCGCCTCGCGCACGGTGACGGGCAGTTGGAAGCCCTCGACCGGCACGGGGGAGACGCGCATCCGCTCCGTGCGCACGCAGATTTCGCAGTCCTCGCCCGCGGAAAGCCGCGCGCGGGAAGCGTCCGCCGTGAAGCTGCCGCATGCGCCGCGGATGACCGCCGTATCCTTTCCGACGGATTCCACTTTGCCGCTAAGAATGGTGGAGCGGCCGATGAACTGCGCGACGTAGTGCGTTTTCGGCTCGTCGTAGATTTCTTCCGGTGTGCCGAGCTGCTCAAAGCGCCCGCCGCGCATGACCGCGATGCGGTCGGACATGTTGATGGCCTCTTCCTGATCGTGGGTGATGTAGACGAAGGTGATGCCCAGCTTCTTTTGCAGGCGCTTGAGTTCAAGCTGCATCTGGCGGCGGAGCTGCAAATCCAGCGCGCCCAGCGGTTCATCCAGCAGCAGCAGCTCCGGTTCGGGCGCGAGCGCGCGGGCGATGGCGATGCGCTGGCGCTGGCCGCCGGAAAGCTGGCTGGGCATGCGTTTGGCAAAATCCGCCATTTGCACCAGCTCGAGCATCTCGCGCACGCGCTTTTCGATGGAGGCTTTATCCATCTTGTGCACACGCAGGCCGTAGGCCACGTTCTTTTCGACGTTCATATGCGGAAAGAGCGCGTAGCTCTGAAAGACCGTGTTGACGGGGCGGCGCTCCGGCGGCAGCGCGGTGACGTCCCGGCCGTCCAGCAGCACCGTGCCCTCGTCCGGCGTTTCCAGGCCGGAGATAATGCGCAGGGTCGTCGTCTTGCCGCAGCCGGACGCGCCCAGCAGCGTGACGAACTCACCCCTGGCGACGTCCAGCGAGATATCGCGCAAAACGTCGCCCTCGCCGAAATTCTTGGAAATGTGCTGTAAAGAAAGAAGGGTATCCTGCATGGTTTCCTCCCTGAATCATCAAGCCTGTGCGGGCGGGGCTTAGCGCCGCAACCCATAAAAACAGCATGATTATATGCTAGAAAAAGCGCCGTGTCAACCATAAAGTTCAGCGGGAAAAATGTGCAGGTTTAATGCAGCTAAACTTCCGGCGGGAAAAAGACCCTCTTTGCGCAAAAACGCGCAAGAGGGCGCAGAAATGGCTGCTCAATCGCCACATTCCCCGGCGAACGCACGGATGGCCGCGCTGCGGGCGCTGCCGAGCACCTCTTTGGCGGGGCCATCCTCCGCGACGAGGCCGTTTTCCATATAAATCACGCGATCCGCCACGTCGCGGGCGAAGTTCATTTCGTGGGTGACGACGATCATCGTGCGCTTTTCGGCGGCCAGCTGACGGATGACGCAGAGCACCTCCTGCGTGAGCTGCGGGTCAAGCGCGCTGGTCGGCTCGTCAAAGCAGAGAATTTCCGGATCCATGGCCAGCGCGCGGGCGATGGCGACGCGCTGACACTGCCCGCCGGAAAGATTGCAGGGATACGCGCCCGCCTTATCCGCGAGGCCGACCTTTTCCAGCAGGAGCATGGCCTTCTGCTCGGCCTCCTGACGGCTTCGATGGAGCACCAGCTGCTGCGGCGCGACGATGTTGCGCAGCACCGTGTAATGCGGAAAGAGGTTGTAATCCTGAAAGACGAGCCCCATCTTGAGGCAGAGCCCACGCAAGTCTTTTTCCGTCCGATAGCGCGCCGCGCCGTCCGCGCCGGTGGTGACCATCGCCTGACCGTCGATGCGGATTTCGCCGCTGTCGATGGTTTCAAGGTGGTTGAGGCAGCGCAGGAGGGTGCTCTTGCCCGAGCCGCTGCGGCCGATGACGGCGACGACCTCGCCCTTGTCCACGCGCACGGTCACGCCCTTCAAAATTTCGTTGTCGCCGTATTTTTTTCTGATGTCAATCGCCTGAAGCATGACCCCTGTTCTCCCTTTCCGTTTCCGCGCCGGAGCGCTTGTCAATCCTTGTAATACGCCATGCGGCGGTTGAGACAGCTAAACACGAGCGAGACCGCGCCGTTCATCAGCAGATAGAAAAGCCCCGCGACAAAGAGCGGCTCGACGGAAGCGGTGCGGCTGGCCTCGTTCTTCGCCGCGCGGAACAGTTCGGCGACGGCGATCACGTTCGCCAGCGACGTATCCTTGACCAGCGTAATCACCTCGTTGCTGACAGGCAGCAGCACGCGCTTCGCCATCTGCGGCAGGATGACGTGAAAAAACGTCTGTCCGCGCGTCATGCCCAGCACCTGACCGGCCTCGCGCTGCCCGACGGGGATGGACTGGATCCCACCGCGGAAGATTTCGGCGAAATAGGCGGCGTAGTTGATGGAAAAGGCGAGGATGGTGGCGTTCATGCGGTCGAGGTTCACGCCCGTCAGCGTCGGAATGGCGAAATAGATGGCGAAGATTTGCAGCATCAGCGGCGTGCCGCGCATCACCAGAATATACAGCGACGTCGGCACGCTGACGATTTTGCGCCTGCTCATGCGCAGCAGCGCCACGGCCAGACCGAGCGGCAGGGAAAACAGCAGCGTGAAGAAGAAAATAATCAGCGTGTTATAAAAGCCGCCCGTCATGGAGAGCACGAGCTTCATAAACGCGTCGAAATTGTTGAAGTATCGCATGAAGGCCTCCGAAAAGGTGATATGGACGGAAAGGGCCATTTTCTCCCCCTTCGGGGAGAAAATGGCTATTTGTCAGTTCGCGTATTGGGCGACCAGCGTGATGTCGTTGGCGAACCACTTGGCGCGGATGGTATCCAGCGTGCCGTCTTAGAACATGTCGACGAGCTGCTGGCTCACCGCGTCGGCGAGGGTCTGTTCGCCCTTGCGGAAGGCAATGCCGTATTCCTCGGCTTCCAGCACCTCGGGCAGCACGGTGAACTGGGTCGGATCGTCCTGCTGGGCGATGTAGTAATTGCCGACCACGGAGTCGATCAGCAGCACGTCGATGCCGCCGAGCTTGAGATCCATCAGCGCGGTCACGAAATCATCGTACAGCTGCGGCTCGCCGATGGCCGCCATCAGATCGGGGTTCGCGTTCAGCACGTCCACGGAGCTGGAACCGGCCTGCGTGCCGAGCACCTTGCCGGAAAGATCCGCCTCAGAGGCGATGCCGGAATCGGAACGAACGACGAGAATCTGCTCGTTGGCCAGATACGGGATGGAGAAGGTCATCTGCTCGATGCGCTCCGGGGTCATCGTCAGACCCGACCAGATGCAGTCGATGTTTTTGCCGGAAAGCTCCAGCTCCTTGGAATCCCACGAGATCGGCTGGAGGACGAGCTCCACGCCGAGGCGGTCGGTGACTTCCTTGGCCAGATCAATGTCAAAGCCGACGTATTCGCCGTTTTCATCGACAAAGCCCATCGGCGGGTATTCCTCGTCAAAGCCCATCACGAGGGTGCCCTTCGCCTTGACATCCGCAAGGCCGGTATCTTCCGCCAGCGCGGCGGCGAAGCAGAGGGTGAGGACGGCGGCCAGCAGAGCGGCAAGCATCTTTTTCATAAGGGGTTGCTCCTTTCCGAATGACCGGCGTAGATTTGCCGGCTGTTTACTTTAATGTGTTAGCGCTTTAATGTGATGAAGTATACCACGCGAAAAATGGTTTGTCAACGGGGTTT
>ERZ1673743.2320-NODE-2320-length-17038-cov-21.954013_pt1 | contig 17038 bp, 34 predicted proteins | sample MGYA00580197_ERZ1673743 | MGnify/ENA primary metagenome ERZ1673743 (study PRJEB41218, sample SAMN15661795) | gut metagenome | host: Homo sapiens | place: Canada: London | collected 2015-08-20/2019-03-30 | study: EMG produced TPA metagenomics assembly of... | reverse complement strand
ATCAATAAAATCTTATGTCAGTTTTTTGAGTTTACACAAAACGTGAAACGGTCTCTTTTCTTCTGTCATTTAAACACCTCTTGTACATTCATGCTTGAGCAGTAGTCGCACAAATCCTTGATTGTATTGAACTCTAATCCTAACAAGTCGCAATCGAAGAAAGTAGCAACAACGTTCTTCAAGTCAAGCTTTTGACTCAAACAGCCTCCACGACGAACATCTTCCATAAAATCATCAAGATGCTCATATGTACGTTGAACCCTAACTCCCTCTCGTTCCTGATAAGACATAACTAATTCTCTCAATTGATTACTTCCTCCCCTTATTTGCTTTCCTGCCAAACCTCTTTGGCTGGATACTAGTTTTTCGATGACTGCTTCTTGAGTTCTTAGCAACTGCAGATTTTGTAGCAGGATTTGACGAGATTTTCCCAAGTGCAGCCTTCTTTTTCTCAGTGGCAGTATCTTTAGAGGCTGAATTCTCTGACTCTTCTCTGACCTCATTAGGACTTTTCATAAGTTGACTTGGTATTGGTTCATAGGACTCAACCGCTGTAACATCGTCATAATCAGCATTCTTCTTACCATTTGCATCACCTGCTCCACTGAATGAACAACTCACAACACCTATAACTAAAAGAAGCACCATTCCTACAAAGATGCCGATTATAATCCAGTCAGCATACGACTTCTTATGTGTATACTTATTTCTTTTTTCTACTTTCATAGAGACCCTCCTAATACTTAACTCTCGTAAGAATAGGATGCTGCCCATTTTTTCCAAAATCAGGAACTTCCTCAATGAAAGACTTAATCAGCTGAATATCCTGGTCACTTAACGATTCTAAATCACCGTTGATATCAACCGGGCCGGTAACAACAATATTACCCACAAGCATTCTCTGATCAGCCTGATCCAATACAGAAATTACAGGATCTGGCTTAAGTAATCCCTCATCATCGCACACAAGATTAAAGCGCTGATCACCAATTCCACGATCCACAATATCAAATGTTTTGCAATGAATAAGTGGGTAATAATCTGTATATTCAGCAATACTAACCTCCTTCACTTCATCATTAATTACATCGATTAATAATCCTCTCATAAATAAACCTCCTATAATTCAGCATTTATCACATCATAGTAAGAAGTGACAACTGGTGCCAAAAACTCATCTTTTTTCTGAATCTTTTCAAAGATTCTTGGACAAGCCCTGTCCCTTAAATGGAATTTCTTAAAATCATAAAATGAATCGTATACGCCTATGTAATAGTCATTATATAATTTAGTAAGTGATTCATCAGAGATGGTAAAAATAACTTCACCTACCCGATGAGCATTTTCATTGTAGACATACTTACCACACAATTCATATTCCTCTTTAGCAAGACTGCATACATAAACAGGTGCCACCTCAAGTGTGGCTACAGGAAATGACGGATCTACTGCATTGCGTATCTTTGTCTGTATTAAAAGATTCAACACTGAAGGAACCCGAAAGTTCTCCCGGCACTTTATACCATCAATAAGAAATGCATCAATAAGTGAGCAAAACCTGCTATCGCTTACTAATTTTGGTAAATTCATTAAACTTACAATCTCGGAAAAAGCATTATCTATTAACTTTGAAAGAGTAGCCACATAATCTGTAGCTGCAACCTCAGTGCAAAAGTGCAACTCTTTAGAAGAAGTGACAAAACGCTCAAGCCTTGTATCTTCTGCTATAAATAGCCCGTTAATTGACGGAATTGTTGGGCAATGAACTCGAACTCCCCACTTTATTTCTTCATTAGAGAAGGATGAAATGGTACGCTTCTGAATGTACGTTCCATAAGTACGATCAACAAAAGAGACTACTCTCGGTAACCACTTATCACCATACTTTCCAAACTCAATGTAATCACCCTGGCCATTCTTCACCATTTCCTGTACAATCGTCTCATTTGAAGCAAGCCTATCATTAGGACTACTAATAAAATTATACAATACTTGTTGTCCATATTTTTTAAAGACAATATTCAACATTTTTCTGTGCCCATCACAAATACTGCCTTCTGTGTAACATAATGTACGATCACAAACAGCTTCAACATCCTCGAAAACATTCATTGTATTGATCATATTTCACCTCCTGCACTTACTCATCAGTATGATCCCCATACAAAACCTCTTGTACAACGTCTCGATTATTTAGGTTTACAGTAACCATTACAGAACTGCCAACTACAGTACTACTATAGACCTTTGGATTGACTTCAACTTGATAAGATTCTTTAGCGTTCTTATCAAGTTTACACTCGAGCGTATAAAAAGATATCTTAGAAGAATTAGCAGCCTTCAACTTTTTATGCTTTTCTACAACAAATGCTGTAGTAGCAACACCGTGCACATGGTAATTTTCATAACTCCAACAAATTAATCCAATACTAACTACTGAAACTATAAAACTACCAATGATAAAAAGTAAGATGTGAGTCCAACTTGATTTATAACTAAACATTCTAAATGCCTCCTACTCACCTAAAAGTGTTTTATCAATGATCTGAAAATTCGCCCGATGAATATACAATGCATGTCCATCGATCATTAACTTTGTAGTCTTCGGTAAATTCTTAGCAACTTTCCAATAAACTTTTTACCGGAGAAAGCACAAATTGGATCTCCCAGCTGCGACTGAATGACAACAACACGGCGCTTACCGAAAGCATTCTTGTATTTGTTTACTACATTAGCAATGGAAGTATTTTCCGAAATACTGCCATTGTTTTTACTATTAATAATCTCTGGACTCTTAAAGTCGACATCAGGTTTTAAACCATCCTCAACAAATAAGATGGTATTACCACAACTTTCCACCTCCTTGCCGTCGATTGTTATACTTATTACACCTGAAAAAGTTCCAATATAACCCCAACCCCCATCAGAATACGTTGGCTCGTCAACAGTGTTTGTCTCCATATTGATTTTCTCACCACTCATAGTCATAAACTTTTCACCAGTATTAGTATAAAAGTAAGCATTATACGTGTTACCAGTAATAGAACCTTTTAACTCATTAACCTGATCATCAAAAAGTGAGCACCCAGTCATAATATTTACAAACAGGCACAGGCACAAAATACAAGAGACAATTCTAATTCGCTTCATCATAATTTCCTCCATACAAATAAAAGACCCAACTATTAATCAGATCTTTCAATCATCTATTTAGTAACATCACCTAATCTTAGAGCTCTGACTTCTTTTGACTTTTTATCTGAAAATACTGTAACTGTAATATGGTCCCCAATGCTAATGCGATCATAAGTATCATAAGAAACATCGATTGTATAAGGCTCATTCACACCTTCTAACATACAATACAACTTATAAATGGTATAATGTGTTGTACTCTTCTTTGTTGCCTCTGTAACAAACCCTTTAGTTTTATCAGAAACACGAGTCTGTGTCACAACAGTATTGCAATTCTCTAAAGAAAACCGTGCACACTGTGTGAAACTACTTCTAAAAACTAAAATACCAACAAAAATAACCACCATCATCACAAAGATCATACAAAAACTTTTGAACTTATTGTCATTACCTATCATCTAGCATAACCTCACAATAAAAAACAAACCACCAGTGAACACTTCAGCTACTTATCCTTTGTAAGATCACCAAACTCAAGATCTAAGATTTTACGAGACTTCTTGTCGATATACATAGTAACATCTACACTATCTCCCTTACGCACACTATCACACACGTCTTTGTCAACACGGATGGAGTAGGACTTCTTAACTCCATCTGGTCGACAGTGTAATCTATATGTAGTAATTGGAACTGTGCATTTACCGCTGGAAACAACTGTTCGTTTTATTGTCTTCTTTACCACACGTGCTTGTGTTGCTGTCAACTCACTTCTGTTAATTGCTTTCCGCTCATCGATACGAATATGCATAAAATATACACATGTACCAAGAACAACAGCGGAGAACAATAATACAATGCCGCGTAAAATATCTTGTAATACAAATTCTGGTTCAACCCATTTCATCATAATTTCCTCCATACAAATAAAAGACCCAACCATTAATCAGATCTCCCGTTGCTTATTGTTTTAAATTTTTAAGTTAAAAATCAAACTATTGTACTAAATCATTCGTGCACCTAATGCATAAACTCACATAGTTGATACCTGAACAAACATCTCATTAATAAAATGCCTGTAGCTTCCAATAGAGCACAGCAATGCGAATACAGTTATCATTATGGCTGTGATAACTGCAACAGCAATCTTTTTCATTCCTACCTCCTAAGTAATCTGCAAAATTTCCAATGTTGTTGGGTCAAAAAGCTGATCAACCATTTCAAGAGTGTCCTTGCAAAAGCTATTAAGGTCCTCGTAATAGCTTGTCTCCTTTGTCTTAAATAGGAGCTGCCCACCATCTTCTTCGATAAACTCACTGGTAACAAACTTGTAAGTGTTAATCATGGCATAGTCATCATACCCGAGTTCTTCATCCTCCTCAAAAAGGTTGTCGCCGTTTCCGAAAAAAGCGTAGACAAATAAATTCTCTTCCGGTACAAACATTAAAACACCTTTAAAAACATTTTGATTTATTTTCCACTTCTCGGCAAAATCTGAAATTTTCATGCATGCACCTCCTATCCAAAAACAATAACTCCACCAGGATACTTCTTGAAAAATTCTGAAATTTTTCCAAGCTGATCAGCAGATAACTCAAAATATCTCTTACGTAAATATCTACGTAAATCAGAATAAATCTTTTTGCATTTCATCATCGATTTCTTTCGGTATTGGAACAGGCTCAAAATTATCGTTTTTCCCGTCCCAGTAATCAAATAATTCTTTTATGTACTGATTCAATGCCTCTGCATTGCTTATTATCATATGATCACCATCCTTTCATCTGGATCATAATAGAGACTAGTGCATATTCCTTCATTGCATTAAACTCAGCTTTCGTAATAGGTCGCAAAAACCATGTATGACACCCCATAAATGTTACCTCCTTCATACAATGCACTACTCACAGCATCATAATTTAAATTAATTAATGTGCTAAAAACTGACCAATGGTCACAGAGTCAGAAGTTATCTTTCTTACATACGCTGAAAAGAGATCTCTACACGCAGCCTCAGTCATCTTTAATGTTTTAGGAAATCTATACAGCCATGGAAAGTTTTGTACAATTCCAACATACTCAGCTCCAGTATAAAAATCCTTGACATAATTTACGTCTAACTCTTCACTCTTTCTAATCCAATCACACAAGAATGCCGGAACACCAAAACAAGAATAACCTGCAGCATGATAATGAAATACCCAATCAGAATAAGAACAGTCTGGTTGTACCTTGACATACTGATCAAAATTCTCAACAAAATCGGCACACTCCAGTACTACCTTCTTGGCTGCATCCTCATTAATACTCAGTATATCTGCAACTCTAATTCCATAAATAATCATTATTGCTGCTCCTCAGGATAAACAGTATAGTAACAGATACGTGCATTCATTGTATGCGTTAACCTTCCATTACAATAAAATTCATTAATACCCTCATTGTATGTAATATGATCTGCGTTAAATGACTGTATTACCTGGCCAGACGACTTCTCCGTAATTTTCACCAATACGGGATTAGCATATTTAACTTCACTCATAAATACTCACCCTTTCCTTGTTGATATAAATAAGAAATGGGTTCTGCACTAACCTCGCATTGTTACTGCAAAACCCTTAGAATGTCCATAGTCGTTATCACTATGCTGCTCCAGATAGTATCCCATTGTCTACGTGTCACACAATCCTTCTGCATGACATTCTAAACGAGACTGCGCAGTCTGACCCACACAGTCCCACAAAACAAATAATATAGAAGGAGTGATGGTTTCCTCTACCATCACTTTATTATTCAAAACTCATTTAAGCATTCGTGTTCTCAAAAATAATTATGATCACAAAATAACACTAATCTTACGTTGATTAGATAATATCTACTGATAAACCATTATTTTGACAACGCTTTTTAAAAGCTACTGCTTCATCTCTTGAATGAAAAGCACCAACTAGCAATCCTGAGGAGCCATCATAATTTAAGAAAACGAAAATTAATCCAGGCAAAACTCGATTTGCTTCTGCAGCACTAATCTGCCGATTTCTATAATCTCCTACGCAATTCATAATTCCTCCAAATCACAATACTATATCTATTGGTCTAATACCCGGGTCACCACTTGATTTAATCGTTCGGCCGTTTATTACTGATTTAGCAAGTACACGTACTCGGACATTAGAGCTGCTTCCTCCTCTAAATGAGAATTTACAACTTGTACCTTGTGTGTTCTTTACAGTTTTCCACTTTCCTGCTGATTTCCTTAATTGCACCTGATAAGAAGAGGCGCAACCTAAAGCATCCCAATATAAATCGATTTGATCCACATCAACTGTAGTTCGCGATTTAATTATGGTTACTCCGGGAAGAATATACGATTTCTTTGAATAACCATAGTACTTCTTTGTTCCATTTACACCATAAGTGAAATACCGAGCTTTTACATAACACGGCATCTCAATAGAGGATCCAGTCGAAAATGAACTCTTCTTCTTTGTAGAAATTCCCCATGCTAATACTTTGTTCGTGGTTAAATCAAATAATGACACTTCAACACCATCAAATTTAACAGCATCTTTTAAAGTGTAATGAATATCACTGTTGTAAAACTTTACATTTTTCAGTACTGGAACCTTACTTGCTGCTGTACAAACACTAATAGGACTAAGCAATAGAAGTAAAAGTAAAATAAAAATAAATCTGTTTTTCACCTTATTCCTCCTAACAACTTATCTCTTTATGAGACATTGTGTCTCCAGTAAATTCTACTGTGTCCTCATGTCCACAGCTCATCAAAACTTCATATTTTACCATACAGATCACCTCATCCTTATTAAATCAAACTATAATAATTTTACAAACTCTTCAAAGTTATTGTAGTTTGTTGGATCTGATAACTCTTTAGGTAATCTGGTCCAGTCATTCTTATTGCAACTCTCTAAAAATTCTTTTTCTTTCTCGGATAGCTGCATTGTTAACGCGTCAAAGTTAAAGATTTGACCTGCCTTAACTTTCGAATATCCATCGCCGCCTCCCCTTCTTGCCTTTGTTCTATACAGAATTGTAGATTCTGCAGTTATCATATTGTCCTCCTCTCTAAATTGCACCCAGCGCAATTCTATACTAAACTGCGTGCAGATCTTGACCATACAAAAGATGTACATCTCCGGCACCTGTTTTGATCAAATAATTTACACCTAATTTTCCTACTTTACGAGATGTAATTACGCCTGTTACAGTTTTATCATCGTTCTGTACCTTTTGACCAACACTAAAAGCATACATCTCTGCTGGTGTAATCATTGAATGATCAATGTAAAACGCAGCCACCTCATTAAAACACTCCGGATTATATCCATTCTCAATATCAAATGAGTAATCATCATATAAACGTAAAGTTTGTTGCACTCTCGCAGCATCTGTTGGCATTAAAGAAACAACATATGATTCATGTAATAAACTCTCTGGCATTTCACTGATTAACTTTACGAGCATAGGATCCTCAAATGGTTCAAATGATCTATAATGATCTCCGAATAACAAAAGCATAATTACTCCTCCGTTTTATCAGAAGGTTCACATTGGTCTTCATCAATAATTACTGGTTCCTCATACATCTCCAGTGCTAGACGTGCTTCATCGCAGATTTTACCTGCAAAAATAACACTCTTACCCTGAAGGATAGCACACATACGATTTTGGTACTTTGGAAACAATATCTCAAAACCAACAATTGCTGCAGATTTTCCAGAATACTCAAACTTTTTAAATGTGCTTGAATCTGTTGTTGTAGTCGTTAAACCCTCTTTATAGATTAAAATCTGATACAAACTCCTTACCTCCTTAAAATACAAAAGGAGGGCCTGATTTTTTTCTCAAACCCTCCAAATAAATACAAAACTGCAAAATCCTTAGAAAGCATTCATTGTTGAACAGAACTTGTTCCATTCAGTGTCAACAAGCTTGGCAGCCTGACAAGCCACATTATCATACAAATCCTCATCGAAAAAATCCACAAACTTCTGAAACTCCTCAAACACTACATCATTATTAAAAGGCATATTGAACTCTGCTGATGCAAACACATCATCCTCTTGTGTAGACAATATGCTAACAAGATTGGAAAATGATGGATAATCTTCTGTCTTAAAGATTGACTGCTTGTTAAGCAAATCAGAAGCAGAAGCTGCTGTAAGCTCTTTCACAGGATTAAGTGGTAGCTCAATACTGCCTTCAACCATACACAAATTTGCAGCCCATCTGTAAACAGCAGAATACAGCAACTGAAAATAATTTGGCTCTGTTTGTGTAAAATCGCCATCTTCATCGTCGACAGCAACTTTCTTAGTACTCAAGCAATTAAGAACATCTATTGTTGCTCTCTTAGCATGCGTAAAATCAGCTGTAGTCCGTTCCTGTGAATAAAATCGTGGACAACAATAAAAATCTATTAGCGGAAAATACCAATAATTTCTTTCATTCTCTGTAACAATCAAATGATTGCATCCACGAAACTCATCACCCTGCACATCCGTGCAATCTGATATTTCAGGCAGTCTTGTAATGCTTGTGTTCTGGAAACATCCTCTTAGCCCTTTAACACCAAACGGGACTTCAATCTTGCTTCCATCAGTCTCTTTTCCAATATAAATCAATTTTTCAAGACCTTCTAAAGCTCCCCAGAACCCTAACTCGTGTTTGATATTATGAGTTACCACATAAGGGACAATCTGAAAATCATTGTCGTCATAATCAAATGTACCAAGAACACCATCATAATGTTTAATCATAAAAATCACCTCCATAAAAACAAATGGAGAATTTGAGCTCTCAAATCCTCCAAACAACTACAAATTACAAATTTCTTAGAAAGCATCCATTTCTGCACACGATGCTTTATTCTCTGCTATCTTACTTTCTAACTTCTGATATAAATCCTTAGAAAGACAGTGGCGTTCCACTACACCGCCACAGTATTCCTTACTAAACTTACAAAGATCATCGTACAAACCATTTAACTTAGCTGCCTCATACACAAAAGTCCCATCATGAATAGCATCTTCATTTTCTGAGAAAAGCTTTATTGTTTCTGTGAGAACCGGATATACCTGTGGGTCAATAATAGATTGATGCTCATAAAATCCAAACATTGTAGAATCCGGATCATCGTATTCTGGTAAAACCCAAAAAGCATCGAATGCAGTAACTGTGCGCCAAAGTGCTTCAAACATCTCTTTCAAATCCTCTGAAGAAAGAGAGCCATAACACTCACACAGCACGCGCTTACTAACCCACGTTCTTGCACAATCCACAAAATCAGTCCATCGACCAACGTAACCCCTCTTTGTAATATCTCCATGAAGTAAGTCAATAAAGAGCGAATTCGCAGTAGAGATAGGTGTATCCGCTCTTTTAAGCCAAACATGAAAAGCTTTGACTGAAGAACCATCTAGTCCTTCTTTATCGTACTGCTCCTGTACTAAACGCAAGCAGCGACGACAATTATTCAACCAATCCACCTTGTTCCAGGCACTCACCATATGCCAGCAATCACGATAAATTCCCCAGCATTCTTCAACGCTTTCCGGAATTCTAGGACCAGATGTTATCTTCGTTTCCTCAAATGTATATTCCAAATATTTGATTCCATCTGGAATTTTAATGTGATCTCCCCGAAGTTCTGTTCCAATATACTTCAATCGTTTCTGTTTCTCAGAACCCCATGGAATCATAAAGTTGGAAGTACAATCAACAAGAGCAAACTGCTCATCATCATACTCAAAAACTCCAAGTGCGCCTACATAATGTTTAATCATAAATGACCTCCCTTAAGATGAGACAACTGTTACGTCGAATTAGTTAGAACACGTCCATCTGATCCACTGCAGAAGGATCTGTAATAAAACTTCCCTCCACAGACACTCCTAATGTGTCCTCCACAGCTCTTATAACATCATTGGCAACTGACTCGTTTGATTCGTTTGAAACAACCAAATTATTCTCGGTAGCTGGAACATTCTCAGTAGCATCAACATCTGGTGAAGTATTAGCAGCAATCTCATCATCTTTAGAAAAATTAAATTCCTGCAAATATGTAAGCAATACCCGCCCAGCTTCCGCAATACTCTTATTCTCTTTGTCATCCTGTCCAGCTTTTAAATTAAGAAAATCCTGTACAGCACCATATCCGACAAAATTGATTTTAACTTTCTCTAACAGCTTGTCAGTAACAATAGCATCGAGTGTTGCTGTAAAGCTAGTTGATCCTTTAAAATCCTTGCATTGCGGATGTAAGTAAATACCATATACACCAGCCAAGAAAAGGTTTACTTCAGAAATATCATCTGGTGACCCGAAGATAGTAAAATCAATCTTAAACTTTCCATCTTTAGATCGCTTAAATGCTGATATAACTGCACACACACCATTTTTACAAGCCTTCAGAAAATCTGCTGTTTCAAAATGCTCCATACCGCGAAGATACAGATCCTCGACGCTATTTGCTAATCCCAAATCTTTTATGTAATGGGTAGCTTTGTTTAAAGTGTCTTCAGAAAATGAAGAAATAACTTTTCCAGCCGATACGCTCCACTTCAAATGCTTAACGTTTCCGGCACGCACCTGTACAAAGAAAGCCTCTTTGTTAAGATAAAAGACGGTCGGACTTTTGTCATCACGTAACAAATACCCATCTCCGTCACCAATAGATCCAAAAACCTGATACATAAAATATCCTCCTATCATAAAACTGGTTTAGTGCCATAGCACATCTCAATAAAAAATTTTGCTTCTTTTGATACTAAACTACTTAAATTCAAATCAAATAATGTTTCATAGATGCACTCAAGATCATCATCATACCGAAAAGCATGTACTAACCATTTAATATACGGCTCATATCTTTTGTCGAACGTAGCAAGAAATATACACAATAACTCTGCGTATCGTACGCTATAAACATTCAGATTTTTACCAAAAGATAACCAATAAACTTGATGCAACTCCTCAAAAGCAATTGGTAAATCAAGAAATCTTACACTTGACGACAATCCTACTGCAGCATCACTACAAACAAATTCAACATCTGGTAAATTAGTATCAACGTAGTTAGCAACTAGACTTGCGTTATTTACAAGTATAATATCCATTGGCTTCCTGATGTTCCCAGCTACAGAAGCCAACTCTCTGACTAAATCATTCCTTGTCATTTTCATACCTCCAAATAAAAAGTGTCTTGCTTTTACACAAGACACCCGCAAATCACTTGAAAATTATTTTACTTTAAATATGATCTTTTTGGCATTCTTCCACTTTTTGCCGGATTTTTTCATAATCGTAACAACATATTTTCCCTTGGACAATGTGGTAGAATAACTGGTAAACTTGCCGTATTTTACCTTCTTCAAACTTATAAGCTTCTTGCCGTGCAGTACTTTCACCTTCCTGGCTTTTGATGTAGAAAGAGTAAACTTCTCTCCCTTCTTCATGCCGTAGGTTATAGTACAGCCAGCAATAACTTTTGTTGTACTAAATCCTGAATTATCTACAGGCTTTGTATCTGTTTCAGGAAGTACTTCCATCTGATCTCTAACAGTGTCTGCATCAGAAGTTAAATTCTTTTTACCTGTGTATGCCCAGAGAACCTGCTTCTTTGCAAAATCTGTTACATTCCATACTGCTGTATTACCTTTAGCCTCTCCATTTGTATCAGATACATTATGCTGAAAAGCAACAGAATATTGCACTACATCATACACATTACTAAGATCTTTGTTAAGTGAAACAGATGACGACTCTTCCGCAGTACTTGACTGAGAATCAAGCTGAGTACTTAAATCACAGTAAAATCCTGTTGATGAAAATGTCATGTATGGATACTCTTTTGCAAGTTTCTCTTTTGTATACGTCTCAGAAGTTTCCTGATAATAATACTGTCTACCATCAATTTCTTTTACTGGCAAATTAGAAACTGCGTCAATGCCGTCATCTGAATTGCTGCTAAGTGCATCAATTGCTGCTTTGTCATATCCAACAAGTGCATTGATAGTAATACTGTCATCATCACTTACAGTAATCTGAGCATTGATGCGAACACACCCAGCTAACGTCAAACACATAGTCATAATTAATAATAATGAAATAACTTTCTTCATAAATACCTCCTAAAATGATTGCATGGTTGTGATCATTGGTCCATAATTTCGAAATGGATTACCACCGAGCTTTCGAATCAATTCTTCTACATCAACTTGCAAAGTAATATCTATCAGTGTATTTGCATGACCCTTACCATCGGTCATCCATTTATCCAGAATATCTGATATTTCACAGATATCTCTGAGGAAAACATAATCTGGAGAAAACTCTGCAATAGTGCTAACCACCTCAGAAATCAAGAAATCATCACTCAGCTCATAGCCATGCTTCTCTGCAAGTTCAACTAAACCTACACGCAAAGCCTTAATTAACTGAAGAACCACAATGTCCTGATCTTTTGACGAATCTAATCGATCCCTCCTGTAAGCATCATACTCTTCCATTACAATATCACAACTTCGCATAATAACCTCCTAATGAACCACAACAAAAGTTCCCAAACCTACCTGATTAAACAATTTGTGGGCAAAATCTACTGGTAGATTAATACACCCATGACTACCAGAGCTGTAATAGATTGAACCACCAAATGCACTCCGCCACGTTGCATCGTGTAAGCCTACACCATTACCAGTCAAGCGCATCCATCGATTAACCCACGTGCGGTAACCAGTACCTACTAGAAACTTACCTGGCATATATTCTGAAATAGCAAATACTCCAGATGGCGTGTCATGTAACCCTCTGGTACCAGTAACTACAGGACTTTCCATAACAACTTTACCATTCTTTACAAACCAAATATGCTGTGCATCTTTGCTCACTTCAATAAATGTTTTAGGTTGCTTACCACAATGAATCTTATAGTATGGAGTACGCTCTGTAATCATTTTACCTTTTCTAAAAGCACGCTTAAGAAAAGCACGTTCCTTTTCAGAATCAATAACATTTTGCCAGGTAGAGTCACCGCTTCGTACTACAATCTTTTTACCATTATGTAGCCTTACCTTCATAACTCGTCCATAATCATCATACTTTTTCTCAAGTTTCTTGATAATCTTATCAAGAAATGAATAATCTACTTGCACTTCTCCACTAGATGAAAATGATAAATATCTCTTTGTATCCTTAAATACAATTCCTTTATCATACGTACACTGAAATTTTGAAAATTTCTGATACTTCTTAACTTCAGAAACTGGATATTTGTAAACAATGCAGTTATCCAGGTTTCCTTTACCATCAAGAATTAACTTCTCAGCCACTTCAAAATCAATGTATCTAAATTGGCCCACATCTATACCTGATAGGATCTGACGAAGCTTCATACTATCTATTGATTTTTCTACATCGACAGAAGTATCACCAATACGTACTTGGAAATCGTCAACATCATATCTAATTGCTTCTGTTACATCATAAGCAACTCCTTGCATAGTCACCAATGTCCTTGGCACTTTTGATAACTGCTGTTTAATTTCTGCATCACTCTTAATCCACACGCGTTCACCATTTACACGGCGCAAAGAAAGCAATAACACAATGATCAAAATAGCAAACACAATTATAGCAAACATACCAATAATCTTCTTTTTCACAGCAAACCCTCCTACTGGAAATCACGAAGATCTTTCGTGGTAAGTACTTTATTGCGTAAACTCTCCGGAATCTTTGCATCCGGAAGCTTTTGTTCATCACACTTTAGTATTACAATCTCCTGATCTTCTAAATTTTCGTTAGTTGTTATTGCACCGGTACGTTTACGAATTGTGTACGCATTCCATTCGTCCACAGATTCCTCAATACTTCCGTGATCATCTGTAGACAACTTACACTTCTGGCAAATAGTAGCATATGAACTGTTACACACCCCGATGATGATGTGTGATCGATTACCACACTGAGGGCAAACATCAACTCCATAATACTCTAATTCGTCGTCTACATTGGACCCCAAGGGAGCGACTATAGTATAAAATTTCTTTTTACTCATATTATTCTCCCTTCGTTTCTAATCCGAATTCATCATGCATTGACTGCATGCTTGCTTTAACCTGTTCTGCAGCATTCTCACAAAAAGCTCTACAGGAGAATTCCTCATCACTGTCTAAATCCTCATTTAGAAAATCCTCAGAAGCCCCAGCAAAAGATAAACCATACTCATCAGCTATTTCTTTCCTTGTCATAGTACACCTCCTAGAACATACTCATTGCTTTTGACTTTAGTGATCGATCATCCTTCTTACCAAGAAACTCCAAATATGCCCTCAAAGCATCATGTTCTGAATACTCATCATCAGCAAGCATCTCAAATGCTAAACCAATTGTAGTTAAATCTGCTTTTCCTCGCATGAATGCATCTCTTGTCACATTATTGCAGATCTGCTTGGACACCTTTGGAATAGCAATAAACTCTCCATTCGCAGCCTGAATAAGCATACCAGTATTCTCTTCCTCAGTAAGTTTCTTTTTGGCTTCCGAAGAACTAAATAACTCGCTACAGTATCCAAAGTTATTTACCTCTTCAACATCAACAGTTCCTAATTCGTAGCTAACTAAAACTAACATAACAATTCTCCTTCCTAATTATTATTTGGTTTATTAAATGCGCCTAAAATGTATCCGAATGATACCTACTAAGCGCAAAAAGAGAGGACCCGGTTAATGGTCCTCTCAAAATCTACAACAAACCGTAGGTACACGGAAATCTGAAAATTGAACTACTCACTCTTCTCCATACTTAAGTGTAATGCACACTACACATAGCAGTTAATTTACAAACTCCCGGTGTTGTTGAAATCTGGCTCACTCAGATTGATTATTGGTTATGTACCTACCGATTAGCTACTAGAGCTCTACAAGATGCTACTCAAGGTGCGAATCCAACATTTTCACTTTTGTGGTAATGCAACAACGAATAGAACAACATCCTGTAGAACTCTAGTATCTTACAAATTATTATGAGATTTTTAACATCTAGTAATGGTCTTGAAAATCTATAATAAAACACATAACAATACAAAAGCTCCGAAACTTTTACACTCCGGAGCCTACACTTATTTTATTAAATTGCATCAACATTTCCTCCACCTTCTCTTCCAGTTCCTTCAGTGAACCAGAATTTACAATCACGTGATCATACTGCTTAAGCTTTGAAAAGTTGTTGAATTGCATTCCTTCTTTTTCACAGCGATTATCAAATTCTTCTTTTGAATCACCACGTTCATCATGGTTAATTCTACTCCAAGCTAAATCCCTGTCGCAGGTGACATAACATACAAATAAATCAAAAGCGTATCCATATGCACTTTTTAAATACTCAATACCTTTTGGATCAATAATGTAAAAATCTGCATCAACAATATCGTGAGTTAGAGCAAAGTATTTAACATCACCAATCTCAGTATAAGCAAGCACTTCCTGAGAATGCTCTTTCAATACACGATTTGCTTCAGCCTCAGAAACAAAATGATGTTCTACATTCTGCGTCTCTGTCTCTCTCATAGGTCTAGTGGTAAAGGAACATACATCCTTGTACCCTCTCTTCTTTAACATTTTGCCAACAGTATCTTTTCCTCTGCCACTTTCCCCAACAATACACAGTAATTTTTTCTTTTCAACCATAATAACTCCTTAATCATAAGTCTTTACGCATAAAACAGTAAAATCAGCCTAGACCTCGTTATCAGAACAAAAGCATTCTACATCCTAATCATTGTAACTATCAGCAAACAATTGCTTAACTGTTTCAGCGCGATCAAATGCACTAATATTCTGAACAGGCAAACTCTCCTTAAGTTTCTCATCAGCTTCATTACCACTATTACTAACGGCATTACTACTATCTATATCGTCTGATTGGCAACCTCCACCTTCCTCTGATTGTTCACGAGACTTTAACAGATTATAGGTTATTTCACCACTAGAACTTACCAACTTGTAAAATGCATCAGATAATATTTTTGATTCAACTCTCACAACCTGCGCATCTTTGTCAAATGTGCAAAGCTGACCATTCTCAACATTTACAGCATGAACCCCATAAATATGTATAGGCAATGATGAGATATCCACACGCATATAAAGCTTCTCACTTAAGTAAACTGTACCATCACATTCATTGACACGCACTATGCGCCGGAATGTATGACCAAACTCAATTGAAGTAACATCCTGGCCAACATTCTCTTCAATACATACTCTCATACTTACTTCCTCCAGTCAATATCAACCTTGCCTAAAAGACGACCAATTTCCTTCTCAGTGGCATGCAATGATTGCCATGAATAACTTACTCCACTTGAATTCTGCGGAGAAATCAAATCCTGCACTTCACTAAAATCATTGCAACCCTTTGGAACGATGAGAAGAATCTCTGCTGCCACATCAGATACGCTGACACTGTCCAGCATCTCTAAGGGTGCATTAAAGTAATATAAATACGTATTAGTAACATCAAGAAAAGTACCATCTACGTACGTAATATCTGCAGTTCGCATAATCATACCTCCTTATTAGAGCTCGATGGCAATAAACTCGTTATTTTCTGCTTCACCCATCCTAATCAGGCTATTAACTGCTGCCTTAAGAGTTCCCAAATTAGCAAACTTCCGTGCCTCAGAAACATCGAAGGTATTATTAAAATGTCCTTCCTTTACACTGATGCTCTTAACATACCCAACTTCTCCTGAAAATCTATTAATCCATTTGATAATCATAGTCTTAACCTCCTAAATGTAATCGAGTAGGAGGCGGTGACTAACCGCCGTCCTCTCACACCACCGTGCGTACCGTTCGGTACACGGCGGTTTCA
>ERZ1673743.2309-NODE-2309-length-17105-cov-6.013959_pt1 | contig 17105 bp, 8 predicted proteins | sample MGYA00580197_ERZ1673743 | MGnify/ENA primary metagenome ERZ1673743 (study PRJEB41218, sample SAMN15661795) | gut metagenome | host: Homo sapiens | place: Canada: London | collected 2015-08-20/2019-03-30 | study: EMG produced TPA metagenomics assembly of... | reverse complement strand
AGTTCGACGTAGAGCTGACAGAGGTTGGCCCGAACAAAGTTAAAGTTATCAAAGTTGTACGTGAAGCTACAGGACTTGGCCTGAAAGAAGCTAAAGAAGTAGTTGACGGTGCTCCGAAAGTCCTCAAAGAGGGTGCTTCCAAAGCAGAAGCTGAAGAGCTCAAAACTAAACTTGAGGCTGAAGGCGCTAAAGTTACTCTTAAATAATTTAAGCGTAAATCAGAATCTATGGACGCACGGCGGGATTTCCTGCCGTGCGTTTTTTGAACTGAGTCCATACTTTGTGGCAATAAAGTTAAAAATTGCCGGAAGGTATGGTGATGCCATGTGGTATCAAAATGTAATTGCGACCGTGGAGATAAAATTGAGAATGTGATCTATTCATACAAGACATTTACGGAGGAGTATAAGGGCTAAATATCCTCATGACAGAAAGACTCCGAGAGTACAGAAAGAGAAAACGGGAGGAACGAAAAATGCAGGTACATTCCGTTCTGGAATCTTTACAGCAGGGAATCCTGATCTGCGATCAGCACAGCAGGATTGTGTTCTTCAATCAAGTCTACAGCGATTTCATCGGCGTTCCGCTTGAAACCGCGAAAGGTCATAAAATCACGGATTACCGCAAATCTGCCATTGCTCCGGAAGTCATTTGGAGCGGCATCCCGGTCGAGGGAATGGTGCGGAGAGAGGGAACGCAGGAATACTTTGCAAGTGTTTATCCGATCTGGGAAGAGCATCAGATCCGCGGAAGCATCTCAATTGTGACGAGTCTCGTACAGTTTGAAAAACGGGAATCAGAGGCTCACATGACGCTGGAAGAGCGGGTGCGCCGCTTTGAACGGCAGGAGATCCAAAATACGTTGTTGCTGTACGGACGGGATATGGAGGGGAAGCAAAAAGCGGCAAAGGAACTCGGAATTTCGCTGGCAACGTTATACAATAAAATCAAAGAATAAGACAGAAGGAGAATGAAATGCCGGAATTTCTGCAGCTTTGGGGCTTTGTGGTATTTTCTGTCTTTGCTGTAACAGAACTCACATAAAAGAGGGATCATGATTTCTAAAATTTTAGAAATTACGATCCCTTTTGTAGTATCTGCCCGGATATCGCATTACAATGATCTCAGATCAAAGAAAGCGAGGCCATAGAACATGAAAAAAATCAGAATCGGAAGCGGAGCAGGCTATGCGGGAGACCGCATTGAGCCGGCAGTGGAGCTGATGGAAAAAGGAAATCTGGACTACATTATTTTCGAGTGTCTGGCGGAACGCACCGTTGCGATCGGGCAGCAGGACAAAGAGAAAGATCCGTCGAAGGGATACAACCAGCTACTCGACTACCGAATGGAAAAAATTCTCCCGCTGATGGCGAAAAACAAAGTAAAAGTTATTACCAATATGGGAGCTGCCAACCCGGTATCTGCTGCAGAACGGACGTGTGAAATTGCCAGAAAACTGGGTGTCAGTGGATTGAAGATTGCCTGTGTGACCGGCGATGATATTACAGACGAACTGGATAAGTATGAAAATGAAAAAGTGCTGGAGGATGGCACGCTGTTAAAAAAGAAAAAAGATGTTCTGATTTCTGCGAACGTCTATATGGGTGCGGAGGGCATCACAAAAGCGTTGGAAGAGGGTGCCAATCTTGTCATTACCGGTCGCGTTTCCGATCCTGCACTGACGATCGGACCGCTGGTATATGAGTTCGGATGGAACATTGACGACAACCCGGATCAGATGGGACAGGCGGTTCTGGCAGGCCATCTGCTGGAGTGTGCCGGACAGGTGACAGGCGGCTATTTTGCGGATCCGGGCTACAAGGATGTGCCGGATCTGTGGAAACTTGGATTCCCGCTCATTGAGATCGACGAGACAGGCGCATTTACCGTGACAAAAGTCGAGGGAAGTGGCGGACTGGTGAGTGTGGATACCTGTAAAGAGCAGATGATCTACGAAATCCACAACCCAAAGGCTTACCTGACCCCGGATGCAACAGCGGACTTTTCAAAGGTGACGTTCCGGCAGATCGGGGAAAACCAGGTTCGCGCCGAGCATGCGACAACGCATGGAAGACCGGAAACTTTGAAAGTGAGTGTCGGCTACAAGGACTGCTTCATCGGTGAGGGTGAAATTTCCTACGGCGGAAGCAACTGTATGGCACGGGCGGAGCTGGCGGCGGAGATTCTGGAGAAGCGGATTGAACTGACAGGCATCGAGCTGGAAGAGTACCGTACTGATTTTATCGGATGCAATTCCCTGTATCGTGATGCAATTTCCAAGAAGATCGGAAGTGGAACTCCGTGTGAAGTGCGTCTCCGCGCCGCAGGCAGAACGAAAGACCGGAAAAATGCCGTTCTGCTGGCAAACGAGGTGGAGGCTCTCTATACCAACGGTCCCGCAGGAGGCGGCGGAGCAGTGAAACGGGTGTCCGAGATTGTCTCGGTCTGCTCAATTTTTGTGCCGCGCGATGCAGTAGAAGCAAAAGTTACATTCCGGGAGGTATAAGGCGATGAAATTAAAAGAGATTGCACATGCAAGAACAGGCGATAAAGGCGAGATCTCCAATATTTCGGTGATCCCGTATGATGAGAATAATTATGAAATGCTGAAAGAAAAAGTAACAGAAGCACGCGTAGCAGAATACTTCCGCGAAATCTGTCACGGAAAAGTAACCCGCTACGAACTGGACGGAATCCATGCGCTGAACTTTGTCCTCGACAAGACACTCGGCGGCGGTGTCACAAGATCGCTGGCGCTGGACAAACATGGAAAGACACTCGGTATGGCACTGATGGAAATGGAGGTATAGGGCGATGGCAGAAGATTTTATGACGGCTGCGGTAAAACGCGTAGAAGCACAATTTGCGAAAAGCGGCGTTTCCGAAAGCTGTGCAGCATTTGAAAGAAAAGACAGCCAGATCGAGATGCGCGATGGTGTGAAGCTGCATACAATCTATTATTTTCCAAGGGAAGGCGGATCAGGAGAAAACAAGAAATATCCCGTCATTCTGACTCGTACCTGCTATCCGGGCAACGACCGTATTCACCGTGCCTACGGTGAGGGACTGGCGCGCAGAGGCTATGTGTATGTCTACCAGTATTGCCGCGGCAGAGAGCAGTCGGAAGGAAAATGGGAGCCAAACATCAATGAGCGAAACGATGGCATTGACACCATGGATTACCTTGTGGAGCAGCCATGGTGCGAAATCTTAGGCTGCTGGGGCCATTCCTACACAAGCATGACCGGCTGGGCGTTCGCTGATGCCGCGGAGGGGAAAGTTGCCGCAATGTTTCTGGAGGACTATGGAACGGACCGTTTTGTATCAGCCTACGAGAAGGGCTGCTTCCGCCACGATATCCTGACCGCATGGTCGATGGAAAATGCGGAAAAACCAGTGAATGCTGACTATCGTGAAAGCTGCCGTTACCTGCCGCAGATTGAAGTGGACAAGGCACTGTGGGGACAAAAGGTTCCGTCCTACCGCGAATATATCACAAGCCCGAACCCGGGCGATGCGCTCTGGCAGACGGGCTGGTGGAAACAGTTACGGGAAATCCCGTCAAAAACGAAAGTCCCGATCTATCTCTTGAGCGGCTGGTACGATCATCACCACGGCAGCAGTATGAAAACGTGGGAGCGGCTGAACGAGGAGACGAAACAGCACAGCTGGCTGGAAATCGGTGCATGGAACCACTTTTTCCAGATTTGTCTTGAAGATAAAGAGGTGCTGCACCCGCAGAATGAAGAAATTCCAAAGATGCTGGAATGGTTTGAGCTGACGCTGAAACAAAAAGAAATCCCAACACAGCGGATCCGTGCCTATGAGATCGGCGCAGACCGGTGGATTGACATCGTGTCCGACGGACTGGGAGAAAAAGGAACTGCGGGAAGCATGACGCTGTATCTGGATGAGAAAACACTGCGGACAGACACGCCGGAACAGGAAAAAACGAGAAACTACACGTTTGACCCGGCCACTCCCGTCGAGAGCATCGGAGGAGAAGCCCTTCTGCATACGATGCCGCAGATCGGCAGTCATCTCCAGCCGGAACCGGACTATCGTGAGGATGTCCTGAGTTTTGTATCAGAACCGCTGGAAGAAACTTTCACGCTGAACGGAAAAGCTTCCGTCCGTCTGTTCGTGGAAAGTGATTGCGAGGATACGGCATTCACCGCTAAAATCATGGAGGTAACGCCGGAAGGAAAAGCGTACAACATTCGTTCCTCGATTGCAACATTGGAGCAGGGAAAAACGGAGGCTGGGGCCTATGAACCGGGCAGCGTGGCAGAGGTGCAGATTACTATGTGGAATATTGTATACACGATTCCAAAGGGTTCCCGCATTCGTGTAGATGTTTCCTCCTCCGACTTCCCGCAGTATCATGTTCACAGCAATCAGAAAGGGCTGTGGTCGGAAAAAACGGAAAATAAAATTGCCCACCAGACCATTCATATGGGGGGAGAAGCTGCTTCCTGCGTGATTTTGCCGCTGATGAAAAAACAGTGAGCCGTAACGGTAAAGCGAACATAGGAAAAATCAAAAAGAAAAAAAGTAGCACAATCCATTCTTTTGTGATATAGTGAAAACACTATAGGTTTTGCGGTAAACCTAAAGAACGGCCCGCATCATAAAAACAAAATGAACAGGAGAAAAGCAATGGAGAAAAAGTGGTGGCACAAAACGGTTGGATACCAGATTTATCCGAAGAGTTTTCAGGATACCAACGGAGATGGAATCGGAGATCTGAAAGGCGTGATCCGTCATCTTGACAAAATAGAAAAGCTGGGAGCCAATGTCATCTGGCTCTGCCCGGTGTTTGCATCCCCGATGGTGGATAACGGATACGATATTTCCGATTACATGGATATCGACCCGTCGTTTGGAACGATGGAGGACATGAAGGAGCTGATCGCGGAGGCAAAAAAACGCGGCATCCGCATCCTGATGGATCTTGTCGTGAATCATTCCTCTGACCGGCATGCGTGGTTTCAGGCGGCACTCCAAGATCCGTTTGGAAAGTACGGAAAGTATTATGTGTTCCGGGAAGGAAAAGACGGCAAAGAGCCGAACAACTGGCGGTCGATTTTTGGTGGCAGCGCATGGGAGAAAGTACCGGGATATGATAACCTGTATTACCTCCACATCTTCACAAAAGAGCAGCCGGATCTCAATTGGGAGAATCCCAAATTGCGGGAAGAAATTTATGAGATGATTTTAAAATGGATGGATCTGGGACTTGGCGGATTCCGTCTTGATGCGATCAGCCATCTGAAAAAGAATTATCAGTACACCAACCTTCCGCCGGATGGACCGGACGAGTACAATATGGCGTTCGAGTATTTCAACAATGTAGACGGTCTTGCCGATATCTTGTGTGAAATGAAGGAGCGCACCTTTGCGCCGACCGATGCGCTGACGATCGGAGAGTACGATCACATGGGACCGGAGGATGTGGAGGATGTGATTGGGGAAAACGGCAGTTTCTCGTCCGTTTTCGATTTTTGTCACACCCTCGACAATGTGCGTAATCCGAAATGGGGCAATACCGTGGCGCTGTTTGACGATTATCGCGATCAGCTTTTTGCGGCACAGAAAATCGTGGATGGCCGCGGCATGCTCTGTAATTTCCTTGAAAATCATGACAAACCGCGCAGCATCGACCGGTTCCTGATGCCGGAGGATCAGAACCTCTACAGCGAAAAAATGCTTCCGGTCACTAATTTCTTCCTGCCGGGTATTGTGTTCCTGTATCAGGGACAGGAAATCGGCATGCGCGACGACCCGAAACAGTCCATTCAGGGATTCGTCGATAAACCGACCTTTGCTATTTACGACCGCCTGATTGCCGAAGGAAAAACGGATGCGGAAGCGCTCGAGCAGATCAACTGCGAGAGCCGCGAGCACAGCAGAACTCCGATGCAGTGGGATGCATCTGCCGAGGCGGGATTCACAACAGGTACGCCGTGGTTCCCGGTGAATAAAAACTATACGGAACTGAACTATGAGGCCGAGGAAAAAGATCCTGATTCCCTGCTGTGGTTCTACCGCAAAATGGTGGCAGTAAGACGACGTGAAGATCTGGAAGAAACCTTCCTCTACGGAACGCTGATTCCGGAATACGAGACGGTAAGCGGCGTTCTGGCGTACCGCAGGGAGGATGAGAAGAATAATGTTCTGATCCTTACTACTTCTCTTGCGGATGGCATTACATTGCCATTTACAGATACAATCGAAGAAGTACTTCTGAATAACTATGACACCTGCGAGGCAGGCGAGGAAACGATCCGTCTGCAGCCGTATCAGTGTCTGGTGCTGAAGGTGAAGGAATAATTGCAAAAACTAAAACAAAAACCGAAAAATCGGTCCCACAAAAGGAGAAGATCTTTTTGCGGGACCTTTTTTGTGGTACAATACAACAAAAAAAATCTATCATGAGGTGTGAAATGGAAAGAGACGAAGACATAATGATGAGAGGAACAAAACAGGAAATGCCGGGATTCCGTTTTCGGCTACTCCGGCCGGAGAAGAAACGGGAACTGTGGAATCCGGATTTTGAACTTTTATTTCTGCTTCGTGGGAGTGGAAGAGTCAGCTACGAGGACGGGGAAGTTCACAATCTCCCGATGGGATCTATCTTTGCGATCAACCGGTTTCAGATCTGTGACCTGGATCTGGACAAAGACGGACTTGCCCTGTCGCTCTGCGTTTCAGCGGAGACGATTGCTTCATTTCACATTAAGCTGCTGAAATGTGAAGTCAAATGTCAGTCGTTTTTCTATATGGAAGATCAGCAGGAAAAATTTGATTTGATCCGGCGGGATATGGCACGGATCTTTCTTGAGATGTACAAGAATAATGAGGAACAACCGATCTATATGAAAAGCCGTGTGACGGCGCTTCTGGAGGATCTGCTTTCTTACTTTACATCCGGGGAAAAGGTGGAACAGGGCCGGGGCGGAAGGGAACGCATTCAGCGGGCATCAGACTATATTCTGCAGCATTGGCGGGAAGAGATTACGCTGGAGGATCTGGCGGATCATCTTTATCTGAGCCGTGCCTATATTTCACGGAGCTTTCCGCAGTATTTCGGTGTATCATTCCGGGAGTACGTGACGCAGGTGCGCCTGGCGCATGCCGTACAGGAAATGCACAGCGGCGCAACGCTGACGGAGATTGCCTATCACAATGGATTTGTCAATGAGACGGCGATGATCCGCGCATTCCGCAAATACCGCGGTATGACACCGAGCGAATACCGGAAGCAGATGGAATATACAGTAAAACAGCGTGAAAAGAAAGGAAAAGAGCGGGAAGAGGCGGCGGGAGACCATGATATTTTCCAGAGTCTCCTGCAGTATGCAGCGGTCACGGAGCAGGAGATTGAGACGACAAATGAGAGTGCCGTTTCCGTGATAGTGGCAGTAAACGGACGGAAACCAAGAGTGGCAGGCCACTGGAAGCGCGTGATCAATGCTGGCTATGCGGCAAGTGTGCTGAACCGCGAGGTGCAGGATGAGCTGGAACAGCTGGTGCAGGAGCTCGGCTATGAGCTGATCCGCGTAAAAGGAATTCTTGATGATGATATGTGCGTATTTCGGCGGAATATGTGGGGCGAGATTCAGTTCTGCTGGAACTATATTGATGAGGTGATCGATTTCATCCTTTCCACGGGAGCGAAGCCGTTGCTGGAATTCGGCCATATGCCGTTGCTGCTGGCAAAAACAGACCCGGGAAGAACGATGCGTCCGGCGCTAAGCAGCTCTCCGCGAGATCTGGCTGAGTGGCGCATGCTGATTAAAAACCTGATGGAACATCTAAGGGAACGGTATGGAATCAACCAGATGCGGCGCTGGATTTTCAACCCGTGGATCAGCGGAGACGTGCTCACGATTGATGGAGGAGATTAGTTCTTTGGGACGTGGAAAGCATCGTACGAGGAGATGAAACGTGTGAGCCCGGATCTTGTAACATGTCTTTCCTTTGGTCTTGGACCGGAGGAACATCTCAAAGCCTTTATCGAAACTATGAAGGAAAAGGAATGTGTGCCGGAAATTTTTGCATTCCGCTCGTTTGGCACGGTGATCTATGGAGAGGAAGAGGAGAAAATGAATCTGATCCAGAACAACGAGAGCATCAATATGATTGTGAGCCGCGACCCGGATTTTCTGCGGAACCGCGGGGAGAAGGTAAAAGGTCTGCTGCAGAAGGCTGGGCTTGGTGCACTGCCGGTTCTGGTGGATGAGTGCAGCAGCAACATCTGGCAGAGGGATCTGTGCAACGATACCTGTTATAAAGCGGCATGGCTGTTTAAAAATCTTCTGGAAAATGAAGAGGCGCTGCAGGGAATTGCGTATTTCTCGGTCAATGACCGTTTAGATGAAGTATTTCCGGCGCGGGAAACGTATCATGGAGGTTTTGGGCTGTTCACGATGAACGGCATTCCAAAGGCGGTCTGCACTGCGCTGCGGCTGCTCGGCAGAATGGGATCTCGTCTGGTGAAGCGTGGGGACGGCTATTTTATCAGCACGGAGCCGGAGAAAAACCAAAGCCAGATTTACCTGTACAACTATGTTCACTACGATATGCTGTACCGCTACCGCCATGCCGTGAATATTTCCCGCACGGACCGTTACCGCGTATTCAATATGGGGGAAATCCGGACCTTTTCAGTGAAGCTGACCGGACTGGAACCGGGAAAATATTGCCTGCGGCTGTATAAAGTGACGAAAGAGCACGGCAGCAGCTACGATGCGTGGGTGCGGATGGGAGCTCCGGAGCGGATGAACCGGATGGAGCGCGCGATGCTGTGCCACAGTGCGGACCCGGAATACCGTGTCTGGGAGCAGGAAACCGACCCGGAAGGCAGCCTCACGGTGCAGGAACGCCTGGAGCCGCACGAGACGGCGCTGATTGAGGTGGAGCAGATTCTGTAAAATCTTCAAAAAATTGCACTCGCGGTGGGAGAATACAGAGAAAGAGTGGAAAAAAAGCAACAATATAAGAAGATCTTGCGGTAATTCGAGTAGAAAAGGACGAAAATATTGTTTATACTGAAAACAACATAAATGCTAAATTCTACAGAAAAGAGGTATTTCAAAATGGGGAAAATATTTGATTACGATGGCGTGCCGGTGCTGCATACCACATCCGGCGATTTAAAAGGTTATTTTTATGACGGTGTTTACATTTACAAAGGAATTCCGTATGCATACGCAGACCGTTTCCAGATGCCGGTTCCGTCCAAATGGAATGGCGTAAAAGACGCAACAAACTATGGTTTTGTATGCCCGCTCCAGAATCAGGATACACCGAACGGCGAGCTTATGGTTCCGCACCGCTACTGGCCGCAGGATGAGCACTGCCAGTCCTTAAATATCTGGACAAACAAACTCGATCCGGAAGCCAAAAAACCGGTTCTCGTATGGTTCCACGGCGGTGGATACGCAGCGGGATCTTCCATTGAGCAGGTTGCGTATGACGGCGTCAGCATCGCAAAGAAAGGTGATTCGATTCTTGTTTCTGTCAACCACAGACTGAATATTTTAGGATATCTGGATCTGTCTCCGTTTGGGGAAAAATACAAAAACTCCGCAAACGCAGGCCACGCCGATATGGTGGCAGCCCTGCAGTGGGTACATGACAATATCGCCCTGTTCGGCGGCGATCCGGAGAATGTAACCATTTTCGGCCAGTCCGGCGGCGGAATGAAGGTGATTGACCTGATGCAGATTCCATCAGCAGACGGCCTGTTCCAGAAAGGCCTTGTCATGAGCGGTGTGATGGAAGGGGATCCGCTCGGCGCAGGAGAAAAAGACGGAACAGAGATTGTCACGGCAATGATGAAAGAGCTTGGCTTTGATGATGTGGCGCAGCTGGAAACCGTACCGTATCCGCAGCTTGCCGCAGCATATGCAAAGGTATCCCCGGCTATCGCACAGAATGGCGGCTACATCGGCGGCGGCCCGAAAAAGGGCGATTACTTCTGCGGAAATCCATTCGACGCAGGCTTCCGTGAGCATGCACATCAGATTCCGATGATGATCGGAACCGTATACGGCGAGTTCGCAACGTTTGCACCGGCAGCTTATGATAAGAACAAACTGACAGCGGAAGAGATTCTGGAAATCCTCAAAAAGGTTTATGGAGACAATGCCGAAAAGGTTCTGGACGCCTTCAAAGAAGCATATCCGGAGAAGAACGGCGTAGATGTTCTTGCGATCGACCGCGCAATGCGTGAGCCGACCGTAAAACTTGCCAAACTGTTCGCAAAAGGCGGCGGCAAAGCATATCTCTACAACTTCGCCCTGGAATTCCCGTTCCAGAACGGCAAACCGGCATGGCACTGCTCCGACATCCCGTATTTCTTCGGAAACGCAGATCTCGTAGAAATCTGTGGAATCCCGGATGTCAGCGATAAACTGGAAAGCGAAATCTTCGGAGCACTTCTCGCCTTCGCAAAGAACGGAAATCCGGACCACGAGGGGCTCCCGCACTGGCCGGAAGCAGAAGCAGAGGATGCGGATACCATGGTATTTGACAGAAAGACGGAAGTAAAACACAACTACGATGATAAAGTGTTTGCAGAGATCAATAAAGTTCTGAAACCATGGAGCTTCATGGACATGATGGCTGACAATATTCAGCATTAAAAGGAACGATTCGACGCGGCATAAGCGGAATCGGGATGGAACTCTGAAATATTAAAAAATTAGAATAAAAAAACCGCCTGTTTGATTTGAAAAATAAAAAAATTAAACAGGCGGTTTTTTTCTGAAAATTCGGTGCTTTCAATCACATCTAAAGTACTATTTTAACAGGGTCCTGGCGGAAAAACCAGTAAAAAACAGATTGTACTGAAAAAAATACAATCTGTTTTGTTGACACACTTGAAAAAACATGATAATCTAGAAAATGCACTATTATGGCAAGATATGCCTAAAACCTTTTGTTCAGGCATGAGCGGTAATAAATATATTATAACACAAGGGGTGACAACGTCAATGGAGAAAAACAGAATACGTCCGATACCTACCGGAAAAAGTATGCGAATGAGTTACCAGAGACAAAAAGAAGTATTGGAAATGCCCAACTTGATTGAAGTCCAGAAGGATTCCTATGACTGGTTCCTGAGAAGCGGCCTCAAAGAAGTCTTTGATGACATTTCACCAATCTCCGACTACGGCGGACGGCTGAGCCTTGAATTCGTAGACTTTACACTGTGTGAAGATGACGTAAAATACTCAATCGAAGAGTGTAAACAGCGTGACGCGACTTATGCGGCACCGTTAAAGGTAAAAGTAAGATTATATAATAAGGAAAAAGACGAGATCACAGAGCATGAAATCTTCATGGGTGATCTGCCGCTGATGACGGCAACAGGAACATTCGTGATCAATGGCGCAGAGCGAGTTATCGTCAGCCAGCTGGTTCGTTCCCCTGGTATTTATTACGGAATCACACATGATAAGCTCGGAAAGAGACTGTTCTCCTGTACCGTAATCCCGAACCGTGGAGCATGGCTGGAGTATGAGACCGATTCCAACGATGTCTTCTATGTCCGCGTAGACCGTACCAGAAAAGTTCCGATCACAGTCCTGATCCGTGCTCTTGGAGTAAGTTCCAACGCAGAGATCGTAGAGCTGTTCGGTGAGGAACCGAAGATCCTTGCAAGCTTCACAAAAGATACTTCCACCAACTATCAGGAAGGTCTTCTGGAGCTGTACAAGAAGATTCGTCCGGGCGAGCCTCTTGCAGTAGAAAACGCAGAGAGCCTCATCATGAGCATGTTCTTTGACCCGCGTCGCTATGACCTGGCAAAGGTAGGCCGTTATAAATTCAACAAGAAACTTGCGCTGCGCAGCCGTATCCGCAACCAGATCCTCGCTGAGGATGTAGTGGATCCGTCAACCGGTGAAATCCTTGCAGAGAAAGGTACCACCGTTACGCTGGACCTGGCAGACAAGATTCAGAACGCAGCAGTACCGTATGTGTGGATTCAGACAGAGGAGAGAAACGTAAAGGTTCTTTCCAACCTGATGGTAGATCTGAAAGCATGGGTAGATGTTGACGAGGAAGAGCTTGGTATCAACGAGAAGGTATACTATCCGGTTCTGGAAAAGATCCTGGAGGAGAATACCGATATCGAAGAGATCAAACAGGCGATCAAACGTGACATCCACGACCTGATTCCGAAACATATCACAAAGGAAGATATCTTCGCTTCCATCAACTACAACATGCATCTGGAATACGGCGCAGGAAATGCCGATGATATCGACCACCTGGGCAACCGTAGAATCCGTGCCGTAGGCGAGCTGCTTCAGAACCAGTACCGCATCGGTCTGTCCCGTATGGAGCGTGTGGTACGTGAGCGTATGACAACACAGGACATCGACGGAATTTCTCCGCAGTCCCTGATCAATATCAAACCGGTTACAGCTGCAATCAAAGAGTTCTTCGGATCTTCCCAGCTGTCCCAGTTCATGGATCAGAATAACCCGCTTGGAGAGCTGACGCACAAGAGACGTCTTTCCGCCCTTGGACCTGGCGGTCTGTCCCGTGACCGTGCCGGATTCGAGGTTCGAGACGTACACTACTCCCATTACGGAAGAATGTGCCCGATCGAGACTCCTGAGGGACCGAACATCGGTCTGATCAACTCTCTGGCATCGTATGCGCGCATCAACGAGTATGGCTTCGTTGAGGCTCCATACAGAAGAATTGACAAATCAGATCCGAAAAATCCGCGTGTTACCGACGAAGTAGTCTACATGACCGCAGATGAAGAGGATAATTACCATGTAGCACAGGCAAATGAGCCGCTGGATGCAGAAGGACACTTCATCAACAAGAACGTTTCCGGACGTTATCTGGATGAGACCCAGTCCTATGAGCCGCACATGTTTGATTACATGGACGTGTCTCCGAAGATGGTATTCTCCGTTGCTACGGCGCTGATCCCGTTCCTTCAGAACGACGATGCGAACCGTGCGCTGATGGGATCCAACATGCAGCGTCAGGCCGTACCGCTGATGATCACCGATGCTCCTGTAGTAGGAACCGGTATCGAAGCAAAAGCAGCCGTAGACTCCGGTGTCTGCGTCGTTGCAAAGAAAGCAGGAACCATTTCCTACTCCTGCTCCAACGAGATCCGCATGAACAATGATGACGGAACAAAAGATGTTTACCATCTGACCAAATTCATGCGAAGCAACCAGAGCAACTGCTACAACCAGAAACCGATCGTATTTAAAGGTGACCATGTAGAGGCCGGCGAAGTAATCGCAGACGGTCCGTCTACCTACCAGGGCGAGCTTGCTCTTGGTAAAAACCCGCTGATCGGATTTATGACCTGGGAAGGCTACAACTACGAGGACGCCGTACTCTTAAGCGAGCGTCTGGTACAGGATGATGTTTACACTTCCATCCACATCGAGGAGTACGAGGCAGAGGCCCGTGACACCAAGCTTGGACCGGAAGAGATCACAAAAGACGTTCCGGGCGTCGGCGATGAAGCCTTAAAAGACCTGGATGAGCGTGGAATCATCCGCATCGGTGCAGAGGTACGTGCCGGTGATATTCTGGTCGGAAAAGTAACTCCGAAGGGAGAAACCGAGCTGACCGCAGAGGAGCGTCTGCTCCGTGCCATCTTTGGCGAGAAAGCAAGAGAAGTACGTGATACTTCCCTGAAAGTACCGCACGGTGAGTATGGTATCATCGTGGACGCCAAAGTATTTACCCGTGAAAACGGCGACGAACTTTCTCCTGGAGTAAACCAGGCAGTCCGCATCTACATCGCACAGAAGAGAAAAATCTCTGTCGGCGATAAGATGGCTGGTCGTCACGGTAACAAGGGTGTCGTTTCCCGTGTACTTCCGGTAGAGGATATGCCGTTCCTGCCGAACGGACGTCCGCTGGACATCGTGCTGAATCCTCTGGGTGTGCCGTCCCGTATGAACATCGGACAGGTGCTGGAGATCCACCTGAGCCTTGCAGCAGCAGCACTTGGATTTAACGTATCCACCCCGATTTTCGACGGCGCAAACGAGAAAGATATTCAGGATACCCTGGAACTGGCAAACGATTATGTAAACATGGAATGGGATGCATTCTCCGAGAAATATAAAGATATTCTGCTTCCGGAAGTATATCAGTATCTGGAAGAGCATCTGGATCACAGAGAACTGTGGAAGGGTGTTGATATCGCAAGAGACGGTAAGGTACAGCTCCGCGACGGACGTACCGGTGAGCCGTTCGATGGAAGAACGACAATCGGACACATGCATTACCTGAAACTGCATCACCTGGTAGACGATAAGATCCATGCCCGTTCTACCGGCCCATACTCCCTCGTTACACAGCAGCCTCTGGGTGGTAAAGCTCAGTTCGGTGGACAGCGTTTCGGAGAGATGGAGGTTTGGGCTCTTGAGGCGTACGGTGCATCCTACACGCTGCAGGAGATCCTGACTGTGAAGTCTGACGATGTGGTTGGCCGTGTGAAGACATACGAAGCCATCATCAAGGGCGACAATATTCCGGAGCCTGGTATTCCGGAATCCTTCAAAGTATTGTTGAAAGAGCTGCAGTCCCTGGCACTCGATGTCCGCGTACTGCGTGATGACAATACCGAAGTTAAAATTATGGAATCAGTTGATTACGGTGATACCAACCTGAACCACATCATCGAGGGAGACCGTTACTCTGACAGAGAGGACGAGAGATTTGGTGACTATGGATTCTCCAAGAAAGAATTTGACGGAGAAGAAATGGTAGATGTGGAAGAGGATGAAGAAGAAGACTCTTATCTTGATCTGGATGAAAGTTCAGATGATGACATGTAACTTGTAGATCTTCGCTTTGCGAGGAAAGGGGTAATCAAATGCCAGAAACAGCAAAAAAAGAAAATTACCAGATGAGCTTTGATGCCATCAAAATAGGACTTGCCTCCCCGGAGAAAATCCGGGAGTGGTCCCATGGCGAGGTAAAAAAACCGGAGACCATCAACTACAGAACGCTGAAACCGGAAAAAGACGGTCTGTTCTGTGAAAGAATCTTCGGACCAAGCAAAGACTGGGAGTGCCATTGCGGTAAATATAAGAAAATTCGCTACAAAGGCGTAATCTGCGACCGATGCGGCGTAGAAGTAACAAAATCCAGTGTGCGCCGTGAGCGTATGGGACACATTGAGCTGGCAGCTCCGGTATCCCACATCTGGTATTTCAAAGGAATTCCGTCCCGTATGGGACTGATCCTGGATCTGTCTCCGAGAACTCTGGAAAAGGTTCTGTATTTCGCAAACTACATCGTTCTTGATGCAGGCGATACCAAATTACAGTACAAACAGGTTCTGACCGAGAAAGAATACCAGGATGCCAGAGAGGAGTTCGGAAACAGCTTCCGTGCAGGTATGGGTGCGGAATCCATCAAAGAGCTTCTGATGGCAATCGATCTGGAAAAAGAGTCTGCTGAATTAAAGGCAGGTCTTAAAGATTCTACCGGACAGAAGAGAGCCCGCATCATCAAGAGACTTGAGGTTGTTGAGGCATTCCGTGAGTCCGGCAACCGTCCGGAGTGGATGATTCTTGATGCGGTTCCGGTTATTCCGCCGGATCTGCGTCCTATGGTACAGCTTGACGGAGGACGTTTTGCAACATCCGACCTGAATGATCTGTACCGCCGTATCATCAACCGTAACAACCGTCTGAAGAGACTGCTGGAGCTCGGTGCACCGGATATCATCGTGCGCAACGAGAAACGTATGCTCCAGGAGGCAGTTGATGCCCTGATCGACAACGGCCGCCGCGGCCGTCCGGTAACCGGTCCTGGAAACCGTCCTCTGAAATCTCTGTCCGACATGCTGAAAGGTAAATCCGGCCGTTTCCGTCAGAACCTTCTTGGTAAACGTGTTGACTACTCCGGCCGTTCTGTTATCGTCGTAGGACCGGAACTGAAGATTTACCAGTGCGGTCTGCCGAAAGAAATGGCAATCGAGCTGTTTAAACCGTTCGTTATGAAAGAGCTGGTTTCCAACGGCACTGCACATAACATCAAAAATGCAAAGAAAATGGTCGAGAAACTCGAGCCGCAGGTATGGGACGTTCTCGAGGACGTCATCAAAGAGCATCCGGTTATGCTGAACCGTGCCCCTACCCTGCATCGTCTGGGTATCCAGGCGTTCGAGCCGATTCTGGTAGAAGGTAAAGCGATTAAGCTGCACCCGCTGGTTTGTACCGCATTCAACGCTGACTTCGACGGTGACCAGATGGCTGTCCATCTGCCGCTGTCTGTAGAAGCGCAGGCAGAGTGCCGTTTCATGCTTCTTTCTCCGAACAACCTGCTGAAACCGTCCGATGGTGGTCCGGTAGCCGTTCCTTCCCAGGATATGGTTCTTGGTATCTACTATCTGACACAGGAGCGTCCGGGCGAGAAGGGCGAAGGAAGCTTCTTCCGCGATATGAACGAAGCCATCCTGGCATACGAGAACGGATACATTACCCTGCAGACCAAGATTACCATCCGCTGCGAAAAAGAGCTGGAAGATGGTACTGTAATGCAGCAGAACGTAAGCTCCACACTCGGAAGATTCCTTTTCAATGAGATTCTGCCGCAGGATCTGGGATACGTAGACCGTACGGTTCCGGGTAACGAGCTTGCGCTTGAGGTTGATTTCCTCGTTGCAAAGAAACAGCTGAAACAGATTCTGGAAAAAGTCATCAATACACACGGAGCTACCAAAACCGCAGAGGTTCTGGACTATATCAAGGCAACCGGATATAAATACTCCACCCGTGCAGCCATGACCGTATCCATTTCCGATATGACCGTGCCGCCGCAGAAGCCGGAGATGCTCGCCGAAGCACAGGCAACGGTAGACAAGATTACAAGAAACTTCAAACGTGGTCTGATTACAGACGAAGAGCGTTACAAAGAGGTTGTAGATACCTGGAAGAAGACCGACGATGCGCTTACAAAAGCACTGCTCGACGGACTGGATAAATACAATAACATCTTCATGATGGCTGACTCCGGAGCCCGTGGTTCCGATAAGCAGATCAAACAGCTTGCCGGTATGCGTGGACTTATGGCAGATACAACCGGTCGTA